>Ga0181520_10011726_pt1 | contig 11440 bp, 9 predicted proteins | sample PEATcosm2014_Bin_29_FD_132451 | JGI IMG/M metagenome (GOLD analysis project Ga0181520, IMG submission 132451) | Peatland microbial communities from MTU Mesocosm Facility, Houghton, MI, USA - PEATcosm2014_Bin02_30_metaG | ecosystem: Environmental > Terrestrial > Soil > Wetlands > Peat | place...
ATCGTCGAGAACGTCGCTACTTTCGTCAGCACGCCCAAAGGCATCGAATTCCCCGAGCCCCCGGTCGGCGGAGCCTGGGCGCAGAACCAGATCATGCCTGCTCTCCAGCAGATCGAGCATCACAAGTGGTACACCGCCGAAATGAAGTACCTGCTCAAGCCCGCCAAGCATGTCCAGTGCGAAACCACCCTGGACGCAAAGTAGTCTGGCTCATTTCTGCCGCCGATGATGTGAATTGTTTCTGGTGCCCTACATTGCCGTGATGTGAATTGCTTCTGCTGCAGGTGCCCCACGTTCGCCTTCCTTTGGCGAACGTGGGTCTGTTGACCTTGCCTTTGCTGTTGCCTTTGCTGTTGCCTTTGCTCTTGCCTTTGCTGTTGCCTTTGCTCTTGCCTTTGCCATTGTCGTCGCTCTTGTCTCCTATTCCTTCCGAACGGGCTTAGCCCTACCTCGCCGGCACCGGCACGGCTACGCCTCCGTCCATCTTAGGAATCCCGAAGTGTCCGCTCAGATGCAGCAGGTCCAGTGGCGTAATCGACCCCGACACCGAGACGAAGTTCAATTGCTTCACTCCCACAAGCAGCACCGCAATGTCGCGGATCGCGCCTCCATCCAGTCGCAGCCAAAGGTCCGTCTGTAGCCCGCCATCGTTCTTGTGCTTGCTCACGAGGTGCTGCCACCCTGCCTCCCGATATTGCTGGATTACCGACTCCATCGCCAACGGATCGAATGTCACCTCGCCCGGATAGTGGAAGCTATGCACCGAGACTCCGTTCACTCCCGCAATCACTCGCCGCAGGTCCTCGTTGTCGCGGTCAATCTTCGATGCCATCACCAGCATCGAGTGGTCCAGTGTAAACTCCGTCCGGGAAGTCGCATTCTGTCCCAGTGCCGCAATTCCCTCCGGAACCCACTCTCGCCCTACCGGCGCCGCCGTCGCTGGAACTGGCGGGGTATTGCGCGACTGTACTGCTGGTGGTGGTCCCTGTTGCTCCTGTACGGGCGGCGGAACCGGCGGTTGCTCCTGCGCCGCCGCGCTCCATGGCAAAGTGCAAACAAGCAATACCGGAAATAGAACCTGCAAAAGCCTCATTTTTCTTTGCCTCACAAATTACGGACGCATGGCTCCGGGCCACAGCCGTGGATTGATTCTAGAACCCGCAACCGCCGCATATGTTCCGAATCCAGCTCTCGCGCCCCAACTTTCCAGAGCCGGATAAGCCCCACGAAAAATGCCCGCCATCAGCGGGCACCTCGCACTACCAATCACCGGTCAGCAATTTCCTAGAATGCCCACTTCATCACCGATGCGCCGCTCGTAAACCCAGCGCCCACCGATGCAATCAGCAGTGTATCTCCCTTTTTCAGCCGCCCGGTGTCAATCGCTGTCCGCATCGCCAGCGGAATCGTTCCCGCCGTCGTATTGCCGAACTCCTCAATGTTGATAATCACCTTTTCCCGAGGCATCTTCAACCGGTCTGCCGTAGCCGTAATGATCCGCTTATTTGCCTGGTGAGAGATGAAGCAGTCCACATCCGCGCCCGTCATCCCGTTCTTAGCCAGCACGCGCTCAGTCACTTCCGCCATCTTCTTCACGGCGTACTTAAATACCTGCTGTCCATCTTGATGAACGTAGTGCATCTTCTGATCCACCGTCTCGTGCGTCGACGGATGCAAACTCCCACCACCCGGCTGATAAAGGTAATCGCCGCCAAATCCCTCAATCTGGTGAACGTAGTCGATAAAACCCAGGTCTTCGCCCTCTTCTGACGGTTCCAGCAGCACGGCTCCTGCGCCGTCGCCAAACAGAATGCACGTCGCCCGGTCGGTATAGTCGATCATCGACGAATTCACATCCGAGCCAATGACCAGGACCTTCTTATGTGCTCCGCTTTCCACCAGCTTTACCCCGGTTGTCAGCGAAAACACAAACCCCGAGCATCCAGCTGAAACATCGAATCCCCACGCCTGCGGAATCCCCAACTTCTTCTGCACCAGGCAGGCCGTCGATGGATACATCATGTCGGGCGTCACCGTGCCTACAATGATGACTTCTACCGTGTTCAAATCCACGTTGTACCGTGCCGCCAAATCCCGTGCCGCACAAACCGCCAGATCGCTGGCCGCTACTCCTGCATCCACCAAATGCCGTTCGCGGATTCCTGTGCGCTCCAAAATCCATTCATTGGTCGTAGAAACCATCGTTTCCAGGTCTTTGTTGGAGAGCACCCGGGGAGGTACAAATGTGCCCAAAGCCGTGATTTTGGCCCGAATCTTATTCTTCAACTCCCAAATCTCCGCTACTAGAATGTGCCAATTGTCGCCCACCGCGCCATGAAATGTAAACCACTCACGCCCGTGTCGGCAATTTCCGCCGCTCCCCATCGGCCCACATCCTCGCCGCCACCTACCGTGCCAGCGCCCAGATGGTCACCCCGATCACCATCCACAGCGCCGCCGAGAATAGGATTGCCACTGCCAGCCCATTCATCGCCGTCGGCCCCGCCTTAAATTCTTCTTCGCACTCCGTCCATTCCAGCGTTGGCGGATCTTTCACCCGCATCATGCCGCCTGCCGCAATTGCCTCTTCCGCTAAGCTTCGTCCGCCCGCTTCCACTCCTTGCCAATGCATCCACTTCTCTCCGTACCTCCAGCTTCTCCTAATCCGGAAGATCGGGCAGCGGAAACACGGCTTCTTCTTCACAAGAAGTTTTCACAATTGGGCTGATCTCATTCTGGGATACTACGAATCGCCGCTCACGGTCCACACGCAGCAAAGCCGGACACCGAAAGCTCACTGCGCACGAAACGGCCCGTTACCGTTGCTTCCTTCCGGACCTGGCGGGATTGGCGGGGTTTCATCGCGTAAGACCGATGTCCGACCAGTGTCGATACTACCACGTCCGTTTTTCTCCTTCACCCCTGCCGCCTGAGGAAAACCCCGCATCTCTCGTGGCTCTCGTCGCCCGCTCCTCTATACTGAAACCCGATGGCCTCCGTGCTCCCAGTCCGCGCCGCCCCGCCAGAGATCGAGCGTCTCTTCCAGACCTCGCTTTTCCTGCTCGTCGTCACCGGATTCGCCACCCTGGCCGCAACCGGCAAGCTCGATCTCGTCAGCGTACTTTTTGTCCTCACCGCCCTCGTCCTCCGGGCCTATCTTCTGCTCCGCGACCTTCCCTTCGTCATGCCGCGCCGGGTCACCTCGTGGCTCGCTATCGTCTATCTCCTGCTCTTTTTCGTCGATTTCTTTTTCTTCTCCAACCGCGACTTTGTCACCCCCGCCGTCCACCTCGTTCTCTTCGGAATGTGCGTCAAGCTCTTTAACGTCGAGCGCGATCGCGACTACGTCTACCTCGCCGTGCTCTCGTTTCTCATGGTCCTGGCGGCGGCCATTCTCACCGTCGATTCCGCATTCCTTGCCGCTTTCGGCCTTTTCATTGTCCTCGCGGTCTTCTGCTTCATGGCCATGGAGCTGCGCCGCTCCTCGCTCGCCGCCCGCAACGCCGCGCCCCTCGCCATTCCCGGACTCCGCACCCGCCGACGCGTCATCTCTCCCATGCATCGGCTCTCTACCGCGCTGGCTCGCACCACTGCGATCATGGTGGCCGCCATCCTTGCCGCCTCGGCCATGCTCTTTTTCGCCATGCCGCGGATCAGCGGAGGCTATCTCTCCCGCTACGCTCAGAGTGATGCCATCTCCACCGGATTTTCTGACTCCGTCAACCTCGGAGAAATCGGACACATCCAGCAATCCTCCCAGGTCGTCGCTCACATTCACATCGACGGTGACACCACCGGAGACCGCCAGATCCGCCTGCGTGGTGCCGTCCTCACCCATTTCGACGGCCGCCGCTGGACCAATCCCCATCATGACAGCGATGTCCTCGCCCAGGGCTACGGCCGTGTCTTTCAGCTCTCCGCCCGCGCTGCCGAACTTGATCGCCGTCAGGAAATTCGCCTCGCCCGCGGTCCTGCGCTTTATCTCCTCCACTACCGCGTTCTCATGGAGCCCCTCAACACCACCGTCATCTGCACCATTCCCGCCGCGCAGGCACTCTTCGGACCCTTCCGCGAAATCGGCGTCGATGACGACCAGACCTTCCACAATCTCGACCGCGAGCGTGCGGTAACCATTTATGAGGGCGTCTCCGACGTCTCTCTCCCGCTTCCCACCATCCTCGAACACTTGTCCGCCGCCGCAGTCCCTATCCCCATCCCTGACCGTTACCAGCAACTCCCCGATCCGCTCGATCCCCGCATCCCTGAACTCGCCCACAAGCTCACGGACTCCGAGCCTTCGCCCTACCGCCGCGCCCTGGTCATCGAGCACTACCTCACCACCCAATACAGCTACACTCTCCAGCTCCCTTCGCAGCCTCCCGCCGATCCGCTCGCCGACTTCCTCTTCCACCGCCGTCGCGGACACTGCGAATACTTCGCCTCCTCCATGGCCGTTATGCTTCGCACCGTAGGCATCCCTTCGCGGGTCATCACCGGATTCCGTGGCGCGCAGTTCAACCAGGTCAACTCCACTTATATCGTCCGCGCCCGTGATGCCCACTCCTGGGTCGAAGCCTACATCCCCGGCGCCGGATGGACCACCTTCGATCCCACTCCTGCCGGGGATGCCCAGGTCACCTCCATCTTCACCCGCTCCCAGCTATACCTCGACGCCGCCCGCGAGTTCTGGCGCGAGTGGATCGTCAACTATGACGCGTCCCACCAGCAGAATCTTTCCCTTGCCAGCGTTCGTCATACCCGCCACGGCATTGCCGACTTTCGCCGCTGGTGCGCCCGCCAATATTACGGACTGCTTGAATCCGCCCGTCACGTCCATCGCGCTGCCACCCACAATCCCAAGCGCCTGCTTCGCCCCGGAATCCTTTTGCTCGCTCTCACCCTGCTGGTTGCTTTGCCCTTCGCCATCGTCCATATTCGCGGCATCTTGCAAGCTGGCTCACCCCTCACTTCGCCCCTCACGGCCTCCGCCATGCTCTACCAGCGCATGACGCGCCAGCTCGCCCGCCGCGGATATCCCCGCGCACCCGCGCAAACCGCCTCTGAACTGGCCGCCTCCATCGCCGACCCAGCCTTGCGCGAGGCAGTCCTCCGTTTCACCTCCGACTATGAACGCGCACGCTTCGGCGGTTCGCACTCCGCCGCCGCCAATCTTCCCGCCCTCCTCAACCACATCCGCAAAATCCCCGCCCGCTCCTAACCACCTCCGCGTGCTCCTTTTGCTGCCCCGGCCACTTTCGTAACCTCATTCCCGATACGGAAGTACGCTCTTTTCGCTTTTTCTCTAGCAATTTCCTTTTTCTCCATCCTTGATACTCGCCCGGTTTCCTCCGTTCACGGCTGCGGGGTGAACGTCATGAAAACCAAAAACCTCCAATCCGAGCTGCGAAACTTCCTCTTCCGCAACAACCCGGTCCCCATGTTTTTCTACGATTGCAAGTCCTTGCGCATCCTCAATGCCAATGACGCTGCCATCGCCAAGTACGGTTACACCTGTCACGAATTCCGCGCCCTGACCGTCCGCGACCTTCGTCCTTCCGGCCATGCCCCTGCCCTTCAAACCGCGCTCCTCCTCGACCACGAGTCCCCGTCGCAATCCCTCTGGACGCATACCACCAAGGCAGGCAAGACCTTTGCTGTCGAGGTCCGCGTCGTCCCTTATCGCCGCCGCCTCTGCCTCATGTCGGTCATCGACGCGTCGGCCTGGAGCGAAGCCCGCCTCAAACTCGTCCGCTCCGAGGAGATTCATCGCTCGCTTGTCGAGGAGTGTCCCTTCGGAATCTTCCGCTTCAACCTCACCACCACCCGGATCGAACACGCCAATCCCGCCTTCGTGCGTGACAGCGGATACACCCTCGACGAACTCGCCTCCGGCACCATTCGCGACACTTGTGTCGAACCTGCCGACTGCGGCCGCTTTCTCTCCCAACTGCTCGCCACCGGCAACGTCCGCGATTTCGAGACTCGCTTGCGCAAGAAAGACGGAACCATCGCCCGCGTCTCCCTATCCGGATACCTCTTCACAAACTCCGAGACCGGCCACCAATACATCCAGGGATACCTCATGGACACCACTCACCAACGCGACCTTGAAGACCGGCTCAATCACACCCACCGCATGGAGGCCGTTGGCTGCCTCGCCGGAGGCGTTGCCCACGATTTCAATAACATCACCCAGTCCATCAGCCTTTCCTGCGAGCTCGCCCTCCAACACCCTCTTTCCCCGGCCATCGAATCCAAACTCCTCGACATCATGCAGCAGACCGCCCGTGCCGCCGAAATCACTCGCCAGCTCCTCGCCTTCAGCCGCCGCCAGGTACTCCAGCCCCGTGTCGTCAACATCAACGACTGTGTCCGCAAGGCGCTGGGCATGCTTACCCGGACCGTCGGCGTCGATATTTCCATCGAACTCCAGCTTGACGAAACCGTGGATCGCATCTTCATCGATCCCGAACAGCTCGCCATCGTCCTCGTCCACCTCGCCGACAACGCTCGCGCCGCCATGCCACGCGGCGGACGCCTCCTTATCTCCACCGCCGCCTCGCCCAGCTCTTCGAATCCCGGTAGCCGTTCGCCTGAGGAACCCTGTGCCCTCCTCACGGTCTCCGATACCGGCGTAGGCATGGATCAGGCGACCTTGCAGCGAATCTTCGAGCCATTCTTCTCCACCAAGGAAACCACTCTCACCTCCGGCCTCGGACTCTCCACCGTCCACGGCATCATCGCCCAGAGCAAAGGCCGCATCGAGTGTGAGTCCGCTCCCGGAGCCGGCGCGACCTTTCGCATCCACCTTCCCATTGCCGCCCGCCGCTCCCATCCGCAGCGTCCTCTCGCTCCATGCTCCAATCCCGGAATCTCACCGCACCCGGACGCCGGTGAACCAACAGCCGGTACCCCGCTTTCGCCTTCCTTCGGCTAACGTAGGACTACCGTTCCCTGCCTCTTCCGGCACTCCAAATTAGACTCCGCTCCTCCAAAAACAAAAATCGCGTCCCGCAGGACGCGAACCCATTGACTTCCCCTCTATTACCTGCCAGAACTCAATACCTTTCTCGCCAATCCCTCGCAACCTGTTCCGACGATTGCCTGTTTAGTCACCCTAACCCATTCCAAGGATTGACTCTCCGCCTAATGGTTCCTTTTTACCTAACCATGTACTTTCTCGATACCAGAGTCTCAGTTTCTCTTCAAGAACCGGCTGCGATGCCGCGCCCTGACCCCTTCCGGGAGCTCGTCGATCTTCAAAAAGCTCAGTGAGCCGTCCACTTCGAGCACACCGATTGCAACCTCGCCGATGCTTCCAATCCCATGCTCGCGCAGCGCACGCAACACCTCGTCGACCGTCACGTGTTCGCGCTTCAGATGGTCCATGACGAGCTGGCCGTCGTGAATCAGGAGCGACGGCGATCCTTGCACCAATCGCCGGAACCTGCGATTTAAGCCGCTCAACTCAGCCACAAGATAGTTCATTGTCAGCAGGACGATCGCGGCTACCGCGCCGCCCATCAGCGAGGTGTCCGGCCCGGTCATCGCGTTCTGTACCGCGTTGCTCAGCAGCAGCAACAGCGTCAAATCGAACGGGGTCATCTGGCCGACTTCGCGTTTGCCCGTCAAACGCACGCCCACCAGCACCAGCAGATACACCGCCCCGGTGCGCCCGACAATCTGCAATGCCGTTGTCCACGCAGTAAACATAGCTCTCCGATGCGGCAAAGGCCCGGCCAGGCCGGGCCTCCGCCGATTGCAGCGCGTCTATTTCGGTGTCGCCAGGTATCCGGAAATCTGGTCCTTGCCCACGGTGAAAATCACAACTTCATACAGTTGCTTGTCGCGTCCCGTGTAGAACTGCAGAGGCTCGCCCAGCGTGCGGTCCTTCTTCTCGATGGTGTGATCATCCGCATAAACATTGATCGTAAAGCGTGACTTCTTCGGGTCCGCCTTCTTCAGCTCCAAGCTCACGGTTGAAATCGGACTGCGCTGTTTCTTCCTCAGCGTGAACTCAAAATAGCTGCGGTCTCCCTTGTGTTTCAGAAACTCCAACTCATCGTGATTCTTCGCAATCAGCCCGCTATGCACATTCAGATCGCCAATGGCGCTTTCCAGTTTTGCTTTCGTCGCTGCCAGATCGCTACGCGTGCTTGCAATGTCACTCTGCGCGCCGCCCAGCTCTGTCTTCACTCCGCTTACTGCCGAATTCACATTTGCCACTTCTTTGTTCGTGGCCTGTTGATCAGCCGTGAGTTTAGCCGCTGCGCGCTCCTGCTGCGCCCGCAAATCAGCGGTGCGTCTTGCAAGCTCTTCCTGCGTCATGCCAACCTTGGAACCGAGCGCCTCCATTCCAGCCTCAACGTTCTTGTTGGTCAGGTGCAGCTTATCTTCAATGACCTTGTTTTCCGCACTCTGCCGTACCACGCTGGACTCCAGAAAACTCACACGGTCGCGGAGATCGATGATGAGATAAAGCGCGACCGCAAACAGAATGACGACAATTACGGCTCCAGCAATCAACACCGCTGGGCTCGTTTGTTTCTCCGCAGGCTGAATCTCTACGCTTTCCGGCATGGTGGGGGCTCCTGTTGAAAGATGATCTTCAGCAATTGTTCCAGCGCTCCTGCCGGGTGTCAATCAGCGAAAGCTTAGTTCCTCGGAAGTAAGTAAAAAGAAACCGGAGAGTGCTGGCCAGAAATGAACGGTTTGGCTGCCGTCGTGCATCAACATCTACCAGAAGAACTGAGGTTGTTCACTTTCAGTCACAGGCCACCTAGGGCGAGAGGCCCGGAGCAACCCTCCTCCCGCTCCCTGGGGAGCCCGCCAACGGAGAGGCAGCGGCACGCCTCTTCTTAGGAGACACGTGCAGTTAATGATGCACCGCTTGCATACTCGGAGAGAGTACATGAAGCAGCTCGGCCTGTTCGTTTTGTTCGTACTTGTCGCAACTGCACTTGGTTTGGCCCAGGATCAGTCCCTGTCTGCTGGCACCGTCACCGGCGGTTCGCAAGCGGCAACGGCCGTCGTGAACCCGGAAGCGCAATCGGAGTCCATTCGCATTCTCACCCCTGTGGCCGGACAGACGCTTGCGGCGAACTTCGTTGTTCTCCGGTTTGAGCTGGCGCGTCCCTCGCTGAGCGGAGAACCAACCTTCATGGTACAGCTCGATGGCGCGGACCCCATCAACACTACCTCAACCGATTACACGTTCACTGGCTTGCAGCCCGGTATTCACAGCGTTCGCGTCACGCTGGTGAATGCAAACAACGTACCTGTCCAGGGTGGAACCGCAGCCGTGCAGTTCAAGGTTCCTGTTATCGCGCAGCCAGCTCGAAGTGATGGATCACATGGAGCAAAGGTAAATCCGTCTCGAACCGTTGCCGGAGCTTTCCCTGCCGCGCCAATCCCGCCCGAGTTACGCAGCGACGGAGACGTGAATCTTCCGCTGGCGGGCAGTCCGCTGCCTCTCCTCTCGCTGATCGGGTTTGGATTGCTGCTCGGCGGCGCTGCGCAAACCATGCGCTCCCGCAAGCAATAGCAGGCAATTCCAACTCTGGCCAGTACTCGTACCGCGAGTTGGCGCATCTATAATCAAGTCGGGTCCCGCCCACGGTGCGGGCATCTGAATGCACCAACTTTGTCTTCCATGAATCCAGCAGATATCCAAGTTCGCTTGCGGGCGATGCGCCGTTATGTTGCGCCTCTGCTGCTGTTCTCCGGTGTTGCCGTGCTCGGCTATGCCGGATTTCAATATGGCGCAATGCTCTTTGCGCAACGTCATCTCCAGGCGCTGTGGCGCGAGCAGCAGAAGGGTGAGCGGGCAGCGGGTGTTCGCACGCCCATCGCACTTCGCGACAGTGACTTAACCCGTCTCAGCATTCCACGCCTACAGCTCTCAGCGGTAATCGTGGAGGGTACGGATATGCTCTCCTTGATGATTGGCCCCGGACACTTGACCGGCAGCGCGCAGCCTGGAGAGCCGGGTAACGCCGTGATCAGTGCCCACCGCGATACTTTCTTCCGCGAGATTATGGCCTTGAATCCAGGCGACCAGATCGTGATTGAGCGCGACGGCCGAACCTTCACCTACGTAGTGGAAGGCTTCCGGATCGTTCGGCCCAACGATATGTCAGTGGCCGCGCCGACGGCCGATAATCGCCTCACGCTCATCACCTGCGATCCAGCCAACCATCTAGGTCCGGCGCCGCAACGCCTGGTTGTGATCAGTAAGCTGCTCACAACGGAAGCGCCTCCGCTCAGTGTTCAAGCCTCCAAACCGCACTCGCACGCTCCCTTGAAGCGCGCCGCCATCAGGAAAACAACGGAACAGTAACGCCTTCGCAGAGCGCCTGCTCTCTCGTCTAGCGCATGATCGGTTTACAATAGAGAGGTGCAAGATTCTTATGACGTAATCGTAATTGGCGGCGGGATCATTGGTCTCTCGCTCGCCCGGGAACTGTCTCGCAAGTCAGCGCGCGTGTTGGTCGTCGAGCGGCGCGAACCAGGGCAAGAAGCATCGCACGCAGGCGGCGGCATGATCGCGGATCTTGATCCTGTGCTCCCCGTAGAGCTGCTCGAACTTGCCCATCGCAGTGCGGCGCTCTATCCAACATTCGTTCGCGAGTTGGAAGCTGAATCAGAACGTCCCATTGATCTGCGCGATGTGGGAGTGATCGCCTTCGAGGAACATGCGATTCCCGAGAGTGACGGCATCCGCGCCATCACCGGCACAAGGGCCCTGGAGCTGGAACCCAAGCTGTCTCTTCCGCCGGATCCGGCTTACACCATGCAGGAACGGGCCGTGGATCCGCGCGACTTGGTTGCCGCTCTCCTGTCAGCCCTGGAGAAGCGCAGCAGCGTGCGGATCGCGCATGGTGAAGTTGTGCAGAAAGTCCTGGTGGAGCACGGCCACGCCACTGGCGTGCTCACCGATCACGCTACTTACACCGCTCCACTCGTGGTGAATTGCGCTGGAGCCTGGGCTTCACAGATCGCCGGAGCCAAGCTGCCTACGCTGCCGGTGAAGGGACACATGGTAGCGCTGGCGTTTCCCGAAGAGCTGGCGATGAGCCCGGCCGAGCGCGAGCAGCGCCGGGTATTGCGCCACGTGCTGCGCTCGCGCTGGTGTTACATCATTCCGCGCAGCAATGGGCGCTATGTGGTGGGCAGCACGGTTGAGCCCGCAGGCTTTGACAAGTCGCTGAACACCTATCGCGTAAAGCGATTGCAGGATGCCGCAGCCCGGTTGATTCCGCAGTTTGCCGAAGCCAAGATTGCCGAGGCCTGGGTTGGCCTTCGTCCCGGAACTCCGGACAATCTCCCTCTCCTCGGGGCAACCGGTCTCGATGGTTACTTTGCTGCCACCGGGCACTATCGCGACGGGATTCTGCTGACCCCGGTGCCCGCCGAGGTGATCAGTACGCTGCTGCTTGAA
>Ga0181520_10011727_pt1 | contig 11439 bp, 10 predicted proteins | sample PEATcosm2014_Bin_29_FD_132451 | JGI IMG/M metagenome (GOLD analysis project Ga0181520, IMG submission 132451) | Peatland microbial communities from MTU Mesocosm Facility, Houghton, MI, USA - PEATcosm2014_Bin02_30_metaG | ecosystem: Environmental > Terrestrial > Soil > Wetlands > Peat | place...
GCCGCGGCAGGCGGGTGCGTTGCCGGAGTGATCGCAATGACATTCCTGGCCTCCGGTGTGCGCGAGCGAGGTTTGGTTCTGGGAGCCGCAGCGCTGGTTTACTTTTCGGGCGTTCACGCGGCACCCCAGCGGTGGCGAAGACGACTCTCGCTACCAAGGCCGGTCAGCAAAGAGTTGCTGGTTGCAGTGTTGTTCACAGCGGGCTGCATTGTGCCTGCATGGTCGCGCTTTCTTGCTCCGGGGGCACAGGAATCTTCCCGCTTGTGGCTCTGGACTCCTGCTATCTACTTCGCCGCGCTCGCGTGGCTCAATTGTTGGTGCATCGCCAGGTGGGAATCTGGTGGAGAAGGCGGCCACGGACGATTCGAGCGGGTGGGTCGACGACACCTTGAGCGCATGGGGAAGGGAACGAATCTCTTCGCAGCTCTTGCGGTTGCATTTGCGGGTCTGCTGCTGGCGGTAATTGCGAGCGCATCGCACCCACGGTCGGCCGCGCTGCTCGGGGCGGGTACGGCAAGCGCGCTGCTGCTGGGGCTGCTTGACCGGATGCGAAAGCACTTGACGCCGCTTGCTCTGCGTGCCGGCGCCGACCTGGTCCTGCTGACACCTGTCCTGCTTTTTCTGCGATGAATACGACGGCCAATTCGGAATTCATTGGGCCTGAATCCACGGAATTTAAGGCAAAGCCGAAAACGCCGAACTTCGATCGTCTGGCGAAGCATTACCGCTGGATGGAACTTTTCACTTTCGGGCCGCTTCTCGCGCGTTGCCGCGACGCGTTTCTGCCTGAGCTTGCGACGGCCCGGCGTGCGCTTGTCCTCGGCGACGGCGATGGGCGGTTTACTGCGGAGTTCCTCCAAATGAATTCTCAGGTTCAAATCGATGCGGTGGACGCGAGTCCCGCAATGCTCGATACTTTGATGCTCCGTGTCGGAGCGAATGCGGGCCGGGTTTCTGTTCATTGCGCCGACGTGCGCGAATGGCAGCCTGAGAATACGCAGTACGATCTGGTGGTCACGCATTTCTTTCTCGATTGCCTTACAACGGAAGAGTGTTACGGACTTGCAGCGAGGTTGCACGACGCAGTCACACCTTCGGCCGTGTGGATTATCTCGGAGTTTGCAGTTCCGGAGGGATGGTTCGGTCGGATCGTCGCGGGTCCGCTGGTCTGGCTGCTCTATCGGGCGTTTGGTGTGCTCACTGGACTTAGAATCCGCAGCCTGCCTGACCATCACGCTGCCTTGCGCGACTCCGGCTTTGCGCTGGCGCGGCAACGCTCCCGACTGCGCGGAACACTTGCGAGCGAGATGTGGCGCAGCAAGACGTAGACTGGGGGGCGTAGAATGGCGCTGACTTTAAATTCGTATTTCTCGACGATTGAACCCCAAGGAATCCCCTCATGAAAAAGAAAGCTCTCGCAGTTCTGTTGTGCCTTTTCACGTGCTCTTGTGGCGCGGCGCTGGCCCAGAAACAAACCTATCCGTTCAACGATCCAACGTTGCCGTCGGAAAAGCGGATCGACAATCTGCTTTCTCTAATGACGATCGACGAAAAGATTGACTGTCTGGGTACGAATACGGGTGTACCGCGGCTGGGCGTGATGAACTACGGAAACTCCGAGGGGATTCACGGAGTGGTGCAACGGCAGGCTCGAGGCACGCGCCAGCCGATCACCACGACGCAGTTTCCGCAACCGCCGGGGATGGGCGCGTCATGGGATCCGGACCTGGTGCGAGAAGCGGCGGGCGTGGAAGGCTACGAGGCGCGATTCATTACGCAGACGGCGAAGTACGACCGGCAGATCCTGATGCTGTGGGGACCGCAATCGGACCTGGGGCGCGATCCGCGATGGGGCCGCAGCGAGGAAGTGTACGGCGAGGACCCGTTCTTAAATGGGACGATGGCCGTGGCGTTCACGAAGGGACTGCAGGGCGACGATCCGAAGTACTGGCAAGCCGCCGCGCTGCTGAAGCACTTCCTGGCCAACGAAAATGAAAACGGCCGGAACAGCACGTCTTCGAACTTCGATGACCGGCTGTTCTGGGAGTACTACTCGGTACCCTTCCGCACGGCCTTTTTGGAAGGCGACGCGAAAGCGGTGATGGCGTCGTATAACGCATGGAATGGCACGGCGATGGCCGTCAATCCGATTTTGAAGAGCATTGTCCGCGATCAGTGGGGCGTAGACGTGATCTCGAGCGATGGCGGAGCGGTGAAGCTGCTGGTGGATCCGCGCCATCTGTTTCCAGACCAGAAGGCGGCGGTGGTGGCGTGCCTGAAGGCTGGGATCAACCAATTTCTCGACGTCTATAAGGATGAAACCAAGGCGGCGGTAAAGGATGGCGAGGTCACTGAGTCGGAGATCGATGCGTTGTTAAGGCCAAAGTTCCAGGTCACGGTCCGGCTCGGACTGCTGGACCCGCCGGAGATAGTGCCCTACTCGAAGATCAAAGACTCTCCGGAGCCGTGGAATACGGATAAGGACCGCGATGTTTCGAAGCGGTTGGCGCTCGAGTCTGTTGTGTTGCTGAAGAACGAGAACAACATTCTGCCGCTCGACAAGAGCAAGATCAAGTCCATCGCCGTGATCGGCCCGCTTGCGGATTCGGTGCATTGGGACTGGTACGGAGGGACACCGCCCTATGCGGTGACGCCTTTGCAGGGAATTAAGGATTTGGTTGGGCCGGATGTGAAAGTGAACTTCGCCGCGTATGACACACAGGCCGGCGAGAACGATGCCATGAAGGCAGCGAGCGAATCCGATGTGGCGGTGGTTGTGATCGGCAACGACCCGACCTGCGGTGACGAGGCGCATGCGTGGTACAACTCGCCGGGTAACGCCGGCGGCATCACGCTTCCCTGTACCGTTCCGAGCGACGGACGCGAGGGCCGAGACCGAGAGAGCATCGATCTGGCTCAGGAGCAGATTGCGAAGCAGGTCTTGATCAAGAATCCGAAGACGATCGTTTTGCTGATTTCGAGTTTTCCGTTCGCGATCAACTGGAGCGCGGCGAACGTTCCCGCCATCCTGACGATGGCGCACTCTTCGCAAGATGAAGGAACCGCGCTGGCCAAGGTGCTGTTCGGCGAATACAACCCGGGCGGCCACCTGGTGAGAACGTGGCCGAAGTCGGTGGATCAGCTTCCGCCGAGCATGGATTACAACATCCGCGACGGGTACACGTACATGTACTTCAAAGGCGAGCCGCTGTTTCCGTTCGGGTATGGGTTGAGCTATACGACGTTCAAGTATTCGAATCTGCGGACGAGTTCGCCGACTTTGCCGAAGGATAGTGCGGTTACCGTGAGCGTGGACGTGACCAACACCGGCAGCCGCGCGGGCGATGCGGTGGTGCAAATGTATGTAAAGCATCTAGGCTCGAAGGTGGAGCGGCCTCAGGAAGAGTTGGAGGGATTCAAGCGCGTGACCATCGCGCCCAACGAAACTAAGACGGTGGAGATTCCTCTGAAGGCGTCGACGCTGGCATGGTGGGACCAGAAGCTGCCGGGATTCCGCGTGGAAGCGGAGCCCGTTCGCGTGATGGTTGGGAATTCGTCGAGCGACGTTGAAGCGAGTACGACGGTACGCGTGCAATAGGGAATTGGCCTTAGGAGCCTTTGAATGAGTCGAACGAGGAAGATTTCTTCTGAATCGGCGAAGAGCGCCGATTCCAGCAACATCAATCGAGAAGAGACTCCTTTCGAGGCACTGGCCAGCGTCTCAAGTGTGCTGGTGGTGGGCCTGTTCATTCTGACCTTCTTGGCTCAGAACTACGTCATTCCGTCAGGTTCGATGGAGAACACACTGCTTGTAGGCGATCACCTGGTCGTCGACCAGATTACGCTAGTACCGCCCGCTTCGTGGATGCCGCTAATAAGGTATCGCGAGCCGAGGCGCGGAGATATCGTGGTGTTCATCAAGCCTGTTTATCAGCCTGGTATTGATCCGACTGATGCCGATGGGACACCGAAGTACATTCCCCTGGTGAAGAGATTGATTGGCGTGCCGGGCGATCATATTCATCTGCGCAATGGCATCGTGGTTATTAATGGTGTCGCACAGCCTGTGGGATTTGCGCAGCCGACGACGACGGACAACTTCAACGAGTTCCTTGACGATTTTCCCGCAGTACCCCCATCCGAGGTGTCCGGGTCAACAGAGTCGTGGGCCGTGAACTTCTCAAGTTATATCCAGGACGGCGACCTCGTGGTTCCACCCGGCATGTACTTCATGATGGGCGACAACCGGCACAACAGCCTGGACTCGCGCTACTGGGGATTTGTTCCGCGCGCCAACATCATCGGCCGTCCGCTGTTCAACTACTGGTCGTTCAAGGCGTCAGAGGGTCAACTCGAACAAACAGGGTTCGGTCACCAGCTCGCATGGATCGGTCACGTACTGGTGCGCTTCTTTCCAGACACGCGGTGGAGGCGCACTTTTCACGTTGTCCATTAAACCGAAACTGAACGCAGGTTGGATAGGATTGGGTTGCCGATGCACGCAGAAGGCTATACGCTCGATCTGGAGTAGGAAGACAAATGGGTTCTTCGGCGCTAAGCCCAATGGTCAAGCGGAGATAGCAGAGCCAAATTGGTGTCATTGCACCGCAAAATCAAATGTTACAAATCTGTTAAAATGAAGATGTAGGAGTTCGGCAAGGCCGCTAAAACCCCCACCGAATCAACCCCATGATCCTTTATCTGATGCGCCATGCGAATGCCGGCACGATTCGCGAGAACCCCGTTCTCGACCTGAAGCGGGGCCTCGTGAAGGAAGGCAAGGAGCAGTGCATGATCATGGCGCGGGTCCTTGGAACGCTGAAAGCGCCTATCGACACGATCGTTTCAAGTTCGCTTAAGCGTGCCATGCAGACCGCGCAGCTCGTCGGTACAGAGCTGGGCTTTGAGGGAAAGGTTGAGATCAGCCCCGGGCTGGGAATGAACGCGAGTTTCTCAGATTTCCAGAACATGCTGGCGAAGTACGCCGATCGCGACGGGGTTCTGGCCGTGGGGCACAACCCAAACATGTTTCAGTTTCTGGGTCGCCTGATCACCGGCAACGGAGGCGCATCGATCCGGATGCGCAAAGGATCCATTGCGCGGGTCGACATGGAGCGCCATCCGCCGCGATTGCAATGGCTTCTGGATCCACGGACGGCGCGGATCGTTTATGCCAGCGCGACGAAAAGCTCGCGCCCGAAGACTTCGCGGAAGTAGCCAGCTTCCTTGCGCAAAGACCACAATTCCAGCTCAGCGCCGGTGCGCCCCGGCCGCAACTCGAGATGAACCCTCTTGGGGTAGACACGTGTTCCCACCCGGAGAACGTCCGAGGCGCGATCCTGGTTCAATGCAATGGCGAGGCGCAGCAGGACCACGGCGCGATTGACGTTTTTGTGCTCGTCGGCGGGAATGTTGCGCAGAGCGCGGTCGCCGGGCTGGGGACGGCTCTTGCCCAGGTATCGCGCGATGGCCGAAACCAATGTGCGCTGTAGTTGCGTGTAGCCGTAAATCTCAGAGCTGGAGATGATGTACTGCGTGTGCCGGTGATGGCCCTGGTGGTTGATGAACTTTCCGGTGTCGCGGAGCATCGCGGCAGCGGCCAGCCAGCTTTCGTATTCCGGGGGAAGCTCGTGCATGGACTTGAGCTCGCGAAAGAGCTGGACGGGGTGGGCGCGTACCGGCTCGGCCTGACGGTGATCGACGCCGTAGCGGCGCGCGGTCGATAGGACGCTCTCCCAGCGCTCGTGCTCGAACTCGCGATGAGCCTTGGCGCGGGCGTCCTGCTCGGCAAGCATCTGCGCCAGAATGCCGTCACGCAAACCGAGCGGCGAGTAGCGAAAGCCTTTCAACGCAAAGCTCTCGAGGATCTCGGAGTAGACTTCGGCGCCGGCGACGATGATTTCAGCGCGGCGCGGACCGATGCCGGGAACGGCCTCGCGCTGAGGAAGCGACATCTTGGCCAACTTACTGGCCAGCTTGCGCACCGCGCGCGCTGGGACCATTCCGGCAAGGATGGCCGAGCGATCCTCGGCGCGGTCGGAACCGGATTTGGAGACGGATTTGCCCGCCTTCTTTGTGCCGGGTTTGCCATTCTTTGTTCCCTGAGCGAAGGCGGCGGAGAGCGCGGCGGCCGTGCCGGATGTGGCGATGACCAGCGGCGCGCGGCCCGGCTGAATTCTGCGATGAGCGCGGCGCAGCTCGCGCGCGATCAACTGTCGCATGCGCACCAGTCCATCGCGCGGAGCAGGATCGTCGGAGAGAAATTGCTCGGTTAGACGCACTGCGCCGAGCGGCAGGCTGACCGTCTCCTTGATGTGCTTGTGCTCAGAGAGCGTGACTTCGCAGCTGCCGCCGCCGAGGTCGAGCAGGAGCACTCGACCACCGGCTCCCGGCTCGGCGCCGGTAACGCCGAGGTGAATCAGGCGGCCTTCTTCGAGGCCGGAGATGATCTCCATGTTCCAGCCGGTCTCGGCCTTAACCCAAGCCTGAAAAGCGGCGGAGTTGCGCGCGTCGCGCATGGCCGCGGTGGCCACCACGCGAATGCGGTCGACGCCGCGCGCCTGGACGGCGCGCTGAAAGCGCTTGAGCGCGCGCAGCGTGGCCGCCATGGCCTCGGGAGAGATGAGGCCGGTGTCAAAGACGCTGCCGCCTAGGCGGGTGACTTCGCGGTCTTCGGCGAGCGTTTTGAGCCGATGCGCGTGGACGCGGGCGATCTTGAGCCTGCAGGAGTTGGAACCGATGTCGATGGCGGCGAAGGTGGGCATGATTTTTTTGGATGCGCTCCGAAGCGAAGGAATCGACCCATCGCCAAGATACACGAAGGCGGTGTGCGCGGAGTGACGCGAGTTCCACAGGGGGCAAGAACGGCAATCCCCGCTGGCCGGCTCTTGACTTCTGCGGCGCAACGAAAAATTGTCGCATTTCGATCAGGGACAAATAATCCTGACGCAGGTCCGCCAGCTTGAATTTTGTTTAGTACAAGATAAATTTTATTGACTTTAATAAAGTTCAGGTGCATATTGATTTTATGAAGGATGCGATGCCGCCATGGCTGGAGGTGCTTGACGAAGAAGACCAGCAGTTTCTGAAGCGATTTGTCCTTAGTTCCGGATCGTTGAAAGCGCTGTGCGATGAGTACGAGGTGTCTTATCCAACGCTGCGTGCCCGGCTCGACCGGCTCATCGCGAAGGTGAAGGCGGTTGAGGATCCGAAAGCGGCGGATTCGTTCCAACGCAAATTGCAAGTGCTGGTTGCCGATGGGAAGTTATCAGCTGCGTTAGCGCGAGAGCTTTGGAAGGCTCATCGCGCGGCGGCGGAAGAAGGGATGAAGTGAAGCAATGATTGAGCCATGGTTTAATCCGAATCAGTATGCGTGGATCCCGGGCACAGCCTATGGGCTGGCCGCGGGATTGGCGGCGGGACTTGTGGTTTGGCTTGTGCCTCGCGGCCGGGCCAGAAACTTTATCGTCAGGGCGTGGTTCACGCTGTCGGCGGTAGCAGTGGCGCTCCTGATCGTGGGATTCGTGGCGCTGGCTCAAGGGCAGCCGTGGGGTGTGTGGTATGGCCTGCTGCTGCCTGGCGCGATCGGTACGCTGGTTGTAGGCGCGAACTCGGTGGCCATCCAGAAGAGGTATCGGGAAGTTGAGGAGCGCCGGTTGGCGGCCAAGGACCTATTGTAGTTTTCCGCTGTCGCAATGGAGCCCGCAGTGCGGTGTTCGATTTTGGCCTGCTGGAACTTAACTCGCAGAGTCCGACATCATGGCTTAATGATGGTGGCGATGAGGGCGGAGAGGCCGTTCCAGGCGATCTGGATGCCGATGCAGAGCAGAATGAATGCGATGACGCGGAGGATTCCGTGGGCCGTGGAGGGCGGGATCTTCTTGGTGATCCTGGGGGCGTTGGCATAGCAGAAATAGACCAGAACGCTGAGGACAACCACGGAAAGAAATACGCCCAGGTGCGCAAGAAGGTTATGGGTGAGAACTTTGTCATGGATGTGTGCGGTGACGGTGAGCAATGCGACGAGCGTGCCCGGCCCTGAGGTGATGGGAAAGGTGAAGGGGTAGAAGACGCCCTCTTCGAGATGACTGGTGTCAGGTTCGGCGCCTGTTCCAGTCTCCTCCTGCTTTTTGCGTGTGTCTACGCCGGCGCTGCGCTCGTTAAGCACTGCCCAACCCATGGCGGCGACGACGATGCCGCCGGAAAATTGGACGATGGGCAGAGAGATTCCGAAGAAATTGAGGATGGCCGCGCCCGTTACCTCAAAAACCCCGAGGAAGATGATGTTGTTGATGGCTATGCGGCGCGCAAGCGAGCGGAGAAGCTTGGGCGGCGCGTCACCGACGAGGCCGAGAAAGACCAGCGCGGAGCCGAGCGGGTTGATCAGCGGCAGGAGCACGCTGAACGAGATGAGAAAGGCCTTCCAAACCGCCAAAAGAGTTCTCCCTTGGTGCATGTTAAAGCCTGGCGAAAAAACTCAGGATGTGAACATTCTGTACGACTTGGCAGCAGCTGGACCGGAATGAGGCACGCCGAGCGGGCAATGCGCACGGCGAGTTGGGTGCGGGACGGGCTTGAACGTGACGAAGGTAACACCCACCCTACCGGATAGTTGTAATTAGAAAATCGATTTAGGTATGGAATTCGCGGTTGCGCCTGGCTTAGTTTGGCATTAGAACCAAATCTTTGTGAAACGGGCCTCGATGAAGTTTTTCCGGCGATTCCCTGCGATTCCGGGAGTGGTGATTGCTCTTGCGGCGATGCTGCTGGGGTGCATGATCACTGTTGTGCTGATCGCCTCGACGACGGCGCACGCACCGGCGGCACGCGTATCCCTCTTGTCCCGTCCGGGAGTTGCAGCGATCGGACTCACCGTGTTTCTGTTGGCTCTGGTGGCCGGTCTGTTGATTCTGCGCGAGCTGGCGGACCGGGAATACAGCACAGACCGCGACTTTCTGAATGCATTTCTCGAACACATCCCTGACCACGTCTATTTCAAGGACCGCAACAGCCACTTTCTGCGCGTCAACCGGGCCCTGGCCAACAGTTTTGGACTTAGCGATCCCACGGAGGCCACGGCAAAGGCGGATTCAGACATGTTTACGCCAGAGCATGCCGGCCGTGCCCTCGAGGACGAACGGAGAATTATTGAAACGGGCCACGGAATTACGGGGATGGAAGAGAAGGAGACCTGGCCGGACGGGCATGAATCGTGGGTGTTGTCGACAAAGGTGCCTCTAAGGGACCGGCGCGGCCGGATCGTGGGCACGATGGGGATTTCGAGGGATATCACCGACCGGAAGCAGGCGGAGTTGCGCATTCGCTACATGGCGCTTCACGATGCGTTGACAGGACTGCCGAATCGGTCGCTTCTCGAGGATTTGTTGGCCCATGCAATCGCCTTGGCGGGCCGGAATGGGAAACGGGTCGCTGTCCTAATGCTGGATTTGGACCGCTTCAAGAGCGTGAACGATTCATTCGGTCATCATATCGGCGATCGTCTGCTTGAGGCTGTAGCCGTGCGATTGAGAAATTGCCTGCGCGAAAGCGATATCGTGGCGCGACTCGGTGGAGACGAATTTGTGATCGGCCTGCCGATGGTGGAAAAGCACGAGGATATTGAGCAGGTGGCGAGCAAGGTGCTGAGCACATTGAGCGCGTCGTTTGGAATCGAAGGGCATGGGATTCAAATAGGCGCCAGCATCGGCGTTTGCGAATATCCTTCCGATGGAGAGAGCCCGCGGGACTTGCTGCAGGCCGCGGATACCGCGATGTACGAGGCGAAGAACAGCGGGCGCGGCATCTACTCCTTCTTCACGGCCGAACTTACGGACGCGACGCGGCGCCGGCAAAAGCTCGAGTTCGATCTGCAGCACGCCCTGGCGCGAGACGAGTTTGTGCTGTACTACCAACCGCTCGTGGCGACGGATACAGGCGGCATTACTGGCGTGGAAGCATTGCTGCGCTGGCGCCATCCGGAGCAAGGGATGATTTTCCCCAACCAATTTGTTCCGCAGTTAGAAGAACTAGGATTGATGGCCGACGTGGGGAATTGGGTGCTGAGAACCGCGTGCCTGCAAAACGCCGCGTGGCAGAAGGCAGGGCTCCCACCGATCCGCATGATGGTGAATCTCTCGTCGACGCAGTTCTACCGGAGCAATATTGCAAGCAGCGTAACGCGGGCGCTGTCCGAATCCGGCCTGGATCCGAAGTGGTTGGAGCTGGAGCTGACGGAATCGCTAATGCTCGATGACTCGGAGACGACGATCAAGATCATGCGAACGCTGAAACGGCTAGGAGTGAGCCTTTCACTCGACGATTTTGGCACCGGATGGTCGTCCTTGTCCTATTTGAGAAGGTTCCCGATCAACCGCATTAAGATCGACCGCTCGTTCCTGCGCGACATCGCGTCGGAGCCGACTGCGGAGGCGGTGGTGCGAAGCATCATCAATTTGGGTCGCGATCTTGGCCTTGCCTGCGTGGCCGAGGGCGTGGAAACGTCGGAGCAACTTAACTACTTCAGGAAGCAGAACTGCGAGGAGGTACAGGGATTCCTGTACAGCCCCGCAATCCCCGAAGCCGATTGCCGATTGCTGCTTCGCGCCGGGAAACTGAGTGTTCCGGGGACAAGTTCCATCCCATTCACCAAAACGAGAGAAGTTTCCAGTTACTCGACCTCGGCGGCGTGACGCGGCGTAAGCTCCTGCACGACTCCGCATTCACAACCAAAAGATGCGAGATCCGGTTCACTTAAGCAGCACGGGCGCGTAAATCGCCGCGCCTGAGCGCTCGCGCGCCTTGCACTGTGAAACGCCCGAGAAACGCGGCTGTTATTCTGGTATGGATACGACGGAATTGGCATCGGGTTTCAGAGAACATGGGTGGTTATCCCACGAGCTGAAGCCCTTCTTCTCGTCACAGCCGGATTGCGGCGCTCTCAATTTGGCGCGCGGCAAAGGACGGCTGACGCAACCCGCGAGACCAAGATGACAATGATGAATTCGACAAGGACAATCGATCGCCCGCAGGCCGCTCTCTCCACGCGCACGGTGTGGCTGGTCTTTGCTGTCCTCTGGGCCGCGATTTACTTTGCCTCGTTGTTCTCTCCCCCGCTGCTGGACGACGTGGATGCTTCGCACGCGCAGGCGGCGCAGCACATGGCCGAGAGCGGCGATCTGATCACCGCGAAAACCAACGGTATCCGTTACATTGAAAAGCCGCCCCTGCCCTACTGGGTGGTGGCGGGAATGTACAAGGTGTTCGGCGAGAACACCTTTGCCACGCATTTGCCCAATGCGCTGGCGATGCTGGGGCTGACGTGGCTGGCGTGGCTGTGGGGGCGGCGGGCCTGGGGTGAACGAGCGGGGTTCTACGCCGGGCTGGGCGTGCTGACATCGGTGGGCGCTTTTTTGTTTACCCGTTTCATCATTCCCGAGGCAA
>Ga0181520_10011729_pt1 | contig 11437 bp, 8 predicted proteins | sample PEATcosm2014_Bin_29_FD_132451 | JGI IMG/M metagenome (GOLD analysis project Ga0181520, IMG submission 132451) | Peatland microbial communities from MTU Mesocosm Facility, Houghton, MI, USA - PEATcosm2014_Bin02_30_metaG | ecosystem: Environmental > Terrestrial > Soil > Wetlands > Peat | place...
AAGGCCCGGTCCGCCGGCGGATCGGCCGGGGCGAAGCGCAAGCCCGGCACCACCGCGCAGGCATCGGCCACGCTCATCCCCGGCCGCGCCCCAGCCTGCTGCCCCGCCCGGTTCACCGCCACCAGCAGACGCCGTCCCCCCACCTCGGCGATCGCCAGCGGCTGTTCCCCCCCGTTGCCGTCGCGCAACCGCTCGGTGGCCAGCCAGGGCAGCCACACCGACACCACACGGCGCATCGTCGCACCTCTCCACCACCACAACTGTTCTCTTTTTGTTCTTTTTTCGGCAGCCCGTCAAGGGGTGGTTTGGGGCGGAAGTGTCTCAGTTTGAAAATGGTGATCGTCATTGGTGCACAAACAAAAACCCCGCTCACGGGAGCGGGGTTCGCGCCGAGCCGCGCGACAGCTTGTGATCGCCATTGCGCGGCCGCCCTTGCGGGTCTTGAATGCCGATCCGATGTCGGAGAGCGGCTGACGGATGGAATCTATATCATGTTAGGTGTTTCGTCAACGCGGAAAGACCAAGGGCACAAAGAACACATCTCCTAACCTCCTTCAAGTCGGCAGCACTCAATGTAGTGGTATCATAAACACGTTTATTATTGTCATCCCTCCCAATCCTGATTAAATCAAGTCTATGAAAACCCATTGAATACACCATATCCCCCTTTACCCAATTTGGCCCCTTATCCCACGGAGGAGGGAGAACTATATTGAGTTCGTGGTGATAAGACAATTTTACGCGCGGCGCTTCTGTGCTCAGAGCAACAACAGTGCAAAGTTCTGGCCTCTGAGAAATCTGCGGGCTGATCACGATCACTGGCCGTCGCTTCACCATCTCAGGGTGCTTAAATGAAGAATCAAAATCACAAATGAGGATGGTCCCAATCTTGGGATGATATTGGATTGGCATCGCAATTTAACCTACATTATTCTATTTATATTTCTCTGGTCGCTTGGCTGTCTGGGCCCGCACGTCGATCAGCGCAACGATATCTTCCATAGACCATAGCCGATCAGGGATCCTCGCCGCCATAGCTGCCAAACGCGTTGGTCAGGCGCGTGAAGCGGCGATTGCCCACGTGAATTGAAAGGCTCTGGCGCTGGGCAAAGTTGGTGTTGATGTGCTTGGGGTCCGGGTTTCCGGTGCAGCCGGTTTATGCCGTCTTTACCAACTGCGAAGAGCTATACCGCTTCGTCCCAGTCGTAATTCCGGCTCCAGGAAAGGGCATCTTCGTAAGGCGCGATCTTTCGACCGCGCGATCGCCTCGTCGTCGACATTGCGAACCGCCACCCGCGCCATCGCCGGCGGTCGACTTCATCAAGGGCTTGCCAGGCCGCCGCCAAAACAGCATTGTTCGCCCTCTTCGCATCCCAGCAAAGGAACGTTCCCGATGTCCCGCCGTCTCATCTCCTCCGGTTCCCCTTTTGAAGAAATCGCCGGGTATTCGCGCGCCGTGGTGGAGGGGAAGTGGGTATTCGTCGCCGGCACCAGCGGCTTCGCCAATGGCCAGATCGCCGACGAGGTGACGGCACAGGCCGAGCAGGCCTTCGCCACCATCGCCGCCGCCTTGGCCGAAGCCGGTGCCGGGCTCAAGGACGTGGTGCGCGTGCGTCTCTATCTGACCGACGCCGCCGATTTCGAGCCGGTGGCCAAGGTCTGCGGCAAACATTTCAAGGGAATTCGCCCGGCCAACACCTCGATCATCTGCGGCCTGGTCGATCCCAGAATGAAGGTCGAGATCGAGGTCACCGCCCGCATCGCCGGCTGACCGGCGCACCGGCCGGCTACATCCGTTCCCGGATCCTCTGGGCGGCTTCTTCGATGACGTGGCGTTCGCCCGGCTCGGGATGCCAGTTCATCATCAGACCGTCTTCGGCGCTGCGCGGCAGCACGTGGATATGGAAATGGCGCACCGTCTGACGGGCGCCCGGGCCATTGCTCTGCAGGATCGACAGGCCTTCCGGCAGGAACACCGAATTGACCGCCTTGGCGACGCGATGGACGGTGGCCATCACCGCCTGCAGCACCGGAACCGATATGTCGAAAATATTTTCGACATGGGGTTTCGCCATGACGATGGCGTGGCCGGGCGCCACCGGGCTCGAATCCATGAAGGCCAGCGAATGCTCATCCTGGTGGAGGATGTAGGCTGGCATGGCGCCCGCCGCGACGCGGCAGAAGATGCAGTAATGAACATTGTTCATCCTCCTATCTACCGCGACTGGAAACGCCAAACCACCGCTGAATTGTGACGGTTTCGCCGATGGGCGACCCGGGTCAACGCTCGATCAGCAGCCATTGGTCGCCCGACCAGCGGACCCGCTGGTCGACCCGATGCCAATCCCCGCTCGCCTCGTCTTGTTGGCGCCCCTCGCTGAACACCAAATCCGGCCGTTTGCGTCCGGGCAACGGCACGACATCGACGCGTCCCGCACAGAAATCGCCGCCCAGACGGGCGCGGGTGCGGTCGGGCGTCACTTCGCTCAACACGGTGAATTTGTACCAGCCGCATGGCCGATGCCACGGTGTGCGCACCACCATCACCTCGCCGCCCTGGCCGGAGGGAATCAACGCCGCGCGCAAATCCAGCCAGTCCGGCCACAGCGCCGGGTCGTCGCCGAGTTCGGGCTTCATCACCGCCTCGGCCAGCGCCTTGTCGCCGGGATCGAGCGCCGCCAAGGGTTGCCACACCGCCTCGTCGGCGGCCAGGCACCGCCCGCCGACAACCACCAGACCGAGAAACAGCGCCAGGATCAGCCTCAACGGGTCAGCTCCCGCGTCACTTCGGCCAGACGGCGAAACGGCGACTGGCCGGCCGCCAGAGTGAGCGCGCCGGCGCGGCGCACCCCGTCGCGGCCAAACCGTTCGCGTACCGCCGCCTCCAGCCAGGCGGCCGCCTGCGCCTGGCGCACGCCGCGCCGGTCGACGGCGGCGCCGTGGGCGTCGATGGCGGCGACCAGCTTGTCGATACCGGTGTTGTCCCGCGCCGAGACCAGCAAGACGGCGACATTGCGCCCGCCGTCGACATTGAAGGCGCTCTCGACGTCGACCTTGGCGCGCACCGCCGGGGTGCCGGTGTCGGCCTTGGTCACCGCGACGATATGGGGAATTTCGGCGATGCCGGCTTTCATGAATTGCAGCATGTCGCCGGAGCCCGGCTGCACGCAAAACAAAACGGTATCGGCGACGGCGGCGACATCGGTTTCCGATTGGCCGACCCCCACCGTCTCGATCGCCACCTTGTCGAACAGCGCCCGCATCAGCACCATCGCGGCGACGGTGATCTCGGCCAATCCGCCCAACCGGTCGCGCGCCGCCATCGAGCGGACGAACACGCCTTGATCTTCGGGATCGGTGGCGAGGTGAAGCCGATCGCCGAGCAGGGCCCCGCCGGAGCGACGCGACGATGGATCGACGGCGATGACCCCGACCGTCCGGCCGGAAGCGCGCCACGCGGCGACGAGGGAATTCATCAGACTCGATTTACCGACGCCGGGCGGGCCGGTCATGCCAATCACATGGCCGACCGCCGCGTCATAGGCGGCGGATAACAGATCGACGACCCTGGCGCTTTCGGGCTCGCGCTCGATCAGCGCCAGGGCACGCGACAAAGCGGCCTTTCCCCCAACCTTAAGCGAGTCGAGGGAAAGGTCCGCCATCAGCTCCTCAGGCGGTCGTGTCCGAACGCGCACCGAGAGCCGCCTGAGCGGCGGCCAGGCGAGCGATCGGCACCCGGTAGGGCGAGCACGACACGTAGTTGAGACCGACCTTCTGGCAGAAAGTGATGGAGGCGGGATCGCCACCATGCTCGCCGCAGATGCCGAGCTTGAGGTCGGGCCGCGTCTTGCGGCCGCGCTCGGCGGCGATCTGCACCATTTCACCGACGCCTTCCTGGTCCAGGGTGGCGAACGGGTCATGTTCGAAGATGCCCTTCTGGCGGTACACTTCGATGAACGGACCCGAGTCGTCGCGCGACATGCCGAGCGTCGTCTGGGTCAGGTCGTTGGTGCCGAAGCTGAAGAAGGATGCCGTCTCGGCGATCTTCCCGGCCACCAAGGCGGCCCGCGGCAGCTCGATCATGGTGCCGACCATATAGGGCAGCGTCATGCCCCGCTGGGAGAACACCTCACGGGCGGCCCCGTCAATCACTTCCTTCAGCAGATCGAATTCCTTCTTAGTGCAAACCAAGGGAATCATCACTTCCGGCGTCACCGTTACGCCCGACTTCTTGGAGACTTCGACGGCGGCCTCGAAAATGGCCCGCGCCTGCATCTCATAGATTTCCGGGTACGAAATGCCGAGGCGGCAACCGCGATGGCCGAGCATCGGGTTGGTCTCGTGCAGTTCGGTGTTACGGGAACGCAGGGCCGACACGTCGGTCCCGGCGGCACGCGCCACATCGGCCATTTCCGCTTCGTTCTTGGGCAGGAATTCGTGGAGCGGCGGATCGAGCAGACGCACCGTCACCGGCAGGCCGGCCATGATCTCGAACAGCTCGACGAAGTCGTTCTTCTGATAAGGCTCGATCTTGGCCAGGGCATGACGGCGCCCGGCTTCGTCGGTGGCCATGATCATTTCCCGGACCGCGATGATCCGTTCGGGATGGAAGAACATGTGCTCGGTGCGGCACAGGCCGATACCTTCGGCGCCGAACCGACGGGCGGTGCGGGCGTCGAGCGGGGTTTCGGCGTTGGCGCGGACCTTCAAGGTTCGAATCTCGTCGACCCACCCCATCAAGGTACCGAAATCGCCGGTCAGTTCCGGCTGCACGGTGGGAACCGCACCCAGCATCACTTCGCCGGTCGAGCCGTCGAGGGTGATGACGTCGCCTTCCTTCACTTCATGGCCACGCGAGAACATGGTCTTCGCCCGCGTGTCGATGCGGACTTCGCCGGCGCCCGCGACGCAGGCCCGGCCCATGCCACGCGCCACCACCGCGGCGTGGCTGGTCATGCCGCCGCGCGAGGTGAGAATGCCCTGGCTGACATGCATGCCGCCGATGTCTTCCGGGCTGGTCTCGACGCGCACCAGGATGACCTTCTCGCCGCGTCCGGCCCACGCTTCCGCGTCCTGGGCGGTGAACACGACACGGCCCGAAGCGGCGCCCGGCGATGCGGGCAGGCCACGCGCCAGAACATTGCGCGCCGCCTTGGGGTCGAGCGTCGGATGGAGCAGATGGTCCAAGGCATTCGGCTCGATGCGCTGAATGGCCTTTTCCTTGGTGATCACCCCGTCCTTGGCCAGATCGATGGCGATTTTCAGCGCCGCCGCCGCGGTGCGCTTGCCCGTACGGGTTTGCAACATCCACAGCTTGTCTTTCTGGACGGTGAATTCGATGTCCTGCATGTCGGTGAAATGCTCTTCGAGCTTGGCGCGAATGGCGGCCAGCTCGTTGAACACTTTCGGCATCACCTCTTCCATGGCCGGCAGATCGGCGCCGGCGGTCTTGCGCGCTTCGGTGGTCAGATATTGCGGCGTGCGGATGCCCGCCACCACATCTTCACCCTGCGCATTGATCAGGTATTCACCATAGAACTCGTTGATGCCGGTCGACGGGTTGCGGGTGAAGGCGACGCCGGTGGCGCAGTCCTCGCCCATATTGCCGAACACCATGGCCTGAACGTTGACCGCCGTACCCCAATCGGCCGGAATCTCATGCAGGCGGCGATAGGTGATGGCGCGCTGGTTCATCCACGACCCGAACACGGCGCCGACGGCGCCCCACAGCTGGTCGTTGACGTTCTGCGGAAATGGCCGGCCGAGCTCCTTGGCCACCATCTCCTTGTAGGCCGCGACCACTTTCCGCCAGTCGGCCGCCGTCAAGTCGGTGTCCAGCTTCAGGCCACGATCGGTCTTGATGGTGTCCAGAATCGCTTCGAAGTGATGATGCTCGATACCCAGCACCACGCTCGAATACATCTGGATGAAACGGCGATAGCTGTCGAACGCGAAGCGCGGATCGCCGCTTTTCGCCGCCAGGCCTTCCACCGAGATGTCGTTGAGGCCGAGATTGAGCACGGTGTCCATCATGCCCGGCATGGAGGCGCGGGCGCCCGAACGCACCGACAGCAGCAACGGATTCTTCTCGTCGCCGAACTTGCAGTCCATGATCCGCTCGATCTGCACCACGGCCGCTTCGACCTGGGTCTTCAATTCGGCGGGATAGGTCTGCTGATTGTCGTAGTAGTACGTACAGACTTCGGTGGTGACGGTGAAACCGGGCGGCACGGGAATGCCCATGTTGGCCATTTCGGCCAGATTGGCACCCTTACCACCCAACAGATTCTTCATTTCGGAGCGGCCTTCCGCAGTACCGCCGCCGAATGCATATACCCATTTAGCCATGACGTGACTCTCCTGTTATTTTTCTCCCCGGGTCACCCCTCTCCCCCCCTCCGTGTACGACGCCATCAAAGAGGGCGAGTGCAGGAAGACAGGAGGTCCTTCCGTTCAGTGTATCCTACCCATCGATGGACGCAAAGTCGGCCACCACGTTCATAACGGTCCGAACGCGGGCCAAAATTTGCAGCCTTCTTTCGCGGGCCAGGGATTCCGCGCAATTTACGGTCACCCGCTCGAAAAAGCTGTCAACGGGGATACGCAAGGCTGCCATGCATGTCATGGCTTTTTCGAACTGCTCTGAGACTAGCACGTCAGCAAGGTCGCCGTGAAGCGCCGTCAGGGCATTGGCGAGGGCGAGTTCCTCCGGCAGGGCATCCGGCCCCAGCACCGGCGACGACTCGCCGTAGGACCGTCCGTCCTTCTTTTCTTCGATTCGCACGATATTGGCGGCGCGGCGATAGGCGGTCAGCAGGTTGGCTCCATCGTCGCTGGAAAGGAAACCTTTGAGCGCATTGACCCGCGCCACCAGACGCACGAGGTCGTCCTCGTTGCCCAGCGCGAAGACGGCGGCGACCAGATCGTGGCGCACACCCTGTTCGCGCAGATGCACCTTGAGGCGGTCGGCGACGAAGGCCATCAGTTCGTCCGCGGTGTCGTCGGCCCCGCTCGGCAGCGGCCCGGCATAGCCGGCATGGGCATAGCGGAAGGTCGTTTTCAACGGCAGGCGCAGGCCGTTCTCCAAAATCAGCCGGATCAGACCGAGCGCCGCGCGGCGCAGGGCGAACGGATCCTTCGAGCCGGTCGGCTTCTCGTCGATGGCGAAGAAGCCGACCAGGGTGTCGAGCTTGTCGGCCAAGGCGACGGCCAGCGACACCGGCGACGTCGGGCAGGTGTCGTTGGGGCCTTGCGGCGCATAGTGCTCGGCGATGGCCTGGGCGACGGCCGGCGCCTCGCCGTCATGGGCGGCGTAGTAGCGGCCCATGACGCCTTGCAACTCGGGAAACTCGCCGACCATTTCGCTGCCCAGGTCGGCCTTGGCGAGGAAGGCCGCGCGCTCGGCCTGCGCCGCGTCGGCGCCGGCCGGCGTCGCCAGGAACGAGGCCAGGCGGACCATGCGCCCCACCTTGTCGGCGACGCTGCCCAGGCCCTGGTAGAAAATGCGATCGCCCAGGCGGGCGACGCGCGAGTCAAGCCGCGTCTTGCGATCGGTCTCCCAGAAGAATTTGGCGTCGGCCAACCGCGCCCGCAGCACCCGTTCGTTGCCGGCGATTATGGCCGCGCCGCCATCCGCCGCCGCCATGTTGGAGACCACCAGGAAGCGGTCGGCCAGACGTCCGTCCGCCTTGAGCAGCGACAGATATTTCTGGTGGGCGCGCATCGAGGTGATCAGCACCTCGTCGGGCAAATCGAGAAAGGCGTGATCGATGGTGCCGGCGAGCACGCTGGGCCATTCGACAAGGCCGGTGACCTCGGCCAGCAATCCCTCATCCGGGCGCACCCGCAACCCTTCGCCCGCCGCCAGCGCCTCGGCCTGGTCGAGGATGCTCCGCCGGCGCTCCGCCGCGTCGAGCATGACCTTGGCGGCGGCCAGTTTGGCCCGGTAGTCGGCGAACCCCGTCACCGAAAATGCGGCGGGCGCCATGAAGCGGTGGCCGCGCGTGGCCGCGCCGGCGACCACCGATCCGAACTCCACCGGCACGATTTTTCCGTCGAACAGACAGACGATCCCTTGCAACGGGCGCACCCAGCGCACCGCCTGAGCGCCCCAGCGCATCGATTTCGGCCAGGGGAAATTGGCCAGCGTCTGCTCGACGATTTCGCGGACCACATCGGCGCCCGGCCGACCGGGCCGGCGGATGATGGCGAAGTGGAATTCGCCCTTGCCGGTATCGCGCCGCTCGCATTGCTCCAGGGTGACACCGGCCCCTTTGAGAAAACCGTCGATGGCGGCGGCGGGCGCCCCGACCCGCGGACCGCGCCGCTCCTCGCTGATGTCCGGCGTCGCCGCCGGCAAATTGTCGATCACCACGGTCAGACGGCGCGGCGTGACGAAACTGGCGGGCGCGCCGCCGGACAAACCGTTCGCCGCCAGCCCCTCGCCGATCAGCCGGGCCAGATCCTCGGCGGCGCGCTGCTGCATGCGCGCCGGAATTTCCTCGGAGAACAGTTCGAGCAGGAGTTCAGTCATGGCTGACGACCCCTTGCGCCGCCATCAGGCCTTCGCAACAGCCTTTCGCCAGCGCCCGCACCCGGCCGATATAGCTTTGCCGTTCGGTCACCGAGATGGCGCCGCGCGCGTCGAGCAGATTGAAGCGATGGCTGGCCTTGAGGCACTGGTCGTAGGCGGGCAGCGGCAGGCCGGCACCTAGCAGCGCCTGGCATTCGGTTTCCGCGTCGACGAAATGCCGCAGCAGGATCGACGTGTCGGCGATTTCGAAATTATGCTTCGAATACTGGCGCTCGGCTTCCAGAAAGACATCGCCATAGGTGACGCCGGCGCCATTGAAATCAAGGTCGTAGACGTTTTCGACACCCTGGATATACATGGCCAGCCGTTCAAGCCCGTAGGTGATCTCCACCGCCACCGGGTCGCATTCAATACCGCCGACCTGCTGGAAATAGGTGAACTGCGTCACTTCCATGCCGTCGCACCAGACTTCCCAGCCGAGTCCCCAGGCTCCCAGCGTCGGACTTTCCCAATCGTCCTCGACAAATCGTATGTCGTGCGCCGACGGGTCGATGCCCAGCCGGCGCAGACTGTCGAGGTAAAGTGCCTGACTGTCCTCCGGTGAAGGCTTTAATAACACCTGAAACTGGTAGTAGTGTTGCAGGCGGTTGGGGTTCTCGCCATAGCGCCCATCCTTGGGTCGGCGCGACGGCTGGACATAGGCCGCCTTCCAGGGGGCCGGCCCCAATGCCCGCAAGGTTGTGGCAGGGTGAAAGGTTCCCGCTCCCACCTCCATGTCGTAGGGCTGAAGAATGACGCAGCCTTGCTCCGCCCAGAAGGTCTGGAGGGCAAGAATAAGGGATTGGAAACTGGCCGGCATGGCACTCAAGGGGGTCGGAAACGAAAGAGGCGCGCAACTTACAGCGGATTTTCGGTACTGTCACGGGCGAGAACACGACGAAGGAGGGACCCAGGGATGAGCGAGGCGCTGGCGGAGCTGCTGGACCTTCTCCGACTTGACTCGATCGAGGAAAACGTCTGGCGCGGGCGAACCCAGGATTTGGGATGGGGCCGCGTGTTCGGCGGACTGGTGATCGCCCAGGCGATGGTCGCTGCCGCCGCCTCCGTCGGTGATCGCCCCATTCACTCGTTGCACGCCTATTTTCTTACCTTCGGCGACACGACCTGCCCCATCGACTACCGGGTCGAAACCATCCGCGAAGGATCGAGCTTCAGCGTGCGCCGGGTGGCCGCCCAACAGGCCGGACGGACGGTCTTCATCATGTCCGCCTCATTCCACAAGGACGAATACGGACTCGACCATCACGCGCCGATGCCCGACGTCGCCGGGCCGGAGGATCTGCCGTCGGAAACCGCGTTGGCGTTCGCCTCCATGGCCGAATTGCCCGAGAAATTGCGGCGGCGCTTTGCCCGCGACTGGCCGATCGAGAGCCGCCCGATCGACCCCGTCGACCTCATGCATCCCAACAAAACATCGTCGGTTCATCACATTTGGCTGCGGGCCAACGGGTCGCTGCCCGACGACCGCATGCTGCACCGCTGCCTGCTCGCCTATATTTCCGATGCCCGCATTCTGACCACCAGCCTGCGTCCGCACGGCAAGTCGTTTCTGGCGCCGGAAGCGCAATTGGCCAGTCTCGACCACGCCATGTGGTTCCACCGCGATTTCAAGATGGACAGTTGGCTGCTCTATGCCCTGGACAGCCCAAGCGCCTTTGGCGCGCGGGGCTTCGGCCGGGGCAGCGTCTTTGCCCGCGACGGCAAACTGGTCGCGTCCGTGGCCCAGGAGGGTTTGATCCGATTCAAGGCGTAGAGTCGGATTTGGTATCAATTTTATCGAATTTTTCGCAAATTTAAGAACAACTAAGTATAAAAATTATGAAATACAATTTCTGTTGCATTTTATTCCTAGGCGATCCAAATTGAGCGTGACGGTGATCACACGTCATAACAATAATATACTCCTGAAAACTTGACACACGCGCACTTGCGGGCGGCTCCCCCTTCGGGCCGCCCCGTTCCTTTGCGCGGCCGCCCCCCGTGCAATGCTTGGCGCGGCTCGCCGGATTGTGCTATAGGTCGATTCTAAGAAGGGTCCGGGGGGGGATTCCGGAAAACAGGGCGGGGCGCTCCTGGATGACTGCTGGGTTGGCTTACGAGGTGCGGCCTTCGTCCGCGATCTCGCGCGATTTCTTCAAGGAAATCTGGTTTTTCCGGCGACTCATTTGGCTGTTCATTTGGCGCGACATCATGGTGCGCTACAAGAACACGGTGATCGGCGCGGCGTGGTACGTGCTGCAGCCCGTCGCCATGATGGTCGTCTTCACCTTGTTCTTCGGCCGCATCTTCGGCCGCTCCATCGGCGATATTCCCTACCCGTTGTTCGCCTATTGCGGCCTGCTGCTGTGGCAATTGTTCAGCCGCTCGCTGTCGCTCGGCGCGTCGAGCCTGGTCCAGTACACGCCGATGCTGAGCAAGGTCTATTTTCCGCGCATCATCGCGCCGGCCTCGTTCGTCATTGGTGCATTATTCGATTTTCTCGTCACCGCCGTCCTGCTTTGCCTTATGCTGGCATGGTACGATGTGCGACCGGCCTGGAGCGTGTTGCTGTTGCCGGTGGTGCTGGCGTTGACCTTGATGTGTTCCATGGGGTTCGGCTGCATGCTGGCCGCGGTCGATGCGCGTTATCGCGACGTCCGCCATGCCGTGCCGCTGCTGACCCAGGTCTGGATGTTTTGCACGCCGGTGATGTATCCGGCCAGCTACATTCCGGAGAAGTGGCGGCTGTTATACGCGCTCAACCCGATGGTCGGGTTGACCGAGGCGTTTCGGTGGTTGATTTTCGGGGTGGGCGACGCGCCGCCGGTGGACATGCTGGGGATGGCGGCCTTGTCGTCGACGCTG
>Ga0181520_10011730_pt1 | contig 11437 bp, 6 predicted proteins | sample PEATcosm2014_Bin_29_FD_132451 | JGI IMG/M metagenome (GOLD analysis project Ga0181520, IMG submission 132451) | Peatland microbial communities from MTU Mesocosm Facility, Houghton, MI, USA - PEATcosm2014_Bin02_30_metaG | ecosystem: Environmental > Terrestrial > Soil > Wetlands > Peat | place...
CGAAAACTATTTTCGATAAAAATCCCGGCCGCGAATTTTACCTCGAGGAAAGTTTTCCGCTCGCCTGGATGTATCCGTATCTTGAACCGCACGGATTGATCCTGAAAATCAACCGGCAGCCATTACCTGATCTGTCCGCCGAAATCGTTCAGCGCGACCGCGATTATTGGACAAAGTATTTGACGCCGCTGATTGGCGCTTGGCTGAAACCAGACACGACGATTGAAGAAGTCGCCGCGTTCGCGCAAAAAATCCACGTAAAAAAGGATTTGAGCGGATTTGCCGGCGACCCGCAGTTTGTCCACAGTGAATGCTGGTGCAAAAACTTTTCCAAATTGCGGAGTTCCATCGGCGGACTTTATGCGTGGCGTGCGCAGCACGCCAGTGACGCCGCCGGGAAAATGCGCATGAACGACGCGGCTGACTTTGCCTTCCGGCAGTCGTGGGCGCTCTGCCCGTATTCACTGGAAACGGTCTTCCGGTACGTGAATTTGTTGATGGACGAGGGGCGGACTGCCGACGCGCTGTTAATCGCGGAAACGGCGGCAAAGATGCCGCAAACGCAGGATTCAAACGGAGGCACCTTGCGCGACTTGATCACGTACTTGAAGCACTCCCCAAATGCCAAATGAGCCAGAGACCATTCGCCGCGGAAAACTCCGCTGTCAGTGAACCTGTCAGCCAAAGCGGGAAAAATTATGAAATATACCGACGAGCCGGCGCGAATCGCCTCTGGAAATACAAGGGTTTTTGCTGTTTTATGGACCTCTCGATCAGGTTTGCAGACCGTGTCCATCCGTGGTTATATTCTCACATGAAAATCGAATCCCTCCACATCGGCCAGCGGGTGCGCCATCCCGAATACGGTAGCGGCACGGTCAAAACCATTTCCGAACTCGTCGCGGAAATCCAGTTTGACGAGGGCAGCAAGCGTTCCATTGCGCCCGAGCCCGGCGGGCTCCAGCCGCTGGAACCGCAGGTCGCGGTGAGCGGTCTGGTGGTCCCCCTCAAACAGTTTGTCAACGAGACCGTGGAAGCGGCGATTGCCAAGCTGGGCCTGGAGAAACCCGACTCCGTGGTGGACCAGCTCGGCATCCGCTGGCACAACGGCAAAATGGTTTTGCACCCGTCCGATCCCACGTTGCAGACCAAGGAAGTGCCGCTGGAAATATTTTTCCACAAGCTGGTCGGCGTGCGCAACCAGTTGCGCGTGCTGGAACAAAAGGTCAACTCCCACGCCGCCTTGACGGATGGTGACAAGGTGGAAATGCAGCAATACATTTCGCGTTGTTACGGTTCGCTGACGACTTTCAACCTGCTCTTCAAAAACAAGGAAGAGCAGTTTTCTTCCAAGGCCGAATAGCCTCCTGCCGGGGTCGCCAGGCCGGCCGGCATGGGCAAAAGTGTACACTTTAAGTGTATGCTTTTTTGCCAGGAGCCTATATTATAGGGCAAATTAGCCTAACGGGGCCATTGCGGGCGGTGCCGGTTTGTGTTAATTTCAGGACAGTTTTCGAAATCCGGAAGGCATTGGTTGGATGGCATTTCATCTGCTGGTCCCCGGGGATTGAATTCAAATAGGACGGTTATTCACCAAATTGTTTATAAAATGAGATTGAAAAGCATCTGCACGGCTGTCGGAATCGGATTATTTCTGGGAGCAGGCCTGCCAGGACATGCCCAGGTTCTCACGCTGCATAGTTTTACCGGCACGCCGGATGGAGCCAACCCGCTCCAATTGGTCTGGGCGAACGGCGTTTTCTACGGCAGCACCTTCCAAGGCGGCGCCAACGATCAAGGATCCCTCTTCTCTTTCAACACCAATGGTTCGGTTTTCTCAACGATTTATAACTTCACCGGCGACACGAACAATGGCGGCTCGCCAAACAATGTCTTGGTGGCTGGCAGTACCATTTATGGCACGTTACAGAATGGCGGTACCAACTACATGGGAACCATCTATGCGGTGGGTACCAACGGCCTGGGCTTTACCCCGCTCTACAGTTTTGGCCGGGCTCCCGACGGAGAAGAACCGCAAGGCGGGTTGATCTTGAGCGGCTCCACGCTTTACGGCACCACCTACGTCGGCGGCGCTGCCACCAATGGTGGTACGGTCTTCAAAATCAACACCGATGGTACTGGCTATTCTATTCTTCATTCCTTTACCAACCTTGACGGCGTCCAGCCCCAAGGCGCACTGGTGCTGGGGGGCACCATCCTTTACGGCATAACCCACTATGGTGGCACCAACGGCAACGGCACCATTTTTGCCGTTGACACGAGCGGCAACAGCTTTGCCGTACTGCATTCATTTACCAACGCGCCGGATCCGTATTATCCTGCTAGTGGACTGGTTTTGGACGCCGGTATTCTGTACGGCACCAGCATCAGTGGCGGCGCCAACACCAACGGCGCGATTTATGCCATCAACACCAACGGCAGCGGCTTTCGAGTGCTTCACAGCTTTTCGGCGACGACTGGCAACACCGATGGCAAGGTTTCACAGACGACTCTGTCGGTCAGTGGCAGCTACCTTTACGGTGCTGCCACCAGCGGCGGGGCCAACGGCGGGGGCACGCTTTTCCTGATTAACACCAATGGCAATGGTTTTACCGTCCTTACCAGTTTCATGAATACAAACGCCTCCGGTTGGGACCCCTTAAGCGGTCCGATCCGCGTTGGCAACAGCCTCTGGGGCACAACCTATAATGGTAACGCCAGCGTTTTTGGCACGCTTTATCAACTGCCGCTGCCGGCCATTACCTCGCAACCCCAAAACCTCACGGTCACCAACACCAGCCCCGCCACCTTTACCGTCAGCGTCGCGGACGACAGCCCGGTCACCTATCAATGGTATCTTAATACCAACAACCTCCTCTCCGGTCAGACCACTAATATTCTCACTTTGGCCAGCGCCACCAATAGCGGCGCCTATACCGTGGTGGTTTCCGATAATTTCGGGTCCGTCACCAGCAGCCCGGCAGTGTTGACGGTGATTACTCCCGGCTCCAAGCCCGTCATTACGCAAAATCCTCAAAACGACACCGTCCTCTCCGGCAATACGGCGAGCTTTACCAATGCCGCCAGCGGACCGGGAACGCTGTTCTATCAATGGTATTACAACACCAATACGCTCCTCAGCGGCCAGACCGGTGCCATCCTGGTCCTCCCTTCCGTCTCGCCGACGCAGCAGGGTTATTACACCGTCGTGGTCACCAATCTCTATGGCAACGCCACCAGCACGCCAGCCTTCCTGACCGTGCTTGCCGGTTCTGCGCCGTCTATTACCCAGCAGCCGCAGAATTACACGGTGACCAATGGCCAGACGGCCACCTTTACCAATGTGGCTTCCGGCACCGGGCAGTTGATTTATCAGTGGTATTTTAATACCAACACGCCCGTCAGCGGTGGCACCGGCGCCATCCTGGTCCTCCCTTCCGTCTCGCCAACGCAGCAGGGTTATTACACCGTCGTGGTCACCAATCTCTATGGCAGAGCCACCAGTGCGCCAGCCCTGCTCACCGTGATTACTCCATCGGGGCCGACCATTACCCAGCAGCCGCAGAATTACACGGTAACCAATGGCCAGACGGCCACCTTTACCAATGTGGCTTCCGGCACCGGGCAATTGTTTTATCAGTGGTATTTCAACACCAACACGCCCGTCAGCGGCGCTACCGGCGCGATCTTGACGATCTCCCCCGCCACTACCAATAATGGGGGTTACTACACGGTCATTGTCACCAATCTCTATGGCAGTGCCACCAGTGTACCGGCCCTGCTTACGGTTATTGCCACGCTTTCCCCGCCCCTCATTACCCAGCAACCCCAGGATTACACCGTGACCAACGGTTATAACGCCACCTTTACCAATGTCGCCAGTGGCACCGGCCCGTTGTCTTACCAATGGTATTTCAATACCAACACGCCCGTCGTCGGCGGCACCAACGCCATCCTGCTCATCACTTTTGCCACCACCAACCAAGTGGGTTCTTACCGGGTAATTGTCACCAATGTCGCCGGCAGCGCCACCAGCTCGCCGGCCAGCCTGGCGGTCATTTCAACCAGGCCGATCATCTTCGTGCAGCCCCAGTCGCAGACGGTCACCAACGGGCAACCGTTCAGTTTCTCCGTGGTCGTCGCCGGGAAAAGCCCGTTAAGATACCAATGGTACACCAACACCGTTAGCAGGGCCCACGAGCTTGTTGGCGCAACCGGCAGCACCCTGACGTTCGCCAGTGCCAGCGCCAACCTCCTGGGAAATTATCTGGTGACCATCACCAATTCACTGGGCAGTGTGACCAGCAGCCCGGCCCTGCTCTCGATTCTCACCACGCCCGTCATGACGCTGCAACCGCAAGATGTGGTGGTGACCAACGGCGATCCCGTGTCCTTCACTGCCGCTGCCGTCGGCGCCGGCGTGTTGAATTACCAGTGGTATTTCCAAACCAACACCGTGCTCACCGGAGCCACCAGCACCTCGCTCATGTTCACCAATGCCATCGCCAGCGTCGCCGGCTATTACTCGGTGCGGGTAACCAACACCTTCGGCTCGGTCACCAGCACCTACGCCCTCCTTTCCATCAGCAACCAGCTTAATTTCCTGTCCTTCACCTTCGCCAACGGCAGCGCCTCGTTTGCCGTGGCCAATACCCCCAACAGCGCCAACCGGCTGTGGGCCTCCAGCAATTTGACCTCCGCCAGTTTCTGGCAGGTTATCGCCACCGATGTCATGGCCACCAACGGCCTGTGGTTTTATACCGACCCGAGCGACGCCAGGACAAATAGCGCCCGGTTCTACCGCTTTTCATCCCCGTAAACAGCCTTCTCCCGGGAGAAAATTCCGCGCGTCCAGATAGGACGCCACGGCCAGCGCGCGGCCTTCCGGGTTGGCCAGCGCCACATGGCCGTCTGGCCGCAAAAGATAAATCGCGTTGCGTTGCAGGCCGGCCCGGCCCATTTCCGGACGCCATGAAAACACGTGCAGCGGCAACTTCCGCCCCGCGCAAACCGCCTGGGTCTCCGGCGTGGCGTCGCCGTACACATGCACTTGCCAGTCCAGCGAAGCCAGCGGCGTGAAGTTGTCCCCGGCCTGGTTCAAGTCCGGCTTCACCCACGGCAAACGGTCGCCGCCATGCACCGCGCCCGCCCGGCCTTCGCTCAAGCTGCTGCCCCGGTAGTTCACCGCCGCCTGGGAAATCGTGCGAAACAGAAAATGCCGCACCGGCGCAAATTCAAACAGCAGCGGCAACAGAAACGGCACCAGGTTCAACCGCACCTGCCGGTCAATGGCCTTGGAACTGGTCACGCCCGTAAAGACGCGGTCCGTGGCCGCCACCAGCCGCCGGGCCGAAGCGATGCGTTCCGGTTCGTAGCTCTCCAGCAGCGATGCGTCCGTGCGCCCGCGCAGGACGGCCGCCAGTTTCCACGCCAGGTTCACCGCGTCGCCGATGCCCGTGTTCATGCCCTGGCCGCCCACGGGCGTATGGATGTGCGCCGCGTCGCCCACCAGAAAGGCGCGGCCCTGGCGGAAATGATCGGCCACCCGATGATGCACGCGGTACGCCGAAAACCAGTTCACCCGTTCAATGTTCAGCCCCAGCCCCTCGATCACGCCTTTGTTCACGTCCCCCCACGCCGGGGTTTCGCTGTGATCGTCCGCCCCGGCGCGCACCGTGCCGATCAACCGCGCGCGCCCCTCGCCTTTCAATGGGAAGATCGCCAGAAAATCGTCCGTCTCCAGGGCCACGTGCATCTCGCCGTTCATGGCCGCCCCGTCCGCCTGCACGTCGGCCACGTAAAAGCGGCGCGGATAGGTCCCGCCCGTGAAATTGATCTTTAGCAATTCGCGCACCGTGGAACGGCCCCCGTCGCAGCCCGCAAGATACGCCGCCTCACATACCTCCAAAGTGCCATCCGCCCGTTTCAGACGAGCGCAGACCTGCCCCCCCATTTCTTCCAAGCCCGTCAGTTCCGTCCGGCGTTCCACTTCGACGCCGAGTTCCGCCAGCCGGTTGATCAACAGACATTCGTGTTCGTCCTGCGACAGAACCAGCGCAAACGGATACGGACTGATGTCCGCCCCCATGTCGTGATAGCACAGCCGGGCCGTGTTTTTGCCAGACACCCAGAGATTCGTCGCCGGCGCCTGCCGGCCACGCGCGATCACCGTGTCGGCGAAATTGAGCTGACGATAAAATTCCAGCGTGCGCGCCTGCACGCCAATCGCCCGCGACGTCGGTTCCGGCGCCGCCAGTTTGTCCACGATCCTCACCCGCACGCCCAGCCGCGTCAGCCACAGGGCCAGCACCAGCCCGGTCGGCCCCGCCCCCACAATGAGAACTTCGGCGGCGTGCATGGACGGCGGGTTCATCATTTTGAACTGATTTTAAAGTCAACACAAACAACTGAATTCAAGATGCTCTATCATCCTCATTCCCGATTTTCAAAGCTTTTAACGCCAGGGCGCCAAGGCTGGCTCATGAAGAGGGTAGGGCTGACCTGCCGGTCCTTTGGTTGTCGCCATCGCCGTAACCCCAATTTAAAGCTCTGCCCCGCCCCCTTTGCGCCTTTGCCTCTTTGCGCCTTTGCGTTGAATTTCCCCGCCTTCAGCGGATCGCCAGCGTCGCCGGATCGGTGATCCAGCCCGCCGGCCGCGACATGATTTCCAGCATGCCGTGACCAAAGCGCGAGGCCGTCGTCGCCCCCGAAGCCATGCACGCGACTTTGCCGTTGAAAAACACATGCAGCGCGTCCGTGATCCGGCCCGGAAATTTCCGCTCAAACATCATCCCGCTCTGATACATCGCAAAAATGCGGCCATCGTAAAAATACTGGATCAGCCCCATCCAGGCGCGGATGAGCTTGCGCATTTCACGCGAATACAGCTCCAGGTTGTCCAGATTTTCCGAAAGCAATTCCGCCGAATGCAGCGCCAGATGCATGCCCGGCGAAAGCATCGGGTCCACGAAACCAAAGGCGTCGCCGGACATGGTCCAGCCCGGTCCATGACCGCGCGACGAAACCAGTTGATAGTTCGTGTAGGTGAAAATGTCAGTAAGGCGGCGGCGGTTCCCGCCCGCGGCGGCGAGCCGGGGATCGCGGCTGATGGCGGCTTCCAGCCGTTCCTCGGGAGTCGCGCCCAATTTCGCGGCGGCGTCCTTGTTCATCACCACGCCCACGGAAAGCCGGCCGGGCAGGGGAATCCGCCAGCTCCAGCCCTCGGCCAGCCGGCCAATGATCACCTGTCCGCGCGGCATGTTTTCCTCGAACCCATCATAGTGCGCGAAATAGGCCACGTCCTTGCGCGGCCCGACTTCCGCCGGAATTTCCAGCGTATGCGCGAACAGCCGGCTGCGGCCCGAGGAATCCACCAGCAAATCCGGCTGCTGGCCGCGCAGCCACGGCGCCTGCTCCAGAGATTCCGCCGCCAGCCGCAGGCCATCTGCTCCCACCCGCTCAATTTTCGCCCGCGCCCGCACGCGCTGCACGCCCAGCTCATCGGCCCGCTGGTCAAACAACTCGTCAAACGCCGGACGCGGCGCATTGTACGCGTAGGTGGGCACCGCCGTGCCCGCCAGCGATTGAAAACAAAACTCGATTTTCTCGTCCGCGTTCAAAGTGAACGTCACCCCCGGCTTGTGCTGGCAAATCGCGGCGGCGCGCTCCTCCAGCCCCAGCTTCCGCAACACGGAAATCACCCCCGGAATCAGCGACTCCCCCACGATCAACTCCGGCCGCCGCCCGTCGTCAAAAAGCGTCACCTCCACGCCCTTCATTGCCAGCAGCGACGCCAGCGACGCGCCCGCCGGCCCGCTGCCAACGATCCCGACTGTTTTAATGCTCGTTTTAATAGTAATTAGAACCTGAGTTTATGACTCTGAACCTGCGCTTTCGATTTCCTCAAGTCAATCCCAAAACGGAGCCCGGAGCGCGGGTGGGCGGCTTGCGTGCGCCGATTTTTAATTGCCATTTTCCCCGCTCAGATTGTAGGCGACGAGGTGACGAGTCGTCCCGGTCGTCTCTCGCCTGTAGGCCGCGTGCCCCGCGCGGCGTCCCCCAGCCACCGCCCCAAACAAGCCCGTAGGGCTGGCATCTTTGTAGTATCGCCGCCTCATTATTTTCCAAAGCTCCGTCCAGGAGCGACATCTTCTGTATATACCGCCTGAACGGAGCTGCGATTTGCTTTGGCTTGGCCTCTAAAAAAATGCCCCGCCTGTAGGCCTCGTGCCCCCCCCGCGCGGCGTCCCCAGCCGGGCAGAACTTGAATATTAAATATTGACCATCGCCCGCCGCAAAATCTCCAGGGCCGAAGGCCCGCAATATGACAGCCTGGGCTGGAGGCCCAGGAACCCGTCACCACCAATAAAATCTCCAAGCCTGTAGGGCCGGCACAGGGTTCCTCGCTGTTTCCGGTGCAATGGTCGGCGGTTTTTGATGGAGAAAACCAGATGGATGCAGACGCCAGAAAAGGATTACGTTATAGCGCCGGTTAGGATGCCCCAAAGGGGCATTGGCCTCCAGCCCAACGTTGCGGCCATGCCGCTACGTTGGGTTAACAAGCAAACAAAATCAACAACCGCAACGCGGTTGCGGCCAATGCGTCCCGGTCGTCTCTCGCCTGTAGCCCGCGTGCCCCCCCACGCGGCGTCCCCGGCCGATCAGAACTCGAATGTTGAACATTGACCATCGCCCGCCGCAAAATCTCCAGGGCTGAAAGCCCGCAATATGACAGCCTGGGCTGGAGGCCCGGGAACCCCGCCATCACCAATAAAATCTTCAGGCCTGTAGGGCCGGCACAATCCGCAGCCAGCTATAAAAATCATGTTATGCCTAAGTAAGGTAATTGTCCCTTCACGACAAGTAACTCAAAATCGCAGGTTTCCCGCATCCAAAAAGGGATTACACATGAATAATCTTGCCCGCAAACACCTTCAGCCGTCATTATTCCCAAAAAACAAAAGGAAACCCGTGACGCTTATCATCGGAATTGTTTGCAAAGATGGGATTGTGATTGCTGGTGACAGCCAAACCACATGGGAAACTGGAAAAAGCTGGTCGACGAACAAAATAACAGATTTGGAACATTCCAGCGGTCACGCGATTTTTGCCGAATCTGGTGCCGACATCACTTCATCGTTTATTTTAGAAGAACTTAAAATACTGCTGACCGAAAAGACAACACAAAAAACTCCATTGCCAAAATTGGTGCGAATGGCAGTAAGAAAAGTAAGGGACAAACTGCGGTTCCAAAACTTTGAATGTTCAAGCGAAGAGCTTGAAGGAGTCATTAATAGAAATGGTCTAAATTCTTTTTTAATGTTCGCTCATTATGACGGAGAAAATCCCGGCATTTACACTGTAAGCCTTACGATTGGAATACCACAGCGTTCAAAAAATTCCTTTGCGGTGGTCGGGTGTGGGAGCGATTTAGCTAATTACCTTTTAAGCAACTTGCTCAATGCGAAAAAGGAACTTAATTCAAAGCTGCCACCGGAAAAACGACAACCGATTGACGAATGCGGAATAGATACCGATGAAGCATTGTATATTGCCGCATACGTTATGGAAATTGTGAAGCGCCATGATCCTTATTGTGGCGGCCCAACAAAACTGGCGATTCTTCGCCATCCAAAGCATATTGAGAAGGGTGAGCGTTTGACAGTAAGCGACTTGGCCAATAATGTTATCTATGATGATGGATCGCCCGTGTTTATGCCCTGCCAGTCTGAAATAGACAAAATTGTTAAAAAGGTTTCTGAAATGGAGTTAGTCACGAGGGTAGAGTTCTGGAGCAAAATTTTGAGAGCCGTGACGCAGGCACTGCAAACCCAGATCAATTTGTTTCAGGGGGCAGCCAAATCCATGAAAAAAGAATTTGGAAAAAGAAAATGATCAATTGATTATGAACGGGTCGTGAACGGGTCGGTCCCGCATAATCGCATATTTCTGGCTTTATATCGTCTCGCGCGGTACGACCGTCTCCGGCCAACGCGCCAGTGCCTTGGACGGCGCATGGCCTGCCACCGGGCTGACCAGCCTCCATCCTCCCTTGCCCGTAATTACCGCACGGTGCGGTAATTAGCCTTCGAGCACCCCTCATTGGCAAAGATTCTGTTAGCGGCTACGTGGCCTTTTTGGAAAACACGTGTAAAATTGCGGATGGATGGAACAACGTGAAGAACTGAAGCGAGCTGTTTAAACCTGAAAGCCGAAGTTCGAATGCCGAATCAGCAGCATCGGGCGGAATGCCCTCGCACTTTTCTGGGACGGCGCAAAACTCAATTCGGACTTCAGACTTCGGGTTTCAGGTTTCTTTCGGATTTCGGGGATTTGGATTTCGGATTTTAGCCCAATCCAACCGAATCCGACTGAATCAAACCAAACCCGATTCCTAAATGCCGAAGTTCTAAACCCGAAATTCGAAAGAAATCCGAAGCCCGAAAGCCAAGTCAGCCGGTTGGTCCGAACTTTCGCGCTCATCTTTCCAGAATGGCGGGAAACTCATCTCGGATTTCGGCCTTCTTTCGGATTTCGCGGATTCGGATTTCGGATTTACCCCCCCCCCTCCCCCCCCCTTGACCCCGCAAAACGCCACGCTACCATCGTCAATATAACCGTGACATGAGCACCTATCCCGTCAGTCCCGAAAAGGAAAGCCAGCTTGCCCTGCGCATGGCCGCGCTGGACGTGCGCGAGGCGGACATCGAGGAAAGCTTTGTGCGCTCCGGCGGTCACGGCGGCCAGAACGTCAACAAAGTGGCCACCTGCGTCATGCTGTTGCACCGCCCCACCGGCGTGCAGGTCAAATGTCAGGAAACGCGGCAGCAGGGCCTGAACCGCTTCATCGCGCGCCGGCTGCTGCTCGATAAAATTGAGGAAAAGAAAACCGGCTTCATCGCCGCGCAACGCGCCGAGATCGAAAAAATCCGCCGCCAGAAACGCCGCCGCTCCCGCCGCGCCAAAAATAAAATGCTCGACGACAAATCACGGAATGCCGGCAAAAAGGCCGCCCGCCGCCCGGTTTCGCCTGAGTGAACGCCCCGCCGCGAACTTGTGGCTTGTGACGGCCAAAAAAACAACTAGATTTTTCAACGCGCCAGGCGCAAATCATGAAAACATTTTCCGAATCCAAATTTCCGGGCCGGCTCATCGCCGTCGAAGGCCTGGATGGTTCCGGCAAATCCACGCAGATTTACCTGCTCAAACGCTGGCTGGAGGCCGAGGGCATCAAGGTCTATTTCAGCGAATGGAATTCCTCCGAACTGGTGAAATCCGCCACGAGCAAGGGCAAAAAACGTGAACTCCTCACGCCCACCACGTTCAGCCTGATCCACGCCACGGATTTCGCCGACCGCTACGAGCGTCATCTCGTGCCCCTGCTGCGCGCCGGTTACATCGTCCTGTGCGACCGCTATATTTTCACCGCCTTCGCGCG
>Ga0181520_10011731_pt1 | contig 11437 bp, 10 predicted proteins | sample PEATcosm2014_Bin_29_FD_132451 | JGI IMG/M metagenome (GOLD analysis project Ga0181520, IMG submission 132451) | Peatland microbial communities from MTU Mesocosm Facility, Houghton, MI, USA - PEATcosm2014_Bin02_30_metaG | ecosystem: Environmental > Terrestrial > Soil > Wetlands > Peat | place...
GGTTTGGAAGACCGCCGTACTTGCCGCTGTACGATCACCGCTTAGCGACCCCAACGATCAAAGACCAATCGTGGGGGACTCAGCGCTTTTGGCTCTCGGAGGGGGAGTCGAACCCAACCCATTCGAGGCTTCAAAGGCCCCTGGCCTGCCGTTAGCCGATCCGAGAACAGGTAACATCAATTGCTCCGGGGTCCCCAACGGCAGGTCTTCGTCGCTGGGGTGGTCTGGCTCCCGGCGAGGGATTCTAACCCCCATCAGCATGTTCAGAGCGTGCGGTCCTTACAGTTGAACGAACCGGGAACAACTTACAAACTCTGGCTCCGAGAGTCGGATTCGAACCGACATCTCGCTGCGTAACAGGCAGCCGCTCTACCATTGAGCTATCTCGGATCAATGCAAACTTACGCAAGGCCGCCCACCGCCGATCTATCTCAGGTCGGCGCCATAAAACTAAAAACCCCCTGGCCGATTGGCTCAGAGGGTAGATGGAATCCAGATTCAGAATCCCCTGAGCTATCACATAGGTACGCCATACCGCGGTTGCGCGGTCGCTGGTGTAAAGCCGTGATTGACTCGGTTCATCATCGCACTTACAACTTACCCCGAATCGCGATCATAAGTCAACTGCTATGTTGCAATTATTTCTAACTTCAGTTTCCGGGCTGGAAGATCATCCGGAAGTCTGCCGAGAAACGAGTTGCGATCCTGGCGCCGGTGACGGGAATCGAACCCGTGATTCAATGCCTTGAAAGAGCATCCGCCAAACCAGCCTAGCGTACACCGGCGAAACTGGCGGCTACGACGAGATTCAAACTCGCACCGTACTCCTCGACAAGGAGGCGTCCTATCGTTAGACGACGTAGCCGTTCTGGCGGCACGATTCGAACGTGCGAGCTCTGCCTTATGAGGGCAGCGAGATGGGCCGCTTCTCCACCCCAGATGCAATGAACACGAAACAAGCTTGGTGCATGTGAGAGGATTTGAACCTCTAAAACCCCGAAAGGTCGCGGTTTTACGGACCGCTGCAGCTAACCGTATCTGCCTCACATGCACTTCTCATTGAAGCCGACCCTCTTCAACCGCCTGCTCTTTCACACGGCCCACAGCTTTTGTGCGAGCGAATGGCGAGCGTCTGCTCCATGCAATGGTTCGATTCGAACGAATGACACCTCAAGAGGTGTTCCGCGTTAGCAGTGCGGTGCCTTAGACCACTCGGCCAACTCTCCGTATTCAATTACGTTGGTGCCGGCCGGGGGCATCGAACCCCCATGTCCGAAGACACTGCGTTTTGAATGCAGCGCGTCTTCCCATTCCGCCAGGCCGGCACATTCTTGGTAGGAGCGGAGGGACTCGAACCCCCAATGCCCGAAGGCGCTTGATTCTAAGTCAAGTGCGGCTTCCATTTTCGCCACGCTCCTACAATCACATTCTGGTGCGGATGAAGGGATTTGAACCCTTACGCCATTTACGGCACATGGTTCTGAGCCATGTGTGTCTTCCGTTCCACCACATCCGCCTGGTACACGAAGAGGGACTCGAACCCTCACGCTCAAGTGAGCACAGCGACCTCGACGCTGCGTGTCTCCCGTTCCGCCATCTGGGTATAACTTTCAACGCATAACTCCTCGCCGACGACTTTGCGTGTCGCCGTTTCGAGCTCATAGATACAGGCTCGTGGTGCGGGATGTAGGACTTGAACCTACACGTCCGAAGACACTCGATCTTAAGTCGAGCGCGGCTCCCATTTTCGCCAATCCCGCAAAAAACTAAAAGCCCCCCGATTTCTCGGAGGGCTTCGAATCTGACCAATTTAATGGCGTCAGCGCACGAAGCCTCCCCATTCCAGCTGATAGCTGAACGATGAGAGTCGATCGGAGTTGACTAAGTTGACGCGCATGGATTGCATTCCTTCACTTATTGGATAACATGATTCTATTAATAAAGCAAGGGGACTCTGCTGCCTTTATGTATTATCGACAAGGTTTTATTACATCCGAATGAAAACTTGGTTTGATCGGTGCGTAAGATAGGGCCAAGCGTCCTTTCGTTGCAATCGAACGGTGGTCACGCGGCGGGCGGCTTGTTGTGCGGCTGAATGCCTCGGGCGATGAAGCCAAGCCCTCCAACAAGTAACACCAGCATCACAATCGTATTAAAGAGGCTCATTGGCCGGAAAAAGATGTGCAGATTAGCGATGATACCGGCAAAGATGAAAAGGGCGCCGGCGATCGTAAGGACCCATCCAGTAATGCTCCGACCGCGCCAGAAGAGAAGACCGATGCCGAAAAGCATAGGTAGTAGCGTAATGCCGAATGCATTCTCGCCATGGAAGTTCCAGTAAGAGCCCATTACCGTGACCTGATTGACCAGCAGATATCCACCAATGCAGGCCATCACGAAACCTAAAGCAAAATGCCCGAGGCCGCCGGGAGTTCCGCCGGCATCATTAAATGAACGGTTTTCCATGGCCGGAAGTATAGCAGCCTTGCCGAATACACTCAGAATGCGCAGGGAGCCTGAGGCTCCATTTTGGAATCGCGATTCCGGCGCACAGCCATTTACTAAGTCAAGCATTTACAGGGGAGTAACCTGCTCAACTGAAGTCGAAACGAAGACGAGCTTATGCTGGACTGCCCCGAGAACCCGGCGGCAAAAAAGTTCGCGAAAGAACCAATATGCATCATTCAGAGACCAGATTGAACCGCGCATCGGTAGAATGCGTATAGAGAAAAGGGCCGGATCTACGACGCCCCGAATATGAGAATTGCAAACTGCAATGTGCTGGTATTCGGCGAAGATGATAGAACAGTCCGCATGGCGGAGCCTGTGATTCCCGAATCCAAGTCGATGGTTACAACGATGGATCCAACCGAAGCCTACCCGGAGTTTCCTCCTATTCCCTTGCCGCACCGGCCCAGACAGGACTATCCTTAGCACAACTTTTAGCAGACTCTAGTTCGGTTGCAGAATTGTGGGTATTTCCCGGCAATTTGATTTATATGGGGGCATTATGACCGAAAAGCATGGATTTCTCGACGCACTGAAGCATGTTGCATTTGAAGATGAACCGACGCCGCCGGCGAAACATGCTCCATCGCCCGCGGCCCCGAGCCCTACCGCCGCCGCCACTTTCGCTTCTCCGGCGATGGTGGAATCGGCTCCCCCGGTTGCCTATGCACCGCCGATCGCTGCGATTGATGCGGGAGTGGTGCCTGACAACGATGCCGTATACCAGACCCTGCTGGCGAAGACGGATTTTGAGGGGACCAGTGCGGCGACCACCATCCACAAGTTTCTGGATCCGCTCAAGGCTATCCCGGATACGGTGATGCCAACGAATGTGAAGTTCCGAACGGCTGTGCTGCAGGCTACAGCGCAAGCCGGTCTGACCGAAGACGGCATTCTGGGAACATTCGATACGTTGAAGACGAAATTGCAACAAGAGAAGGATGCGTTTGGCGGAAAAGCGCAGCTCTTCGCGGCGAAGGAAGTGAAAGGCCGGCAGGATCAGATTCAGCAAATCACCGAACAAATCACTGGGCTTCAGCAGGAGCTAGCCCGTTTGTCTAACGAATTGGTAGAGGCGCAGGGTAAAAGCACCCATGCACAGAGCCAGTTCGAAGCGGCAGTGCAACGCCGCAGCAGTGAACTCGAACAGCAGAAGGCTCTTTACGCCTCGCTGCTGAAAGGATAAGAGACTCTCATGGGAATTTCTCCCGTAACTCCCAGCTTTACGCAGAACCTGCAGGGCTATACACCTAAGTCTTTCTGGAAGCGGCCCGAGGGCCCCTTCGGAATGGTCGTGCTGGTAGCCCTGATTCTGGGCGGCGCGTATGGTTTATACGTCATTCTGCCGTACCTGATTACGCTCTTGCAGGACACCCTTCACGCGGTCGCTTTGGGCGCAGTCCTGATCGCGATTCTGTGGCTGGTCTTCAATCCGACCTTCCGCACGGCAGTATCGAATCTCTTTCAGAATCTCGTGCGGTTTTTCGCGTCCTGGGTGGTGGAGACCGATCCGATCGGCATTCTTCGCAACAACCTCGACGACATGAAGAAGGCCAAGTATAACCTTGACCAGACTCTGCAGCGCTTTTCCGGGAGCGACGAACGGCTCCAGCGCAGCATTGCCGCAAAGTCCGAAGAAATCAACAATCTGGGCCGCAAAGCCGCCAAGGCCGCGCAGATGGCCGCTGCCGCCACCGACCCGATGGAGAAGGAACGGCTCTCGCTGGAGCGGCAGACCTTTCTGGAACAGGCCGGGATGCTGATGCAAGGCGTCAAGCAACTGCAGGCGCTTGAAGATCAGACATCCAAAATGCTGAAGACTTTCCAGCACTGGTCGCAGATCGCCGACAGCAAAATTCAGCGGACGGAGAACAAGGTCAACTTCCTTGCCGAACAGAGGAAGATGATTCTGGACGCCAAGGCTACACTCGGCGTTGGGCAACAGTTACTGCGCGGCAATCCTGAGCAACTGAAGATGGTCGATATGGCCCTCGACTATCTGGAAGAGGACACATCGCGGACGCTCGGCGAGATTCGGGAGTTTTCGCGCTATACCGACAAGTTGCTCACTGACGACCAGATTGAATCCGGAGCGGCGGCGGACGAGGCGGCAGCCAAGTTTGCAGAGTTCAACCAGAAGCTATTGACGTCGGGCAGTCAATCCACCGGGGCCGACCTGATTCAGGTCCCCGGCATGGATGTGCCGCAGGTAAACAAGATTCCTACGACCCTGTCCAGCGTGGCGGCATCCAGCGCCAAGTCTGACACAGATTACGACAACATGTTCAAGTAAGTAACTCCATTCGAATGGACTGAAGGGAAGAATGAAATGCCGCGTTTGAAGCCTCAAGCGAAGTTGGTCCTGATTGTGGTAGTGGGAGCGGGAGCGGTCTTTGGACTTCGCGCCGCCATGCAGCATGGCCTGATCCCAACCCCAGGAATCATGAAGTCGATCGTAGCTTCGCGTGTCCAGCTTCCTCCCCAGGAGGAGGCGCAGGTGGCCAATGTGCAGGCAGCGCCATACCCGACCGCTGCCCCCGCCAATGTATCCGCAACCCACGTTGTTTTTGACGTGTGGGAGTGGAACGCGATGTTCTCGCTTATCTACGCCAACGGAGGCGCGGACACGACCAAAGATTCGCTGATGGAGAAGAACGGCGTAAACCTGACGCTGCATCGCGAGGACTCCAACACGCAGATGGGTAATGATCTGATTGACTGCGCCAAGCAACTGCATGACGGTGAGAAAACCTGCTCCAAAGGAGCGGAGGCAATCGTCGTGATGGGCGACAGCGGCGGTCAGTGGTTATCCAATCTGAATCCGCAACTGAAGAAGCTTGGGCCTGAGTATCAGGCGGTCATCATTGGCGCCGTGGGCCGCTCCAACGGAGAAGATGCGCTGCTCGGCCCTGCCGAGTGGAAATCAAACCCTCAGAGTATGAAAGGCAAGACAGTCGTCGGAGTTATACGTGACGGCGACTGGAATATTGCGCTGAATTACGAAGGGTCGAACGGACTGAAGAACAACCCCGACCTGAAGACATGGGATCCGGATGCGGTCAACTGGATTGCCGCGCCCGATGAGGACTACATCAAGGCCGTCACCGATGTTTTCATCCCCAATCGCTGCGAAGATCGCAAGGTTGTCAAGGATGGCCGTCCAACCGGCGAAACCAAAAATATCTGCCCCGATGGCGTAGTGACTTGGACCCCTGGCGACGAACAAGCCGTGCATGGCCGTCCAGGCACAACGAAGATTGTCTCCTCGCATGAGTACGCTTCCCAGATGCCTGCGGTGATCCTGGGAATCAAAAAGTTCTTCAACGATAATCGCGACGAAATCTCCGGGCTGCTCGCCGCCAGCTTCCAGGCTGCCGACCAGGTGAAGGCATTCGATGCCGTTCGCCGCAAGGCCGGGGATATGTCGGCCACGCTCTATAAAGACCAGACCGGCGACTATTGGTACAAGTATTACGCAGGTCTCCGCGATCCGAAGTCGGGCCAGATGCTGGGCGGCTCGGCGGTGTTTGGCTTGGAAGACAACGTCAATTACTTCGGCCTGGACGGCAAGCATAACAATAATATGCGTGCCACTTATGAGACTTTCGGCAAGATCGCTACGCAGAATTACCCGCTGCTCTTCAAAGACAATCCGATTCCGCCTTACAAGGAGGCGGTCGATACTTCGTATATCTTCAGTGCGCAAGCCTCTCTGAACACAAGCGGAGTCCAGGGAGCAAGCGCAGAGACAGTGGACTATACCAAGGAAGCCCAGAGTGGACAGGTGCTGGGCCACAAGGCCGTATACATCAACTTTGCCAGTGGTTCCGATCAGCCATTGCCCGATAGCATTCCGACATTGAATGAACTGAAAGACTCACTCGCCATCAACTCGCAGTTGGCGCTTCAGATCGACGGCTACACCGACAATGCCGGCAGCGACGCCGTCAACGTGCCACTGAGCGAAAAGCGGGCGCAGGCGGTGAAGCACTATTTCCAGCAGGTAGCTCCGTTGAGCTTCCCCGACTCGCGCTTCAAAGAGGTCTCGGGCCACGGCTCGCAGAGCCCCATCGCTTCGAACGCATCCGCCGGGGGCAAAGCTCTCAATCGCCGCGTCGAGATCACGCAGATAGGTCAGTAAACCGGCAACAAAATGGGGAGGCGCAAGCCTCCCCAAATCTTTTCTATCCATGTGGAAATCATGAATCAAGCTATCGCTGCGTTTGCACCGAATGCGGTCCTGGACAAGAAAGCCGTGCGTGCCATGGTTGTCGTCCAGGTCATCATCGTGCTCCTTTTATGGGTATTCAGTCCGTTTGCGCTGCTGCCCAAACCGGGCGAGGTTTGGACCGCGTTCGGAGACTTGTGGGAACAGGGCCTGGGGGCGGAGCTGATTACCAGCTTCTATCTGAATATCCAGGCTATCGCAGTGTCCACCATCGTATCCCTGCTGCTGGCTTATGCAACGGTGATGCCTTTCTTCCGTCCCATTGTTGCCTTGCTCAGCAAGCTGCGATTTCTATCGCTGGTCGGGTTGACGTTCTTCTTCACGCTGATGGCCAGGAGCGGACACGAATTGAAATTGTCGCTTCTGGTGTTTTCCGTTTCGGTCTTCTTCGTCACCGGAATGGCAGACGTCATCAACAGTGTGCCGAAAGAGATGTTCGACCTGGCGCGCACCCTTCGCATGGGCGAATGGCGCGTGGTTTGGGAAGTGATCGTGCTCGGTCAGATCGACCAGGTATTTGATGTTCTCCGCCAGAACGCGGCAATGGGATGGATGATGCTGACCATGGTGGAAGGCATTGTCCGCTCCGAGGGCGGTGTCGGAACCGTCCTGCTCGATCAAAACCACCACTTTCGACTGGCTGCGGTCTTCGCCATACAGTTAACCATCCTGCTGCTGGGCCTCTTTCAGGATTACGCCATCGGAGTAGGCAAAAGCCTGCTTTGTCCATACGCGGCACTGACGCTGGAGCGGAAATAATGGCAAACACTTCTTACAGCTTCGGCAAAACTCTCCTGAAGATCGAGAATGTGTCTCTCGAATACGACGGCCGACCGGTGTTGAGCGGCGTCAACGCAGAGGTGCGTGACATTATCGTGCCAGGCGCCGTAAAGGGACAGGTGGTCGGCATCCTCGGCCCCTCCGGCTGCGGCAAGACTACACTCTTTCGAATCATCGCTGGATTGCTCGCGCCCACGTCGGGCCGGGTATCGGTCAACGGCTTCGACCGTGCTGTCGTTGCTGGCGAAGTCGGCGTGGTTGCCCAAAGCTATCCGCTGTTCGAGCACCGTTCTGTGCTGGGAAACCTGATGTTAGGCGCACGCAAGAAAGAAAAGGACGAGAAGGTTGCGCGAGACAAGGTGATGGCGTTTCTCACAGAATTTGGCTTGGAAGACAAGTACAACCTGTATCCCGCGCAATTGTCGGGTGGGCAGCGTCAACGGTGCGCCATTATCCAGCAGATCCTGTGCAGCGAACATTTTCTGTTGATGGACGAGCCGTTTTCGGGACTTGACCTGATCATGCTTGAGAAGACCTGCGAACTGATCGCCAAGGTCGCGGACATGGACGACCTGAATACCATTATTGTGGTGACTCACGACGTAACCGCCGCTTGCTCCGTGGCCGATCATCTTTGGCTCATGGGCCGCAGCCCGGCGGAGAATGGAGTCCCTGTCGCCGGCTCTCGGATCGTACAGCAGTACAATCTCATCGACAAGGACTTGTGTTGGCAGTCTGACATCATTACGACGGCTCGATTCACCGATTTTGTACGCGAAGTAAAAGAGGAATTCAGGAGGCTGTAGTGAGCGATAAGAAAGAAATCGAGCTTCTGGTTTGCAAGTGCAAGTCCTGCACCCATTGGGAAATCGGCAAGGATGTGCTGATCTGCAAGACATGCGGCTTGACCTTGCCTGCGAAGATCACCGTGGACGATCACCATATGCTTCATTGGCAGAAGCACGAGCGGTAGAGCGTTGGCCATGGCCGCAGTTGTACCGGACTCGACTATCGGGTCAAATTGCCATTTGCCATTCCCTGAGCGATACTGTTTGAGATTCGCCTTGTGGCCAGCCGATTCGCTATCCATGCTTTTTGGTATTGAGTTGGAATTGAGCTGGATGAATAGTAGGTTGGATTGCAAGCTCATGTAAATCGTGCAAGTACCTGATTCTAAGGCGGGAGTAGTTCAGTGGCAGAACGTCAGCTTCCCAAAATGGATAATCATAGTATTTTCAATAACTTACAGAAACCATAAGAAGCCTAAACGAGTCGTAGAGAGTCAAGAGAAATCTTTACGATGGTCCCGAAAATGGTGTTTCCCCTTTATTCATGCGGGCTTCAGCATCACACCATTATCCGCACCACGGGGATTTTCACACCATGACCGCCGTCCGGCCCGAAGTCGGCTGACGTTCTGCCGCCGCTGCCCCGAAATCGGGTGACGTTCTCCCGGCGTTTTCTCTTGTTTTGCGCGTGCGTTTCGTGAACGTCAGCGCACTATTTTCCACTCGCCCAAGCTCGGCCCGCACCAACGCCTAGAAGGGCCCTTTGTAGCTACCCGTGCTGTGCATCCTAGAAACGTGAGTTTGTTTTCAGGATGCAACCGGCCATAGCCCGGCTCGCTTCGGCTTTGCGATTGTTTGATTCCACGTCATACTTGTAAAGAGAAGGCATAAGTAGGTAAGCCGTGAGCAGACTCAGAACAATCATCCGTCTCGGAACATCAACGGCCCGCCCGTTGACGCGCAATTCGCATATTGTGCCTCGGTTTTACCTGAACAAGTTTGCTGACACCTCGAAGTTCGTTTTCCAATATGTTCCGGGGCGTGATACGGAACGGAGATCGACCAAAAGCCTGTTATCTGAAGAGGACTATTTCGAGTACAAAGTGAATGGTGAAGCAACCGCAAATCGATACGAAAACTGGTTCCAAAGATTCGAGACCGATGCGGCTGCGATCTACCCCATAATTCACGCTGAGCAGCCGCTTACCGGCGAACAAGAGATCGCGTGGTCATCGTTCGTCGCAACTGTATTCCTCCGTTCCCGCAAAGTGCGTGAGCAATTCGGCCCTGCACTGAGTCGGATGATGGAGGCTGAGAACTACGACAGCGAAGAGCAAATCAGGGAACTGCAATGCGAGCTTCTGAGGCAGGGAATCTTTGTTGACTCTGAGGACATTCGCGCAAATGTTAGGCTGACTTTGAAGGAGATGCGTGCGCCCGCCTTCGGTCAGCTTGCTGGAATTGAAAACAGCGCCAAAATGATTACGAAGAACATCCTCGAAAAAGAGCGTTGGTACATTTTGGAGGCTGCGCCCGGCTGCGAGTTCGTGACATCGGATTGCCCGGTTCAAACTTGGGCCTTGAATGGACCCAACGCTCCTATAACAATGGGCAGCGGATTCGGCCATCAGAACACCGCAATAGTGTTCCCGTTCTCGCCGAAGATGCTGTTTTTCGCTGGTAACGGCGTCCGCTGGAGCAGCAAAGTGCTCAGTCTGGAAGATACTGTCAAAGTGAATACTGCAACCGTGCAGTTTGCCCATCTCGCCGTCTACACACTGAGCAAGAGTGCAGAGATTCAAGCCCTCGTAGATCGTGAGCTGAACAAGTACACCTTCGGCGAAAACTGCTTTATCCCCACGAAGCCGCAAGCACGATGAGGCCCGCCGCGCTGTGATGACTACTCTAATCTCTCCGATTCCTGGATGAGCCGTTGCTGTGCGTCGTGCTCTCGCTGGTAAACCTGCTCAAGATGAGCGAGTCCGTCTGACATGGCACTGAATTTCTGTCTGAATGGCGTCACGGCGCTTGCAAGCCGGTCACAGGCCGCATTGACGTTTCGGACCTCTGCCGGAGTCAGCTTGCCGCTGTTCTGCGATACAGCGTGGCATTGCTGCTCAAAGGCCGTTGCTTGGTCCGCCATGGGCTTCACATTCGTTTCGAGAGAGGATTGAAGAGACTCTCCCTGATAGTGCATTTGGTCCGTCTGAATTGACGCCTGATTTGCAGCAACGGAGAGCTGCCCGCGTACCACTGCCGCATTGGGATTCCCTGCAAGTTGGCGTTCGCGTGCGACATACTCGCCCACCCTCGCAGTGATTCCCTCATACGATTTTTCCGCACCGGGAAACCTGCCAAGGTGAACGTCTGCGTCCGAATCGAATTGCGCCATTCTTCGGATGAGTTGGTCAACCTGCGCAACAAAGTTTGCCTGTGCCTGAAACGTTCTCTGCTGAGATTGGGCAACTGCCTTCGCTTGAATGATGCTTTGGGACCGTGCGTTCAATACGGCTACCTTGGCTTGAAACTCAGCGGGCGTTGAGCGCGTGAAAGTCAGCGGAACAGATTGCGCCCCGGTCAGCGTCAACACATTTCCGCGCAGTGTTCCCGAGAGAACGAACGTATCCAGGCCAAAGAACCGGCTTCCCTGGATTGTCACGTTCTCTGCGTCAACAGCCCCGCTGATGGACACTGAATTTTGCTCGATTGTGCCGTCCGGCTTTAGGACGTTTGCCGCCAACTGGCCTGTCAAATGGTTGTCCGGCGTCCGAACAATCTGGAGCCACAAGACGGCGTTATTGTCACCGGCAAGATAAGAGCCGGAGATGTTACGTTGGCACCCGGCCATCAAGACCGCGGCCAGCACGCCACACGCGGGCAGCACGTCCGATAGAAACCTCTTGCATCTTGACATACCAAGCATGATACGCGGGCGCGTGGGCGTCAGCGTGCCTTCGCTAACCCAGATCAGATAATCCGATACCCTCACACCCGTATTGCGGTAGAGGTCACCCCTTCGAAATCCAAAAAGTTATCGCCAACTTCCAGAAAGTTATTGGACGCGCGGGGCGAATTGGGCTTAAGTTCACGGCATATCGCGGTCCGATCGGGGCCGCTGGAGGTGCCGATGAAC
>Ga0181520_10011732_pt1 | contig 11437 bp, 9 predicted proteins | sample PEATcosm2014_Bin_29_FD_132451 | JGI IMG/M metagenome (GOLD analysis project Ga0181520, IMG submission 132451) | Peatland microbial communities from MTU Mesocosm Facility, Houghton, MI, USA - PEATcosm2014_Bin02_30_metaG | ecosystem: Environmental > Terrestrial > Soil > Wetlands > Peat | place...
ACGAGGAGACGCCCGTACCACGCGACGCCTTCGAGGCAACCACATCGAACCCACCCCAGATACCGATAGGAGTGCCGCCGATGCCTCTCTCTCGCTTCTTCACCATTGCCGCTCTTCTCGCCACTGCGCTGTCTGCATCCGCCGCCCCGCAGGCCGACTTCTTCATTGCGCCGAGCGGCAACGATGCCTGGTCAGGCAAGCTATCCGCGCCAAAAGCCGACCGCACCGACGGCCCCTTCGCCACGGTGCAACACGCCCAGAGGGCGGTGCGGGCGCTGAAGCAGGCGCAGCCCGACCGCAAGACCCCCATCACCGTGATGCTGCGCGGCGGCATGTATCCGCTCGCCGACACGCTCGTCTTCACGCCCGAGGATTCCGGCGCCGCCGGTGCGCCGGTCGTCTACGCGGCCTGGCCCGGTGAAACGCCGGTCATCAGCGGCGGCGTGCGGCTAACGGGCTGGAAGCGTACCCCCGAGGGCTTCTGGCAGACGCAAATCCCCGAGGTGCAGCAGGGGAAATGGTGGTTCATCCAGCTCTTCGTCAACGGCGAGCGGCGGTATCGGCCGAGAGTGCCGAAGGAGGGCTATAGCTACATCGTCGCCGATGCCAGCCCTTCGCCGGAGGCCCAGGGCAAGGGCCGAGATCGGTTCAGATACCGCGAGGGGGATGTGCGCGCCGACTGGGCCAACCTCAAGGATATCGAGCTTCTGACGTTCCACACCTGGACGATGGATCGCACCCAACTCGCCTCGGTTGACGGAGCGGCGCATGTGGCGCAACGGTCCGCGCCGACGCTGGGGATGGACGGGTTCTTCGCCCTCGGCAAAGGCACGCGGTTCATCTGCGAGAACGTGAAAGAGGCCCTCGGCAGCCCCGGCGAGTGGTACCTGGACCGGCCCACGGGTGTCCTGACCTACGTGCCGAAGCCCGGCGAGGATATGCGGGCCGTCGAGGTGATCGCCCCGCGGCTGGACTGCCTCATGCGGATGACCGGCGAGGGCGCGCTGGGCCTCTGCGTGGAGAACATCACCTTCCGCGGCCTCACCTTCGCCGACGGCAACTGGGAGATGACACCGACGGGGAACCGCTGGGGGCAGGCGGAGGTCGGGGTTCCCGGCGCGATCATCGCTACCGGCGCGCACGGCTGCGTATTCCAGGGCTGCAAGGTGTCGCATATCGGGACATACGGCATCGAGCTGGGCGCGGGCTGCAAGAACTGCCGGATCGAGGACTGCGAGTTGACGGACCTCGGGGCCGGCGGAGTGAAGATCGGCGAACAAGGCCTCCAGGCCGATGAGAACGCCTTGACGAGCAATAACACGGTCTCTAATTGCCTCATCGCCCACGGCGGGCGGCTGCATCCGGCAGGGCACGGCGTGTGGGTCGGGCACTCGCCGTATAACCGGATCGCCAACAACGAAATCGCCGATTTCTACTACTCGGGCATCTCCGTCGGCTGGTCGTGGGGCTACGGGCCGAGCGGCGCGCATCACAATGTCATCGAGAACAACGAGGTTCACGACATCGGCCAGCGGGTCCTCAGCGACATGGGCGGCATCTACACCCTGGGCGTCTCACCGGGAACCGTAATCCGCGGCAATCGCTTCCATGACGTCGACGCGCACGACTACGGCGGCTGGGGCATCTACCTCGACGAGGGCTCCAGCGACATCCTCATCGAGAATAACACGGTCTTCCGCACCAGAAGCCCCGGTTTCCGCCAACACTACGGCCAGGACAACATCGGCCGCAACAACATCATCGCCCTGGGCAAGGAAGCCCAGCTCGGGCGGCTGCGGATGGAGCAGCACCTGTCGTACACTTTCGAGCACAACATCGTGTACTGGACCGAGGGGCCGCTTCTGGGCGAGAATTGGTCGGACAACCAGTACAAACTCGACGACAACCTGTACTGGAATGCCGGCAAGCAGATCACCTTCCTCGGGATGTCGTTCGCGGACTGGCAGAAGCGGGGGCAGGACGCGCACAGCCTGATCGCCGATCCGCTGTTCGTCGATCCCGCGAAAGGCGACTTTACGCTGAAGCCTGGCTCGCCGGCGGAACAGATCGGCTTCGTGCCGATCGACACCTCGAAGATCGGGCGAATGTCGGCGACGGGCAAGCCGCTGCCGCTCACCCCGGTCGCGCTGCCGCGAGCGTTCCCGTTCCCGCTGCCGCCACCGCCGGTCCCCATCGACGCCGACTTCGAGGACCAGGCGGTCGGCGAGAAGGCCGCGGGGGCCGTGACCAGCGAGGAAAACGACCAGGCGACGATTCGCGTGACCGACGAGGTGGCGTCCTCAGGCAAACACAGCCTCAAGTTCATCGACAAACCGGGGCAACAGCACGAATACAACCCGCACATGTACTACCAGCCGAACTTCACGGCGGGCGTGATCGAGGAGAGGGTCGACCTGCGCATCGAGCCCAACACCCACATGTACCACGAGTGGCGCGACTACGCCATCGCCCCGTTCAAGGTGGGGCCATCGCTTTGGATCATGGCCGACGGATCGTTCCTCGCCAACGGCACGAAGCTATTCCAGGTGCCGTGGAGCCAGTGGATGCACATCGAGATCACCTGCGGCGTCGGTCCCCAGAACACCGGCACATACGATCTCTCCGTGAAGCTGCCCGGCGAGGACAAGCCGCGCGTCTGGAAGAGGGTCGCTTTCGACCCACAGTTCAGCAAGCTCGACTGGTTCGGGTTCACGGCCAATGCGAACGCGGATGGCCTATTCTACATGGACGCCCTGCACCTGGGGCCGAGGAAATAACGCGAGACGAACGGCAGTTTCGACCACGAAGACGCGAAGACACGAAACGGCACTGTGGGTCTCAACGATGGTGGTTTCGCCGTTTAGTGTTTTGGTGTCTTCGTGGTTCAACCGCTATTCCGATTCCGGCGAAGTGAGACTTCACAGCCGCCAGGTCAACAGCCACCCTCTGTCTCGGAGGTCCGGTGATGCGCAGGAGCACCCTTCGCTGTCTACTCGTCATCGCGGCGCTGAACGCCATTGCCTCATGCCTTCCGCTGCAGGCTGCGACGCGGATGCCTGTGGTCAGGCACAAGGTCGCGGTCATCGCGCACCGAGGCGGCAAGACGTTTGCGCCGGAGAATACGCTCGCCGCGTTCCGCAATGCGATCTCGCTCGGGGTGGACTTCGTGGAGATGGACGTGCGGGAGACGAAGGACGGCGGCATCGTCATCATGCACGACGCCAGGGTTGACCGGACCACGAACGGCAAGGGGGCGGTCGCCGACTTGGACCTGGCGACGATTCGCAGTCTCGACGCCGGCAGCAAGTTCTCGCGCCGCTTCGCCGGGGAGAGGGTGCCGACCCTCGACGAGGTCCTCAACCTGTGCAAGGGCCGGGTCAACGTCTACCTGGACTACAAGGCGGGCTCCGTCGAGGCCATCGAGCAGACCCTCGCTCGCCACCACATGCGCGGGCACGTTGTTGTGTACGGAAGCGTGGACGGTCTGCGCCGATGGAGGAGCGTCGCGCCCGGCATCCCGGTCATGCCGTCGGTCGATCAGGAGTACCGGCACGCAGGCGGCATGCGCCAGTTTCTGGATGTGCTGCGTGCCGAGATCCTCGACGGCAGCGCAACGGAGTGGACGCGGGAGCTGATCGACGAAACGCACCAGGCCGGGGCCCTGGTCTATGTGGACGGGCTGGGGTTCCCGGACAATGAAGCCGGCTATCGCAAGATGATCGCAATGGGTGTCGACGGAATCCAGACCGATCACCCGGACCGGCTGCTGGCGACGCTGAAGAGCCTGGGGATGTAGGCGCGGCGGACGGCAACTAGCCAAAGCCAAGCTGCGGGGTGTCAGCTTCCCCCGCGACCCCGTGACGCAGGGATGGGGGGATGCTCACGGGCCCCCACGGCATCGCGGGCGAGACGCCCGCGCCACGCGAACGGCAGCACCCGTACCCGGACGAACCGCCTCGGCCCTACCCCCGCTCGCAGCATGCCTCCACCGCCTCCAGCAGTTTCGGCAGGATTCCGTGGCGGATCGCCGGATCGCGCCAGTCCTCGAACTGCTCGAGGACCGCATCGATTTCCGGGTCGCCCAGCCGCGCGACCTGCTGATTGAACCCCGTGTGCAGCGGCCCCCCGTAAGCATCGACGAAGCCGAGACGCTCCTGGTAAGGCCGCAGGTCCGCCAACATCCGGCGCAAAGCGGCCCGCACATCTCCCCCACCTGCTGGCTCGTCATCAAGCGCGGCAGCCAGTTCGGCGAACGACGCCCGGACGTCGAGGTTCATCGCCAGGTCCCCCAGGAACCTCTCCGCGCTGCCCATGAGCAGACCCGAACTGGGCCCCTCCGGGTGCGTGTCGCCGGCCATCGCCCGCACATCCCGCGCGCAGGCCCGCAGGTTTGGTGCATCGCCGCTTTCGAGGGCCATCCAGGCGCGGGCGATGCGCTCGCCGCAGCCGGGGATCACCCGGTCGGCGAAGGCGGCGAGATCGGGCTTCGCGTCCGCCCCATTGAGCCAGTGCTCGGCAACCAGGTACGTGTGTGGCAACTGCAGGACGTGCGTCTGCGCGTTCGCCAGAAAGCCGCGGGGGAAGTCGGTGGGCTCGTACCCGCGCACCGCGTCGGCGATCATCCCCGGATTGCAGTTGCTGAACGGGAAGCTCGGTTCGCCCTCGATCAGCCCGTAATGAAGCCCACAGCGCTTGTCGGCTATGCCAAGAGCGTCGGTGGCCTCGCGGTGGCCGGGCATCCAGTTGTTCGCCAGGACCCACCACGGCTCAGGAAGACGCTCGCGGGCCAGGGCAAGTGTGTCGTGGAAGACTTGCGGATCGGTCGTGTAGTCAATGGGCGGGTCGCCCGGCTGCCAACGTTGGGCCTCCGCCCAGAAGCGGTTGTAGCGTTCCCACCCAAAGTGCATCCAGTACACCAGCTCGGCCCGCGGGTTCATCTCGCGCAGGACGCCAATCTGCCCGGACATCAGGGCGACGAATTCCTCGTTAGTGGAGCCGATGAACCCGCCGGGATCGCTGTCGATGATCGCCACGAAGTCGGCGTGGCTGATCGGGGCAAACTGCCTGCGCCGCCCGGCCAGGAAGCCCTCCACGGCAGCCGGATCGCCCGGGTCGATCTTCCGCTCGCAGGCGAAATAGGGCCGCTCTTCAAACCCATATTCGCTCGACTTGGCGTTGCCGATGGTATTGGGGCACGACACGAAGCCGACCCTCATCCCCATCTCGTCCTGGGCCATGCGGATGACCTTGCCCAGCTTGTCGAGGAACGCCAGATCGCTCTCGGTGGGCTGCGGGGGCATACTGTCGAGCATCGGCCAGATCATCACGAAATCGTAGCCAAGCGACCTAAGCCCCTGCAGATAGTTACGCCAGTCGCCCAAATCCCACGTGCGCGCCGCATAGGGGTGCTTGTAGGACCAGTGCATGTGGATGTACATACCGAGCACGATGTGCCTCCTGGGGGGGAGATTGAGGGTGGGCCTACCCATTGGGTGCTGAGCCCCTCAACGGCGGACAAGGCCAACCATTATCAGGAAGAAACAGTTGAAATGCGGAATATAAGGCGCTATACTGTCGTCTGATGGAAGCGAGAGAAAACGAACATCGACAGATTGCTTCGTCCTATCTGACCACTGAGCAGGCAGCCGACGTCCTGCAGGTCAGCGGGCGCACCGTGCTCCAATGGTTGCGCTCCGGAGTGCTACCGGGTCGGAAGCTCGGCGGGCTCTGGCGTATCCATCCTGATGTCCTCGACCAGTTCATTCGCGGCGACTCCCCCGCAGCAGTCGCCCGCGGGGGAGACGGGCACGATGAAGACTGAGGCACAGACAGCACTGGCGGGTTGGGAGCCTGCAGATGGGCTGGCATTGCGTGTCGGCCCGTATGCCCGAAACCGCGTGACGCAGGGCGACTGTCTCGACTTGATCAACGACCTCCCGCCACAGAGCGTCGATGTGGTTGTGACCAGCCCGCCATACTGGGGCCAGCGCGTCACGGCGGGCATGGGTAATGAGGCCGACCCCCGCGAGTATGTGCAAGGCCTCTCGGACGTCTTCGCCCGTCTGTTGCCCAAGCTGAAGCAGTCAGGCCTCTTGTGGATCAACATCGGTGACGCCTACAACACCCCTGTCAACTGGTCCCCAAAAGACTACGTCTACAGCACGTTGGGGCCGGACCAAAACGGCTTGTCAGAAGACAACAGCGCGTATATCAAGCCACGTGCGAGCCGCCGGGAATTCGTTGATCCCGCAGTGCCGTGGCTCACATACGGGAACCTGTTGGCCCTTCCGTACCGTCTGGTCCTCGCTCTTTGCGATTGCGGTTACATGTTCCGTGGCGAGGTCATCTGGCGCAAGAGAAACCCGATGCCGGAGGGACGTTGTCGGCGGCCCCACAGACAGCACGAGGCGCTGTATCTGCTGGCAAAGGACGAACGGCACTCATTCCGAGTCTCCCCTCCTGTGGGAAGTGTATGGGAGTTCGGCAACGAGCGCATAGGGGGGACGCCACACTACTCGCGGTTCCCGCTTGAGCTTCCGAAGCGTTGCATTGAAGCGTACGGAACCTCCGGCGACGATGTTGTGGTGCTGGACCCGTTCTCTGGTTCAGGCACGACCGGCGTCGCCGCGCTCCGTCTCGGCTGTTCCTACGTTGGCTTCGAGATCGACCCCGTTCAGGTTGGCGCGTCGAACGCCCGCCTCGCTGAGGAGGCACGCGGCCAAGTCGCTATGCCTCTCTTCGAGTGAATCGCTGCCACTCGGACAGGACATACCGCGCGAACCCATCATTGGGTCGCCTGAAGTCGCACACCGTGACCCGTGCTCGCGCAGCTTGGTCCGCTGGCGTGGGCGCGGTGCGGGAGTTGTAGGAGAAGCAGGCTGTGAAGTACCCGTCCTCCTCGATGTCCCTGCGCTTGTTACTGCGTCGATCCGGGCCCTCGTCGAGCGCCACGCCAAGCTCCCCTCGGTTAAGTGGGTGCGCGGACGGGCTGCTCTTGCAGTCCATCGTCCACAATGGAGACGTGTAGCCCGCCCTGATCAGAGTCTGACTCAGCGGGACATCGTCAGTGCGCCGCTCGGCGAAGCTTGCCTTCACGTGGACTACGCCGAAGCAGACCTCCTGGCCGCGTCTTGCGCCCGTGAGCAACACATCCACCTTCGCCGCCTCCAGCCGCCTATCGACTCTTAGCTGTCCCAGGAGTCGCTCCTTCTGCTCTCCCTTTGCCACGACAATGTCAACCCCCTTGGCCCGTAGGAACGGGCCGTAGTGGCGCACCAGCACCTCCTCCAGTGCCCATCCGCCCGTCCGTTTCCAGCTCTGGCCGAAGTCGCGGTGGGCGTTTGCGGCGGGGTGGTTGAATGGGTCGCAGTAAGCGCGCGCAACCAGGAACCACCATAGGTCAGACGGGTTGGCGGTGGGCCATGCCCGCGTTGTTGCCAGGAACGTCTCGGCCACCGCGTCCGTCTGCATAGCGTCCCCTGCATTCCTCTCCTCACCCGCGAGACGAGAGCGCAGGACGCGCAACACATCCTCGAACTGCTGCAACGTCGCGCCTTTGAGGCGGTACTCCGCGTCATAATCGTTGTAGCGGAAGTGGATTAGCAGGTCCTTTCCCGCCTGCTCGGCCCACATCTCCCGTGGCACGCGGCTGGCGGTGTCCCAGTCGTGCGCAGCGAAGAAGTCCTGGGGTGGCACGTTGAGAATGTTGAGCATCGCCACAAGCAAATCGATGCTCGGCGCCACTTCACCGTTTTCGAACCGCTCTGTCCAGCCGGGACCGATCAGCAGGCGTTCGTCCATCTGCGCCGTGGTGACGCCAGCCTGTTTGCGGAGCGCCTTCAGCCGCGCCAGCAAGCTGCGCACCGTCTCACTGACTGCCATGCGTGGCCTCCATGTGGTTCACTCAAGCCCCATCGCCTTGAGGTTCTCCAGGCTGATCTTCAGGCTCTCGAAGGGGTCGCGACGGCACACGTCCTGCTCCACGATGTACCACTTGGTCCCGGACTGCTTGCACGTCTCGATGATCGCCGGCCAGTCAAGATTCCCCTCGCCGATCTCCGCCATCACCTGCTGCCCGTCGACAATCCCCATGTCCTTGAAGTGCACCAGCGGGATGCGCCCCCTGCACTTCTCGATCCATGCAACCGGGCTGCCGCCGCCGTGTTGGATCCAGTAGGTGTCGATCTCCAGCGTGAAAACCTCGGGGTCGCTTTCCGTGCGCAGGATATCGAGGCCGCACCGGGGCGCGCCGACGTGCGAGGGGAACTTCTCCAGTTCGAAGCTGTGGTTGTGGTAGCCGAAGGTCATGCCGCCCGCCCGCAGCTTCCGGGCCACCTCAGACGCGTCCTTCGCGAACCGATGGAAGCCTTCGGCGCTTCTGTACTCGCCCGGCATCCCGCCGATGGCCGGGTATTCGCAACCGAGAAGCCTGTGCTCGTCGATGACCGCCTGCGTCTCGTCGCGCATCTTCTCATACGAGATATGCGTGGCGCACACGGTCAGCCCCTCGCCGTCGCAGATGGCCTTCAGTTCCTTCGGGTCGATCGGCCCGAGCGCGGAGAGCTGGACCGCCTCATATCCGATCTCCCGCACCTTCTTCATCGTCGTCGCGATGTCGGCAGGCGTCTGGGTGAAGTCCCGGAGCGTGTAAAGCTGTGCGGCAATGCAAGATGACATGGGCCACCTCCGGTGGAGGAACGCTGAATGCTGAACGCAAAACGCAGAAAAGGGGAAACGGCAAACGGCCCGCCCTGCCCGGGTGGGAGGGGCGGAGCCGTCGTCCCCTCCCTACGAGGGAGGGGACAGCCGCGCGCAGCGCGGCAGGGGTAGGAAGCCGTCCCTACTCCCTAATCTTCACATCTTCCAACGGCTGATAGTTCCCATAGAAGTGCTTCGGACCGCAGACCGGGGCTGCCCACTTCACCGCGTTCGTGATGACCTTCAGCACGTACTCGTTGTAGTACAGCGGGAACGTCTCATGGCCGGGGCGGAAGTAGAAGATCTTGCCTGCGCCGCGGTTGAAGCAGCAGCCGGAGCGGAAGATCTCGCCGCCGGGGAACCAGCTTACGAAAACCAGCGTGTCCGGGGCGGGGATGTCGAACCGCTCACCGTACATCTCGACATGGTCGAGTTCGAAGTATTCGGGCAGGCCTGCGGCGATGGGGTGGCCCGGCTCGATGACCCAGATGCGCTCGTACTCGCCCATCTCGCGCCACTTCAAGTCGCAGGTCGTGCCCATCATCCGCCGGAAGATCTTCGAGAAATGGCCCGAGTGCATGACGATCAGGCCCATGCCCTGCAAGACGCGCTGCTGGACGCGGTCCACGATCTCGTCGGAGACCTCGTGATGGGCCATGTGGCCCCACCAGGTGAGGACATCGGTCTGGTCGAGGACCTTCTGGGTCAGGCCGTGCTCCTCTTCGTCGAGTGTAGCCGTCTTGACCTTGAAGCCCTGCTCTTTGAGATGCTTGGCGATCGCGCCGTGCATGCCCTTGGGATACAGCTTCTTGATCTCCTTATTGGTCTGTTCGTGGCGGAACTCGTTCCAGACAGTTACGCGGATCGGGTCGCTCATCATGCTCACCTGAGTTGGCAGGATTTGGGGCCGTGGGGCCCTTGGGCACACCCCGCATTCTTGCGGGCGCGCCGGAAAGCGTGAGATTCGCTACAATGGCAGGACAATCCTCTACGGCTGCGGGCTCTTCCTCAATGTGTGCGGGTAGCTTGACAGTGGTTGAACAGACCGCATCAGGCACGTGGTCGTTATCCGTTCCGTCGCGTCCGCAGGACGCCCGGCCCCGCCGCAGGCGGGGACCCTCAGCCGGACGCTTCAGCGTCCGGGATTCCTGCCGCACAAAGACCTCCCCGTCCGCAGGACGGGTGGCGCGAAGCGCCCGACAGAAGGCCCAGCCTGCTGGCGTCCCGGACGACTTGGGCGGCTGCGCCGCCGACCGTCCTTGCGGACGGAAACGCCCCTGATTGCCAGCCCAGAACCGAGCGCTGAAGCGCCCGGCTGAGGGGCGCTTCGCGCCGGGCGTCCTGGCGGACGCGACGGCAGCGGCTTACCCAGAGCAGTCGACTACCGCCCTCGCCAGGACCAGTTCATGGCATCTACCCACACACATTGAGGAAGAGCCGCGGCTGCAACTCGACATGCGCCTTCCTTCACTCTTGCCACTGCCCCAAAGCAACGAAGCGGCAGGAGGCCATCTCCTGCCGCTTGTGTGCACTGCGTCGAGTGTCGTGTGCTACCGCTTTCGTCGGCGACGGACCACGGCACCGGCGATGGGGAGCATCGACAGGCCCATTAAGGCAAAGGAACCCAGTTCAGGAGTTGGCATATAGTCATAGCTTACCGTGATGCTGACATGAGCGTTGGTGTAGACGTTCGTGGTTGCATTGCCGCCGCCATAGCTGACCTCATTCGATGTCTCGGCCCACACGGGGAAGGAAACGTCGCCGGCGCCCATGAATGCGCCAAGGTCGGATGTCAGCGCTGCGGTTGTCGTATCCGTGTACGTCTCCGTCCAAGTGACGCTACCGGAGTGCCCCAACGTAGTCGATGCGATGTATGGGCGACCGTTCTCCGTGCCAGCCTCTTTGAGAAAGTCTAGGAGGACGCTGCCGGTCGGCGCCGAGACCGTCAGTTCGCCGTGAAACCAGTCCCAGGTGAACGGCTCGTTTCCGGGAGCATTGTTCGTGAAGCTCACGACCGGGTCGAGGTCGGCGCTGACCGCGATGCTGACACCTGTGAGTTGGCCGAGACTAGTATCGAACCTCGGGATCACGACAGAGGCGAAGGTCCCATCCGCGCCCGTGACCGCCGGCCCGACCTCTCCCGTGTAAGTCAGTACACTGGTCGCAGCCTGCGCGCCAGTCAGCGAAAAACCGATGACGACAGCCAGTACAGCCAGCCAAATACCCGCTCTCATCTCGTCGATACCTGCCTTCCGCCGTATCTTCGTGAGCGGGCTTTCCCGCCCTATAGGCGTCTACTCCTATAGGGGGACTATCTTAAGATGTCAAGTTAATGCTGAATATTTGCGTAATATATTAAGGACGCAATATGAAAACTTTGCCTTTGGCTGATGAAGCCGCACAGGACTTGCGCACACTGAGCACATCTTGAGAGTCGCAGAGAAGGCTTGGGAGAGACGGGCGGGTTGACGCAGACGGGGCGCTACGGGTGCGACGTAGGACGGCACGGCCACAGCTCACCCAGCCAGCACTTCAGGCCCCCCCTACAGCACAACCGATGACCTGAATGCTCCTCGGTGCGACCTGGACATGCGCTATTTGCACTCAGCGCCGCTTCCCTAGCCCGGCGTAGCCGGAACCAAACAGGGCACAGCGTTCGCTCGGGCGAATTGGTCAGGCCATCAGTTTGTATCCAAGCGCAGGGTGTTGATGATGGCCTCTTTGCTCGAACGATACGCGT
>Ga0181520_10011735_pt1 | contig 11435 bp, 13 predicted proteins | sample PEATcosm2014_Bin_29_FD_132451 | JGI IMG/M metagenome (GOLD analysis project Ga0181520, IMG submission 132451) | Peatland microbial communities from MTU Mesocosm Facility, Houghton, MI, USA - PEATcosm2014_Bin02_30_metaG | ecosystem: Environmental > Terrestrial > Soil > Wetlands > Peat | place...
AGTCACCGTCAAGGTGAGCCGCGCCGGTGTCGCTGAGTAAATAGGATCCCCGCCGGGCTATGGAGCTGCCACCGTGCTCGTTACGCGCAACGCTGCCTGCAATGAATTGCCATGCGTATGGGCTGCACACCCGTGCCGCCCGTGTTCCGGAACAACCTACCTACGTGTAGGGTTCCTTGCTGGAACAAAAGCTAAGATAACCACGCGACATTGCTTTGTCAAACACCCGGAAAAAATTTAATTGCAGCCGGGGCGAGCGGCGGCGATGCTGATGACGGGCGGCTTGGTCCCGCCGAGCCCAATTCACCGGAACCGATGAATTGCCGCAACAAAACATGCGAGAAGTAGCCAAGCCGGCATCGACGAATCAGGCCAACGGCTAAGTTGACAATAAGAAATGGATAGTCAGAAGCGTGGGCCTTCGACGCTGGATCAAGCTGCCCTTCGTGCCGTGCTCGCCGGGGACGCATGCGACGGGAAGGCCAGAATAGCTGGGGCGTCTTGCTGGGTGAAAGCTGTTGGCTTCGCAGTTCTTGTTGCCCTTCGCTTTCGCCAGCCGTAGCCGACAAGAGCCACAGCGCCGGTAGCGAGTAGCGCGAACGAGGAAGGTTCGGGAACGGCGCTGCTCGAAAAGGTAAAGTTCTCAATCGTTTGGGTAGAAACGGCGGAGCCGGTTCCCGCCGTAAAACCAACATACGCGCTTGTCCCGCCGGTTGTCGCGACCAAGCTGCCCACGGTGTACGTCGTGTTCCATTTGTTGTTCGTAGTCAGGTCGGTAAGCGTCTCGGTCAAGTACTGGGAGCCGTCATAGTTCAGGTTCACCAGGATCAGATCGCCGCTTGCAAGGTCCACTGGCAAGGTTGAAGTATAGCCACCACCCTCGCTCGTTGCTCCGTCGGTGGCGTATCTAGTTCCCATCGTGTAGGCCGAGTAGATATTGAATTCGACGGCCGCACTGGATGTAATGGGAACACCGTGAATGGTTGAGGCCGCAGCGTAGCCATATCCGAGCGCCCCGCCATTGCCGCCGACCGCATTGACGCCACGGCTGTCGTTTTGCAGGACGAAAGCCACCCCGTCGGCCTGCTTGCTCCCGCCTGCGGTATAAGTGAAGGTGGTTGTGAACGCTGCCGTTACCGGCACCTGTGTATTATAGAAGGCGCTACCGGCTTCGGCTGGATTGTTATCAGTGAGCGTCAGTACCTCGTCGCTGACGACTGCGCTACCGTTCAAAGTCCAATCGGCACCGTTTCCCCCGAAACCGACAAGCTGCGCATAAGAAGTACTTGCGACCAACCAGAGCAGAGTCAGTAGCCCGAGTCGTATGGCATCGCTTGCGGCACGCCGTGGGTTCGGCTGTCCTCTCATCGCACATCTCCTTCATGGCGGCAAAAGTCTCTTAGCTGCGAGATCCGCACTTGCCGAGGGCTGGGTCATGCCGTCATGTGGCCGCGGCCCCCACTAATGGTTCCCAGTATAGTCCGTCGCCATGCGGACAGCAAGCAACCGGGCAACGGCTGAAATGAAGACCGCCAAGGCCCCAGCCTTCCGCCCGCTGGCAACGGCTACGCCCGAGCCGGGCTTCACCTTCGGGCCGCGTGAGGCATGGTTTGGGCCGGTGACCTCGGACAGCTTGCAAGTGCCCGGGCAGGAGTGATAGCGCCGCTGTCAGCCAAGCGACGAGGGCATCCATGCGGGACGCCCTGTTGAAGGCGTTGCTGGGCGAGGTTGTGCGGGCAGGGCACGATTCCAATGGCCATCTTCACAAGCATCTTCATCGGCGATGAAGGCTGCGGCGAGGACGACGATGGAGATCTGGCTGCGGCGGCCAGCCGGAGGCAAAGGCGAGGAGATCTGTCGCAACGGGCGCTGAACGGGGCGAATGAAGAAGCGGGGCAAGGCCAAAGATGCGAAATTCTGTGGATTGGCATTTCTGTCACAAGTTGTTCGTATTGAGCCAAGCAATGATCTCCTCGAAAGTCAGGCCGGTCTCCTTGGCGACTTTGCGTGCGAACGCTTTGGACGAAGCAGCGATGGCAGGTGTAGAATGGCTTGCCGCTTTGCCCAAGAGGCTGAAACAGCCCTTCCGCAGGTGGGGCCACGATCGTTTAAGTTGCCTCTTGATCGCCAGGATCTTAGCGTGAAGGCTATCCTTATTGGATGATCCGGCCTGTCCTTCCAGCCGGGCATGGCCGCACTTACTCAACGGAATTGGCGGTCGGCCGTCACGAACCGGATGGTGAAGTTCAGCCTTGCCCGGAGCAAGCGGCTCACCTGTCACCACACATGTGGTTGCTAGGGCGCGACATTCCTCCCGCGCCTTGTTGCCTAGCAGATAACGGTCCGTAGCAGCCTGCTCCGCTGCAAGCCACTGCTTGAGGGCGTTCAGCGCCAAGCAGAAGGCCCGGAAGTCATCTGGTAGTAACCCCTCCAGCGGCTTCGGCAACGGATTGGTGGTCAAAAAGTCACGGACGGGACCGGGGGCATTGGCGGCCGCAGTGGCATGTGCCAGCAATAGGCACCCGATCCGGTCGAGCAGGTCGGCAGACGCCTCGCGGGAGAGCTTCTGGTTGAGAGCCTGCTCATCAATCTTTGCAGCCTCGCGATAGTGGTCAAAGTAACTTTGTAGCAGGGCGGCACGCTGCTCTTTGTCGAGAGAATGGTTTGACTCTGGGCGCTTGTAGGGCATGGCTTTCGCTCCGTCGAGACGCAGTTTGGGACAGCGGTCATTATCCTACCCAAGGCGTTCTGCGCCAATGGAACGAAGATTACCCAGCGAGCAGCTTACTCCTAACCAACCGGATCACACCGCCAGATCAAAGCCGGTCTGTGCCCTGATCATCGAAATCAGCGTGGAGTCGGCGGCCCGCCAGTCGATCCGCCACAGCGGTTCTCCGCGCCAGCCCTCATAGCCAGACCTCGATGCCGGCTTGGTCTCGGAGCGCAGCAACCAACGCGGCGGTCTCATCCTGATCCCAACCTATCCGCTCGAAGACGGGCATGCCGAGCGACACGATCGTTCGCAGCAGCAGCAGGGCATCCTCCACCTGTGCCGGATCGACAACGCCGTAGCGAACACGCCACTCAGCGCGATGCCACGCATGACCTTCGGCGTCGTCGTAGCCGTAACCTTCGCGGCGGGCTTGGACGGCACGGCGTAGGTCTTTCAGGAGCACGTTGATGGCGCATGGCCCTTCAAGCGGGCAAAGCATCGTGGCGAGCTGCTGGACGTGGTCAGTGAATTGCTGTTGAGCACGGAGTTGTTGGTTCATGTAATCGTTCTCCCAGAATTGGGCTTGGTAAGTCGAAGGCGGCCCGCCGGTTCCGGACACGCTGTCCGTAATCGCGGTCGGCCGGAGCTTGTGGCTGTTGCCGTTCAGGTCGCGTGGCACGCGGCCGGCAGCAACCGCAGCAATTGCCCACGAGGCACCAGCCAACCTGTTGATCTTGTTGGCCACGATGTCGCGTGCGCGGATGACGACGGAATATATCGTCACCATAACCACACATTAGTGCCGGTGCCTGAAATGCGCAAGTCCAGAATCGAAGAATTGCCATGATGCTGGTGATGCTGGCGATGGCCAGAATCGACAGGCCGATCGAGGGCCATTTGCAGACCGGCTGTGGGCTTCTTGGGAGCCCGCTGGTGGCCGGTAGCGGTTCGGAGGCTTCTGGGAGTCGAGCGGGGCCATAAAGCCTGCCAGGCGCGCGCTGGGGCGCTGTAGAGGCAAGGGACCATTGCACCCCAGAAGCCGAACGGATAGAATTCGAGCCTGTCCGGTCAGCCCCAATTCGGATGCACGACCTCCGCGACCTTGCACTGCGCGTCGGACGGGGAGTCTATGCACCGCACTATTCCAACGACCAGAAGCCGTGAGCACGCAACCTCTCGCAACTTACTCGGAGCGTTTGCTTGAAGTCCGCCGCGATTTCACGTTGTACCATGACCGGGTTGTCGTGCAGGCACGTTGGTTTCCCAATCGCCGGTTCGAGCATGTTGTGAAGTTGGATACGCTCAGGCGTGAGGTCCAGGAAATCACAATCCGCTACCGCATGCATCGCAATGCGGGCTGGGTCCTGGCCGTCGGCGCCCTGGCATACGCCGCCTGCTATTACTACGCCCAGGGCATGACACTGCAAGTAGTGGGCTATGTGGCCTTGAGCGTCGCGATTTGCGGCGCCGTCTTGACGGCCCTGACGTACCCTAATCGTCGGATTCGTTTCGCACGATTCCGTATGCGAACTGGCAAGATAGGGCTCGACATTGGAAGCGCCGGCAGCGACATTACCGCGTTCGAGAAGTTCGTGCAGCAGGTCGGGCGACAGATTCCTCTTTAATCATGCGCGTAGTGCCGTACTCAGCCGTCCAGCCCTGGACCTTGGCAGAGAGGTTCGGCAGCACGTCTGGCAACACCGCGCGGGTCGAAACCTTATGGTTCGGAGTTGTGGCGGGCACGAGGATGACCTTTTGGTTCGTGGAGTAGTGGAGGACCCTTGGAGTTCGTGCAGCTAACTTTTTTGATCGCTGACCAGCAGTTGCTATCAATACTGTCATTCGAGGAGTATCTCATCGACCACCAACCAGCAGTCATCCCTATTACATAGGGGATGACTGCTGCTGGTCGTGGTCACCTGCAGCCACCTATAGTCACTGCTGGTCGCTGCTGGTCACTGTCGATTGACAGGGGTTATAGCACGAAGCTCGCCACAAGTCTCCGCCGCGAAGCTCTCCGCAGATTTCGGCGCTGTGCGCCTTCTCTAGCTCGATCAGGTGCTGCGCTACCGTTTCCTTGGCGAACGGCAGATGCAGTTTCAGCTTGGGCACCGATATACCAGCCGAACCGCCGTGCTGGGCGAGCGCATTCAGCACCAGTTGTCGATCCTCTTGTACTTTGAGGGCCTTGGCATCCGTTCGAGCCACGCCGGCGTTCCTGCCGGCCTCCGCCTGGGTCTGCACGGTCACTTCCCACTTCTTACCGCTGAAGTCCTGCAACATCACGCCTTCGTCGATATCGACCGAGTAGGTGCCATTAAACCCCGCTGAGCCGCCCGTTGTCACCCAGAGCTGATGTTTTCCGGTCCCTGGCTCATAGTCGGCTCTACGCGCGAGCAGGAGCCACTGGCGGGCAAATTCCCCGAACCCTGCAAAAGCCAGGTCCCCGAGTTCGGCCGGTTCATACGATCTATAGCTGCTGCCGTTACGGCCAGCCTTCATGCCCGCGTTTTTGACCGTATGGTGTGCGAAGATCGGTGTAGCGCCCGCGGCTAGGCAAGCTTCGCTGATCTTGCTGAGCACGGCGCCCATGTCGAACACGTTGGACGCGCTGGCCTTGGTCGCAAGGCCAAATCCGGGAGAATCGCTGGCTATTGCTCGGCGAAAACCCATGAGAGCCAAAACGCCAACCTGCTTGCTTCCGCTGCATCCTTGACACTATCGAGAATCGCGGTCAGATCATTCCAGCGGTTCGCGCGCAAGTACACTTTGGCAATTGACTCACGCTTAGTGTTCGGATCGCGGATCTTATTGGCACACACGACCGCGTCGTTCCAGGCGTCTAGATCGCAATAGGCCGCTGAAAGCTCCTTCCACCCTTGCTTCCGGGAAGATGCTATTCGCTCTCCGGCAACAGCCTCTCTTGCCCTGAGGAAGGTCGATCGCGCAGCGTCTGCTTTGCCTCCAATCGCTTGGAGCCTGCCTAAGGTCGTAAACACCGCAGCAGAAACCCATCCAGTTTCACCAAGATTACCTGCATGCACATTTCGTTCGATCCTTTGTAGGGTCTCCTGGAATCGGTCAGAATCTCCAAGCTTCCAGTAGGTTCGTGCCACACGCTCCATCTGCCTCATCGGGTGGTGTTGGTTGCCCGTATTCGATAGGAGTTGGTCATTTTCGGCGTCCGAGAACTGATCTTCTAACCACTTTGATGCTTCTTCACGCGCGCCGTGCCTCCATAACGGACCGACTACGTCCCACCACTTCCAAGCTGTCCTTGGGACAGACTCGTAGATGCCTAAGACACCCAGGGAATCACCTGCCTTGTCGCACAGTTCCAACAACCGCGACCGATGTCGATCTTGTATGATGCCGGTCTCGCGGCGTATTTTGGCATCCAATTCAGGGAGCTTACGCCGGCAAGCCACGTTTCCTCCTGCTCGCAGTTCGGTCTCCGCCTCTACTAATCCTTTGGCGACTTCAGCACGCACGCGCTCGTCCGACGTACTCGTTCCCAGCGATTCCAGCATGCCCAACAGGTCCGCACACCAGACCAAGTCTGTTGCAGCGCGTTCCCGCCAATATTGGTCCTCTATTCCCGCTACAACCGCCTTTCCTCGGCGGAGATAGTTGCCAGCGGCTGCGGCGTCACCCAGTCCCGCGGCAACATTGGCCGCACACGCCAGTATTTTCACCCGTTGTCCAGCATCGCCTAACCTGCCCTCAATCGCAATCAAACCCTGTACAAGATGCTCGGCCTCGCGGAACCTGCTCATCTCGCACAGTAATTTCGCTGCGGTCGTCGTCTCACTGGCACGATCGTCCTCGTCCTCGATTCCGACAGCGATTAAGCCGGATGCGCAAAGCCATTCGGCTCTGCCGCTGCCCTCCCCAGGCCAAGGGAACTTCACCGATAATTCCGGCTTGCCTTCTACGTCGGGTGGGCTGAATTCCAGAGACAATGCAAATCCTTTGCCAGTAACCTCGCCTAGTTCAAGCAGGTCGCCATCGTGGAACCCGAAGACTACCCGCCTATGACTAGCGGCTCCGAGCAGAATATTCAGGCTGATTTCACCGAATGCTTGCTTCAACGCCAGCCCCAGGTAGCCGATGCCCAACGCTATCTCTCCAATCCCACCCTCGACAAGAGTGAACATGCGATTCAAGACATCGGAGCGGACGTTCCCGGGATAGCTAGAGTATTCCTCGCTCTGTTCGCCGCAGCCGAACTCGATTCCCTTGCCCTGCGGCATGTTCAGCGGATCGAGACCAAAGTACAGTTCGGTACTTCTGGCGTTGACCTCGTGACGCGCGAATAACCTCGCGATCCGCTCTTGAATCAAACGAGCATCCGCCGCGTACTTTAGCTGCGATAGCTTCTTTCGGATTCTCGGATCTAGCTCAGAGTCACCCAACCGGTTCAGCAGCCAGCGCATGCCGTCGGTGACATCGAATGCCCCAATGGCCGATTTTGCGAGATCGATCCCGATGGTAAGCCTGTTTTGCATGTCACTTTTCCACTTGCGGATAGAATGCACCCTGAAACACCAAAGTTCTCTTAGCAGCAAACTGTCTTTGATTTTACTGCAATGCGGCAAGATGCACCACAAGTCGGCGGACTCGGTCGCAGTCCGACTACAAGATTTGGACAGTCGTCAGCCGGGCGTCGCAGGTAGGCAAAGCCGTACGGCGGGCAAGAACCGATCCACCGGCCAACGCGCTTCCCGGCGCCCTACGCGCTGCCCACGACCTCGCCCCAGCGATTCCTCATGCCCAGCCATGGCGATCGTGGCGGGCTGTATGGCTTGGGCTGGGCCGTTGGGTCGCGCATAGGGGCGGCGGAGCCAAGGCCCATTCCGCCTGTGGGCTTCTTGGACGCGCGCTAGAGGCCGATCGGAACCGAAAGGTCCTGGGAGCCGTCTTTGGCCCCGAAAGCCCTCCAGCGTGCGCTGTACGCGCTCACGCGGGCGCCTGCCGTCAGAGCCTCGCCGTGTCGCCCAGACCTTGACGTTCGGAGTTGTGCCGGCCACGATAAACCTTCGGGTTCGAGGTCTATCGGCAATGGGATTCCTTCGGGTTCATACGATCTGGGTAAAGGCTCTAGCCAACCCCCTCGATCCTGAGGTCTGGAGCAGAGGATGCTCGGCCGCGCATATCGACGGGCTGGGCCACAATAAAGAGGGAATCGGCCGCGCGTAGCACCTGCGCCCCTTCGACGCCTTTCCTTCGGAGTTGTGGCGGCCACGATAGACCTCTTGGTTCGGAGGTCCTGGGATGACCTTCGGGGTTCGTGGTGATGGCCTACACATGTGTAAACGATCGAAGTGATAGCAATGCCAGCATCGGAGACGCTGGTTTTGAGGGTGACGAGCAGCAGCGTCCACGTAATCTCTAAAGAGAATTACGTGGACACTGCTACTCATCTCAAGTCACCCGAGTGGAAACGAGTAGGTACGTACCCACTCGTTCCCACTCGTTTCCACTCGATCTAAGCTTTCTTCCCAGCCTGTTCGATTACCTCGTATAGGACACTATCCTTCTGCCGACCTGGCCGATCGCCGATCCTGCCTTCCGCGCGAAGGTAAGCCATGTGCCTTTCGGCTTTGTCCGGGCCGAGGTGGGCCGCTGCGGCTGCCCTCTTCAGCGTTATCCCGGGCGCAGCCGCGATGCACTGATAGAGCCGTTCGCGCTCCTGCGCCTCCTGTTCGCGCTCCTGCGTCTCCTTCTCGCGCTTGCGATCATCCTTGCTCGATATCAGCCGTTCACAGGTCACCTTCCATTTCCAGCCCGTCGTCTTCGTACCTTGCTCGATGGTCAAGCTCTGCTCCACCGCGTGCCCCGCACTGCCACCGATGTCGATGTTCATATAGTACACGCCGTGTTCTTTGTCGTGCGGTTTGCCCGGCCGTTTCTTAATGCTGATCCATTGCCGCATGAACTCCTGGATGCCGGCGCCGGCCCCATCGTTCATATCCGAAATGTCGCTGTCGTCATTTGCTGTCTTCTTATCGTGGTGGACGAAGATCGGCGTGCAGCCTTCCTTGACGCACGCGTTGGCAATCTCGTATAGCAACGCTCCCATCGCGAACACGTTGCTGCTCTCGACGCCCCGGGCCCGCTGCCCGCGCAGCAGCGACAAGTACAACGGGTCGAATACGATCACGTCCAGCTTGAGCTTGCGGATGTCTTGGACGATCCTCGCGATTACTTGCGGATCGCCCAAGGCCGGCGCTTCGAGGTTGATCCAGGGGCTGCGCACCGTATGCCCGAGCTTGGCGTAGGTTGCTTTGATGGCCCGCCAGCGTTTACCCAGCGTTCTCTCGCCGCTTTCGCCGGAAAACACTGCTACGTTGCACTGCTTGTTGACCGCGAACTTGCCGAGGAACATAAACCCTGCGCCTTGCGCCAAGTTGAACGCTAGGTCGAGCATGATGCCGGTCTTGAATGACTTGCTCTTGCCCTTGATGACCATGGGCTGGTTTTCGACCAGTACGTCCTCGACCAGATACATTTCATCTTCGGTGCTCAGTTCATCGAAGGTGCGGGCGAAGTATGATTCTGGGACGGCCTGTTGCTGCAGCCGCACAAGCTCTTCGGCTTTCTCTTGGGCGTGAGCTTCCTTGCCTTTGTAGCGGACTGTCCAATTGGTTAGTGGATCGGAATAGAACGCACCGGGCTGCGGCACCATGCAGCGCTCCCGGCACCATTCTTCGAAGCGATTGTCGGCATCTACGTAGAACTGCTCGATACTTTCCTTACGGACGCAGATTGCCCGATACAGGGCTTCCTCATCGACATCTTCGCGGACGCAGCCCTGCGTGGCCCAGTATTCGTTCAGCATCTGCCGCTTGTGCGCGGCGATGCTATCCAGCATTGTTCGCGGTTTCTGTTCGTTGACGGTGTGGTTTGGATTTGCTAGACTAACCATTGTTGTGAGGTGCCTCCTAGGCATTGTTGCTTGCCGCCGATTCCTGCTCGACGGCTAAAGAAATGGAATAAACTGCCGGGCCGATCACGCGATCGGCCCGTGCTGTTCTTATAGGCCCGCAGGCTCCGCCGCGGCTTTCGCCGCCGGCTTCTTACATTCGAAGTGGGCTCGTATGTTCGCCACGTCTTCGGGGCCAAAAACACGGCGACCCGAAATTCGCAGGCGAGGCTCCGGTACCAAGCCGTGGCACAGCAGGTACTCCACGCGATAAGCTTTTACGCCCAGTAGGGCTGCGACATCTTTCAAGCTCATTTGTTGTTCCATGGGATTCCTCCAAGGGTTTTGCCGCGCCCGAGGAGCGCGGCGACAGGGTGATTGCCGCGAGGTGCGGCTGAAGTAGGGAAACGACCGAGAGGGCGGACAGGCCGCCAGAGGTCAATCAGAAAGGCGAAAAGTTAGAAGGTCATGCCCGTGGTCACACGAGGCAGCTTCTATCTTACGATTTCTGGGGTCGCGGCGCAAGCCCCAATCGAAGAATTTTGTCCGTGCCGCCGGTGGGCTTCTTGGAGGCTTGCTGGGGAGCTTTGCGACGCCGCCAGACGCGAAGAAGCCCCAGAAGTGGTCCTGCGGGCGGGAGGCCGCCAGAAGGGCGCTGGAGCGCTCAGGACGGCGATGGGAGGCGGGCAGAGGAGGGCCCGCCTGCACCTCAAAGCGGCGACTTGCGCTGCCGCCGTGCCATGTTGGGCAGTCTGGGCGAGTCGAAAATCAGGAATCAGCCAACCGACGCGTTACGCTATAAGTCCAGTAATCCCTCGTTCAATATCGGGAGGAGCTTGGCAAAATTGGGACAGTATTGGTATGGCGAATAGAAGTCCTTCTTTCTAAACGACCATAGCCAGAATGGAAAACCGCCACCACGGAACGCCGAGCGAAGTTCATCCACGAAATACGTATCGCCGCCGCCGTCGTCATAGAGTACAGCGTCAATGGCATGGCTTGGAAGATCGACCGCTTTCGGTTCGCAATTTGACGCCCAGCCACCGAGAGGCAGACATGGCTTCAACTCAGTCGAACAGTCGAGCAAGTGGCCCTTGGTCTGGGCCTCCTTCACGCCTCTAGCCAGTTGTTCCGCGAGGTGCCGCCTTAAGTCGAGACACCGCTCTAAACCGAGAAACAAAAGAACTGGATGGCTGCCTAGTCCAAAAATGTCCGGCCCAGGGGGAGGGCGACAGCTTGCTTTACAACGCAGTTGCGATTCCGATTGGCTGAAATCAACTGCCCCCAAATGTTCATACCAAGTACGGAGGACGATAGGTAGCCTACCGAAATCACGTTCAATTTGATCCAAAAGTGCATGGTCTTTGTCGGATGCCAGACGGAGAGAATTTGCTGGGTCGGCAAATTCGTAGCCCAATGCTAGCAAACGGCCATGAAGCAATTCGAGGTTCGTTTTCGCACGTTTCACAATTTCTTGCGTGACGGCAACGGCATCGGAAAATACCGCCGCCTCGCGAACGGCAGAACCCAGCTTGATAAGCTCAGTCCAAACCGCCTCATGTTCGCCGTTTAAGTAGCGTCGATAGTACGATTCAGTCGCCATAAGCCGGATTGCTGATTACTGGCTAAAACGATTCTTGCCTGCCCAACGGTGTTCTGGTTGACATCAAGTTATTCACCGCTTGCCGTATTGTACTTCCGCGGCAATACTTGTGGCAATCTCGGGGTCAAATTCGCATTTCGAGATGTCGTCATTAGAGGGGGTGTCGTATGCCACGACTGCCAGCAGATTTCCGC
>Ga0181520_10011738_pt1 | contig 11433 bp, 8 predicted proteins | sample PEATcosm2014_Bin_29_FD_132451 | JGI IMG/M metagenome (GOLD analysis project Ga0181520, IMG submission 132451) | Peatland microbial communities from MTU Mesocosm Facility, Houghton, MI, USA - PEATcosm2014_Bin02_30_metaG | ecosystem: Environmental > Terrestrial > Soil > Wetlands > Peat | place...
GCTCGAGGTCAAAAATGCCCTCGACCTGCGCCACCTCACCGAGCCGTGCATTCTGGTCAGCCATGATTTGAGCCCGTCCACCACGGCGCAACTGGACAAAAAATTCGTGCTCGGTTTTGCCACCGACGTCGGCGGCAAGACCTCGCACACGGCCATCATGGCGCGGTCGCTGGGCATTCCCGCCGTTGTCGGCCTCCAAAACGTCAGCGAGGAATTGCAAAGTGGCGATTACGCGCTGCTCGACGGCTATAACGGCACTGTCATCGTCAACCCGACCGACCAGACGCTGTTTGAATACGGCCAGTTGACTAAGATCAAGGCGTCGCTCGGGGAAAAGCTGCGCGAAATCCAGCGCCAGCCCGCCGTCACGCTCGACGGCAAGACCATCCACCTCTCCGCGAACATCGAGCATCAGAACGATGTCGAGTCCGTCATCCGGCACGGTGCGGAAGGCGTCGGATTGTTCCGCACTGAATTTCTGTTCATCAACCGCGACAGCCTGCCCAGCGAGGAGGACCAATACAAAGTTTATCGCGAGGTGGCCGCCGCGCTGAAACCCAGCCCGGTCATCATCCGCACGCTTGATCTGGGCGGCGATAAATTTGCCTCGCATTTGCAACTGGCGCAGGAAGTCAATCCATTTCTCGGCTGGCGCGCCATCCGGTTCTGCCTCGCGCAGCCGCAGCTGTTCCGCGCCCAGCTCCGCGCCATCCTCCGCGCCAGCGCCGAGGGCAACGTGAAAATGATGTATCCGATGATTTCCGGCCTAGAGGAATTGAAGCAGGCCAACGCGCTCGTCGAAAAATGCAAAGACGAATTGCGTGCGGAAAAAATTGCATTCGACGAAAATCTGGAAATCGGCGCGATGATTGAGATTCCCTCCGCCGCGCTCGTCGCCGCCGCGCTGGCGAAGCGCGTGAAATTTTTCAGCATCGGCAGCAACGATCTCATCCAATACACGCTTGCCGCCGACCGCACGAACGAAAAGGTGTCGCACCTTTACGAGCCGACGCACCCGGCCATTTTGCGCCTCATCAAGACGACCGTGGACGCCGCTCACGCCAATGGCATCTGGGCTGGCGTCTGCGGCGAAGTCGCCGGCGACCCCGTGCTCGCGCCGCTGCTGATCGGCCTTGGCGTGGACGAATTGAGCGCCGCGCCGCCGGTGATTGATGAGGTGAAGTATATCATCCGCCGCATCAAATTGAGCGAGGCGCAGGCGCTGGCCGAATTCGCGCTGCAATGCGAATCGCCGACGGAAATTTTCGCGCGCTGCCTGGAGTTGGCCCGCGCCTCCGCGCCCAGCCTGTTTGAAAACAAGACCACGGACACGAGTTGAATTTAATTTCGCGTTCTTTTGTTTTACAGAGAATGTAAATGCTTTTAATTTCAAATTTGTGAAAAGACTTCTCTCTGGTTTAATCATTTTTTCAATAGCTTTTCAAACACCAGTATTTGCTGGTGGCGCAGCTTCAGCCGTCAAAGCTGTCAAGTTAGTGGTCACACTTTTCACTGGAGCTGCCGCCGCTAAATCATTGGAAAACGCCGCTGAAGCAGAAGGAGTTCACAAACAGCAAAGCACAATAATTGACAATTTGGAATCACAAGGCATTGACCCAACTGATGGAACAATTTATTCCGCATACTTACAACTGGATAAAAATGCTTCGGCGATTTATTGGGAGCGGTGGATTGGCTGGCCGAACATTTTTATTGTGGTTCAAATTGAGGGACAGGGAACATTTCTTCTTCCACGAATTGACATGAGCTATCAGGGGCAACCGATGCTTGAAAATATCATTGCCAAGAACGCTTTTCCCGGGGCGAAAGTTATAGTTTTAGTTCTTGATGACTATAACTTTGAAAACCAAATTTGGAATTCAATTTTACAAACAAAAATCAACTTCAATGTTACTGCTAATGTTTCGGCACTGAAGGCACTTCAACTGAACGGCCAAGCAGATGGCTCACTGCAATTACTGGATGGAAACGCTGTTATTATTAAACCAGTTCCCTTGGCCTATGCTGAATTTAATATTCCCAATTCACCTGATGGCAGATGGTTAGCTGAAGCAAATTTTGTGGATAAAAATCAAATCCCAATTGGGAAACTGCAATTTGCTCAGATTTGGAAAACTGACCCAAAGTTGCCCCTAGCAATTATAAAATCATCTTCAAAAACTGTTTTTTGGGTTTCAATTTCTGTGGTGTTCGCGTTGGTCTTTCTAAAACTTTTGTTTTCCAAGCAGGCCAAAAGTTAATTTTTCAAAGACATTCGCAAATTGCTCTTGAGCAGCTTTTGTTCTTGCCGCGCTCGCAAGGACTTAACGTCGTCTGCCGCTGCGAACACCTCAGTGTGCCGAGGTGACAGACGATGGTTTCACCGTTATCACACCGTAATTTTTTTTCCCCTTGCGGAGCAAAAGATGCTTTCCAAAGAGAAAATCGCTCGGAATAATAATTTGTTTAGCGTCTGTAACCCGAATGTTGTTCAAGTAGATTCCGCCACTTTCAATATCTTTGCGCCCTTGGCTGAATGAGGGTGACAGCCCAAGCAGGTTGAGAGCAACATTCACTGAAAACTTCCCGCCACTAAACCGTTCGAGTTTTACCACTATAGAATGCACTTCACCGACGATTTCATTGAACGTGCTTTCGGCAATGCCCTTTAATTCACCGCCGAAAAGGATTTCGCTTGCACGAACGGCTTCCGCCGTCGCGCTTTCGCCGTGAATTAAATCGGTCGCGGCTTTCGCCAGCGCCTTGTGCGCGACGCGCGCGCCGGGGTTTTCCGCGTGCTGCTTTTCCAGCGCGGCAATTTCGTCTTGCGACAAAAACGTGAAGTATTTCAGGTAGCGGATTACATCGCGGTCGTCGGTGTTGATCCAGAACTGGTAAAAGCGATAGACGCTAGTGCGTTTCGGGTCGAGCCAGATAGCGCCGGCCTCGGTCTTGCCAAATTTCGTGCCGTCGGCGTTGGTGATGAGCGGGAGAGTGAGGCCGAAAACCTGTTTGCCGAGTTTCTTCCGGCACAAATCAATGCCGGCGGTGATGTTGCCCCACTGGTCGCTGCCGCCAATCTGTAATTCGCAATTCTGGTCGCGGCGCAGCACCATGAAATCAAACGCCTGCAACAGCATGTAGCTGAACTCAGTGTAGCTAATGCCCACCTCGCGGTCTTCCATGCGGGCGCGGACGGATTCCTTGGCCACCATCTGGTTGACGGAAAAATGTTTCCCAATGTCGCGCAGAAAATCGAGGAATGAAATTCCCACCGTCCACGAGGCATTGTCCACGAGCCGCGCTGGATTTTGTTTTGTTTCAAAATCGAGCAGCTTCGCCAGTTGCACCTTCACGCTGGCGATGTTGCGATCCAGAATTTCCTTCGTGAGCAACTGGCGCTCGGCGGTTTTGCCGCTGGGATCGCCGATGGAGCCGGTCGCGCCGCCGGCGACGGCTATAGGGTGATGGCCGAGCAATTGAAAGCGCCTCAGCGCGAGCAGCGGCACGAGATTGCCGACGTGCAGGCTGTCTGCTGTCGGGTCGAAGCCGCAGTAAAGCGTGATGGGCGCGGCGATTTTCTTTTCCAGTTCCGCCGCGTCGGTGCAATCGGCGTCCAAGCCGCGCCATTTGAGTTCTTCCAGAATGCTCACAGGCAAAGGCTAGTTTGCCGTCGAAAAGTTTTCCAATCTTAAATTGCAGGAGACGACGTGAGGAGTCTCTGGCGAAACAAAATCAGAGCTTCGTTACCTCGGCCCCTACGGTTCATACAAACTTTGGACTTTGGACTTTGGACTTTGGACTTTAACCTTCGCGCGTGTCACAAATGTTGAAATCGTCCGGCGCGATGGCCGCCGCCACTTTGTTCAGCCGTGTCCTCGGCATGGTGCGCGAAATCGTCTATGCGCGGTTCATGGGCGACGGATGGGTGGCCGGCGCGTTCCAGTTCGCGTTCACGATTCCGAACCTGTTCCGCCGGCTGCTCGGCGAAGGCGCGTTGACGGCGGCGTTCATCCCGATTTTCAAGGAGAAGGAAAAAACGCACGGCGAAATCGAGATGTGGCGCGCGGCCAACGCGGTGATTTCCGGCCTGATCGTTGCCGCCAGTCTGGTCGTGGCGCTCGCTTTGCTCGGCCTTTCGCTCGCGCTGGCGGCGCATCAATTCGACGCGAAAACCGAACTCATGCTGCGGCTGCTGCGCGTGATGTTTCCCTACATGCTGCTCGTGTGTCTCGCGGCGGCGTTCATGGGCATGTTAAACGCGCGCGGCCATTTTTTCATTCCGGCGATGGGAGCAACGATGCTCAACGTGGTGATGATTGCCTCCGTGCTCTGGCTCGCGCCCACGATGGGATTGCAATTTCCGAAAGAAGAACGGTTGCCGCATCAAATCTTCGCGCTGGCCGTCGGCGTGCTGGCGGCGGGCGTGGCGCAGGCGGCGTTTCAACTGCCGACCCTCTGGTGCGACGGTTTCCGTTACCGCTGGGTTTCGCCATGGCGCGATGAAACCGTGCGGCGCGTGATTTGCAAAATGATTCCGGGCACCATCGGCGTGGCGGCGTTTCAAATCAACGTGACGCTCGTGCTGGCCATCGCGTTCTGGGTCAATCCGCAAATCGTCGCGTCGTTCAACTACGCCGTGCGGCTGATGGAGCTGCCGCAGGGCATGTTCGGCATCTCGCTGGCGACGTATCTGCTGCCGACGCTTTCCAGCCTGGCGGCGGAGAAAAATTATTCCGGGTTTCGCGACACGCTGCGGCACGGATTGGGCACGCTGCTGTTCTTGAATTTGATCGCGGCAATCCTGCTCGTCGTGCTGGCCCAGCCAATTGTGCGGCTGATTTTTGAGCACGGCAAATTCACCGCCGAATCCACCGACCGCGCGGCGCTGGCGCTCATGTGCCTCGCGCCGGGGCTGGTCGCATTTTCATCGGTCAACATCCTGGCGCGGGCATTTTTCGCGCTCGGCGACACACAGACGCCGATGAAAACCAGCATCGCCTGTCTGGTGTTGAATTTTATTTTGGCCGCAATCCTCGTGGTGCCGCTGAAGCAGGGCGGCCTCGGCATCGCCAACACGGTGACTTCGATTTGCAACGTCGGCCTGCTGGTTTTTGCGCTTCGGAAAAAGCTGGGGAAACTGGAAATGGAACCGCTGCGCAAAACATTTTTGCCGCTGGCAATGGCGGGCGCGCTGGCCGGGTTGCTCGCGTGGTCCGGCTGGTGGTTTTGGGAAAACCAATTCGGCCACCAAACCATCGCGCTGAAAATCGGCGCGGTGTTCGTTCCGGCGGGAATTGCGGGAATGGTTTATTGGCTGGCGGCTCTGGCGTTCAAAATTCCGGCGGCGAAGGAAGTGACGGAGTTTGCGCAGGCAAGGTTCAAAAAATAGCAGCGGGCGTCAGTCCGCTCAAATTTTGAAATGAGCCGACTCACGTCGGCTGCTGCAAAATTGAAACGGCAGCCGTCCAGCAGTTTTGGCCGAACCGCGATTTGAATTTTTCCGCCAGCAGTCCGCCGGCAGCCACATTTTCAACGATGGCAAACGTCGTCGAACCGCTGCCGGACATGAGCGCAGCCAGCACGCCATTTTCGCGGAGAAATTCCTGATACAGCGACAGCACGGGAAATTTGTCGAACGCGGGCGCTTCGAGCGAGTTGTAAAATTCTTTTGCGGCGGCCTTCAAATCGGCCGGCGGGACGCCGCCGTTCCCGGATGGAGTTTGCAAAAGTGAAACGAGTTTATGCGCGCGACCGGGTTTGCCATTCAGGGCGTCGGGAAACCGCGCGAGATTTTGGTAGGCCCACGGCGTTGAGATGCCAAAGCCGGGATGAATCAGGAAGAACGCCTTGCCGCGCAGCGCGGGAAAATGTCCGAGCGGCTGGACCTTCTCGCCGCGCCCTGTGGCAAGCGCCGGTTTGTCTTGCAGGAAAAAGTTCACGTCGGAACCAAGCGACGCGGCGAGTTTGTGCAAGGCTGCCGTAGAAAGCGGCTGGCCAAAAAGTCCATTCAATCCCAGAAGCGTGGCCGCGGCGTTGCTGCTGCCGCCCCCGAGACCGGCGGCGAGGGGGATTTTTTTCTCCAGATGGATTTTCACGCCGTCGGATATTTTCGCCGCCAACAAAAACGCTGTGGCCGCCTGGTGAACAAGGTTTTTGGAACCGGCCGGCAGATTTTTTTCGCTGCACGAAAGTTGAACCCCGCCGCCGCTGCGCTCAAAAACAAGCTCGTCAAAAAAATTCACAGGCTGTATGACGGTTTCGAGTTCGTGGAAGCCGTCGGCCCGTTTGGCGAGGATGTTCAGCAGCAGGTTGACCTTGCAGAACGATTTCAGGCGCATGGGCGGTTCAGGAAAGCAAAACGCGCCAACAGCAAGGCGTCGGCGCGTCAAGTGTTTGAAATTTTGTCACGTTCAATTGTCGAACACGCGGAACCGGCTGCCGGGCAGGAATGGCGCGACATCGCCGCCGCTGAAGCCCATAAAGGTGTCGGTGTCGAACAGCCCTTCAGATATCCGACCTGGTTTGAAGCTCTCTGGGAAGGCGGGGCCAGGTCCCGGCATCATCTGCCTGTTGTTGACGTAGCCGGTGAGGATGGGCTTATATGGCGGCAGCGGGAAGGTGGCGACCTCGAACGCGCCCAGCGTCGTGCGCTCCACCGTGCGGTCGAAACCGCGAATAAAACCCACGGTATAACCTTTGCTCGGCGAATCAAACACGGTGGTTTGCTCGACGGTGCGGCGCAGTTCGCCCATGCGGGCGGGTTCAAACATATTGTTCATGCCCCGGCCGAGTTTTTCTTCCGGCCCGGCGCAGCCGGACATGAACACCGCAGCTAGGGCGACAACAAGGAGGAGAGGCATGGCGTTTCGCATACGTTCTTTAATTAATTAAGTTGACGAACCAAAATTACGCCGAATCGGGCGGTTGTAAAGCGTGTTTTTTTTGATGGATTTTGGGGCTGATGGCGCAACATTTCAATGCCAGTGCTGGCGCAGAATCGGCCAGCCATATTTCCAGCCCAGCCACGCCAGGCGGAGAATCAACAACAGGATGAGCAGCGCCAGAAAAAGCACGCGGCGCGCCCTGGCCCGGTCCGGCTGATCCCAATACCACGCAATCCAGACGGTCAATTCGTAGAGTGATTGCAGGGGCACAAACATCACGAGCTGGGTGATGGGTTCCGGTGTCGTCAACACCGCGCCAAGAATCAGATTGATGACAATCATGTAGCGGCGCGCCTTCGACAACATGCGGTAGTCCAGCACGCCGATTTTCACGAGCGTCAAAACCACCACCGGCAGTTCAAAGCCCAACCCCATGCCCAGCATGAACTTGCAGACGAAGCTGATGTAATCCTCCGCGCGCCACTGAAGCGCGCCGAGGCCAAGCCAGTGTGAATACATCTGCGCCGCCGCCAGCGCCACCGGCATCAAAACAAAATAGCAGAACGCCACACCGATGAGAAAAAGTCCGACCCCGATGGCCAGCCCGCGATAAACATACCGGCGCTCGCGGATTTTCAGCGCCGGGAAAACGAACGACGCCACGAAATAAAAAATGAACGGCGACGCCAGCACCATGCCGCCGTAAAGCGCCACCTGGAACGCGACAAAAAAACCGCCCGCCGGACTCAAGTTCACCAGCTCGATGTTCATCCGCTGCGCGCCGGCGATGGCGCGAGGATCGTCATTCACGCGCCAGCCAAGCACAGGGTTGGTGCCGAGCGTGAGCGGGACGATGGTGACGGCCACGAAACGGTTGGTGCCAAGGTTGAAGGATTGCTGATCTTCCGGCGTGAGCGGAAAATTGCCGAGATGATTCGTGCCGAAGCTGACGACGACGATTTGATTCGTGCCGGATAAACTGACAGGAGCATGCTTCAACGGCCACTTGATGATGCTGACGACATCGTTTGCCGCGAAGAGGCAGATCAGCATTCCCAGGAACAGCGCGACGATGCTCTTGATGAGCATCCAGCGGAAATCTTCAAGGTGTTCGAGGAAGGTTTTGACCGGGCCGCCTTCGGCCCCGTCGGGACGTTCCGCTTCGTGGTCGCCGGCCATGCGAAAATCGCCGCGCCTCAAGTCTTGGGCGGAGGGGTGGATTGCGAAACGGTCGGGCCGGGCTGCGACGGGCTGGTCGGCGCGGATTTATTCTGCGACGCGGATTTGTCTTCCGCCGCATTGTGAATTTCATCCGTCACCTCGCGCGTCGCCTTTTTGAATTCCCTGATGCCGGTGCCCAAACCTTTGGCCAGCTCGGGAATCTTCTTGGCGCCGAACAGCAGCAAAACGGCCAGGATAACAATGACCCATTCCATTCCACCCAGCCAGCCTGCAATCATGACTTTCATAAATTTTGTCGAACGTCAGGAGCCTACGCTCTTTTTTGGGAATAGTAAAGCCCCAAAAAGAATTTTGCCGGAACTCCCACGACAACTCGATAGGAATGTTACCGTTGAAAACACACGAGAAAGCAAAGGCGTAATTGGCGTTGCGCCTTGCCCCGCGCTTCAAGGTTTGTCCGCCAGTTTCAAATGAGTGAGGCGGAAGATGGCGCCTTTGGGCGTGTTGGCGAGGCACTGGATTTCCCAGCCCTGCGCCAGGACGATTTGTTGCACGACGGCAAGGCCGAGGCCCGTGCCTTTCTGATGCGTGGTGAAATACGGCTTGAAAATTTCCTCACGGCGCTCGGGCGGCACGCCGGGGCCGTCGTCGCGGATTTCGAGCGAAACCCGGGCGGGGCCGTCGCGGTGCGCTATGATCTGAATCTGCCCGCCCTCGTCCACAGCCTGAATGGCGTTGATGAGCAGATTGAACAACACCTGCCGGAACAGTTGTTCGTCTGCCTCGATGGACAGCGGTTCGCCGCCGGTCTCGACGCGCAGTTTCTTTTCCTCAAGGTCGTGGTTCAGGGTGCGCAAAACTTCGGCGACGGCGGAGTTGAGCGCGATTTTTGAGCGGCGGACTTCGCGCGGGCGCGAGTAGTTGATAAACTCGGTGAGCTGCGCGGTGACCTTGTCGGTCTCGTCCATGATGACGCGCGTCTTTTCGCGGATGTCGGGCGGGGCGTCGGTCTGTTTGGAAAGCATCTGCGCAAGACCGCGGATGATGTTGAGCGGGTTGCGGGTCTCGTGCGCGAGGCCAGCGGCGGCAAGGTTCATTTCCTTGAGGTGCAAATTCAATTCGCTGGCGCGGATGAGGCGGATTTGCAGTTCCGCCGTCTTGGAAACATTGCGTGCCGCCAATCCCGCGCCGGCGGCGGAAATGCCGGCAAAAAAGATGATGACGAAGCGCAGCCAGAGGTCACCGCTGGTGCTGGCCTGCAACGATTCCGTGGAAAGCGTGAGCGCCAAGCCGTGCAATTCACGCGTGGCCAGCATTTCCTGATACTGCTTGTCGGTGAGACCGCGCGCCCAGGGCGGACGGCGCGTCCGCTGCTCGCCTTCGCGTGGCGGGCCTGGAGGTCCGCCCGGCGGCGGCCCGAAACCACGCGACAAAGGCGGCCCGGCCGGCCCGGCGGCGTTCGTATCCGAAATATTAGTCATGCCGGCGCTGAAAACGTTCGACGTTCCCATATCGCCCGGACGGGGTCCGCGGCGCGAAAAGCCGCCGCGCATCGAATTGGTGGGCTGTTCAATGATCAGCGGCGCCTGGGCATTGGTGTCGCCCACGGGATTCAAGAACACGCCTTCGACCGGATAGACGCGGGTCATGCTCCGCAACCCCCAATGCTCGCCGACTTGAAGAATGTCCGTTTGCTCCAGATCAATTGTTCTGCCGGCGGAAGCCATGACCTTATTCGACGCGTTCAGCATCTCAATGGAAATAACCTCACCAGTCACCGGGCCGTTGGTTTCGCTGGCGACGAGCTCCTCCAAGATGGGTTCCAGCCGGGTGCGGAAAACCGCGCCGCTGAATTGCTGCCCGCGCACGACGCAGCCGATGTCGTTGGCGATGGCCTCGGAGCGTTTCCGCAAATCGGTCTTGGCGGCTTCGCGGACGCGGACGTGCTCCTCAATCTGCCATGCGCAGACCAGCACCCAGACTCCCATCAACAGACCGTAAATCCAAGCGCTGTTTCGTCTGGGTTGCATCTGCCGTTCAGTTATGCATCGCTTTGCAAAAAAATCAACTTTATCCTGTTAATCTTTCTTCACCGGCAGGCCATCAAGAAAACGATCCAGCTCCATCTCCGGAACCGAATTGGTGAGGAGCGGCGCCTGGCCGGTTTCATGCGCGGTCATCGCGGGGAGATCCCTTGGCATCTCAATGATGTGCGGCGTGAGGAATATCAGCAGCTCATTCTTCTGGTTCGAGTGGCTGCTGAACTTGAAAAGATTGCCGAGCACCGGAATGTCGCCCAGAAGCGGAATCTTGCTTTCGCTGGATGATTTGTCGTTGGAAATGAGGCCGCCGATGACGACAGGCTGCCCGTCGGGCGTCACGACCACGGTGTTGGCGGAACGTTTGTTGAGATTGGGCGCATACACGGCGGATGTGAACAGACTGCCGCCTTCAATCACCTGGCCGGGCGTCGAGTTGTCAATGGAGGTGATTTGCGGCTGGAGAATCATTTGCACCAGGCCGTTCAATCCGATGAACGGCGTGACGTCCAGTTGAATGCCGACGTTCTGATAGCTTCCGTTGATTTCCGGAATGGTGGTGCCAGTGCCGCCGACAGAAGTTAAACTGACGCTGCTGGGCAGATAGACGCTTTGGCCGACGACTATCTCCGCCAACTGGCCGTCGCGCGCGAGAATGGACGGGCGCGAGAGCACCTGCGCCTTGCCGGCGACGGCGAGGGCCTGGATTGTCCCCGTGAAGTCATTGCCCATGATCTGATAAAGCCCGCCATTCCCGGCCGATCCCGACAGGGACGCGGGCAGGCCAAAACCTTGGCCCACAGTGTAACTCGTCGTCAACTGGGTAAGGCCGCTGGGCTCGATGGTTGGAGTCCCATACGTTGTTGTGCTACCACCAGCTGGATTTGCAACAATTGTTTCAGAAGCGGGGGTAAGACTGTAATTGGTTATATACCCGGAAATCACCCCGAAGTTTTTGCTGAAACCGTTGTAGTTGCCCTGAATACCGAGATCAAGCGCCTTGCTGTCAGCCACTTCGAGGAAGACGACCTTGATGAGCACCTGCGGTTCGGGCGCGTCGAGGCTGGCGAGAACCTTCTGGATTTGCGCGCTGGTCTCCTTGTCGGCAATGACGACGATGTTGTGCGTCACCGGGTCCACGGAAATTTGCGCGGTTCCCACCAGACCATTGTTGTTGTATGCGGTGTTGACGGTGCTGCTGGTGCTGCGGGCTGCCGCGGCAACGGCGGCACCGCCTCCTCCAAAAGCGCCGCCACCGCCACCGCCACCGCCGAAGCCACCACCGCCACCGAAGCCACCACCGCCGCCGCCGCCACGGCCACCAC
>Ga0181520_10011739_pt1 | contig 11432 bp, 9 predicted proteins | sample PEATcosm2014_Bin_29_FD_132451 | JGI IMG/M metagenome (GOLD analysis project Ga0181520, IMG submission 132451) | Peatland microbial communities from MTU Mesocosm Facility, Houghton, MI, USA - PEATcosm2014_Bin02_30_metaG | ecosystem: Environmental > Terrestrial > Soil > Wetlands > Peat | place...
GAAAGGCAACTGGCTACGAAAAAAAGCCGCTCCCCCCGGCATCGGGTTCGCCGGCTACGCGAGCCGAGCTTCCCGGCGCCATTCGACCGTATCAGTGACCCACAGATTCCTCTGACGAGGCCATTTTCGACCAGGTTCGCGTCTGGTTCAACCCTTCCGCGTCTGGCTTCGGGAACTCATCTGAGGCGACTCAGAATACGATTACTCTGAGCCAGGCCTTCTATGGCGAAATCGATCAGCACCGCATCCCCGTAGAGCGCGAAGCGGTGGCGGCACTTGCCAATGCTCCAGGCTTACTGGATTTCTACTTATGGATTGTGTGGAAAAGCTGGACGGTCCATGGACAACCCGCCCGCGTACCCCTCTTTGGCCCAAGCGGACTTTGCGAGCAACTCGGCACAGAGGAATACTCAGAGCCTCGGTTCTTTCGACGCAAAATCCACTTCTGGCTGCGCCATGTGAGCGCGCTATGGCCGTACTGCCCAGCCCGTATTTCCCAAGATGGAAAGTCACTGACCATCTATTCGTCGAGACACGCTCCGGCCATATGCGGCCTGGAGAAGTCTGTGAAGCTTTCATAGTGTCCACTCTATTCCAGGTCCCGCACTATTCCCAGAAGGTCGAAGGAGCAGCAGTCCTGACTTACACCGATGCCATCTTGCGACCCCCCCCCACCGCCGTACGAAGCCTTGCGTGGGTGGGACGGAAGCACATCCAGCAGGTCTTGACATATTTCGGCGGTAGCGTCTCTCAGGCCGCCAAGCTACTTAGCTTGCAATGCCGTTCCCTCCAGCGGGAACTCTCTAAGCGCTCCCCACGTTGCTGACATTTGTAGCCGAATGGCTGCGGGCTCAGGCATTATCGTATATCCGTCAATTAGACGCTGCAGCGCCCATCCGACGTGATTCAGGCACTGAATCTCCAAGAGGGCAGCGTGATGGTGGATTTCCTCTCTGGGGTGGGCGACTTCACGCTCAAACTCTGTTCCGTGGTTGGCAAGAAGGGCGGTGTCGTAGCGGAAAACATTCGCCGGCAATCGTTGGCCTTCCTTCGGATCACCGCGTTGCTACAAGGCCGGCACAATCTCGAGATTGTTCGCGGAGAAACGGATGATCCCCGTCCCCCCTCAGTATTTGCCGACGCGGGCTGGACCACTCCTACCTTGGGTTCGATTCTAACCCCAAAGTAACTTTGGTGGCGGGTGCGCGAATGGAAAGGCGGCGGATCCGAAAAGCGGGCGACAACCGAAGCCCGGAGGCCAGCGCGTCAGCGCGCCTCCTCCGACCCGACAGCGGTGCTATTCCTTCTCGGTTGGGCCTGTACGGGAAATGTTTCAAGGCAAGCATATCGGAATCCGCCAACTATCCACGCCATTCCGCAAGTCTGCGGCACCAACCCAAATCTTAGATTCGGCGAATCGTTGCCGCGGCTTCGGGTACAGGCACGGGCAGCCATTGCGTGTGGAAATGCGGATCTCATACGGTGAACCGTCGTATCGCATGTGTTAGACTTTTGGATTGATTTCGGAGAGGGGGCTCGGCACACAAGATGGGCGGATATTCGTCCATTCCAAAAGGGAGAGACGGTCGACGCTACGAAGCAGTGCTTCGCCTCAGCGAAGCACTTTCTGTGTGCCGAGAACCCGAGGATCTGACGAAGATCCTCTCGGAACAGTTGCGAGAATTCCTCGATTTTTTACAGTTCTACATCATTGTCTACAAGGAGAACTCCACAGAAGTCGAATGGGCCGTGGTGGGTCAAGAGAAGAACCTGGTGGCTGCATATGCGGATGTGCCGGTTCAACAGCGTCCGTCGTGGCAGGCATACACCATGCAAGAACCGTTCCACATTCGCGACTGGAACAGCGACGAAAGATTACCGGAACGGCTGAAACAAGGGATTGTAACCCACGGCCTTGACGTCGGCCCCCTGCTATTTATTCCCCTAACTACACCGCATCGCCGCCTGGGCGCGTTGGGTATGTCGGGCCGCCCTGGAATCGTTTACAGCAATGACGACGTCAGCTTCTTACGGCTCATTGGCCGTGTCGTCGCCTTCGCGATTGACGATAACTTTAACCTCCGGCAAGCGGAGGCTGCACGCGCCGAACTACAACGCCAGAATGATAAGCTCCACCGTAGCGAGCGAGAGCTCCGCCAAGTTATCGAAAGCATTCCGTCAATGGCGTGGTCTGCCGAGGCAGATGGGGCCGCTGAATTCTTCAACCGACGCTGGCTCGATTACACTGGCCTGACAGCGGATCAAGTCCAGGGTTGGGGGTGGACTGTTGCGGTTCATCCAGACGATCTGAACGCGCTAGTGGAATACTGGCGAACGGTTGTAGCCTCCGGCCAGTCGGCTGAAATCGAAGGGCGCTTGGGGCGTTTCGATGGTGTGTACCGGTGGTTCCTGTTCCGAGCGACTCCATTCTTCGACGAAAGTGGAAAGCTTGCGAAATGGTACGGAACAAATACGGACATCGAAGATCGCAAGAGAGCAGAACAAGCTTTAACGGTTCAGAATAATCGGCTTCAGCTCCTGCTTAAGCTGACGAACCGGATCACGTCGAACTTGGAGTTCCGGGAAGTGTTGCGCGCGATTTCAGCCGCTGTTCGCGAGCTCATGGATTGTGACGTGGTACATATTTCTGTCCCAGACCCAGCATCGGGCACGTTCCGAGTTTCCGCGTTGGACTTCCCGGGAGGGAAGGGATTCGTTAAAGAAGAGATGCTCATCACCCCCGTGGGCATTGCCAAGAAAGCTCTTGAAACATTTGAACCCGCGGTTAGAACCATATCGAATGCTGAGGAGTTCCCTTCCGACTACTACGAGTTACTGGTTGCAGAGGGCGTGAAGAGCCAGTGTGTGATACCGCTGGTCAACCGCGGCCGAGCCGTCGGAGTTCTGGCGATTTCCCGGACCAGAGACAATTCCTTTACTCCAGAGGAAGTCGCCTTCCTCAGCGAGGCTTCCGGTCAGATCGCCATCGCCATTGAGAATTCAGTAGCATACCGCGAACTTTCCGAACTGAAAGAGAGACTCGCCCAGGAGAAACTCTACCTGGAACAGGAAATCCACGGAGAAATGAATTTCGGGCAAATCGTGGGGAGCAGTCCGGCGCTCAAGCACGTTCTGCAATTAGTCGAAACCGTTGCCCCTGGGGATTCAACCGTCCTACTCCTCGGCGAAACGGGAACGGGCAAGGAGTTGGTTGCCCGCGCCATTCACGAGCATAGCCGGCGCAAGAACCGCATCTTCGTGAAACTCAATTGCGCTGCTATTCCTACCGGCTTGCTGGAGAGCGAATTGTTTGGACATGAGAAAGGAGCATTTACGGGCGCGATCAGCCAGAAAATCGGGCGATTGGAACTAGCCGATGGCGGCACACTCTTCCTAGACGAAGTCGCAGACATTCCCTTGGAAATCCAGCCGAAGCTCCTGCGGGCCTTGCAGGAACAGGAGTTCGAGCGGCTGGGAAGCACGCACACTCTGAAGGTGAACGTCCGCTTGATTGCCGCGACCAACCGCGACCTGCTCAAAATGGTTGCGAACCGCGAATTCCGGAACGATCTGTATTATCGGTTAAACGTTTTTCCGATCCGAATACCTCCCCTGCGGGAGCGCAAAGAAGACATTCCGCTCCTCGTTGGCTATTTTGTCCAAAAATTCGCCAAGCGGGCACAGAAGGACATTGAAAGAATTCCGGCGGCTGTAATGAGGGCATTCACAGCCTGGGGATGGCCGGGGAACATCCGCGAATTAGAGAACTTCGTAGAGCGCTCTGTCATCCTGACGCGCGGGAAGTCGCTAGATGCGCCGCTTTCGGAGTTGCAAAGCTTGGGCCCGGAAGGAGATAAGCGCGCAGGTACGGAGACACAGCATGGCGAAATAGAGCAAATTGTCAAAACAACTCTTCAGGCACTAAACGGAAAACTCTGTCTGGCTGATGAGCGGGCCCAGAAACTTGCTGCTGAGCGCGGGAAGAAAAGCGATGAACGTGCGAAGAAACAGGTTGAAGAGATTGTGCGAGCGCTCACTTTAAGCAAGGGGCGTGTAGGTGGGCCGAATGGAGTCGCCGCTCGCATGGGCATCAATCGGACGACCCTCCTGGCGCGGATGAAAAAGCTTGGCATTGATCCCGGGGACTACGCCGCATGATGCCGGCCCGCCCGAAGGTGTCAAAAACCCCAAGTTGACATTCCTATTCATCCCCGGCTGCTTTCAATCCTCTGCTGAGAATTCAGGTAGTTACAGATGCACACTTTGGTACGCGTGTTGCGCTCTCGGACGCTCAAGGAAAGGTGTGCATGTTGAAGATCTCTGTTGTTGAGGGCCCGCGCCGATGCCGGCTGGTGGTCGAGGGGATGCTCACTGAACCCTGGGTTGGTGAGTTCATTGGCGAGTACACAACAGCCAAGCAGCAGCTTAATGGGCGCGAACTCGTCGTCGATATCACCAACCTAAGCGCCGTCGGCCCAGCGGGAGAAAGCGCGCTCCTACTGCTTCTTGACGATAATGCCAAATTCCACGCTGGCGTTTATATGAAGGAAGTTTTGAAGCAACTCGCCTGCCAGCGCCGCCGATCCAAGTGAACACTGAAAATCCCGCTCCAGCTCAATAGGACCATCCGCCGTTACTTTTGTTGGTACGGGGTGTCAAAAAGTGACTTTTGACAGTTTTGACTCCAGAAGCGCCCCGTCTCGTTTGGGCTTCGCCGCTGCAGCGAAGGATCAATGACTTAGCGGAAACGGACATTTGGTCCCTCGATTGCCATCGTTAGAGTGCGCGAGGGCGATCGGGAATTTCGGGATCAAGCGGGGCGATCAGTAACAATGCTGTTTCCTGGTAAAGATCTTGATTAGGCTTGGTATTGGTAAACACGACCTCGACTACCATTTCATTCAGGCATCAATGGTCATCATTTTCTTGCTCTTTGGATATCAGAAATGGTTCCAATATGAGGCGCAGGCGTTGATTCCTTATATCAGCCATGGACCTCTGATTTTCTGGATGTACCCTGTCTTCGGCGCTCGGGGTACCAGCTACTTTCTAGGAGCTGCTGAATGGGGATTCGGCGCACTCCTGTTAGCAGGATTTTGGAACAAGAAACTAGGAATTCTGGGCGCCCTCGGTTCGTGTTTTTCCTTCATAGCAACAGTAACGATTATTCCGTTCATGCCTAACGGCTGGGCTCCATCTGCTGGCGGATTTCCAGCAATGACTGAAACCACGGCGTTTCTCCTAAAAGACCTGGTTCTTCTGGCTGTGTCGGTGTACTTACTGCGGCAGGACGTACTAAGGGTGACGTCGCTTTCCACCGGATTGTCATCTCACCCGGACACGGAACTCCAGCATAATTCGTCCCTGTCCGACGTAATAAGCGTCCGCTGAAGAGAGTGGTTGGACGGAGTCGTTCCACGACAGTAATGGCAACCGACATTGGAGGACTAGAAAGGAGGGTGACAGTATGAACTCGAGTGGTAAAAAGAAAAAGGTGCTGGTCACTGGCGCAAGCGGCCTCTTAGGGGCTGCCGCAGCTGAGAAGTTTCTTTCCGCGGGCTGGGAGGTGGTCGGCGTGTCGCGCCGCAAGCCAGAGTTGTCCAGCGGCCGGGGTATTGAATTTCTGTCGGTCGACCTGCGGGACAAGGAAGTGACCCGCGCCGCGCTCGAATCGCTCACTGACATCACGCACATCGCCTATACGGCTATACACGAAAGGCCTGAACTGGTCGCTGGATGGTCCAATAAGGATCAGATCGAGACTAACAATGCGATGCTCCGCAACGTGGTGGAGCCGATCGTGCGCGCTGCGTCCAATTTCCGGCACATCAGCATTCTGCAGGGAACGAAGGTCTACGGCGCGCACCTGCACCCGATCCCCATCCCGGCGCGGGAACGTGATGCCCGCAAGGACCATGCGAACTTCTTCTTCGACCATGAAGACTATGTGCGTGAAATGGGCGCCCGTTACGGCTTCAACTACACGGCACTGCGTCCTCAGCTTGTCACCGGCCCCACTCCGGGCGCGTTGAACGTTCTCCCTGCTATTGGTGTTTACGCGGCAATCCGCCACGAGAAGGGTGAAGCGTTCAGTTTTCCTGGAGGTCCATCGTTCGTCTGGGAAGCCGCCGATGCGAATCTCGTTGCCGACGCAATGGTCTGGGCTGCGCAGTCGCCCCACGCTGTGAACGAGGCATTCAACATTACCAATGGCGACGTTTTTGAGTGGCGCAGTCTGTGGCCGGCCCTGGGTGAAACCCTCGGCGTCGAGACCGGGCCGGATGTGCCAATGAGCTTGGCGGCGTACCTCAAGGAAAACGCGGATGTCTGGAACCAGATCGTGGCAGAGTACAACCTTCGATCGCGGAACCTTCGGGAGTTGGTTGGTCAAGGAGACCAACACGCAGACTTCGCATTCGCCTACGGAGCCCCGGAAGGACCGCGAGCTTTCGTGAGCACCATCAAGTTGCGCCAGGCTGGGTTCACAGCCACCATTGATACCGAGGACTCGTTCCGCAACGCGCTGCAATCCCTAATCGACCGGAAGTTTCTGCCTCCTGCCGCCAAGAAAAAGAAAACGCTGCGCCAAGCAGACGCACGAAGTGTTGTCGCCACGCCTTAGGGGTTTGCCAGAGCTGATGTAATTTGTGACCGTGATTTTGATCTCAAGACAAACTAGAGAGGAGAATGCTATGCAATTGCAAAAGGACTACTTCGGTGCTTATCGTAGCCTGAAACTGACGCGCGACGCCAAGGGTATACTTGTAGCTGAATTTCACACGAACGGCGGGCCATTCACTTTCACCGCACAAGACCATACTGAGTTTGCGGATGCCTTTTACCGGATCGCGCAGGATCGAGCGAACAAGATTGCGATCCTCACCGGCGCAGGCGGTGAATTCATTCCTGGTATCGATTTTTCATCCTTCGGCAATGTCGCCGATCCCGGCGTTTGGAGCCAGGTTCATGACGAGGGCACTCAAATTCTGGAAAACATTGCCAACATCCGCGTGCCGGTCATTGCCGCCGTCGAGGGACGCGCTCACATCCATTCGGAGTATGCGCTGCTTGCGAACGTAATCGTGGCCGCTGAGAATGCGACCTTCCACGATGTGCCGCACTTTGCCGGCGGCATCGTGCCCGGTGACGGAATCTTCACCACCTGGAGTTATCGCGCGGGGGCGGGGCGAGCCGAGGCATTCTTGCTGAACCCCCAGCCGCTGACAGCGCGTACGGCACAAGAGTGGGGTGTCGTCGCGGAGGTTGTGTCGAAGGGTAAGACTCTTAGCCGGGCACGGGAATTGGCCGAGCTGTACCTGAAGGTTCCCGAAGTAACTCGCCGCAATACACGAGTGCACTTCATCCAACCGCTGAAAGAGCGCATTGTTCGGGAAGTTGGCTACGGGTTATCGCTCGAAGGAGCGTCCGCGGCGGATCTCGTGAAGTCCATGTAGGCCAGCAGCGCGCGTGTACCTGAGAAAGCAGAGGTCGCATGAGCACCGCTAGCATCAATTCGTCCGACCAGGTACAGCAACTTGATAAGACCCAGCCGGAAGAATTTGATCTGGTGATTCTGGGCGGCGGCACGGGATCCACGATTGCTGCCTGGACGTTTGCGGGAGAAGGAAAGCGAGTCGCCGCAATCGACCGCAAATACATTGGCGGATCGTGCCCGAACATTGCGTGCCTGCCCAGCAAGAACATCATCCATAGCGCCAAGGTCGCATCCTACTTTCGCCGCGGTAAAGAATTCGGCGTCAACCACGACGGATTCAAGATCGAAATGACCGGCGTCCGCGACCGCAAGCGCAAAATGGTATCCGGCATGAATGCGGGCTATCTGAAAAATTACAGTAGCGCGGGAGCGGAATTCATCCTTGGAACTGGGAGGTTCTTGGCTCCGAGAACAGTGGAAGTTTCTCTCGCCGATGGCAGCACGCGCCGGCTCCGTGGCACCAACGTGATCGTCAGTACGGGTACGAGAGCCTCGTTGGCAGGGATTCCTGGTCTGCATGAAGCACAACCGCTCACACACATTGAGGCACTCGAACTCAACGAAGTCCCCGAACACCTGCTCGTGATCGGCAGCGGCTACATCGCAATAGAGTTCGCCCAGGCAATGCGCCGATTCGGAAGCAGAGTGACGGTGATCGGCCGTAACAGTCGGCTGATGCCGAAAGAAGATGACGACGTGTCCGACGCACTTCGCAGCCTGCTTGAGGACGAGAGCATCCAGTTGCTTTTGAATAGTCGGATCAAGAGCGTTTCGGGCAGGTCGGGAGACTCGGTGAGAATCGTTCTCGAGCAAAATGGAGCTCAGAAGACGCTGGAGGGCAGCCATGTGCTGGCTGCGCTGGGTCGCACTCCCAATACCGAGGGATTGGGGCTGAAGGTAGCGGGAGTCGAGCTGACCGACCGTGGATATATCAAGGTCAGCGAACGACTGCAGACAACGGCGCCGGGCGTTTGGGCCATCGGCGAGGTGGCAGGCAGCCCCCAGTATACGCACATCAGCGTTGATGATTTTCGCGTGGTCCATGCGAATCTAACCGGCGGAAAGCGCGTCACCACAGGCAGACAAGTACCCTACTGTCTATTTACTGACCCCGAATTGGCTCACGTTGGGCTAAGCGAGAGCGAAGCGAGAACGCGAGGCATCCCGTACCGTCTGTTCAAAGTCCCCATGGAAAGCAACCTGCGTGCCCACACACTTTCGGAAACGCGAGGGTTCTTAAAGGCCCTCGTCGGGGCGGACAGGGATCACATTCTGGGCTTTACAGCTTTCGGCGTCGGGGCCGCGGAGATTATGACCGCTGTCCAGGTTGCAATGATCGCAGGTCTGCCCTATACCGCAATGCGCGACGCCGTTCTGACGCACCCCACATTGGTTGAAGGACTCATACCGCTGTTCTCATCAATGCCGTCGGCGCACAACGCTCCGGTTGGGGTAGCAACGTCCGCTGCATAAGTCGAAGCGCCCAAAGAGACGTGAACGAACTGAAAGAAGTAAACGGTGACTCATTTAACGACGCTCCTGATTAATCTTGGGAGAGTCAACAGGATCGTGATGACCGCCAGATCCGCGCTTCAATCGCAACGGTTCTGAGCCGTGGCAAATACGAAGAGGCGTGTAATGAACAGAACCATAGTCATAACTGGCGCATCGAAGGGCATCGGCCGTGCGGCCGCAGACGTCTTGGTCGAACAAGGTTGGTCGGTCATAGGTGTTGCGCGCAATTCCCCGGGTTCTTTCCCCGGCGTGTTTATCCGGGCAGATCTTGCAGACCAGGAGAAGACAGGTGTTCTCGCCAAGGGGTTGGCCGCACGGGGAGACGTCCTCGGAATTGTTAATAATGTCGGCGTTTCCAAACATGAAGCGTTTGATTCCGTGGAAATCGATGACTTCGCCACGATTATGGATTTGAATGTACGCCCGGCGCTGCAACTCACGCGAGCTCTCCTGCCGGGCATGCGGACCATGCGTTTCGGTCGCATTATCAATGTGACCAGCCTTGTGACTCGCGGCTTCGCGTTTCGTTCTAGTTACGCAGCAGCGAAGGCAGCGTTGGAAAGCCTGACGCGAACTATGGCGGTTGAACTTGCCGCCGACGGCATCACCGCAAATGCGATTGCGCCTGGCCCGACCGAAACGGAACTATTCCGCGCCAACAACCCGCAAAATAGCGAAGGCGAGGGCCGCTATTTGAAGAGAGTGCCGATGAAGCGACTCGGGCAACCCTGGGAAATAGCGGCAGCAATTGCATTTCTCGCTGGCGAGACCGCTGCATTCATTACTGGGCAGACGCTGTTTGTGGACGGAGGCGCAAGCCTGGGGAGCCTGTAGGACTTAGGGGGTACAACAGGCACCCGCCGCGGCCTCAACTTGCATAATGCTCTCAGCGGACCTGCGCGACCACAGCTTCCCATTGGCTCAGGGGCGTCCCAACTTTCGAGCCGGGCGTTTTTCGTTTCGACTCCACCTTCTTAGGTGATCTCGCTGCCACCGCATGCTGCCGTTACGCGTGTATGTTTTCTGTACTACATCGATCATGAGGGCCTTCATCTCCTCGTCATCGAATCGCGAGAGCTTCGGCCAGGGAATTTCCCCGAATGGAGTAGATACCAATACATCTGAGTAATCTCCGGCTTTGGAATCGGGCGCTATGCGCCCAAGCATCGCTGGTATCAGAGTCGAAGCTCGTGAGACTCTTGACGTGTTCGAAGGACGCCGGCAGTACTTCGGGCTCGCGTCAGCCCTATATTTGGTTGAGCTCCCAGCAACGACACGTATCAACATCTCTCTAGTGAATTCCGGAAACAGACCGTGAATTTACTACCAAACGCCCGGTGAGAATCGCAAACTAATGACACACCTATTGACACACAGATTTCCGGGGACAGCATGCCCTTGAAGATGGAACGGAATAACGCTTTTAGAACCAATGGGTTGATCGGAAGAGCTGCATGACCCCGAACTCCAGACCGCTACCTTGAAACTATAGCCGTGCGCAAAGGCACACCCACGGGGTTAGCGCGGAGGAGCCAAATTCGCGGTGAGGACTCTAAGCCTCACAAAATAAAACGGTTGTATGGTAGGCCCGTGGGGACTCGAACCCCAGACCTCTACCGTGTCAAGGTAGCGCTCTAACCGGGCTGAGCTACGGGCCTACACATCTGATTACAAAGATGTTAACACAAGTCACTGAGCATTGCAATGGGGTTATCCCGGTTCGTTTTTATTTCGTTAGGGCTTTCCCAGGTTGCCTATTGTCTTAAGGCATGAGCAGTAGCATGTTTCGGTTGGGTGGGTACATTTTCGCAGAGGTTTTTACTTTTCCCATGGCTTTAACCATTAGGGACGTCGCTCGGGAGGCCAATCTATCCACGGCCACCGTATCTCACGTCCTGAACAAGACTGGCCAAGTGGGTCAGGAAACCCGGAGTCACGCTCTCGCTGTCGTGCGCCGCCTCGGCTACTTTCCCAACGCTCACGCGCGCAACTTGGCTTGGCGAAGCAGCCGCACGCTGGGCATGATCGTTTCCGATATCGAGAACCCATTCTTTCCGGAAGTCATCAACAGCTTCGAAGGCCGCGCGCGGCAACTCGGTTACGAAATTATCCTCAGCGACACGAACTATGACTCCAGCCTAACCCAACGCGCGGCCGAGAAAATGATCGAGCACAACGTTCGCGGCGTGGCCGTGATGACCTCTGAGGCCAACCTGCGCTTGATCGACGAAATCGCGCGGCGCCGGATTGCCGTCACCTTTTTGGACTTGGGGCCGGTGCAGAAATTCGTCAGCAACATGCGGATTGACTATTTTTCGGCCATTCAGCAGGTGGTCGAGCACCTGTTTCACCTCGGCCATCGGCGCATGGTTTTCGCCGGTGATCGGGCGGGTTTGAAGTCGAACAACGCGCGCCGTGAAGC
>Ga0181520_10011740_pt1 | contig 11430 bp, 11 predicted proteins | sample PEATcosm2014_Bin_29_FD_132451 | JGI IMG/M metagenome (GOLD analysis project Ga0181520, IMG submission 132451) | Peatland microbial communities from MTU Mesocosm Facility, Houghton, MI, USA - PEATcosm2014_Bin02_30_metaG | ecosystem: Environmental > Terrestrial > Soil > Wetlands > Peat | place...
GTCCTGCGACTCGAGGAATTCGCGGAATCTCGCCTTGAAGCGCGAGTAGTCCCTGCCTTCGAAATACTCGTTCATCTCTGCCAGCCGCGCCTCGTTCTCGCCCCGCCATGCCTCGAGCAGGGGCTCCATGCCATTTCTCCGAGGAAGAGAGAGAGACTCGAGATAGCTCTCCGTCTTGGACCTGAACACGTTGAGGTCGCGCACAGCGCCGAGGGCCTTGCAGCTGCGTTTGAGCGTCTTGGCGTAGGGCTTGAACTCCTCCTTGTCGAGGTAGTCCGAGAAGACGTCCATCACGGCCAGCATCCGCCGCGCAGCGACCCGCATGCCGTGGAGTTCCTCGACATCCTCTCCGGCGAGCGCCCCCTTCTCGCGATCGAGCATCTTCTCGAATTGGGCGAGCAGTATCTTCCGAGCGGCGTCGCCCATCGAGTCGCCCATCGCGACGCCGGGTCCCCCTCCCTGACGGGGCGGCTGGCCCTCCGGGTCTTCGCCCACCGAGAGGCGCGGCGGGAATATGCCCATGCCCTCGCGGCCGAACTCGCCGAGCCAATGCCTCGCGCGGCGAGGCGAAAGCCCGGCCCGCGAGCCCGCCTCGCCGGCGTCGGCGCCGGCGTCGAAGGCGAGCAGCGCGCGGGCCCTGCGTCCATAGGCGTCCCGCCTGAGCGCCAGCCTCGCGCAGGCGGCGCGCCCGCGCTCGCCGAGCAGTCCTCCGTCCCCCGTCGCGAGGCCCAGGAACTCGAGAGCGAGCTCGAAATCGGAGCGCGGCTGGGCCCGGAGCTCCCATCCCTCGGAAAGCGATCGCAGGAAGTCCTCGAGATCCCGCCCGCCAGCCTCGGGCTCGGCCTCGAACTCCAGCTCGAAGAAGCGCCGGGCGCGCCCGCCCGACTCGATGCGCACCGAGTCGAGGGATAGCTCGCCGATCCTTGCCGTTCCGCGGCTCGCGACACGCGCCCGTCTCTCCCGTTCCAGCTCGAGCAGGGGAAGGAGGTCGCGGTTTCCGACGATTCCGACGACCAGATCCCGCTCGGGACCGGCTTCCCATTCCGCCGGAGGCCTGTACGCCGGCATCTCGAGCTCCAGCTCCACGCGTCTCCGCGCGCCGCCGTCGGCATGGGCGATTTCCTCCATGGCGAGGACGATCCCCGCCCCCGAGTCGCGGCGCCGGCAGCGATAACCGGCGGCGAGGATGGCGCGATCGGCCGTGTCGAGGTAGACGTCGCGGATGAGGCTCCGCCGAGGGGCGGAGAGGGAGAACTCTCCCAGGGTATCGAGCCCGGCGAGACGCTCCAGCGTCGGCTCGTCAGGCAGGGCGAATCGCTCTTTGATTTCCACGTCAGCGGGCCAGGAACCCGGGCGGCAGAAGCCATTCCAAGTCGCCGCGCGGCGGAGCGGACTCCTCAAGCCTGACGCAAGCGAGGCTCCCCTTCTTGCAGTGCAGGCGCCCCCCGCCGATGAGGTCGGCGATGGTCCTGCTGAAGCTCGGTTCGTGGCCGACGAGCATCACTGCCTTCTCCGGACCATGGCCGGCGAGGATCTCGCCGAGCCGGCGAAGGTCGAAGCCCGGCCCCAGCTTCTCCTCCTTTTGCAGAACGGCGAGCATGCCGAGCCGGCGGGCCACGATCTCGGCCGTCTCGAAGGCGCGGGGAAGGGGGCTCGAGACGATGGCCTCGAGGCCGAGATCCAGCGCGGCGATGCCGACGGCCTCGCGGGCGAGGAGCTTCCTGCCCTCGTCGGTGAGGGGCCTATCGTAGTCCTCCCCCCGCCATCCGGCGCTCTCCTCGGCTATGCCGTGACGCAGAAATAATAGCCTCATGCCGACAGCCTCCGCGGTTACCAAGCTAGTCCCTCCGTATCGTCCTGTCAATCGACCGGCATCTTTTATGCATTATTTCGGTGCATTTCATGTTGCATATTCTGCACGATAGGCATATACTAAATGCAGGAAGTGGATATGAGCAAGTCGGAAAAGAGCCAGAAACAGCATTTCGAGCTCTCGCCGGCGAACAGTCGGCGCCTGGATGAATATCTGGAGCGCTACAACGAAGACCCCTACCGAGTGACGCCGCGGATCAAGATCGGCGACGTCGTCAATCGCGCGATGGACGAGTGGCTGGCGCGCAGGCCCGCCGTCGCCGACGAGGGAGGCTCCGGCGATGCCTAAAAAGGAGGTAAAGGGGGATAAAGGCTCCTCCAAGAAAGTGAACGTGGAGATCGCTCCCGGCAACAGGAAAAGGCTGACCAAGTACATCATATTCCACAACGAGCACCCCGATCGCAGCCGGCCCGCCATCACGCTGACCGACGTCCTCAACGAGGCGCTCGACGAGTTCTTCTCCAGGGCTTTCGACGCCGAGGTCCGCGACGAGGGGAAGAAAGCGGAGCCGAAGGCCAGGAAAGGAACCGACCATGGCAGGAAATCAGAGAGATAGCGGTCGAGTCGAGATCGCCCTGAAGATTCCCGCGACATTGTTCGCGGAAGACAGCTTATTTTCACGAAAAGTGGAGGGTATACGCATGAGCAAATCGATTTCCAGCAAGCTCGAAGCCTCGAAGAAATGGCTCGAGAAGAATGCGCAGGCCGGACTCAACGTCAAGCCCGCGAACGCAGTCCTCGCCAACGCCGAGAAGGTCGCCGCAGATCTGGCGGCGCTCAAGGCGAAGGTAGTCGAGGCGACCGCCGCCAAAGCGACGGCGCTCAGGAACCTGGATGAAGCGATGACCCGGGTGAAGACCGAAAAGAAGCTGAAAGCCAAAGAAGCCAAGCTCCAGCTCAAGCTGGCGGCCCTGGCCTCCCCGGCCTGACCATCCGGGACGAGGATCCCGCCGCTTCACGGGGCCGCTCATTGGGCGGCCTTTTTTCATGCATGGCACGGCATCGCTCGAAGGACGCACCCCAAACAGCGGCTGCCGATAAATCCTCATTAATTACAAAATGCTTAAAATCGCCTCAACGCAATTAATGGCCCTCCTCGCGATATATCATAGCCCTGTCCGAGCAGTTCGTGGCGGCGCAGATATACACTGATAACCGTGCAGGACGCCATTTCGGGTGGACGAAGCAGGCCGCCAGTGCTTAGTTTCCTACAATCGATCATCAGGTAGAGGAGGAGTTTGCAGCTTTGGACCGGGCTTTTGTCCGGAAAGATTTTGGCAGGAGGTATTTATGAGGGGTTTTTCTCGCACGCTTCTCGTGGTCTCGCTCGTGCTAATGGCGTCGGTCGCTTTCGCCCAGAGAGAACACGACAGATATTTCCGCGCCCTCGACGATCTGCGCGGCGCACGCTGGATGCTCGACCATCGTCCCGGGAATTGGCTCCAATCGCTGGAAGAGAGGGCCGCCGTAGGGAAAATCGATGACGCGATCAACGAGATCAGAAGGGCGGCGATCGACGACGGCAGGGACAACAACTACCATCCGGCATTCGATAACGAGGAGAACGACCGTCCCGGCCGGCTCCGCCATGCGGAGCAATTGATCGGCAGGGCCCGTGAGGACATCAGGGACGCGGAGAACGAGGGACAATTCCGCGGGCTGCGGGATCGCACCATAAAGCATCTGGACGAGGCGCTCGCGGACGTGCGCCGGGCCAGCAGATAACGACCATCATTTAGTTTTTTGGCGCTACGGCGAAGGTCAGGACCGCGCGGTGGCCGGGGAAGGGATTCTCCGGCCACCGTGGTCCATGACTCCCTTGCATGCTCCACGCCCTTCGAGCGGAAGTTCAGGCACTGTATCAGAACTCCTCGAAACCCGGATCGACGAAAGCGGGCTCGGGCACGGTCGTTATGGCCCTCGGTCTCGGGAGAAGGGTGATCCGCTTCCGTTCGGAGTCCGTCTTCGCCGCCGACTCCACCTTGAAGAAGGCGATGGCGGAGGCGAGCTGCTCCGATTGGCCCGAAAGCTCTTCCGACATGCCGGCGAGTTCCTCGCTCGCGCTCGCGTTCTGCTGAACCACGGAATCGAGCTGGATCATCGCCTTGCCTATCTGATCGATTCCCGAGCCTTGCTCTTTCGACGCGGAGGCGATCTCCTGGACGAGGTCCGCGGTCTTCTTGATATCGGGTACGATGCGCCGGATGATCTCGCCGGCGCGGCTCACGGTCGCCACCGTTTCCTTCGAAAGCTTCGTGATCTCTCCCGAGGCGTTCTGCGACCGCTCGGCCAGCTTGCGGACTTCGCTCGCCACGACCGCGAAGCCCTTGCCTGCCTCGCCCGCCCGGGCCGCCTCGATCGCGGCGTTCAGGGCGAGGAGGTTCGTCTGCCGCGCGATCTCCTCGATGATGCCGATCTTGTCGGCGATCAGGTTCATGGCCGCGACCGACTGCTCGACGGCCTGCCCGCCTTCCTCCGCGTCCTTCGACGCCTTGATCGCGATGCCCTCCGTGGCCATGGCGTTGTCGGAGTTCTGCTTTACGGTCGCGGTCATCTCCTCGATGGAGCTCGATATCTCCTCCGTGCCGGCCGCCTGCTCGGTCGCGCCCTGGCTCATGGCCTGGGCCGTCGTGCTGATCTGCATGCTCCCCGAGGAAACCTGGCCCGACGCGGACAGAATCCCGCCGGCGATCGACTTGAGGCTATCCTGCATGTCTTTGAAGGCATGGGCCAGCTCGCCCATCTCGTCGGTACGGCGAAGCATGTCCTCGTGCACGACGAGCGTGAGATCGCCTTTGGCGATGGCCTTGGTGAACGCGACGACCCGGACCAGGGGCTTCGTTATGGACCTGGACAGGATGACGGCGATGATGATCGAAGCGATGGCGCAGATGGCGCCCAGCAGAGCCATGATCAGGGTGACCCTCGCTCCGGCCGCCGCGTTGCCTTCCGAGTTCCGCTTCGCGAGATCGACCTTCGTCAGGACGATTCCGTCCACCGCGGCCTGGAGCCCGGCGGCCGCTTCGGCGCCCTTGCCGTCCATCAGGCTGAGCGCGTCGCCGCGCTTGCCGGCCTTGTCGAGGCGCAGGATCTCGCCGGCGACGGACCTGTAATTGGCCAGTTGCGACTTGTACTCGGCGAACAGGGCCTTTTCCTTTTCCGTGGCGAGGGTCGCGCCGAAAGCGACCGCCGAATCGTCCATTTCGGAGCGGAGATCGGCGATCGCGGCCTCGGCCGATGCCCAGTCCTTCTGGTCCGCGGACATTGCGATGGTCCTCACGTTTATCCTGACCTTCTGGAAATTCTCGGCGATCGCGATCAGATCGGCGAAGGGCTTCGTCGCGCTCTCGTACAGGTAGGTATCGGCCGCGACGACGCTCCTTATCACGATGATGCCTGCGGCTCCTATTACGACGCTCAGGGCCACGACGATCGAGAAAGCGACGGCGAGCTTTCCGCCAATCTTGAATCGCATGAATCGGCCTCCATTTGGACGAAATCGGACGCGAAGCGGCGGACACACCGCAGTCGGCGCGGTATGAACTCTAGTCCTTCGCCTCGCTCGCGCCAGTCCATCTTTAGGCCGGCCTCCCTGGTGCCAAAGTACTAGGGAGGCCGTTATGCGATCTTGATGTGCCGTTCGGAAAGGATGCGGATGAAGCTCATCCGCGATGCGGCTCCGACCTTGCGATACATGACGGCGAGATGATTTTTCACCGTCGACTCCGCTATGCCGAGGCGAAAGCCGATGTCCTTGGACGATGCGCCCAAGGCTACCAGGCGGGCGATCTCGATCTGCCTGCCCGTGAAGCCGAGCGAGGAGAGCGGCGTCGCCTTACAGTGGCTCGCGTAGCCCGCGACGATGGCCGAGAGCTCGCGGGCGACGCTATTGGCGCGGTCGGCGAGACTCGCGATCTCCGCCTCTCTCTCCTCCTCGGAAGAACGGTCGATGAGCATCGCGACGATGGTGGCCGGCGAGCCGTCGGACTCGTGAAAAGGCAGGGCGAGACAGTCGCAAGGCAGGGCGGAGCCGTCCTTCCTCGGGAAAAGCACGCGTTCCCGGAATATGCCGGCCGTGGCGTACATCGCGTCGGCGCGCGCCATCAGAGCCTCGTTCCACTCGCGCTCCTCATCGCTCACGGCGCGCGCGAAGAGCCGCCTCCCGACCAGCTCTTCGCGCGAGAAGCCGAGGACCGTCTGGGCGGCATCGTTGCAGTCGCGGACGGTCCGCGAAGGGTAGTCTACGATGAAGAGAGGGTCCGAGAAGCCCTTGAGCGCCGGACCCGGCCGCCCCCCGGACGCGCTCGGGACCCGGGAAGATTCCGCTCTCGGCGGTCGACCCACCAAGAGGTAGCCTTGCGGCACTCTACCCGCATCGGCAATGGGACTCAGGCTGAAGCGCAGGCGGATCTTTTCGTAGTCTCGCGTAAGGAAGACGGCTTCTCCCCCCAGCCTCTCCTTCGCTCCAAGAGCGAGCTCCGACATCCGCCGGCGCTCGCTCTCTTCGATGAGCAGAGACAGAGGCTTCGAGATGAGCTCTTTCGTCGAATAGCCCAAGAAGGCCGTCGCGATGCGATTCGCCGCCGTCACCCGGATCCTGCGATCGAGAACGACGACGAGGTCCCCGACGCAATCCATGAGCTCGAGAAAAAGACCGAAATCCCTGTACGGCAGAGCGGGAGGCCTCTTGCGGGCTTCCCCTCCGCCGTTCGAATCGTCTAACTTCATAGTATCATCATATCCGTCGTTTTATCCCCGTCCGGAAAGCCCGCCGCCCGATCCTCGCGCAAAGCAAGGGCGGCAGTCCGACGAGCGTTTGTTATATAAACTGAGCTTGTTTGTCTATCCCTGGATCAGGGCTCGGCATGAGACATTCTCAGACTGAGAATGGAATGTTTTCAGCTGAAAACGGAAAATTCTGAGTTGAATATGAAATATTTCCAGCCTGAGAATGTACCGAACGGCGAGGCTTTTCAAAAAGTCGGATGACTTTTTGAAAAGCTACCTTGATACTGCGCGGATTTCGTAGCGCTTCATGCAGATATCAAGAAGCGCGAGAAACTGCAAAGCCAATTTCAAAACTAACCGAGTTTTGAAATTGGCTACGGCGACAAGTAAAATGTCGAGAATTGGCAAACTCGCAAACGGATCCTCACCGGACCATCAAGGAAACTGAGTTATTACGTTCTCAACCCTCATCTTGGACTTTCTATTTCCCCTTGACAATCCCGATTGTTGGCAATAAGTTTGTCCAATAAGTTTAACCAAATGGTTGTATCAAACGGTTTGACAACTTGGTTCTCTGTTTGACTCGACCGGGGGAAGGGGGCAGAGATGGAAAATGAAGCGCATGATCTTACCAAGGAAGAAATTATCCTCAATGCCGCATGCGATGTATTCATCGAAAAAGGCTTGAGCGGGGCCAGGACGCAGGAAATAGCCGATCGGGCCGGGATAAACAAGACCCTCCTCCATTACTACTTCAGAACCAAGGAAAACATCTTCGCGAGGATACTGCAGAGCGTCTTTTCGTCCTTCCTCGTTGAGATCGACTCCGCGATCTCGGACGAGGCCCCCTTCCCGGTCGCGCTCCGCACCTTCATCGATTCCTTCGTCGACTACATCGCGGCCCGCCCGAGGGTGCCGCTGTTCATAATGCAAGAGCTTTCCCGGGGCGGGAAGATCGTGCGCGAAGTGATCTCCGCCACGCTGGAGCGGGTAAACCTGCCCAACAGGATGGTTCGGCTCATCACCAAGGGAATCGAGGAAGGGAATCTCGAGCCGGTCGATCCGACCCAGACGGTCGTCACCGTCCTGGGAGCCTGCATCTACTACTTCGTCGCGGAGCCTATCATCGGGGCCGTGCTCTCGAAGATCCAGCCGGGCATGGTCCTCGACCGCGAGCGCTTCATCGCTCAGCGCAAAGAGGAGATATTCAAGGTGCTCTACTATGGCCTCAAGAAGCGGGATGAGAGCGATGCGAAGTGATCGAGCGATGGGCCGGCTCTTGATCCTCGCGCTGCTTCTGGGCGCGCGGGGCCTCGGCGCCGAATCGCTCAAGGAGACGATCGGTCTGGCCCTCGTCCACGACGCTTCCGTCGCGTCGGCGGCTCAAGAAGTGCAGGTCTCCAGGCTCGATGCCGGGTCGGCGAAGTACGCCGTCCTGCCGAGCCTCAGCCTCGGGGGCAGTTATCAGTACGACAGCGGCACCGCCGACCTGACTCTGCCCCTCGGCCCGGGCGGCCGCCCGCAAACCCTGGATCTCTCGCAGCAGAACACCTTCGACGTGAACGCGGGCTTCAGATGGCTGCCCTTCACGGGCTTCGCCCAGGAAGCCACCATCGAGCAGAAGCGCCTCCAGGCCGTGCTCGCGGACAACTCGCTCGATTCCGTCCGGACCGACGTCGCGCTCAGGGCGATCACGGCCTTCAGGCAGGCACAGGCGGCCGAGCTCCAGATCGAGACTCTCGCCTCGGCGAGCCAACGGGCACACCTCCAGATCGACCAGACCCGGGCCCTCGAGCGCCAGGGCATGGCCATGAAGGTGGACGTGCTCTCGCTCACGATAGCCCGGCTCGACTACGACCAGAAACTCATAGCCGCGAAGGCGGGCCTGGCCGACGCGTTGGAACAGCTCAAGTATCTGACCGGCAAGGATATCGCCGTGCCGTCCCCGCCCGAGGAGGAGCCCGGCCTCAGTCCCCCCGAGCTCGACGAGGAGGAAACTTCCCAGATAAAGGCGCTCTACATACAGAGGGGGATACTGGAGTCGGGCAGGATACTCGCCCGCTCCAAGCTCTATCCGACCGTGGCCCTGAGCGGCGCCCTGCACTACGGCCTTCCCGGCGTCAATCCGATCCAGAACGAATGGATGCTGTACGGCGTAGCGGGCGCCACGGTCACCTGGTCCTACGACTGGGGCGGCGACGCGCTCGCGGCCCAAGCGGCAGATCACGACATCGCCAAGCTCGCGAGCGACGAGAAGACCGCGCGAGAGCAGATCGAGCTGGGCTATGACAGCGCGCTGCGGGATTGGAGCGCCGCCCGCGAGGCGCTCGACGTCGTGAAAGCCTCGCTGGACCTCGCGAAGACCAAGATGGGAATCGTCGAATCGCAATACGGGCAGGGCATGGCTTCGACGACCGATTTCAACGACGCGAATCTCGGTCTCACCCAGGCCGAGCTGCAGTACAGGACCCAGCTGCTCTCGCTGTTGCTCAAAGCGAGCCAGATCGAGGCCCTGAGCGGCGAAAGCCTCGAGAAATGGAGCGTAGCGCAATGAAGATCTGCTTCAGATTTTTCGCTTTGGCTGCCGCGGCCATGTCCGCTGCCGCCTGCGCGGGCAAGGCCGGGCAATTCGCCTATACCGGAAGGATGGACGTGGACACGGTCACGGTCTCGGCCCAGGCCTCGGGCGTCATCGAATCTCTGTCCGTCAAGGAGGGCGACAAGCTGCGCAAGGGCGAGACCCTCGGCCGGATCGACACGGATCGCCTCGAGGCCCAGCGGCAGCAGCAGGAAGCCCAGGTCGACGAGCTCGAGGCGCGGCGCGGCGCGGCCGAGGCGCAGATCCAGCAGGCCGAGGCCCAGCTCGCCCTCACCGGCGACACGCTCGACAAGACCGAGAAGCTGCTCGCCGAGGGCGGAGCCACGCGGCAGCGCCGCGACGAGCTCGCGACCGAGGCGCAGGTGGGCGAGAAGAACCTGGCTTCGCTCCGGGCCAACGTCGCCGTGATCGCGGCCCAGGAGGAAGGGCTGCGCGCGGGCCTGCGCCTCACGGACATAGCCATACGCGACGCCGCAATCGTGTCGCCGCTGGACGGCACGGTGCTCGACAAGTTCCACTTCGAGGGCGAGCTGGCCGCGGTCGGCACGCCCCTGTTCGAGGCGGCCGACCTCTCCGAGCTGACCGTCGAGATCTACGTGCCCTTGGACAAGCTCGGCGCGGTCGCGCTCGGCAACGAGGCGACCGTGAAGGCCGACGGGGTGAAGGACGCGATCGCCGGCACGGTAAGCTGGGTGGCGAGCGAGGCCGAGTTCACGCCCAAGACCATTCTTACCCAGGAGACGCGCACCACCCTCGTCTACGGCGTGAAGATCAGGGTCCCCAACGCCGCAGGGGTCCTGAAGATCGGGATGCCCGTCGACGTGAGGCTCTGATGGATCCCATCGTGGTCGGCTCGCTGCGGAAGTCCTACGGCTCCGTGGAGGCGGTCCGCGGCGTCAGCTTCGCCGTCCCGAAGGGCAGCATCTTCGGCCTCATCGGGCCCGACGGCGGCGGCAAGACCACCATCATGCGGAGCCTGGTCTCCCTTCTCTCGATAGACTCCGGAGCTGCGCTTCATGGGCAGGCGCGTCGACGAGGAGCCCGGCTATGTCCGATCCCGCGTCGGGTACATGCCCCAGCGCTTCAGCCTCTACCAGGACCTCACGGTCGAAGAGAACCTCAGGTTCTTCGGCGACCTCTTCGCGGTGCCGCGCCGCGAGCTCGCGCGCCGGGTCGAGAGACTCTACGGCTTCTCGGGCCTCGCTCCCTTCAAGGCGCGGCGCGCGGCCGCGCTCTCGGGCGGCATGAAGCAGAAGCTCGCGCTGTCCTGCATGCTGGTCCACGCGCCCGAGGTGATCGTCCTCGACGAGCCGACCTTCGGCGTGGACCCCGTCTCGCGCAGCGAGTTCTGGGCCATCCTCGCCTCGCTCCGGAGCGAGGGGACCACGATCCTGGTGAGCACGGCCTACATGGATGAGGCCCTCCTCTGCGACAGGGTGGCCCTCGTCTACAAGGGCGAGATCCTCGCGAGCGACGCCCCCGCGGCCCTCTGCGCGAGCTTCGGCGGCGCGCTGTACCTCGCCGAGACGGAATCGCCCCACCGGGCCTACGACGCGCTCCGCGCCACGGCGCTCTGCGGGGAATGCAATCTATTCGGGGAGGGGGTCCACCTCACGCTCGCTCCCGGCGTCGGCCCCGGCGAGGTCGAGAGGGCGCTCATGGAGCGCGGCGTGGAGCTGAAGTCCCTGCGCCGCATGGAGCCCGGCCTCGAGGATCTCTTCCTCAAACTCATGAAGGAGTGAAGGACGATGAGCGAAGCCGACAGCGAGGGCTACGCCGTGCGGGTCAGCGACCTCTCCCGCCGCTTCGGCGACTTCGTCGCCGTGGACCGCATCTCGTTCAGCGTTCCGCGGGGCGAGATCTTCGGCTTCCTCGGCGCCAACGGCGCGGGCAAGACCACCACGATCCGCATGCTCTGCGGACTGCTCATGCCGAGCTCGGGCCGAGGCACCGTGGCCGGCTACGATGTCATCCGGGACTACGAGAAGATCAAGCTGAGGATCGGCTACATGAGCCAGAAGTTCAGCCTCTACGAGGATCTCACGGCGCGCGAGAACATGGAATTCTACGGCGGGATCTACGGGCTCAGGCGTGCGGACATCCGGCGGCGCATCGGGGAGCTCTTGGACTCGCTCGAGCTGGGCGAGCAGGCCGACAAGCTCGTCGCCGGCCTGCCCATGGGCTGGAAGCAGCGAGTCGCGCTCGGCGCCGCCCTCATCCACGATCCCGA
>Ga0181520_10011742_pt1 | contig 11429 bp, 8 predicted proteins | sample PEATcosm2014_Bin_29_FD_132451 | JGI IMG/M metagenome (GOLD analysis project Ga0181520, IMG submission 132451) | Peatland microbial communities from MTU Mesocosm Facility, Houghton, MI, USA - PEATcosm2014_Bin02_30_metaG | ecosystem: Environmental > Terrestrial > Soil > Wetlands > Peat | place...
TGAAGTGAACGGAGAAGTGCGCTCATAAATGGCTTGACAGAGCCGACGTTGTTAGAGATCTCCGGTAACGCGACTAAGCGGGAGTTGGACAGCATCCGCGCGGCAACGAAGGAAAGAATGGGGGGCGCTTGTGATATGCTGCGCCCAATCTGGGAGCCAAAATAAAAATCCTGTTTAAGAAGGATCAGCTATGGAGCGCGAAAGCAAGCTCACGATTGCAATAGCCGCCGCAGTCCTCGCCGTCCTTAGCGCCACGGTCATTTACGCGCAGGAGCACGCGCAGGACAAGTACTCGCTGAAATCGCCGAGTGGAATCGCGTTCTCCGATTTCAGGGGATACGAGGACTGGGTGGCGGCCTCTTCGGCGCGGGTTGACGGAACGCTTAAGGTAATCGTTGCCAATCCGACCATGATCACGGCGTACAGGGCAGGTGTGCCGGAGGACGGCAAGCCTTTCCCGGAGGGTTCCATGATCGTGAAGCTCCAGTGGAAATCTAAGAAGAGCACGGAGGCCCCTTTCGCCGTGGAGGTGCCGGACGTCTTTTCTCAAGCTTTTGTCATGGAAAAGGACAGCAAGCGATTTCCGAAAAGCGGCGGATGGGGATACGCGGTGTTCAACTACGATGCGGCATCGGACAAGTTCGCGGCCGATCCCAAGAGCCTCTCAGACTGCGGAAACGCGTGCCACACTGCAGTGAAGGCGAAGGACTACATCTTTCATCCGTACCAGAAGCGTTGAACCACGCTGGTTCCGGCATCAGTGCCCCAAGGCGCTCCAACAGCGATTAACCCAGAGACGCGCTAAGTCCTGACTAATGCCGTTATCGTACCAGTGAGCAATGGTGCGTTACACGACACAAGTGAAACAAGGCAGCCACAGAGACGCGATTCGCGTGCCACGGGAAGGGCGTGTTCTTATGAAGAAAAATGAAGAATAAAATCTCTTGAAACGGTCGGCGTCGTTAGAGATGACGCTCAACCGGATGAGTTGAAGGCCTTCTTCGGTCCGGTTCGGATTGCGGCATGTGGCACACGTGATCCGGGAAATCGTCTACGACAACCGAAGAATCGCATTCGCGTTCCAGACGTCTGAACATGACGTCAAAAAAAAGGCGGCTCGCGAAGAGCCGCCTTTTCTAAGGTGGGGACGGTCCGGTCAGAAGATGAACTTACCCGTGATTTGGGCAATTCTCTGATCCGTGGCAGCGGCCGCAAACGCTCCATAAGGCGACGTCGGCGTGAACTGCATGAAGGCTACCTGACCAAAGAACGGCGCGTTGGTGTTCGGATAAGGCGCACCATAATTCGCATGGTTGAACCAGTTGTAGGCGCTCAAACCAATCTGGAAAGTCGCTCGCTCGGTGACTTGAAAACTCTTCCGAACGCTCAAGTCGCCTCCCAGGAAGCCCGGTCCACGGAACGCGTTGCGGCCCACATCACCCATAAAGCCCGTGCTGGGCTGCACTAAATCCGCCGGCGTAAAACATGCAACCAGCACACAGGCTCGCCCGTTATTGAAGTTCCTCTGGGTGAAGCTGGGCACCGGCTGCGCAAGGATAGTTGCACCAAATGAAGTCGTACCTCCCAGGTTGTTGCCCGCCAGGCTCGCAGTCGCTCCGCCGTCGACGATGCTGAAGGGGAATCCGGTGCGGTAGAACATCGTGCCGGAAACCATCCAGCCACCGATGGCTGCATTCACCAAGCGGTTCTCGCTCTTGAACGGCAGTTGGTAGACGTAGCTGCCCGATATCTGGTGCCGCGCGTCGTTATCCCCTGAGGCATATTGCGAGCGCAGATCGTAAGGATTGACCTGCGTGAGGATGCTGGTGATAACGCTGAAGGGCTCTTCTGGCACGTTCGAGAGCTCGTCCAGCGCATGAGAGTACGTATAGTTGAGGCGGCCGGACAATCCCCGCCACTGGTTTTCCTGGATGGAGAACGTAACGCCGTTATAGTTCGATACTGCGCCGCTATAGAGATAATCCACACGGCCGACACGCGGGTCTGGCGCGGTTGCCGGAAGGTTGCCAAAACCAAAGCCGTTCAAGGTGGGATTCAAAACTAAACCGTCATACCCATGGTTGCCAACGTAATTGGCCGAGACGACCGTGCGCGCCCCGAAGGTATGCTGTACTTCAAGGTTCCACTCAACGTACTTCGGATTCTGGAAGTTGCGGCTGACGTCATTCAGGTTTGGAACGGAAAGTGCGCCTTGCGAGTTAAGGCAACCTCCAAACGGCTGAGCTGCGCCCGCGTACCCACCGCCGCTCGAACCGCCCGTCGTCAAACTTCCGCCGCTGTTATAATTCGACAAAAAGGCGCTGTTGCACTGCGTCACCAGGTTCACGCCGCTGCCCGGAAATGCAGTGGATGCCGGGGACGCCAAGTCGAACGCCACGCTTCCCGTCGGCACGTTGAACAAGTTCACCTGCGGGAAATTCGTGTTGAACAGGCTCAAAAGACCGCCGGGGTAAAGGTCAGTGAAGAGGCCCACGCCCCCGCGAATCACTGTATTTTGACCGACCGGGCTCCAGGCGAGGCCGAACCTTGGCTCGAAAATAACCTTTTCAATCCCCGGAATAATCGTTTTATTGCCGGTCGGGAACGATTCATCGTATGGAATCGTCGCTCCGTGCGCCGAGTCGTTAAACGGCGTAACGGGCAAGCTGGCGCAGCTGGACTGGCATATGCCGCCCGAGTTGCGATCGGCCCGCAGCGTCATCGTCAATTTTAGCTTGGAGTTGACGCGATACTGGTCCTGGAAGTACAAGCCGAAGCTATAGAAGGCGACGGGTTGTTTGATCTGAGACGCAAAGTTGTAAATTATGCTGCCGCAGCCAAGCTGACTATTCGCCATGACGTTGCAGCCTGTAGGCGCAACTTGATCATTCGCAAAACCAAACAAGGTGACGTCGACCTCGGGATACAGGGTGTTTTCCGCCGCGGTAAAGTCCGTGACGTCGTCTCTCTTGAAGTTCACACCCATCTTGAAATCGTGGTTTCCTCGCGTCACCGACAAGTCATCCACCAACTGCCACTGCTCCACATGACGGCCTTCTGGGAACTGGAAACCTGCGGCGAATCCGTTGGGATTGCCCGATCCGGTGCCCAGCGGAGTCAATGCGCCATCCACGAGAAATTCAAGGTTGCCCGGAAAAAGGCCCAACGCCGACGACGGATTCAAATTGCCGAAAACCGCGGAGTAATACAGGTCGGAGAAGATGAAGTTGTTCACAACGGTCGGAGAAAATATGTGGGTGTAGTTCAGCTGACCTTCATCCTGGGGCTGAATGCTCGAATTGTTAAACGCAGGGTTAATTGGGTCGGTGTAAGTCGGCTGCACTCCCCGATCGAATTTGACCCGGCCGAAGATCTTGTCGTTTGCCCCTAAATTGTAGTCCACCCGACCGCTGAGCAACCATTCCTTGTTTCCGCTGGATACGGACTGCGAAAAGCTCTCGGTGCAAGCACCACCTGTGGCCCCTGGCGCGGTCAGGAATCCCGGGCAGCTGTTGGCATTTGGTTTCGCATTGCCGATACCGGGGGCGTTGTTGTATAGCTTGAAAACATTCGCATAGAACGCCTGCGTTGCCGCATCTGCAGGAACATTTCCCAGCACGAAGCTCTCAAAAGCTGGCGTGGGCACGCTGACGGGCTGGATTGCACCGAAAATGTACCGGATTCCTTCGGTATTCACGAAGAAGTACGCTTTGTCTTTTAGGATCGGACCGCCCAGGGAAGCCGCCCACTGGTTGTTGTTTTCAAATGGTCTCGTATTAGGCGAGTCTGAAGCAAGCTCGTGGGCTTTGTTAAGGGGGTCGTTAGCGGTGAGCGCCCGGCCTGTCCAGTTGTAAACCGCGTCGCCGTGAAAAGCGTTGCTGCCGGACTTCGTGCTGTAATCGATTTGAGCGCCTGCCTGACGGCCATATTGTCCGGTGTAACCGTTGCTCACCACCGCAACTTCCTGCAGTTCATTGCCGCCCAGCAGCAAATTGCTGGAGCCTGAATTGTTCAGGTTCAAGAACGCATCGTTGTAGTCGTTGCCATTGACGGTGAAAAGGTTGGAGGTGCCAGGAAGACCGAAGGCGCTGAAGTTGCCGTAGCCACCGCCTGTCGCGTTGTTCATGGTGATGCCCGGCGCGGTCTGGGCCACGTAGGTAATGTCGCCGCCAGGGTTCGGGATATTTTGAATCTGGTTCGTATCGAAATTCGAGGAGATGTTGGCGTCTTCGGTTTGCAGCAACGAGCCTTGTTCCGTGACCGTAATGGTTTCCGAAATAGTGCCAACTTGCAGCTTTACGTTGGCAAGCGCAGTTTGCCCCAGAAGAACCTCGACTGTCTCACTCACCTGCTTAAAGCCAGTTAATGATACCGACACGACGTACATACCCGGCTTAAGCAGGGTGAATTGATAGACGCCCGTCGATCCGGTAGTCGCAGACAGGATCTCCCCCGTGGCCTGGTTTTTTAAGTTCACCGCGGCACCCGCAATTGCCGAACCTGAAGGATCGGTCACGTTTCCAGTGAGGCCCCCTGTTATCACGCTCTGCGCCGACACCAGAGTCGGCAACAAGAGCAGCAAAGCTATAAACCAAACGGTGAGTCGGAAGTGCTTGTCACATCGCAATCGCATTTTTCAGCTCCAGTCTTCTATGAAATTTTCGGAGACCGCTAATCGATGGGCTAACCTCACGCGCCAACACGTAAAGCACCTTCGTCTCCGTTCTGTGCGCCAAATAAGTTGTTTGCTCACGGGCGGTTACAAGAATGCGGAGGGATCAGATATGTTCAAAGCTATGAGAAATGATGGCCTGATCCTATTGTCTGGAAAAATACTTGAGTGAAAAAGCTGCGTTGGGCGCTTTCGAGGCCGGGGCGCTCGATTATTTTTTTGATGAATTACTTTGTTATCGGGTCAGCAATCGTTTCGAAGCGTGGAGAAACACGGTCAGTGTTCGACGCATCTTTTGCAAACAAAATGGAGACATACATCCTGGAGAAGCGGAGAAATAAGGCGGTGTGCCGCGCCTAGTGCAGTTGCGCGAATTCCTGTGTGACGTACAGACTTCCGTCCGGCGCTCGAGCAACTCCGACTCCGACGTGGGTGTAGTTCACGTTCAGGATATTCCAGCGATGATTCTGCTGGAACTTCGGCTCATTCATGAACAAGGACTCGGCCTCGCTGACTCCTCGGCAAATGGCGATGTTTTCCCCGGTTGCGCGCCACTTGATTCCCGCCGTTGAAACGCGGCGCGCCGGAGAACTCCCGTCCGCACCCTCATGACTGAAGTATCCATTCCGGGCCATTTCCTCCGAATGCATCCTGGCTACTGCCGCCAGCCGGTCGTCCCACTGGAGCGCAGGCGCGCGACCCCCTGTTTCGCTAGTGTAAGACTGATCTGCGCGGTCGCGGTTGATCAGCTCCCACATCTGTAATTCAAGCTGGCCGGCTCGATACGGAAGGCCAGCGCGCTGCGGAACTGTCTGTGAAGAAAGCGAACTCGCCGGGAGTAATGCTAAGAGCAGCGCCGCCAGAATAGTCGCGGCATATCCCTTGATGTGGCTGGTAAAGCGGCTGGCGCATCTTGTTGGAGTTGGCATGAAGTTCTTGCCCACACCACAACCCTACGCTCGGTTAAGTCACCGAAATACTGTCCGAAAGGCCAGCTTCCGTGCTGGTATGCGCGACCACTGACGCAAGCCGTTTAATGGAAATGAAATCGGGCAAACCATTATGTCCAGTAAGGCAGCTAGGCGGGAACAAGGCCACAAGCATCTCATTCCAGATGACTTGCTTTCACCGGAATCCAGCCCAGCCGCTGCTTTCTGAATCCAGCCGGATTGGCCGGGGAAAGTACTCCCAGAAACCACTATTAGCGAGTTCGCTAGTCCTAGGGTTCACAGTCCTAGTAACACTTCTCCTACCCTATATATTCAGATTAGGAGATTCTCACCATGCGATCCGTTTGTGGACCCGTTCGGACCATGCTGCCGTTCCGTTTTCACGGACGCATCCAGGGTGTGCTCGCTGCGCTGGTTGTAATCCTCGGACTGCTGAATCTGGCGGGCTGCAACGCGGGCTTCGAAGGAGCCAAACCGCTCGCGCCGTTGATCATCTCGCAGCCTGGCAACCAGACAGTCACTGTCGGACAGAGCGCAACGTTTACCGTGACCGCGACCGGGACGGGTCCGCTGACTTACCAGTGGTACGTAAACGGGGTTCCGATCAATGGTGCGACTTCCAGCACTTATACGACGCCGCCCACCACGGCGGGGCAAAGCGGTTTGGTTTACACCGTGACCGTGTCGAATTCCGTGGGCAGTGTGACCAGTAACGGGGCAACGCTCACCGTGCAAGTCATACCCCCGGTCGCCGGAAGCCTGGTGCCGAGCAATGCGACCCCGCCCTATAACTCGCCCGTAATGCTGATTCCCACGTTTTCAGGGGGAACGGCCGTCATTGGTTCAACGGGCGTCGGCAGTTCCGATATCACTGCGTCCGCTGTAAGCGGTGGCTCCTACCCAACCCCAGCTTTGACTTCCGCCAAAACATACACGCTCACGGTTACGAGTCCCCAGAACACCGTGGTTTCGACGATCTGCGTCGTAACACCAACCCCCGTCACGATCACGCCGATTATGCCGGCGAATCAGACCACCGCGCCCGGCCAACTTACTTTCACCGCAACGGCGAGCGGCGGTTTGACGAATGGATTGACGTGGAGCGCATCCACAGGAACCTTTGCCGGAAACGTTTGGACATCACCGACGGTGCCAGGCACTTACACCATCACAGCAACGAGCGTGGACGAACCCTCTGTCTCCGTTTCAACGACGAGCACGATCAGCGGTCCCACGATCACAACCCAGCCGGTGAGCCAGCACGTTTGCACCGGATCGAGCATCGTGCTAAGTGTGACCGCCTCGTACGCGGCCAGTTACCAATGGAACTTTAACGGTACACCGATTCCAGGGGCCACCAGCTCGACCTACACCATTGCTACGGCGGCGACTGGCAACGCGGGAAATTACACCGTGACGGTGACGAATGGAGCCGCAAGCGTAACTTCGGCTGTCGCCACGATTGCTGTCGGATCGCAAATCACGTCGAACCCCGCAAGCGTGACGATACTTCCAACACAAACTGCGGTTTTTTCAGTGGCGGCCCAAGGACTGAGCCCGTTCACGTATCAGTGGTACCAAATTCCTTCCGGCAGTGCCACCGGCGCTGCCATCCCTGGCGCAACAGCAAGCACCTACACAACGCCGCCGGTCGATTCCAGTTACAACGGCGCTCAATACTACGCAATCGTCACGGATTCCTGCGGAACGACTCCACTCACCAGCACTTCGGCCACGCTTACGGTAACGACGGGAAATGCCGCGCCTACCATCATCACTCAGCCGGTTGGCGCAACCGTCGCGCCGGGAGGAACGACCACGTTTAACGTCGTCGCCTCCGGCACGCCTGCGCTCAGCTATCAGTGGTATGTGATTCCCCCGGGACAAACGACAGGAGTCGCGGTCACAGGGGCCACGTCCGACTCCTACACCGTGCCGAGTTCAGCCACCGCGGTCAGCGACGACCAGAGCCAATACTATGTGGTCGTGACGAACGCCTACGGGCAAGCAGTCTCACAACCGGCAACTCTCGCAGTCGGCAGCGGGATTCTGATCACGCAGCAACCAGTGACTCAATATGTGAATGTAGGATCGTCCGCGACCTTTCAAGTGGTGGCGACTTCCAATCTCCCCTTGACGTACCAGTGGTACGAAGCCGCACCCGGCAGTTCCACTTTCACGGCCATACCGGGCGCGACCAGTACAACCTACACATCGGGTCCAACCGCGAGCACAGACTCCGGTTCCGTTTTTTATGTGGTTGTGAGCAACGGAGTCACGGCGTCTGTGACGAGCGTCTCCGCGGGCCTGTTCGTTGGCCCATTGCAGGGCGTTCCGAATCTTTGCGACTCGAACTGGTCCCCACTGGGCGATGCGACGGCGGAAGCGGGCTGCAGCTACCAATTGACGGCCGCAACCGGCGACCAGATAGGCGTGCTGGTCTGGCCGAGTCTGATTTCCACCGGCGACGTCCAGCTCACCTTTACGATGACGCTCAGCAATCCGAGCACTGTTCCTGCCGACGGCTTCACAGTGGTTTTCGGCGATCCCTCGTTGGGAGCGACCACCACGAGTGAAGGGTTGCCCGGCATGGGCCTGGGAGCGAAAGGAATTCCCGGGACCGTGTTCGGCTTCGACACTTATCACAATGCCGGAGACCCGCCGGTTCCCTATGTGGGCGTGGGTAAAGGTCAAGCTGCACTATTCGAAAATCCGTGGTTCAACGTCAACACCAGCATTCCAGTGCTCGTCGCGGATGGCATGACTATTTCGCACACCTACACCATCACAATCGATCAGGGTCAAATGGTGGTGACGCTCGATGGCGTGCAGGTAATGTCTGGAGCCGTTGCGGTTCCCCCGGTGGCTTATTTCTACATCACCGCTTCCACGGGTGGCTCGTACGAGCAAGCCGTGATCAGTAACGTCTCGGCCACCGTTTCGGTGCCGTCGAATTGACGTTAGTTGCCTGATGAAAGTTGTTTGAGGAGAATCGCGAATGCGATCGTTCTTGTTGGCGACAATTTTCTTATTTGCGGGAGCTACGGCTGCCGTGGCGCAGGACTCCTACAAGGGCGATGCGGCTGCGACGTATGAATGGGTGCGCGCCAATGCGGGTCCCGGACAGTGCGGATGTTTTGGCGTGAACGGAGGAGGCTTATCGGGCTCCTGGAATTTCCACGATCGCTGGTCTCTGGTTGCGGACATCAGCGCACAGAACGCGAACGGCGCTCCCACTGCCGGAAGCTCATTGACCTTAGTGTCGTATTTGGCCGGAGCGCGGTACAGGCTTCCGCAACCGTGGTTCGAAGGGAAACATAAGCCGGAGCCCTTTGCACAAGTGCTCGTGGGCGCCACTCATGCCGGCGGCGGAGTGGCTGGAGTAAGCGATGGGTCTTACCAGTTTGCCAGCCGCGTCGGCGGAGGCGTTGACGTGCCGTTGAATTCCCGCTTCGCGCTGCGAATTGTTCAAGTCGATTATTATTTGACTACTTTCGCAAACTCCACCAACGACCACCAAAACAACTTGTTGATCGCCGCCGGATTTGTGTTTCACTGGTCCCGATAGAAACTCATCCCCGCCCAGGATTGCGGTATCGTCCATCGCGCAAGCAACAGCCGCGCTCTGAACACAATGGCGTTTCCGGATGAGTGTCGATAACACGGATCATGACAAACTAGCTGCTAGATCCTCATAATCGCCTTTCTCGGACGACTGAGGTGCTACTTCACATCTCCGGTAGCGCGTGCGGGTTCAAAGGGTCGGTGCAACACCATCGAGAGCATTGATTTGACAATACTTCCGCGGGAGAACTACGCGTTTGGCTTCACTCGGACAAAACCTAGCGCGGGCAGCGTGCCTGCTGGTCTAACCCTAGCAAGTGATTCTGACTCTTGTTTTCAATGCCAGCGGGGTTCTAGCTCAGTGTTGCGTCGACCCATTGAGATCACCGCCCTTGCCGGGCATGTGGATTCAAGCTTCCGGTAACGCGGTTCGCCCGGAGTTCTTCCGATTCTCGGTCTTCCTCGTGCGGCTCGGACGAGGCTGGGCTAAACTATGCGGCCATGAGCGCCATCGACGAAGTACTCGCAGCAAACGAAATCTACTCGCGCACCCATGAATTGCGCAACCAAACCCCGCGTCCCGCGCGCAGGCTTGCGGTCCTGACCTGCATGGATACCCGGCTTTCAATTCGCACTCTGGGGCTGAGCACGGGAGACGCGCACATCATCCGCAATGCCGGAGGCATCGTTACCGAGGACACGCTGCGCTCACTGGTCGTATCGCACTATCTGCTCGGCACTGAGGAAATCATGGTTATCAATCACACCGATTGCGGCTTGATGCAAACGAGCGAACAGGATTTGCGCACCAGAATCCAGAAGCACACCGGAACGGCCGCCGTTGCTCCCGCCTTCTTCTACGCCTTCCAGGACATCGATGAAAATGTCCGCCACCAATTGCAGAAGCTCCGCACCCATCCCTGGATTCCCAAGCGCGTCGCTGTCCGCGGCTTCGTCTACGACGTCGCCACCGGCCGTCTCCGCGAAATCAATGACGCCTGATCGAAGCGGGCCCGATAATTCGGCGCGACTTATCAGTTCTTACATAGCTTACGGATTTGCGCGCGAATCAGACGTTGCGGGAAGGAACCGGACCAGAGATCTCTACCCGGGGACGCCTGAATGGCAGTCGGCAAAGGTACACGATGTACCATACGGCAAGCGCGTCCAGAACGAACCCGATGCCCGCCATAAACCGGTAGATAAGATTGACCACCGCCCAGTCGCCGATCCCGTTGACGATCGCGCGCGTGTGTGGGTCGCTGATCTGAGTGCAGTCAGTCGCAAGGAAACTATGGGAACACTGAGGAAACACGATCCCGAACCCATAAGTCGTCAGGGTATTGAGCACCAGCACCACACCAGCCACATGCACCAGAACCGTAACAACCACATGCTGCCAACCCGTGAGCAGGTTTCTCTCTAACGCAATTAACCCGAACGAGAGCGCGAGTACCGCCAGAACCACGACGGCCAATAACACCCCACTCCCGGTTGCTTCCTTGTGCGAGTGATCCGCTGTCGCCAGTATTGCCCACTTCTTCGATTCACTGGAGTCGCGCGGCACGCCGATTCCCCGCTCGTACATATCGCTGAGCTGTAGCCGCGCATGGTAATTCCCGCCCTGAGCGGCCAGCTGATACCAATGGGCCGCCTGCGCATAATCCTGCGGCACACCCTTGCCGGAGTAATACATCAGGCCCATGCGATCCTGCGCTTTCGCATTGCCCTGATCCGCGGCGAGCTGAAACCATTTCAGCGCCTCCGCGTAATCCGGCCGATGACCCTCGGTCCGGCCCTCGTAGTAGAGTATGCCCAGCTCCACCTGCGCGTTGGCATCACCTTTTTCCGCGGACGCAACCAGACGATCGAATCGAGAATGCGCTGGCTCCTGCCCAGTCGTCCGAATCGCCCCTGCCGTTAGCAGAAGGACAAGGAACCAGACGCACCACGATAAAGAGTCCGGACTAGAATGTTTTTGCATACGCTCAGAGCGCGTCGACCGACGGCCCTATGAAGATGAGTGTATATCGTCCGGGCCTGTACCGGCGGTTAGCCGTTTCGGCTTGTCAACTCTCGGTTAACGCCTTCCTCCGAGCGCCTGATTAATGCGCCAACCGCCACCGCGACAATCCCTTGTCACACCTGCTGCGAATTGCATACAATCGCGTGCTGTTCTTTATCATTCACTCTTTTCTGTTCTTCCTGGGGGAATTGCATGGGCCGACGCATCGCCGCAAAAA
>Ga0181520_10011743_pt1 | contig 11428 bp, 9 predicted proteins | sample PEATcosm2014_Bin_29_FD_132451 | JGI IMG/M metagenome (GOLD analysis project Ga0181520, IMG submission 132451) | Peatland microbial communities from MTU Mesocosm Facility, Houghton, MI, USA - PEATcosm2014_Bin02_30_metaG | ecosystem: Environmental > Terrestrial > Soil > Wetlands > Peat | place...
ACCGAGGTGATTCCCCTCTCGCGCATCGCGGAGCGAAGTTCCGGGAAAAGTCGGCCGACGTTCAGGGGCTCATGCGCATCGGAGCCCAGTGAAACCGGGGTTCCCAGCTTGCCGCACTGCTCGATCAGCCGGGCGAAGGGATCGCCGTGATCGAGGTGATTTTCCTTTGACCAGAGAAATCCGTTGGCATTGACTTCGATCGCATGATTCGTTGCCTTCGCAGCGGCGGCCAGGTCCGCAATTTCCTGAAACGGCAGCGAAGCCGCGCAGGCGGGCCAGCCGATCGTGCGCCAGATAAGGTCGGGATGGGCAAGAATATGGAACAGGCCGCATTCGAGGGCCGAGCGGATGACCCGGAAATACTCGGTGTAAATCGCGGTGGTGTCGGCATAACGCAGGTAATCGGCCAGATGTTTCCAGCCGAAGCGCGGAAGGCAGTGGACCGAGCAGAGCAGGTAGTCGAAGGGGTAGCGTTCGATGATAGGCGCCAGCAGCTCCTCGCAGCCCTCGATGTAGTCGACCTCCAGGCCGATGGATATGCGTATCCGGTCCCTGAATGATTCACGGGCATCGAGAAGGTCGTCGAAATAGCGTCCGAGGTTCTTTTCGTCCATGCCCCAGTCGCGATGGCGGCGCCGCTGGGCCGGGGTCAGATAGTAGCGCCACAGGTGATCCGAAAAGCCGATTTCCCGAAGGCCAAGCGAGATCGCGGATTCGATATATTCGACGATCGTTCCCCGCGCATGACCGCAGTAGGCGGTGTGGATGTGATAGTCGGCCGGCATTGCTGGTTAAACGGCGAGGTGCATACGGTCGACACTCCCGTATCGCTTTGCGCGGGCAAGCATCGGGTCGATATAGTCCGCGATAAACTCGCGGGTCTGTTCGGGTGCGCGACCGACGAAGGCCTTGACGTCGAGTAAGTCCCTGATTTCTTCTATTGACATAGGGAGCTCGCCGTCCGCGGCCAGGCGGTCGAGCAGGTCGTTCCTTTTCCCCTCCATTTTTACGCCGTTTGCCGCCGCCATGGAGTGCAGCCGGATCCGCTCGTGAATCTCCTGGCGGTCGCCTCCCTTTTTCACCGAGGCCATGAGGATATTTTCGGTCGCCATGAACGGGAGTTCCTCATCGATGTGCCGGGCGATCACCGCCGGATAGACCAGGAGTCCCTCGGCGATATCCAGCGCGATGATGAGCGCGGCGTCCGCGGAAAGGAAAATTTCCGGCATCGAGATCCGCTTGTTCGCCGAATCGTCGAGGGTCCGTTCGAACCACTGCTCGGCGGCGGTCATGGCCGGGGAGGTCGACAGTGAAATGATGAACCGGCAGAGCGAGGTAAGCCGCTCGGATCGCATGGGGTTCCGTTTGTAAGCCATTGCCGAGGATCCCACCTGTGTTTTTTCGAAGGGCTCCTCGATCTCCTTGAGGTGCTGGAGCAGGCGCAGATCGTTGCCGACCTTGTGCAGGGTCTGGGCCAGCCCGGAGAGCGCCGCCGCCGCCTGGAAATCGATCTTGCGGGAGTAGGTCTGTCCGGATACCGGGACGCTTCGCGCGAATCCCATCCGGGCCGCGACATCGGCATCGAGCTTTTTCACCTTATCGTGATCGCCGTCGAACAGGGAGAGAAAACTGGCCTGGGTCCCGGTGGTTCCCTTTACTCCAAGGAACGGCAGCCGCACGTTGAACTCTTCGATCGCTTCAAAATCCATCAGGAGTTCATTCATCCAGAGCGCGGCCCGTTTACCGACCGTAGTAAGCTGGGCGGGTTGGAAATGGGTAAAGCCGAGTGTGGCGCGGTCGGCATGCTCCAGGGCGAATTTCCGCAGGGCGCGCATGACGGCGGCTATCCTGGCCAGAATGATCGTTGCGGCTTCGCGCATCTGGATGAGATCGGTATTGTCGCCCACATACGCGCTCGTCGCGCCGAGATGGATGATCGGCCGGGCGCCCGGACATTTTTCGCCGAAGGTTTTTATATGCGCCATGACATCGTGACGCGTTTGCGCTTCGTAGTGCGCGGCCTTTTCGTAGTCGATATCGTCGACCTGCGCCTTCATCTCGTCAATTTGTCCGGCGGTAATTCCCAGGCCCAGGGACGCCTGGGCTTCGGCAAGCGCGACCCAGAGTTTCCGCCAGGTGGAAAATTTATTATGGGGAGAGAATACAAACGACATTTCGGGCGAGGCATATCGTTCGATGAGCGGATTTTGATAGGAATCCCTTAGTTCACGGGCCATGCGAGACTCCTTTTTCTGCAAGGATCGTTTTCCGGTATGCGGTACCGGCATGCCACGAAAGGGGAGCAGAAATATAGTTCATTTACGGCATCTCCGGCGCGGTACTCCCTCCGTCGGCAGGGCCGATGCCACCCCGCGGGACAATTTATACTTGCACCTCCTCCATGGCGCTATCTATATATATAATGATAAAGGGGGCACCATGAAAAAGATGTTTTCAGCAGGATCTCTGGGATCTCTCGCCGTGATCGTGATGACGCTTGCATGTCCCTTCGTAATTTTTGGCCAGACCGTTGAGTTTTTCATGAATAACGGCCAGGAACTGCTCCAGCGCGGAGCCTACAGCCAGGCCGCCAATGCATTCAAGGAGGCCCTGTCCCGCGAGCCCGACTATTTCGAGGCTCAATATAATCTGGGGCTGACCTATGTCCAATGGGGTAACTATCCCTCAGGGGTTGTCGAGCTTAAAAAAGCTCTGAATATGAAGCCCACTAGTTCCATCGTCTGGTCGAGCCTGGCCGTCGCCTACGACAACCAGAACAATGCGGTCGGCGCCATGGATGCCCTGGCCCACGCCGTGAACTATGATCCCTCAAACGTCACCGCCCGCATGAACCTGGCCGCAATGTTTGCAAATGCAAAGAAGATGCCCGAGGCGATTACCCAGTACCGGGAGCTGGTGAAAATGGACGGCGGCAATGTCGAGGCGATTCTTAACCTGTCGCGCTGTCTGGTCTATATAAACCAGCTCGGCGAGGCGAAGGGATATTTAAAGCAGGCCATTGCCGCCGAGCCGGATAAGGGCGATGCCCACAGTGAGCTCGGCGATATCTACCTGAAAAACGAGCACGATACCGATGCGGCAATCGTCGAATACCAGGCCGCGATCATGGTTGAGCAGAATAACGCAACCTACTATCAGCAACTTGCGTGGGCTCTCGAAAACAAGGGCCGTAAACAGGAGGCAGTGGAAACCTGGAAAAAGGCGCTCCTCTATCTGGACGATCCGATGCAGAAAGAGGATGTGCAGACCAGGATCGACCGGCTCGAAAAGGGCGCCGAATTGAGCGGGGCTGCCGGCGTCAGCACCCCGCATGAACCCACGATGACCCGCAGCCAGACCGAGGATCTCGAACGCGAGGTCCGGCCGGATTCATCGAAGGAGGCTCCTCGTCTGAAAACAACGCAGGTGGACGTTTCGAGCGACCTTCAGCAGCTTAGCGACGATACCAGTTCCATGGATTTAACCAAGGAGCTGAACAAACTCTCCGGAGCGGTTAAATCAACCCCGGCCAAATAGCACGCTCACCGCTCTTCTCTCGGGGCTGCCCATCGACCGCCCGGTCGGTCGGGCTGCTGCCGATCCGATAGCAGATCCATGGATCGCTGTAACGCATACAGCGCATACCTGAAGAAACGGTTCGACGCCGCAGTACTCAAGGTTCCCCTGAATGCCGGGTTCACCTGCCCCAACCGCGATGGCCGGAAGGGAACGGGAGGGTGCGCTTTCTGCGATAATCGCGCATTCAGTCCGGTTGCCGGAGCGGCAGCCACCCCGCTCGATCAATTGACTTCGGCTATAGAACGGACTGCCGACCTGCGGAAGGTTTTCATCGCCTACCTGCAACCATTTTCCAATACCTATGCCCCTCCCGACCTTCTGGCCGGAATCTATGAGCCGCTCCTGCGGCTTCCCCGCGTCGTGGGACTGAGCATCGGGACGCGGCCCGATTGTCTGCCCGATCCGGTGTACGATTACCTTGCGGACCTCACGCGGAGAACCTACCTGACCGTTGAACTCGGGTTGCAGACGGCTCACGATGCGACTCTGGCGCGGATCAACCGGGGGCACACCGTTGCCGACTTTGCCGGGGCGGCGGTTCGCCTTTCGGCGGCGGGCATCGACTGCGTCGCCCATGTCGTGCTCGGCCTGCCGGGCGAGACCGGGGAGATGATGCTTGCCACCGCGTCCTTCCTCGCTTCGCTGCCGGTCAGCGGCGTAAAAATCCACCAGCTCATGGTCATTCGCGGGACGCCGATTGCCGATTGGCACCAAAAGGGAGACGCGCCGGTCATGACGATAGAGGAGTATGCCTCGATCCTCTGCGGCTTTATCGAGCGGCTCCGGCCCGATCAGCATATCCACCGGATCATGGCCGACTCCCGCCCCGGGAACGGCCTCCTTGCGCCCGAATGGAGTGCCCGGAAATCGGCATCGATCTCATATCTCCGGCAGTGCATGGAGGAGAGCGATATGGTGCAGGGCAGACGCTGCCGTCGCACCACCCCGTGACCGCCTGTTCGCATGTGCAATAAATTGGCATGGTTGTTGCGGTTTTATTTCACCTCCATTGACGTTAGACCGCATAGCACCGCATAGCAAGGAGCGAACCGTGGTTCGGGAAACGAGTGATGCAAACTTTCAGAAGGATGTGCTGGAGTCGAAGCTGCCCGCGATCGTCGATTTCTGGGCGCCGTGGTGCGGGCCGTGTCGTGTCGTCAGCCCGATCATCGAGCGCCTGGGAGAGCAGGCGGCAGGCAGGGCGGACGTTTTCAAGATCAATGTCGACGAGAATCCGGCGAGTGCCGAAAAGTATCGAATCGCGGGCATTCCGACCGTGATTTTTTTCAACCGGGGAGAAGTGGTAAAGGAGTTCGTCGGCGTTCAGCCCGAGCGGGTGTATACCAATACGCTTTCGGAACTGTGAGGGGAGAAAGAAAAATCAGGAGTGACAAAGCGCAACCGCCGCGGCAACCTGCCGGTCGTCCCGGCTATGACGTACCGGTCTGTTTACCATGCGGTATTACCGGAGGTACATCGTACTTTACCGACGGTCTTTTTTCTTTTCCCTGAGCACATACGTCTCGAACAGTTTCGCCTCTGCCGGGAGTTCCCCGCCGGCGGGAGAAACGACCTGGCGGAAGAGGTCGCCATTCCGGTCGGCAGGGGAGGCGCTTTTCCCGACCTTTTCCGGTTTGAGCGGCATGGCGAGGTGCTGCACGATAAAATCCTTCAGCTCCTCGGTGCCGCCTGAGATGATCGTGGCTTCCTGGCGGTGGCTGCGGATCGTTTTAGTCATGGAGGCAACGGCGGCTGTCGGTTCGGCTTTCTTACGGCGGACCGGGTGCTGTTTAGAGGCATTTTTCATCGGCACGCTCCGGGTGGAAGGATACCGCCTACTATAGTACATTAAATATTAAAATTGTGCAAGGTGCCGCCTTAAAAAATGCAAAGCCGGTCAGTGTGCGCCCTTGCCGGTAAAAACGACCCAGAAGGTGCGCAGGATGATCTTGATGTCGAGCTTGACAGACATGTTCTCGAAGTAATACAGGTCGTACATGACCTTCTGTTTGACATCCTCAATTGACGCATCGTACTTGTGCTTGACTTGTGCCCATCCGGTGATGCCGGGTTTCATCTTGATTCGGCGCACGTACCAGGGAATTTCGAGCTTGAGCTGCTCGACGAAGAAGGGTCGTTCCGGACGCGGGCCGACGAGGCTCATTTCGCCCTTCAGGACATTGAAAAACTGGGGAATTTCATCCAGCCGCGTTTTCCGGATGAAATTCCCGACCGGCGTGATCCGCGGATCGTTCTTCGATGCCCAGGTCGGCCCGGACCGCTTTTCGGCATCCTGGTACATGGAGCGGAACTTGTACATGGTGAAATTCCTGCCGTTCTGTCCGACCCGGAGCTGGTTGTACACCACCGGTCCCGGCGAGGAAAGCCTGATGACGGCCGCGACCAGGAGCCAGGCGGGCGCGCCGACGGTCAGCACGGCGAGCGAAACGGTGATGTCCATGAGACGCTTGATCTGCGCCTCCCAGCCGGGCATATGGTCCTGCAGGAGCACGAGGAGCGGAATCCCGAACACCTGGTGCGTCTTCAGGTGGCCCGTTATGACATCGATGAGCGAAGGCACCATGTACACGGTCACCGTGATGTCGCCGCAGTAGTTGAGTACCTTCATGATCTCATTGGCCGAATCGCTGACATGCGCGACGATGATCGCCGGGACGCGTTCCCGTTTGACTATTGACGGAAGGTCCGAGTAGGTGCCGAGGACGCGGTAGCCGCCCACGAGCGTGCCGCGTTTTCGTCCGTCGTCGTCGATGAATCCGGCGACGCGGTAACCGAGCTTCGCGTAGGCGTGGATTTCCTTGACAAGCCGCTCACCCGACGCGTTTGCCCCGATGATGAGCACCTTGCTGACGCCGATGCCGCGCGAAAAGAGCAGCGGCAGGAGCGAATGGATGGCAAAACGGGAGGCGGTGGCGAAGAACAGCATGCACCCGCCGTAGGTCAGGAGCGCCGCGAGTTTCGTGCGCGTGAAAAATACCCGCACGTCGCCGGTATGGGCGAGGTCGATGATCTGCTGCGCGCTTGTCAGCAGGCAGATGAACAGGGTGCCGAAGAGGACCGCCCGGGCGATCACGACGAACTCATCGAATCGCGACTCCTTGTGCCACTCGCGGTAGAGGCCATTGACAAAAAACAGGAGCAGCCACATGGCGTTCCACAGCAGGAGCACCGGATTGAAATAGGATGAAAAATCGATATGCGGGTTGTACGCTTCCGGGAAGAGCCCCGAGGCGTACCGCAGCCATACGGTGGTAAAAAACGCGACGTTGATCGCGATGACATCGAACAGAAACGTGAGCAGTTTTTCGAAAATACGTATACCCATAATACCGTTCTACAGCGCTCCCTTGATGAAATCGTCGAAAAGCGCCGAACCCGAACGCACCGGAAAGCCCTGCGCCGCGGTTTCGCAGTAGACCTTTGCCGCGCCCCGGGGTATTCCGGGGCCGCAGTCGGCAAAGGGCACGGGCGAGGCGTCGTGGGTTCTCAGCGCAAGCGGCGTCGCGTGGTCGGGGGCCACGATAATCCGCAGGTTGCCGGTTTCATGCTGCAATTTCAGCATCTCGCCGACGATGTTCCGGTCGAACTCTTCGATCGCGGTAATTTTTTTCTGGAGCGATCCCTCATGCGAGGTCTCGTCCGGCGCTTCGACGTGCAGGTAGACGAACTCCTCATCGGCAAGGGCAGAAACGGCGGCGGCCATTTTCCCGGCATAGTTCGTGCCGAGGTACCCCGTGGCTCCCTCGACCAGCCTCACGCGCAGACCGGCGAGCATCCCCAGCCCCCGCACGAGGTCAACCGCCGAGATCACCGATCCCGACAGCCCATGGCGCGCGGCAAGGGAGGGAAGCGTTATCGCGCGGCCCTGGCCCCAGAGCCAGATGTCGGTTGCGGCCTTTCTGCCGCTCCTTTCGCGTACAAGGTTTACCCGCGCATCTTTCAGCACCGTTCTTCCCCGCCGCATGAGCGAGTGCAGAAGCTCGCTTCCCGGCCCGCGGGGGAGAAAGGGCGCAATGGCGCGACCGGTAAAATCGTGGGGAGGGACGCAGGCGCAGCCGTCCGGGAAATCGGGCACCACCATGAGATGGCGGTAGGAGACCCCGCCGTGAAACCGGACCGTATCGCAGCCCAGTTCCCGCTCGATGAGGCCGATAAGCTCCAGCGCATCGTCGGTTTCAATGTGCCCCGCCGAATAATCGATCATGCACTCTTCGGCGATGGTCACCAGATTGCAGCGAAACGCGGTTTCGCTCTTCCCCAGGGGAACTCCCATGCTGGCCGCTTCGATCGGCGCCCTGCCGCTGTAGTAGCGGGCCGGGTCGTAACCGAGGAGCGACATGTTGCCGACGTCCGATCCCGGAGGCAGGCCTTTCGGGATCGTGGCCACGCGTCCGATGGTGCCGCCTGCGGCGATGCGGTCCATATTCGGGGTACCGGCATAGTCCAGCGGTGTTTTCCCCTGCAGCTCGGGAATGGGAAAATCGGCCATTCCGTCGCCCACCAGCATTGCATATTTTAAGGCCATGTTACTCCCGGCGTATTTGAAAACTATCCCGCGATCTCCTGCATAAGCTCAACAAGCGTGTCCTGCATCCGCTCTTTCTCAATGACGCGGGTGTGCCGTTCCGGCTTCTGCCGCAGCCCCGCAAGCGCCCGGTGAACCGGCACTCCCGAGAGGGCGCTTATCCGGTCGATCGCCGCGAATTCGTCATCGAGGATCTCTCCGGTCATGCCCCGCAGGACATGGGTGCCGAACTTATACGGGCTCGCCGTCGAGGCGATGACCGTGTGCCGACCGCCGGGAGGGTTCATCCTGCGGCTTATCGCCGCGGCCACGGCCGTATGCGTATCCATCACATACCCCGTCCGCCTGAACTCCTCGCCGATGGTCGCGAGAACCTCCCGCTCATCGGCCCAGCCGGAAACGATGAACCGATCGAGGCGCTCCCTGGTCGCTGCATCCACCGTGAAGGCGCCGCTTTCGGCGAGCGACCGCCACCACGCCGTCACCGGTCCCGCATCGTGGCCGTTGACTTCGAACAGGAATCGTTCGAGGTTGGAGGAGATCAGGATGTCCATGGAGGGGGAGGTGGTGCGGGAGAAGACGCGGTTGCTGTCGTAGCGGCCGGTCGCGAAAAAATCGGCAAGGACATTGTTGGCGTTGGAGGCGCAGATAAGCTTTCCAACCGGCAATCCCATGCGCATCGCGTAGTAGCCGGCGAGGATATTCCCGAAATTGCCCGTCGGCACGCAGTAATTCACCGCCTCGCCGTCTTTGATCGTGCCCCGGCCGACCAGCGCGGCATACGACGAGAAATAGTAGGCGATCTGCGGACAGAGCCTGCCCCAGTTGATGGAGTTTGCCGACGAGAATTCGACGCCGCGCGCCCGGTAGCGCTCGCGCAGCTCGCTGCTGCCCAGCATCCGCTTGACTTCGGTCTGGCACTCGTCGAAGTTTCCCTTCACCGCGACCACCCTCGTGTTGTCGCCGTCGGTCGTGGTCATCTGCAACTTCTGGACTTCACTCACGCCGCCGTGGGGAAAGAAGACGACGATCGATATCCCCTCGCGGTTCTTGAACCCTTCGAGCGCCGCCTTGCCGGTATCGCCGGAGGTCGCGACCAGGATGACCGTGCGGGAACGATCGCCGAGAATTTTTTTCGAGGTGCCCAAAAGGCGCGGCATGATCTGGAGCGCGACATCCTTGAAGGCCGCGGTCGGTCCATGCCAGAGCTCCATGACCGAACGGCGGTCGTCGAGCGGCACCACGTTGACGATGTCGCCGGTGTCGAAGGAGTCCGCGTTGTAGGCGCGCGCGATGCAGGAGGAGAGGTCGTCCGCCGGAAAATCGGTCAGGAGCGGGGAGAGTATCCGCCCGGCGATGGCCTGGTAGCTCCCGCCCTCACCCGGCCGGGCAAGCTGCCCGGGAAGCTCTCCGGGCACGAACAGCCCGCCTTCGGGTACCATGCCAAGGGCGATGGCACGTGCGGGAGAGGCCGGTGGATGATTGTTGCGGGTGCTGATGTACTGCATTGGTTCCTCGTCGAAGGGGCTCGCCGCCCTACTCCTCGATGCGTATGACCTGGGTGCGATCTTTGATATAGTGCATTGCCTCGATGCGCGTGAGTGCGGATCGGAGGTTTTTTTCGAGGGCCGAATGGGTAAGCATGATGACCGGGACGCCCTTCTGCGGAAACCCCTCCTTCTGCATGACCGAAGCGAGGGAAATGCCCTCGTCGCCGAGAAGCCCCGCGATGGAGGCGAGGACGCCGGGCTTGTCCTGCACGGTAAACCTGAGGTAGTACCGGCCCTCGATCGACTCGATCGGCTTGACCGGCATCTCGCGGGAGGAGCTGTAATAGAGCATCGGGATGCGGACGCCGGTCCGGCAGGAGATGTTGTGCGCAACGTCGATGATGTCGCTGATCACCGCCGAGGCGGTCGGCAGTTCGCCGGCGCCCTTGCCGTACAGCAGGATCTGGCCGACCGCGTCGCCCTCCAGGAGCACCGCATTGTAGACATCCGAGACCGAGGCCAGGATGTGCCGCGCGTGCAGCATGGCGGGGTGCACCCGGACATCGATGGCGTCGTCGTCGCCATTCTTTTTGATGATGCCGAGAAGCTTGATGGTGTAGCCGAGCTCGGCGGCAAAGGCGATATCGTCTTTGCCGATCGCGGTAATCCCCTCGATGCTGATCGATGAGAACGGCACATACCCGCCGCCCGCCAGAGAGGCGAGGATCGCCACCTTATGCCCCGAATCGCCGCCCCCGACATCGAGGGCCGGGTCGGCTTCGGCAAACCCCTTTTTCTGCGCCTCGTCGAGCGCCGCGGCAAAGGTGACTCCCTCGCGCGACATCTTCGTGAGGATGTAGTTGCAGGTGCCGTTGATGATCGTTTTGATTGACAAAATGTTGTTGGCGACCAGCCCCTCGCGAAGCGCCTTGATGATCGGCATGCCGCCGCCCACGGCCGCCTCGAAGTAAACCGAAACGTTCTCCCGTGCCGCGGCTTCGAAGATCTGCGGACCATATTCCGCCAGAAGGGCTTTGTTGGCGGTAATGACGTGCTTCTTCCGGCCGAGCGCGGCGAGGACGAGCTCACGGGCAAACGTGGTGCCGCCCACGAGCTCCACGACGATCCGGATTTCGGGGTCGTCGAGAATATCCTGCGCATCGGCGGTGCAGATGGCGCCGAAGGATGCAAGCTGTTCCCGCCGTTTGGGGTCCTTATCGGCGATACGGGCTATACGGATGGGCAGCCCGCGCTCCTGCCGCAGATTTTCGATGCGCCTGCCGAGAATTTTGATGACGCCGCCGCCTACCGTCCCCGCTCCCACGATCCCTATCAATATTTCCTGCATGGACCATCTCCTCTATAGTATTCGATCACAGGGATTAAAAATACCTTATTGCCCGGAATATAGGCCGGAGACTTGCAGGTGTTGGTGGGGGAACCAACCCTGCCACCTTTGGTGGGGGAACCTCGCTTCGCGGTTCCCCCTGGCCCCCGGCCGCGCGAAACGCGCGTCCCGGGGCACACCCCTTCCTGCGGAGGTGCGCGGCGATGTCTGCCTGCGGCAGACGCTCGCGCACCCACGCAACGCTCCCATTTGGTAGAAAACACATGAAAAAATTATAACCAGGGACTTCATTGTCTGCCCTCCATTGCATTCCCGTTCTTTTGCCGTCCTCATACTTCATCCTTTTGTTTTCAAACCATCACGAAATGCACGTTTTTGATCATTAATTGGGGGTAAAAGTGGCGATATCGATCACGAAAACCCCTCTAATTGCACGAAATTTGCACGAAATTCATACTTAACTCA
>Ga0181520_10011744_pt1 | contig 11428 bp, 4 predicted proteins | sample PEATcosm2014_Bin_29_FD_132451 | JGI IMG/M metagenome (GOLD analysis project Ga0181520, IMG submission 132451) | Peatland microbial communities from MTU Mesocosm Facility, Houghton, MI, USA - PEATcosm2014_Bin02_30_metaG | ecosystem: Environmental > Terrestrial > Soil > Wetlands > Peat | place...
CTGATAACGCAGCGGGCCGGGGAACGTGCCGACCGTTCCGACGTTATAGAACGGATTGGCCACGATCTGGTTCAGCGCGTTGCCGTACTTGTACGAGAGCCGCGGGTCCATCTGGTCGAGGTTCGCACTGGTGAAGCAATTGCCGTTGCCGGCGCCGCACAACTGGTTCGTGTAGTTCATGAAGAAGGTGGCGTCGAAGATAACCCCCTGCGGCAGTTCGCGCTGCACGGAAGCGTTGATACGGTCACTATGTTGCAGCGGGCGATTCGGGTTCACGAAACTGACGCTATCGCCTAATCCCGTGTTGGCTCCGAGGGTGTTCCCGGTGACCGCCGTGATCGGGTTGGTGGCCGGGAAGGGGTTAGACAGGTTCATCTGAGGAACGCCCTGAATGGCATTGGGAGCTCCGGTGATCGTGGAGAAACCGTAGGTATTGGTGCTCTCGATCTCGTAGCTCTGGTTGGCATCCCAAGGAGTGTAGTACCGCGCATAGCCGCCGCGAATGGACGTCTTATCGTTCAATCGGAAGGCGGCGCCGATGCGGGGCGACAGCGATCCCCATCCGCCGTTCCAGGTGGGCGTGCTGCCGCTTTCGAAGTTATACGCGCCGTTAAAGGTCCAGGGTCCCGAGTAATACTGCTTCACCAGCGCGGGCATTTGCGGAGCGCTGGCGCCCTGGAACATGGCAATCGGAGTGGTCAAGTTTAGTGGAGCGGTGAGCTCGTTCTTGAGGTCGTAGTACGGAGTGGTGTATTCGTACCGCACGCCGAGGTTGATGGTGAGCCGGCGGTTGACCTTCCAATCGTCGTTCAGGAAAGCCGCATAGTAGATGTCGCGGTTGGTCGGTACGGCATTGACGGGCATGCTGGTTGAACCGCACGCCCAGCAGTTGTCCGAACCCGCATTGGTCGGCGCGATCGCGCCCAGCAGGAACGTGGCATATCCATCGCCCGATACGTTGGTCGGACCGCTATAGGGGTTGACGTAGGTGTTAGCCGTCACCGAGGGGTCGAAACCGAAGCCGGGGTTCTGATTCGAGAGCACGCTGAGCACGCGGCTGGCGCGCGTCTCGAAACCGGCCTTCAGATAATGGTTGCTGCGCTGCTGCGAGACCTGCGCGGCAATCGAATCCGAGTTCGGCAACTGCTGCCAGTAGCCGCCCGAGGGACCCATCACCAGGTTCAGATTGGCGCCGGTGGTATCCAGAATCGACATGCGCGGGATCAGTTTGGGAACCTGCGAATTGGTGTACAACTGCTGGTAGAAAGTCTGACCCGGCCAGACCGACGCGAACGTCGTCTCGTTGGAAGGAATCGTGAAGTTCGAAGCGTCCACGAAACCGTGGTAGTCGCCGCGGATATTGAGCACCGTGGTCGAATTCATGGCGTACGTAACGTTGCCGACAATCTGAGTCGCGTTGCGCTTGCTGCCGCGGTCGTTCTGGAAAAGAGAAGACCCGGTCGGGTTGCTCGTGGTCGCGGGCGTCCGCAGGAGGCTCGCGCGGCCGTAAATGCGCAACTTATCGGTCACGTTGTAGTCGACGCGATCGGAAAAGTTGAAGTAAGGATAGTTCACCGGCAGGCCGGCCACGTAGTTGTTGATGTGATAGGGACCGATACCCGGCGCATTCGGCGACCACAACTGCGAGGTATACTGGGCCGCGACCGGGTTGAGCCGCGAAGCCGGTATGACGTTCCCGGGGAACGGCGTGCGAGTTACGTTGCCCTGGGCGTCCGTCAACGTGGTCATCGGATCGTAAATGGTCCGGAGCGCGCCAACGGTATTGAGCGATTGCGAAAAATCGCCCGTGCGCTCGAGCGCGGTGGGCAGGGTCTCGAGAAGCGTGGTGGGTTGATGGTACTTCCAGGCTTCGTACGATGCGAAGTTGAACAGTTTGTTCTTCAGGATCGGGTTCCCGAACGTGCCGCCATACATGTTCTTGCGATCCAGGTTCAGGCTTCTGTTCACGCGGTCCTCAACGGCATTCATCCACGGATACTGGCCCTGATAGAAAGCCAGACCGTGATACTCGTTGGTACCCGACTTAGTGATCATCGTGATGGCCGAACCGGCGCTATGGCCGAATTCGGAGTCGATCGAACTTTGCTGGACGTTGACCTGCTCGACCGAATCGGGGCTGGGCTGGAAGCTGTTCTTAACGCCGATGCCCGTCGGGCTGCCATCCACCTGCAAATCGTTCGAAAACAGTGCGCCGCCGCCGATGCTCTGCGAACCGGGACCCCAGCTATTAAACGGGTTCCAATCGCCGTTGCTCGTGCTCGGCACCACCGCTGGATCCAACTGCGCCAGCAGGAACGGGCTGCGGTAGGTCTGCGGCATGCTGCCGGTCAGGACGCTGTCCACAGTCGTTTCAATCTTTCCGGTGTTGAACTGCACGGCGGCCGCTTCGGCCGTTACCGTGATGGTTTCCTGAATGTTACCGGTCTTCATCGCCGCGTCAACGGTGACGTCGGCCCGGGTGTCGAGCGCGATTCGCTCCGCGACAAACTTAGTGAACCCCGGAGCGGTTACCGTCAGCGAATAGTTGCCGGGTTCGACAAGGTCGAACAGGTAATGGCCACTCTCGTTGGACTGCCGGACAGTCGTTACGTTAGTGGCGATGTTGGTTAGGCTCACTGAAGCGCCGGCAATCGCGGCCTGCGACGGGTCGGTGATTGTACCTTGCAGGCGCGCCCGATAATCCTGGCCAAAACTTAGGCCAGCAAGCAGTGCCAACAAGGAAAGACACTTCACGAGGTTTACAGGGACCTTCCTCATGCTACTCCCCCTTCATTTCGATACAAATCCACCAAAGCGAACACAAGTGATTCTATTACGTATCGGTTCCAAAAGGAATCAGACTAAAGTATGATTCTTCACCCGCCTAAAGCGCGGTTCCAACCCGCGGGAGGGGGGCTCGTGGCGGCGGAATCGCGCTGGAACCCCGCGCATCGCCTGGCCGACGGCGGACCAAAGCCGTTCGTTCTACAATTGACGGTTCACATATAGTAGAATCGGTTCCAGAGGCTAGTAGAATACAGTTCCAAAAGCGATACGCCGGAGAGCGCCGCTAGTTAGTCGTGTTAATTACATCGCGGTCCCATTTAGCGGGACTTCTATGTTCGAACATAGATCCGGTGCATGAATTGTGCGCCCCGTCGCCTCGTTCCCGGCCGGTCCGCGTTTAACGGTAATATCATGAGTTCCCAAACGCTCGATCGAGCATCGTCATTCGATCATTTGGTCCCTTTTCGCTGGCCGTCCGCCTGGAGCGATCCGGCGCTGTTGCGGTGGTTTGCCGCGAGTCCGATCAACTGCCTGCTGTTTGAAAGCCTGAACGCCGCGAGACCGGTCGTCGGCGCGGCCCGCGCGGCGGGCCTGACCGCGCTCGAATGGAGCTCGCTGAAAGCGGCCCCGCTGGAACAGGTCGAATGGGATTCCGCGGCTTCGCAGACCGCGATCACCGGCCTGGTCTGGCCGCGCATCAAGATATCCAAAGGGGAGAGCGACGTGGATGCCGGCCCCACCGGCGCGCCTTGGATCGATTCCAATAGCTGGGTCGCCAGGCTGGCCGCCGTGCGTGCCCCGAGCCGGCCCGTTTGGCTGGGCTTCGAACTTGCCAAGGACGACCCCACGCCGGACCTGGCAACCTATAATATTGCGATTGCCGATTCCGCCGCCAGCGGAGCGCGCTGGATGATGGCGCTCGATGAGGGCCTGCGCAAGGGATTGCCCGTGGGTAATGCCGATGCCGTGAAGACGTGGCGGGGCATCCTGGCGACGCTCGCGTTCTTCGAAAAGCGGCGGCAGTGGGCCGCCTGGGAACGCTGGGGATCGATCGGCATTCTTTCCAGTTTTGCCGGCAAGGACGAATTTATGGGCCAGGAGCTGCTCAACCTGGCGGCTCGGCGCAACCTTCTTTATCGCGTCCTGGACCGTGCCCACCCGGCGAGCCAGAAGTTCGAGGGGCTGCCGGCGGTCCTCTATGTAGATAGCGAGCTGCCTTCCGCGGAGTTGAAAGCCAAACTCGGCGCCTTCGCGCGGTCCGGCGGTATGCTCATCGTGCCTCACGCGCTGGCGGCGCAGTTCCCGGGCGAGGCGTCCGTGGCAACCCAGGTCGCGGGATACGAAGTGAAGTCTCTCGGCAGGGGTTCGGTAGCCGCGGCCACGCGGGACTGGGACGATCCCTTTTTCCTCGCCGCGGACGTGCATAACCTGGTGAAAAGGCGCAACGACCCGGTGGCGTTATTCAACGCCCGATCCTTATGGGAGCACTACTCGGTGGCTCCCGAGGGTCGCGGCGCGCTGCTCCAGTTCGTGGCGTTCACCAGCCGGCCCACCGAGTCTGTGAGCGTCGCGCCGGCGAAGGCGTGGCGATCGGCCGCCATGCATACCATCGGCCCCGATGCGCCCGCCATCCTGGAGCCGGCCAAGGTGGAGGGGCGTGTGGAGTTTCATCTGCCCCCGTTCTCGTGGTACACGGCTGTGGAGTTTCGATCGTGAGATCCCCGTGCGAGGAGGTCCTATTATGAGAGACAATCGCGCTATTTGCGGCCGCATGACGCGCCGCGGCCTGCTCATGAACACCGGAATGGCCGCTCTTGGCGCGGCTCTGCTGCCGCGCGCCGGCCGTGCGGCGGTCGAGGCGCCCGCGGCTCCGGTCGCGCTGGCCCGCTGCCGCTCATACGATGCGGAACTAATGCCGGCCCTGACGAAGATGTTCGACCAGATCGGCGGGCTGGGACGGCTGGCGAGCGGCAAGACCGTGGCCGTGAAAGTCAACCTCACGGGCGATCCCGATTCGCGCATCGGTTTCGTCCCCATCGGCTGCACCGCCTGGACGCATCCGGCGGTGATCGCCGGCACCGTCCACCTTCTGGGACGCGCGGGCGCGCGGCGCATTCGCATCCTCGAAAGCCCCTGGCGATCGGCCGAGCCCGTCCAGGAGTACATTAGCGCCGCCGGCTGGGACCCCATCCTGTTCACCGGCGCCGCCTCCAACGTGGAATTCGAGAACACCAACTTCCTGGGTTCCGGTAAGCGGTACGTCCGTTTTCCGGTGCCCCGCGGCGGCCACCTGTTTCCCGCGTTCGACCTGAACCACTCTTACGCGGACTGCGACGTTTTCGTTTCCATCGGCAAGATGAAGGAGCACCTGACGACCGGCATCACGCTCTCCATGAAGAACTGCTTCGGCATCACGCCCTGCACCATTTATGGCGATGGCGCGCCGGACGACGAGGCGGGGCTGGTACCCCGCGGCGGGCGGTTTCCGATTCATACCGGATCGCGCCAGCCCGCGAAGTGTTCGCCTTCCGAGATCGATCCCAAGAGTCCGCGCGAAGGCGGCTATCGCGTGCCGCGCTGCGTGTCCGACCTGGTGGCGGCCCGCCCGATCCACCTGGCAATTATCGATGGCGTCGAATCGATGACCGGTGCCGAGGGCATTGGTCCCATGACCAAGCACGTCGCCCCGCACGTGCTGGTGGCCGGCACCAATACCGTTTGCGTGGATGCCGTGGGCATGGCGGTTATGGGTTTCGATCCGATGGCCGACCGTGGGAAGGCGCCTTTCGAGTTCTCCGACAGCACGCTTCGGCTGGCCGAGGAACTCGGCGTCGGGACGCGCGATTTGAAGCGCATCGAAGTAATTGGCGACCGCATCGCGGATCTGGTCTTCGACTATCGCAAGAATGGTTTCCCGATGCGGAGAGAAATCCCCGACCACGACCATCCGGCCGCGCCGCCGAAGGCGTAACGCATCGGTATCGATCCAGCGAAAGGGCAGTGCGGAGCACCCCTACGGCCGCGGTCTAGCCGTCGCCGGGCCCAATAACACTCGCAGAGTGACGAAGCCGTTAGCCGGAAGCTCCACGTCGCAGCCGTTCTTCGATACCGCGATCTCCCGCCCATCGGTTTCCGCGGCATCGCCCTCCCACAGCCGCCCGATTTCGAACAGGCCCGCGCTCAGGTGGACCTTGTGCGGACGCCCCCCAGTGTCCAGCAGGCGCATCACATAGCCACGGCTGTCTTCGGCGGGCTTGAGCGTCTCCAACTCAAAATCGTCGCCGCCAATCTGCACAAGGGACCCTTTATCGGGCGGCAGGGTGCCGCGCAAGCCGATTTTGTCCGACGCAGACAGTTGCCCGATCTCCAAGGGCGTCAACGCCTCGCGCCCCATCCGGCTCAATGCGGCCGAGCTCAGTTCGGCTCCGCTCGTCAGCAGGTAACGGAACGTGAAGTCGCCGCTCTGCACACGGGGAAAGTTGGTGTGCCAGTAGTTGTTCAACGCGTAAGCGAAGATGGTGGCCGAGGCAGGCTCGAACTTCTGCGGCCACCGGCCGCGGTTGATGTCGCCGAACGTCGCCAGCGGTCCGTCTAGCGGGACGATCGCGGCGCTCAGTCCGCCGCCGCTCACCCGCGCCCAATGCCCGACCGTGAACCACTCGCGGCTGGCCCCCGCCAGTGAGTCTCGCGCGGGAGCAACGGTACCGACCTGCCCTTCGTAGTCGAACCGTCCATCCGATGCCGCCACGGGGAAGGCGAAGTAGATCGCTTCCTTATCATTCGAAGGATCTTTCGCGACGTAATTGACGAACTCGATCTGTTTGGCGTGGTTGAACAGCCGGATCTCGGTCACGATCGAATGCGCGTGCGGCCCCGCATAGGCCACGGTCAGCACCTGGCCCCACGGTGTCCTCCGCAGGGCCGATTTCGATGGGCCGCTCGCGGTCTCAATTTTCAATTGGGCCTGCGGAAGATGGTCGCGCATATAGATCAGCCGCGTGCCGTCGCCGCCCGTGACGTACAGGTATTGGTTCAGCAGGTAGGGGCTGTGCGGGTCTACGATCTCGCGCCGCAGTTGCTTGTCGAAAACGCTCGAAACGGCTCCTCGCGCGGGATCGACGGTCACGCGGTAGTAATCGTTCTCCATCGAGTTGGCGGTCACGGGCTCCGGAGCCGCCTCGGCGGCTTGATCCGTGTGTTTCATCGTGTACACGCGATAGCCCAGCGGAGGCACCCGCATCGCGAGAAAACGCGCCCGCCGGTAACCGTTGCCAGTCCGCAACGTTTCCACGGCCACCGCCTTGCCGGTTGAGGCGTCCGCGATCTCCACGCCATCGTCCAGATCGCATTCGACCAGCGCGTCGCGCTCGTGCCCGAGCGAGTTGAACACAATCAGCGCGGGAGCCGCGACGTCGATCTGGTCGAGCAACCGGCTCATCGACTCGTTCGCGATCCAGTGCGCCTGCTCGCGCGCGTCACTCACGTGGAAATGCTTGGTCTCAATCTGCCGGATGCTCTCTTCGCTGTCCGGACGCGAATACCCGCCCCATGACGTGTAGGTGTGTTCGGCATACAGCACCAAGTCGTTCCACAGGCGCCGCAGCCGGTCGATCGGTGCGGCGAACTGCGGCTGTAATGCGGTTGCGAAAGACGCCAGTGTCTCGACCGCCGCCGCACGGCTTTCGGTCTCGCGGTACAACGCCGCAAACTGCGCGTCGGTGCCGATGCCGTCTTCCCAATAGGGCCCGAAGTCGCCGCGCACGGTTTCGAGTTTGTCGCCGGACTCGCGCTCGATGCGCTCAAAATAGTCCCGGAAGGTCGCCAGTTCCAGCCGCGGCCACGCGTATTTCGCATTCCAGCGTCGAACGAACTCACCCTCGCCGGGAATCAGGTCGGTGTTCTCCAACTGGCTGCCGAACATCAGGATCGTGTCGGGCGTATACCCGGGCGCCTCATGGGTTTCGAAGAACGTTGGGAGGCTCTCGCGGCAGCCCGCTTCCTGCGGCGGCAGCCCGCACACGAACCACACTTGTGAGTACTGCCGCGTGTACGCCATCAAAACCTTCGCGCCATCGGGACCCTGCCACCAGAACGGCGAATGCGTCTGCCAGCGCCCATACAGCGGTTGCGGCCCGCGGTCATCGTTGGCGCCGGCCGCAAAGTACTTCACGCCCGCGGCGTGCAGAATCGAGGCGTAGCTCCAGGGATACGCCGGCACGTCGGTGATGTTGGCGTAGTCTGCGCTCTTGCCCACCAGGCGGTTCAGCGCGTGCCCGGCGTACAGAGATCGCAGCAGCGTCTCAAGATCCGCGCCGCCCGCCATCAGGTTGGCGTACTGCGCCGGAATGGAGATGCGCCCCGCGCGCGCCTGGTCGAGGAACTCCTTCTGCGCGTCGGGTGTGCGCGTCCGCAGATACTGCTCCACAAGCCATACGCCGTCGGCCGAAAAGTGCAGACTGGGGTCTTTGCGCATCTCTTCGAGCAGATGGTCGAAGTTGCGGTTCTGCAGCTCCTCGATCTTGGGCTGGTAGTCGGTGAATCCGATGTCGAGATGGTTGTGCGGCACCATCATCACGGTGATTCTGCGCTTCGGCGTGAGAGCAATTGAGGTGTCGACTGTCTTGCCGTCCAGGGTCACACTCAACCGTGCCATCGCGCCCGCGGCGAACGCCGGCACGGCGAACTCGAAGCGTTGTTCGCCGAACCTTCCCGGCGCAAGGGCCGCGGAGAACTCGCGCCGATCGATGTGGAGCAGTAAGTTGCCCGCGTGGACCGGTACCGCCAGCTTCGCGGTTACCTCGACGATCTCCTTCAGCACCCCGTTGTCCTGGGTATAGAAATAGGATGGATTCACGTCGAACTCGGGCCCAGTGCTATCGTTGGCGGGATCGAGGCGCACCATCCGGAGCGCATCCCATTCGATCGAGGAGTCGCCGGCCTCATCGGCTTCGTCATCGATAGCGGTTATTCTCAGTTCGTTCTGGCCCTGCCGCAGCAGCGTGGCGGGCACCGGCACGGTCTGGTGCGCCTCGCCGTTGATCGGCGAATCGACGCGCCCTTCGGCGAAATAGGTCAGCCGGCGGCGCAGGTAAACGGTGCCCGTCGTGCCATTGAGTTCGAGTTCCAGTCTCGGTACACGCGGGTTACCCACGAGCACGCTGAATTCGAGCGCATAGGCGCCCGATGGCGGTGCGCTCAGTTCGAATCGGATGATGCGCGGGTGCGGCTTGGAACCGGCCTTGGCGTTGCGCGAGCCAGCTTGAGAAGGGGGCCACAGCGCGGCGACGTCAGGTGACCTGGCATCGACGACAATTGGCGTTGTTCCCTCTTGACCGTGGAACTCCACCGAGGCGTGATCGAAGTTGCCGATCTGCCAGACCGTCGCCCCGGCGGTGGATTGAGCGGTAGCGGCCGTACCAGCCGCGAGAAGGAAAAGGAGGAGCACGACCAATCGCCAGGTACCCATGGAAGCGAGCCGGCACTTGTCATTAAGCAGGGCTTTGAGCGACACCCCGCGCCTGAGCAATGCGGCGCGCGCGCGGTCTTCGCCACTTGCCCCGTTAGGCGGCAAGGAAAGGATTTGATACTGATCGGGTTCGTCACACAAAGAAGGCGGCATATGAGGCACCAATCAAGTGTACTCGCTGGAAAAGCGGATTTGCGCTGCGGATTAATAAGTACTTGAGAAGGGCCGCCTGGCAGGGAAGCTTGGTGAGAGCCAAATGGCGGAGAGAGAGGGATTCGAACCCTCGATAGAGTTTCCCCTATACACGCTTTCCAAGCGTGCGCCTTCAACCACTCGGCCATCTCTCCGGTTCGAAATTGCGGCTGGCTGCGGTCTCTTTTCGAGAATAGCATGCCCGCGCCCCACGGGCCGGCCGGGATGCCGAAGTAGAATAGACGTTTGACCCACTCCTCCTTCACGCGGCGCGCCTGGCTGGCCTCTTCGGCCGCCGCGGCGCTCTCCTGCGCCCGCCGCAAGGCCACCGGGTACCTCGGATATTGCTTCGTCGCCAATCAGGGCAGCCGCTCGGTCGCGGTGGTCGATCTCAGCCGCTTTGCCGTCCGCGCGCGCATCGCGCTGGATGCCGCTCCCGGCCTCGTCATCCCGCATCCCAGCCAGCCGAAGGTCTTCGTAGTGGCGCCGGAAAGCGGCACGGTCTATGAGATCGATGCCGCCTCGCTCGCCGTCGGGCGCCGCGTGCGTGCGGGCAGCCAGGTCGTCGGCGCGCAGCTCGCGCCCCATCGCGACGCTCTGTGGGTGCTCTATCGCGAGCCGCCCGTGCTGGTCGAGATCCCCCTCGATTCGCTGCGCCCCGGGCGCCGCATCCGCCTGCCGGCACCGCCCGATAGCTTCGATCTGAGCGTGCGGGGCCAGGCCGCCATCGCCATCCGGCAGACTCGCTCCATCGTGCTGGCACAGCTCGCCACGGCCTCCATCGAGCGCACCATCGCGGCCAACGCCGATCCCAGCGTGCTGCGCTACCAGCCGCTCGATGGCAACCAGTTGATCGCCGGCAGCCAGACCGAGCGCGCCGTGGCCATCTTCGACGCCCTCTCCGGAAAGGCCGTCGTCCGGCTGCCGGTGGCCGTGGCGCCGCGAAACTTCTGCTTCGATCCCACGGGCGGCCAGCTCTTTGTCACCGGCGACGGCATGGATGCCGTAGTCATTGTCTTCCCCTACAGAACCGAGGTGGATCAGACCATTCTCGCGGGGCGCGCGCCCGCCGCCATGGCGGTCACGGACAACTACCTGCTGGTGGCCAACCCCGAGACCGATAGCGTGACCGTGCTCGATATCGCCACGCGCAACCTGGTGGCCGTGGTCGAAGTTGGCCGCGAGCCGCGCTACATCCTGATCACGCCGGACAAGCAGTATGCCTTGGTGCTGAACGGAAAATCGGGCGACCTGGCGGTGATTCGCGTCTACTCGCTGGCGGTCACGCCCTCCGGAGCCGTGCGCCGCTATAAATCGGCGCCCCTGTTCACCATGTTCGGAGTGGGCGAGCAGCCCGTGAGCGCGGGCGTAGTAGCGCTCACTTAGGCCGCACTTACTTAAGCCGCTCCCGGCTAACTACCGGGTCACCAGGAAAACCGCGGTCTCCGCCCTCAGATTCGGCAGCCAGCTCAGCTTCCGCGAGCTCGCCAGGAAATACTGGCGTTCCACGGTGAGCTTTTCGAGAGCCGCCAGGTCCTCGAAATCGTGCACCGTGAGGAAGTGGATGTTAGGCGATTCGAACCACTCGTAGGGGAACAGCCGCGTCTTGGGCGCGCGCCCGCTGAACAGCATGGCCGCGCGCACCCGCCAGTGGCCGAAGTTGGGGAAGGCCACGATGGCACGCCGCCCCACGCGCAGCATCTCGCACAGCACCTTGCGCGGGAGGCGCGTCTCCTGCAAGGTTTGGCTGAGAATCACGTAATCGAAGGCCTGGTCCGGATAGCCGGCCAAACTCTCATCGATATCTCCCTGGTAGACCGAAACGCCGCGGGCGATGGCGGTCTGCACCTTGGCGCCGGACATTTCCACGCCGCGCGCATCCACTTGCTTGTTCTCGGCCAGCCACTGCAGCAGCCCGCCATCTCCGCAGCCCAGGTCCAGCACGCGCGCACCCGGCTCCACGATCTCGCCGATGATGGCGAA
>Ga0181520_10011747_pt1 | contig 11424 bp, 11 predicted proteins | sample PEATcosm2014_Bin_29_FD_132451 | JGI IMG/M metagenome (GOLD analysis project Ga0181520, IMG submission 132451) | Peatland microbial communities from MTU Mesocosm Facility, Houghton, MI, USA - PEATcosm2014_Bin02_30_metaG | ecosystem: Environmental > Terrestrial > Soil > Wetlands > Peat | place...
AAGGCTCAGGTGGCTACGATCCGACGACCGGCAATCCTGCTCCGGGTGGCCGCCCGGAGCAGGACATTCCTTTCGGAACCATCCCGAACTATCAGAAGTCGCTGTTACAAGGTGGCCGACGAAATCGGCCGGATGAGGGGCTGCGCCCAAAGCGTGACGCCTTCGCACGGCGCTCGCGCGCCGATCTCTCCCCTCAACCCCTCTCCCCGCTTGCGGGGCGAGGGCGCGCCGCGCCCGCCGCCCTTATAGCCGATCGCCCGCGCGGCGCAGATGTGAGGTTTTGTCGGTCCTGAGCGAACCGACCGGCCTGGGGCGAAGGACGGTCGAGCGCAGACCGTAAGCCCAACTCAACCCGACGAACCTGTTGGGCGACAGATTCAGGAGCGCGCCATGTTCAAGAAGGCTCTTCGCGCCGTCGTCATCGTTTTCTGCGCATCGCTGGCCGGATCGCTGGCGATCGTCAGCGTCTCTGCGCCCGCAGCCGCATGCTGCAGCGGCAAACACGCCGACTGACGCCCGGCGACGCCGTCGCCGCGCCACGGCCGTCCATTCTCCCGCGCGCGGGAGATGACGTGGGCGAAGCCGACTGATGAGGGGCGGTCGCGCCGGCGCATATCGCATTCGGTCTTACGCAGGCCTCATCCTTCGAGGCTCTCGCGTCAGTTCGGGCCTCGAAGGATGTTCCACGGGCCGCGCGTTCTGGAGCGTCGTTCGCGCCTGCTTCGCGGCGCCACGGGACAAGCGGCGGAAGCGACAAACTTCGAAAGATCCTGCCTCCATGAGGCCGCGGCTTGAGGCGTGGCGGAGGGGACGAACCGCTGGAGCTATGGAACCAACCGCGCGCCCTCCGCATTCTCAGGCGGGCGCCGCGGCCAATTCGTCGCGCCGCCCGGAGATCGCTTCGACTCGCCGGCGCACTTCATTCATGATCGCTTCAGGCCGGCTGCGGCTGGCGGGTTTCCTCGCGCTCGAAGCGTTGGCCACGACCCTTGGCGGCGCGGACCCGGGAGCGCAAGGCGACCGTTTGAGGCGTATCGCGGCGAGCGCGAGAATAGGGAAAGGTTCAAAACATGAGCCAGGTGACCTACGAGGTGATCGAGCACGACGGCGGCTGGGCCTATAAAATGGGCTCCACGATTTCCGAGACTTATCCCACCAAGGACCTCGCCCACGCCGCCGCGGCTCGCGCCGCGGGCGAGCAGAAGGCGCCAGGCGAAGACGAAGCCATCGCGTACGAGGATTCCTCCGGCGAATGGCGGGAAGAGGAAGCCCGCGGCGGAGATCGGCCCGAGGCGGGCGTCAAGGACTGAGGCCGAGATCGCGGCGGCCGCAACGTTTCGGCTGAGCGTCGGCCTTCATGGTCGCCCGCATCGGCGGCGTCGCTTCGTCGATCGCCGCCGGCGCCGCGGACAAAATCAATCGGCAGGATGTCAGGGGCCTATGCCGGCGAATCCGCGCAGCAGGATTGTGACTCGCGAGCGCTAGGGGATTTCCGACCCTGGCGGCGAACTTCGCTTCGGTTACGGTGCAGAGGTCGCGACGAAGGCTCGTCAACGGGTCTGACGATCCGCGGCGCCGTCACGTTCCCGAGTCAGCAAGGCCAAAGGCGCCATCGCCACGGAGGCCGAGAGATGAACGCGCTCGATCCAAGGGATCCGCTGCAGAAAAAGCAACTCAAGGCCTCGATCACGGACGCGATCGCGAAAGAGATCGAGGGCGCGGACCGGATTGACGTCGCCGCAAGAGTTGACGACTTGTATGAGCGGCTGCTGCTCAAGGCGGTCGTCTTTGCGCACATCCCATCTCTGACGGCTGGAATGGTCCGAAGAGACGTAATGGCGCAAAGGGCGCTTCACTAAATCTCCAGTTCCTTCATTTGCTCATCGCGCTCCAGTCCTTCCAACGGTTGCGTCCGATCTGGGCGAAGGGGCAGGAGGTTTCGGCGCCGACTGTCAGTTGGAAAATCGAGGAATTCGTAATCCGGCGCCGTAATTCCCGGCATGGCGAGTCCGACGACGTTTGCGCCAAAATGCTGCGCGCGAAAATCGCTTCAAATGCAGAGAGGTTTTCACGTTGCGAAAGTCATGAGATTCGTAATTCCGATAACCGGCCGCGCTTGCCAAATTGGTCTAACGTATTGCCAAGGGCGTCGAAGCGGTCGGCTCGACTGTCGGAGCGACGCTACTGCGCTCATGCAGCCGATCGCGCAGCTTCAGAAACGGTCGTTCGACAAGCCAATAGAGAAGCGCGCCGACTCCAAGCGCCGCCAACACCCCGACGCCCAAAGAAATTGCCTGCAAGGGTTGTGGCCACCCAGGCGCAGACGACTGCACGGCGTGAAAGACCATCTTGTGGCTGAGATAGAGGCTGTAAGCTCCAGCCGCCAAAGCGCCTGCGCCGGGTATGGAGTAGCGACCGATGAAAGACCGGCTGTCGCTCCCGGCAACGACAAGCAGCGCCATGCTGCTGGCCAGAAGCGGGAAGCCAAATACCGCCGGCAGGAACTTCGCGAACATGTCCTGGAAAAAGATCGCCGAGGCGACGACGCCGGCGACGCCGGCGATTGCGAGGATGTTCGCCCTGGTTGTGAGAACTCTCCACCACACAGGGCGGAACGTCTGAATCGCAGCCGCCCCCACGCCCGCGGAAAGCCCGTCGAGTCGCGCCCATGTCGGGTAGTAAATCAGCGTCATGTAGTGGCCGAAGTGTGGGTGGGCTGCGGCGTTGAACGGCTGTCGCGCCACATCGGCAAGCCAGAAATAGCCCCGACTCACGATCCCAACGATTAGGACAGCGATGAAAACGCCCACGACTTTCGTGGGGCGTGGTCGGATGGCGAGAATCGCGACAATCGCCGGAAATATAATGTAGAACTGCTCTTCCACGCACAACGACCATGCGTGAGAAAGAGCCTTCGGCGGATCAGGAACGTAGCCGAAGTTCTGCGTGAACGTCAGAAACTGCCACAAGGGTTGAATGGCAGGGCGTTCTCGCACGGCCGGAACCAGGAAACACAGAGCGACCACCACAAGGTACGCTGGCAGCGTGCGGAGCAGCCGCCTCGCGAAGAAGCGCGGATAATTCGGCGATTTGCCGTGCGCCCAGGGACGAAGAAGCTGTCCCGCAATAAGGAATCCGCTCAAGACGAAGAACAAATCGACGCCCATCCACCCGAATTTTGCGATCCAATGATCCCGCGAAATCAGGCCGAACGACGATGCGTGATAAGCCATTACCCAACTGATCGCGACCGCGCGGAGGAGGTCCAATCCTGGCAGGCGCGTGGACTTTGCCGAGGGCGGAGCAACCTGTGTTTCCATGTCACGGGGACCTCAGGATTACGTCGACGGGACACGGAAACCCAAATTCCACGACGGCTTCGCTGCGCTACGGCATTTCAGGCAATTGCGACTGGGTGACGGCAAGAGCGCGCCCGTCTCTTCCGCCATATCAAAAGCTCGGGCAATTGTCTTTCTGAGAATCACAAATCATGCTATTCTATTCTCATCATTCCACTCGCCCGCGAACCCGCGCCATGCCCAAGATTCGCAAGCCCGCCCCGTCGTGCGGGGGGCGACGGCGGAGCGCAAGTTGCGCATTCTGAAGCGGCTGACGGCGGGCGTCTCGGTCGCTCATATCGCGCGTGTGGAAGACCTCACGATCCGGCGCGTGTCGCAGGTCATCGCCAAGACGCTGGCCAAGTCGGCGCGCGAGGAAACCGAAGCGGAAATTTTCCGCCCCGTAACCCGCTGAGAAACCTCAAAACGCGGCGGGAAAGCCGACGCTCCGCCGCCGCCGCCAACGCCCCGCCGCGCGCGGCGCTCATCCCGTCTCAGCGTCCGGGAAGAAGTGAGGAGAGGGGCCGGGCGGTTGGCCTCTGCGGCTTGAATAATCGCCACGCCCCTCACCCGCGATGCGGGCCCCGGGATCAGCCGTCGGCGCGAGCGCCGCGGCGATCCGCTTAAGGGCTCGCCCGGATGGGGGCCAAAAGCGCGCCGACATTGACGGCCAGCAACGTTCCGGCGGCGGCGCCGGCGCGATAACGCCTTCGCGAAACGACGAACGTCCAGGAGCGAAGCATGTTCAACCGCCGCGATCTGTTTCTCGCCGCCGGCGCCGCCGCGGGCGCGGCCGCCGTGCTGAAGGCGGCGCCGGCGATGGCCGAAGAGGCCGCCAATCTGCCGCGCCGCGAAGTGGAACTCGTCGCTCCGCCGCTCGTCCATCCGCACGAGCAGGCGACCCGCCGCGGCCCCGAGGTCGTCGCCTTCAAGATGACGATCGTCGAGAAAGAGCAGGTGATCGATGACGACGGCACGAAGATCCACGTCTTCACCTACAACGGCTCGATCCCTGGGCCGCTGATGGTCGTCCACGAGGGCGACTATCTCGAGCTCACCCTGGTCAACCCGAAGACCAACGCGTTCGACCACAACATCGACTTCCACGCCTCGACCGGCGCGTTGGGCGGCGGCGCGCTCACCCACATCAATCCCGGCGAGGAAGTGACCCTGCGTTTCAAGGCGACGCGCGCCGGCGTGTTCATCTACCATTGCGCGCCGGAAGGGCCGATGATCCCCTGGCACGTCGCCCTGGGCATGAACGGCGCGGTGCTGGTGTTGCCGCGCGACGGCCTCACCGACGGCGCCGGCAAGCCGCTCAAGTACGATCGCATCTACTATGTCGGCGAACAGGACTTCTATGTGCCGCGCGACGCCAGCGGCGCCTACAAGACCTACGACTCGGCGGCGGACTCGTTCGTCGACATGACGGCGCTGATGCGCGGCCTGATCCCGACCCATGTCGTGTTCAACGGCGCGGTCGGCGCGCTGACCGACAAGAACGCGCTGCCGGCCAAGGTCGGCGAGACGGTGCTGATCATTCACAGCTCCGCCATGCGCGACACCCGCCCGCACCTCATCGGTGGCCACGGCGACTACGTCTGGCTGATGGGCAAGTTCGCCAACGTTCCGCTGCGCGACCTCGAGACCTGGATCGTGCCCGGCGGCTCGGCGGTCGCCGCGCTCTACACGTTCCGTCAGCCCGGCGTCTACGCCTACCTCAACCACAATCTCATCGAGGCGGTGTTCCTCGGCGCGACGGCGCACTTCCGCGTCGACGGCAAGTGGGACGACGACTTGATGACCCAGGTGCGCCGGCCGGGTCCGATCGCCTGAGGGCGCCGCGCGCCGTCGCGGCGGAGGCTGAACGATGCGTCTCTCCTGCCTCGTCATCGTCGCAACCGTAGCCGCCGCGATGGCGTCGCTCGCCGCCGCCGCCGTCCTCGCGCCGCGCGCCGGCGCGCCGGCGAACGTCGCGCCGGCGTCGGTCGCGACCCTGCAACCCGGCTGGTTCGCCTACCAGCCGGTCGGCGATTTTGAATCCGCGGGCAAGACGATCGACACGCCGGCGCGCGCGACGCACCTCGACGCGCCGCTCGACGTCATGGTCGAGCCGGTCAGCCAGGCCGCATACGCGCGCTGCGTCGCCGCCGCCGCCTGCCCGAAACTGAAGGCTGTCGATCCGGCGGCGGAGAACCTGCCGGTGGTCGGCGTGAGCTGGCGCGAGGCGACCGCCTACGCCGAATGGTATGCGCGCCAGACCGGTGAAGACTGGCGCCTGCCCACCGACGAGGAATGGGCCTACGCCGCCGCCGAACGCTTCCGCGGCGAGCCGCCGGTCGCCAGCGGCGACGACTTCGCGCGCCGCTGGCTCGCCAAGTTTGACGCCGATTCGGCGGTGGCGCGCCAGGCGAAGTCGCCGCAGCCGTTCGGCCATTTCGGCCGTAACACGCGGGGCGTCGCCGATCTCGCCGGCAACGTCTGGGAATGGACGAATTCCTGCTACGAGCGGCGCGCGGTCGAGGCGACTGGCGAAACGCGCGTACTCACCCGCAACTGCGGCGTGCGCGCGCTCGAAGGCGAGCACCGCATGTTCATGAGCGACTTCATTCGCGACGGCGTCACCGGCGGCTGTTCGGCCGGCCTGCCGCCGACCAATCTCGGCTTCCGCCTGGTGCACAGCCGCGCCAGCGCCGTCGCGCGCATGATGGCCAGCGTCGGCGCCCTGTTCGCGGCGCTTTGAGGCGGCGCGTAGAGCGCGCGGCGCTTGCCTTGAAACGCGCCGTCTCCCCCCTCCCCCGCTTCGCAGGGGAGGACGATCGCTCGGCGCAAGAAACAGCTCTGCAGGCGACGGCGTTCAGTCCGCTTCGCCGCCCTCGGCGATCGCGACGAGGCGGTCGGGGCGGCGCACGACGATCCGCGCCCGTCCACTTTCGACCAGGCCGTCGGTCTCCCACGCGCTGAGCAGGCGACTGACCGAAAAGAGCGTCGCGCCGATCATTTCGCCGAGGTCCTGACGCGTCAAGGGGAAGTCGATCTCGACGCCGCCGTCGACCGAGCGACCCGACTGCGCCGTCAGCTTGAGCAGGGCGCGCGCCAAACGGCGCTCGACCGGTTCGGTCGCCATCTCCATCACCCGCGCGTTGGCGTCGGCGAGCCGCGCGCCGACCGATTGCAGCAGGCCGGACGACAGCGCCGGGAACCTCGTCGCCAGCTCCGGCCAGATCGACGAAGGCCACGCCAGCGCCAGGCACTCGACCACCGCCTTGGCGGTCGCCGGATAGGTCGTCTCGCGGATCTGCGCCGCGATGCCGAACAGCTCGCCGGGGTCGATGTAACGGACGATGATCTGCCGGCCTTCGGGCGTCAGCTTGCTCGCTTGCACGTGGCCGTCGAGCAGCAGGAAGAACGAATCGGCCGGCGCGCCTTGCTCGAACACCGAGGCGCCCTTGTCGAAACGGCGCGCGTGCGCCGGCGTCAACAACGCGTCGAGATCGGCGGCGGGCCATCCGGCGAAGGGCTTGAGGCCGGCGAGAACGGACCGGTCGACGCCGCTCATGGCGTCAACCTCCGTCGCCAGCCCATTCGTCCGCCGACCTTGTTGAAGCGCAACGTCGCGCCGTTCGATTCCATGCGAGATCGCCTCGTCAGCCCACGCGGCGCGACTGTCTCCGATTTGCCGTGGCGAGTCGACAGGACGCTGCGCCGCGCCCGTTCGCCCTGGAGTCCGTCGATGCCGCCAATCCCGCGCACGAAGCCTTATGACGGCCTGCCGCTGTTCTCCTACGGCTTCCGGCCGTTCTTCCTCGGCGCCTCGCTGTTCGCCGGGCTCGCCGTTGCGCTGTGGCTGCCGGCCTATTTCGGCGAGCTGACTCTGCCGACCGCCTATCCGGCGCTTTACTGGCACATCCACGAAATGATCTACGGTTATGGCGCCGCGGCGGTCGCCGGCTTCACGCTGACGGCGATCCCCAACTGGACCGGCCAAATGCCGCTGCAGGGCGGCAAGCTGATCGCGCTTTCGGGCTTATGGCTCGCCGGCCGATTGGCGATGGCGTTGTCGGCGCTGATCGGCGCCATTCCGGCGGCGGCGGTCGATCTCGCCTTCCTCGCCACGCTGATCGTCTTCGTCGCGCGCGAGCTCGGCCACGGCGGCCAGAGCCACAACCGCAAGGTCGCCGCGGCGCTGGCCGTGCTGTGGCTCGGCGACCTCGTCTTCCATGTCGAGGCGATCGCGCAAGGCTACGCCGACTATGGCGTGCGCATTGGCCTCGCCGCGCTGCTGTTGCTGATCACGCTGATCGGCGGCCGCATCATCCCCAGCTTCACCCGCAACTGGCTGGCGCGCATGAATCCGGGCGCGCTGCCGGCGCCGGCCGACCGCTGGGACGTTGCGGCGATCATCCTTACGGCGGTCGCGCTGGCGGGCTGGATCGCCGCGCCGAACGCGGCGCTCGTCGGCTGGGCGCTCTTCGCCGCCGGCCTCGCGCAGGCGGCGCGGCTCGCGCGCTGGCGCGGCTGGCGGGCGTGGCGCGACCGTCTGGTGCTGGTCCTCCACGTCGCCTACCTGTTCGTGCCCGTCGGCTTCGCGCTGACGGCGCTGTCCGCGTTCGGCTTGGCGCCGGAATCAGCGGGCGTGCATGCCTGGGCGATCGGCGCGATTGGCGGCATGACGATCGCGGTGATGTCGCGCGCCGCGCTCGGTCACACTGGCCGCGCGCTGATCGCCAGCCCGGCCGCGCAGGCGGTCTATGCGCTGGTCTTCGGCGCGGCGATCGCGCGCATCTGCGCAGCGCTGGCGCCCGAGCACGGCTTCGTCGCGCTGCATGTCGCCGCCTTCGCGTGGATCGCCGCCTTCTTCGGCTTCGCCGTCGCTTATTGGCGCGTCTTCACCGGCCCGCGGCTGTAGCGCGGTCGGCGACCGCGTTCTGACGCGGCCGACTCGCGCCGCTCAGAAAATCAGCCGCGAGCGGTCAATCGCCCGCTCCGCTTCGGCGATCGTCTCGGGCCGGCCAACGTGCAGCCAGACGCCGTCAAGGCGCACGCCGTAGAGCCGGCCCTGCTCGGCGGCGCGGAAGAAGAACGGCGCGAGACGGAAGACGTCCTCGGCGATTCCTTCGAACAACTGCGGCTTGATGATGCCGACGCCGGCGTAGACGAACGGCGCGACGTGGCGCGGATCGCGCTTCGTCAATCGGTTGAACGGATCCATGGTGAAGTCGCCTGGCCAGTCGACGCCGACGGCGCCGGCCGCCTGGGCGACGAGCAGCAGCGCGTCCATCTTGGACGGATCGAAGAACTTGATCAGCCGATCGAGCTCGGAGCGCGGCCCTTCGATCCACAGCGCGTCGGTGTTGCAGATGAAGAACGGCGCGTCGCCGATCAGCGGCAACGCCTTCTTGATTCCACCGCCCTGGTCGAGCAGCTTGGCGCGCTCGTCGGAAATGACGATCTGCGGAGCGACGCGGTTCTTGAGCTGCGCCTCGATTTGATCGGCGAGCCAGTGGACGTTGACGATCGCTTTGTCGACGCCGGCCTCGGCGAGCCGGTCGAGGCAATGGTCGATCAGCGTTCGCCCGCCGACTTTGACCAGCGGCTTGGGGATCGCGTCGGTGATCGGCCGCATACGCTCGCCCCGTCCGGCGGCGAACACCATCGCGGTTGAAGGCGTCGGCTTGGACATTGGCTCATGGCTCCGGACTCGCCGACCCGCCTTCGCCGAGCGCGCGCGGCAGACAGGCCTCGAACCAACCCCTCAGCGGCCGCAGCAGCGGGTGGGCCAGGTTACGCGCCAACCGCCGTTCTACCAGCGGCAGCAGAGAGAGATATTGCGGCTTGCCGTCGCGGCGGTCGAGTCGGGTGAAGGTCCCGAGCAGTTTGGCGGCGCGCTGCGCCGCCATCGCCGCATAGGCGCCGGCGAAGGCCTCGGCGTCGAAACTCGGGTCGCGCGACGCGCGCAGCCGCGCGTAGAGCGCGAGCAAATGCAATTCGAGATCGACCGGCACGTCGATCCGCGCGTCCTGCAGCAGCGAGGCGACGTCGTAGGCCGGCGGGCCGATGACGGCGTCCTGGAAGTCGATCAGGCCGAGTCGACTCAGGCCTTCGCGGCCGGAAAGCCAGTGCAAGTTGGGCGAATGGTAGTCGCGCAAGGTCCAGGTCGTCGGCTGGGCGAGAATCGGCGCTAGCAGGTCGCGCCACAGGCCGAGAAACACCTGGCGGGCGCCCGAGGCCGGCGTGACGCGCGCGGCGGTCGGCGCGTACCAGTCGAGCGCCAGCTCGACTTCGATCAGCATCGCGTCGATATCGTAGGTCGGCAGCGCGTAGGCCTCGTCGTCAATCGGCAGCGTATGCGGCAGGTCGCGCCCGTGCAGATCGGCGAGCAGCGCCGTCGCTTCGGCGTAGCGCTCGGGGTCCGGCCCGCCCGCGACAGCGATGGTCTCGGCGCCGAAATCCTCGATCAGCGCCAGGCCGGCGGCGACGTCGTGGGCGTAGATCTGCGGCGTTGAATAGCCTTGGCCGCGCAGGCCCTCGGCAAGCGCCAGGAACGCGCGGATGTCGGGCGACAGCTTGGCGATCGCCGCGTAGGGCTTGCCGTAGCGCAGGATCGGGCCGTCGGGCCGCGGCGGCGAGATCATCAGGATTGCGGCGCCGCCGTCGGATTTGGTCAGGCGCTCATAAGCGCGGATCGACGCGTCGCCGGCGATCGGCGCGCGCGCGGCTTTCGCCCAGCCGGCTTCGCGCAACAGCCGCTCGGTCGCTCGCATGCGCCGCCAGCGCGCGCTGAGGGCGCCGAACGCGCGCACTTCGGCGCGACGGAATTCGGGGCCATAGGCGGGGTCGAAATGGAGCGCGATCTCCAGTCGATCGGCGGGCAGGGCGCTCGCCGCGCGCTCCGGCCATTCGACCATCGTCACCGCGCCGTCGATCGCTTCGTCCCAGCCGATCTGGGCGAGCTCGTCGTCGCCGCGCAGGCGGTAGAAATCGGCGTGGACGATCGGAAATCCCGGGCCGTCGTAGACCTGGATCAGGGTGAAGGTCGGACTTGGCGCCTCGAGCTCCGGATCGTTCGTCAGTGCGCGCAGGGCGGCGCGAACCAGAGCCGTCTTGCCGGCGCCGAGGTCGCCCGAGAGCGCGATGAAATCGCCCGGCCGGACGAGGCTCGCCAGCTGTCGCGCGAGCGCTTCGGTCGCCGCTTCGTCGACCAGCGCGATGGGCTCGCCGTCGCCGGCGCCGTCGCCTTGCGTCGTTGTCGCCATCTCAGGCCGCCGCGCTCGCCTGACGCGGCGCGCCGTCGATCGGGAACACGCACGTCACGGTGGTGCCCTCGCCGTAAACCGAGTCGATCTGGACCCGGCCGCCGTGCAGCTCGACCAGCGCCCTGACGATCGACAGGCCAAGGCCGGGGCCGCGATGGCGCGAACCGCCGGTGTGGCTCTCGAAGCGATCGAAGACGCGGTCGAGCACGTCGTTGGGAATGCCGCGGCCGCGATCGCTGACCTTGAACACGATTTCGTCGCCACGCCGCATCGCCGCCAGCGTCACCGTCTGTCCCGGCGCGGAGAAGCCGACCGCGTTGGAAAGCAGATTGAACAGCACCTGGCGGATGCGCCTGCCGTCGGCGCGCAGCGAACCGACGTCGTCGGTGGCGACGATGCGCAGTTCGATCTTCGATTCGCTCAGCCGGTCCTGCACCCCCTCGGCCGCCGCCTTCATCGCCTCGACGACGTCGACGTCCTCCGGCCTCAGTTCGAGCGCGCCGGCGTCGATCGAGGCGAGGTCGAGAATATCGTTGATGATCGCCAGCAGCGCCGCCGAGGACTTGGTGATGAAGCCGGCGTATTCGAGCTGTTTGGGATTGAGCGGGCCGACGCCGCCGTCAGCCAGCAGCTGGGTGAAACCGATGATGTTGGTCAGCGGCGTGCGCAGCTCATAGGATACGTGATTGACGAAATCGTTGCGCAGCTTCTCGGCGCTGATCAGCGCTTGGTTGCGTTCGGTCAGCGCGCGCTCGACGTTGGCGCTCGCGGTCACGTCGAGGAAGGTCAGCAGCGTCGCGCCGTCGGGCAGCGGCAAGGCGGCGCAATCG
>Ga0181520_10011749_pt1 | contig 11423 bp, 12 predicted proteins | sample PEATcosm2014_Bin_29_FD_132451 | JGI IMG/M metagenome (GOLD analysis project Ga0181520, IMG submission 132451) | Peatland microbial communities from MTU Mesocosm Facility, Houghton, MI, USA - PEATcosm2014_Bin02_30_metaG | ecosystem: Environmental > Terrestrial > Soil > Wetlands > Peat | place...
TCCGGCCGCCTTCACGCAGCACACCATTGTCGCGCCGTATAACGACGAGGAGGCGGTCAAAGCGGTGTTTGCCGCCAACCCGGGGCAGGTGGCCGGCCTCATCATTGAGCCGGTGCCCGGCAACGCGGGGCTGTACCTGCCCCGGCCGGGGTATTTGGAATTTCTCCGGGAGATCACCCGGGCGGAGGGGGCGCTGCTGATTTTTGACGAAGTCATGACTGGTTTCCGCGTGGCCCGGGGTGGCGCGCAGGAACGCTTTGGCCTCCGGCCGGACTTGAGCTGTTTTGGCAAGGTCATCGGCGGCGGGCTGCCCGTGGGGGCCTTTGGCGGGCGGGCGGAGATCATGGATTGCCTGGCGCCGCTGGGACCGGTATATCAGGCGGGTACGCTGAGCGGGAACCCGCTGGCCATGGCCGCCGGGATCACCGCCCTGGAGGAATTGGGGGCGGGCGCGTCCGCCGACGCGTATCAGCGGCTGGAGGCCCTGGGCGCGCAACTGGAGGCCGGCCTGGCCGATGCGGCGAAATCCGCCGGCGTGCCGGTGCGGTTCAACCGTTGCGGCTCCATGTTTTGCGGCTATTTCACCGACCGTCCGGTGGACAACCTCGCCGGGGCGATGCACAGCGACCGGGAACGGTTCAAAAAGTATTTTCACGGGATGCTGGCGGCGGGGGTTTACCTGGCGCCCTCGCAGTTCGAGGCCGGCTTCCTCTCCACCGCCCACAGCCCGGCGGACATTGAAAAAACCGTGGCCGCCGCCGCCCAGGTGCTCCGGCAGCTCTAATTAATATGCGCATCACCGGCGGACAGGCGGCGCGGCGAATCCTGAAAGTCCCCAAAGGGCTGGATGTCCGTCCCACCCCGGACCTGGTCAAGCAGGCGGTCTTCAATTCCCTTGGCGCCCGCGTGGTCGGGGCGCGGGTGCTGGAATTGTTTGCCGGCAGCGGGGCGCTCAGCCTGGAATGTCTCAGCCGCGGCGCGGCCGCCGTCATGTGCGTCGAGAAATCCCCCCGCCACGCGGAATTCATCCGCCACAACGCCGCCCTCGCGGGTTATGAACAACTGCTGGAAGTCCGCACCCAGGACGTCTTCCCCGTGGTCAACCAGTTGGCGGCGGAAGGCCGGCAGTTCGACCTCATTCTGGCCGACCCGCCCTATGGCGAAAAAAACATTGGCCGCCGCTCCACCTCCTTCGCCCAGCAACTGCTGGACGAGCCCCGCCTGCCGCTGCTGCTGGCCGCTGGCGCCCGCTTCGTGCTCGGCCACACCAAGCGCGACACGCTGGACCTCCCCCCCGTCTGGACGGAAGTGAAACTCCTCAAACACGGCGACACCTGCATGCGCTTTTTCGAGCGCAAATAAACCCCATGCCGCCGTCCCCGCCATCCGACTCCCGCCGCCGCGTGCTCGCGCAATGGCGCGGGATTGACCTCACGCCGCTGGAAACCGCGCGCGCCACCCGCGCCCGCGCCGCCGCCGACATCCTGCCCCGCGTGATGAAAGAGCTGCGTCTGGACGACCGCCAGAGCGAGGCGGAGGTGGTCAAAGTCTGGAACGCGCTGCTGGACCCGGTCATCACCGCCCACGCCCAGCCCGCCGGCGTGCGCCACGGCACCCTGTTTGTGAAAGTGGACAGCAGCGTCTGGCTCTCCGAAATCGTCCGCTACCGCCGCCAGGAAATCCTCGACCGCCTGCAACACAGCTTTGGCCGCAAGATGATCCAAAAAATCGCCTGCCGCGTGGGCTGAAGGCCGCCTTCCGCCTTTGGAGTTCAGCCCGCAGTCGCGGGATCGCCGCTTTTAAACCGGGACGACATGTCGTCTCGGTGATCAGGCGGTCTGGACACGGCATATGGAACCGCCATGACGTCCCTCCGGCACCTCAATCCCATCGCCAGCCAAACTCACGGTTTCTGGACGACCACCTTGCCGTTGCGCCACAGATAAACCGGGGTGCCATGGGCGCGGGCGGTTTTGCGCGCCGTCCGGCCGGCGCGGCGCAACGCCCGGCCCACCGCCGCAGCGAAGGTTTTGGTCGGTTGTTTTTGGATGGAAGTGGTCATGGTGTTTGCTCCAGCAGACGGGGATTTTCCCCGGAGTTGTCATACACCGCCCACACGTCGGCGAGCGGACGGTAGGCGGTTTGAAAATTATCCCAGCCGCGGGTGAAACGGCGCAACACGTCGGCCCGGGGAACATCATGCCCGCCCTGCCTGACCCGGGCGGCGATGCGGCGCAAGGCCAGCCGGGGCGAGGGCAGGCGCAGGAAGACAATCTCGATCCTGTATCCGGCGGCCTTCCACCGGCGAAGGCGCGCCAGATAAACCAGTCCGCTCAAGGTGGTCTCAAAGGCAAAATCCACCCGCGCTTTGGCCAGCCGGTCCAGTTCATTGAGGAAGAGGCGGCCCGCCGCCACGGCGGCGTTCTCAGGCCGCAACGGCGACAGTCCGCCCGCGATTAAATCGGCGTTCACGAAATGGACCACTCCGGCGTCCTTGGGCAGAAATTCCCGGGCAAACGTGGTTTTGCCCGCCCCGTTCGGGCCGGCTATTACAATGCAACGGGGACATTGGAGGGGCTCGTGCTTCATGTTCCTCTCCCAGCATACGCGACCCCGGGCGGCTCCGCCAGCCGGATAAAAAAACTGCCCTCATTCGAGTTGGGCCTTGGGCATGTGACTTTGGACATCCTTTTTTCCTTATCCTCGCCTTCCGCCACCCTCTGAGGGTTGAAAGCCCGTTTCCAGTCTATTTGGGATTCGGAGCCGCAGGTGATCTTCGGCGCGTGGCAGCATGTCGTGGAGGCGCCTTTGACCACGGGTGGTTTGATTGAAATTGAAGAATGCACCGGTGGGACGCTCGCCTGCTTCAGCGTTGAGCCAGGTGATTACACGGTCCGAGCGTTGTATCGCGGCTTGGACAAATTGTCCGAGGATGGATTAAACGGAAAAGACTTTTACGAAATCCAGATTTGGAAAGCCCCATGCGCGGGTTTACGAGTCATCAGACAATGGGATTGAGGGCTGGATTTTGGAATTTCCTTGGATTTTGAACTTTGGATTTTGAAATTTAAGCCTTCTCCCCGCTATCCCTTGTGCGGGTGGTGCGTAAGCGGTTCCGGGGCGGGGATTCCCGGCTGCCGGTTGCAGCGCGCGCACAAGCCTTCTATCTGCAAAAAATGGCTCTCCACCCGGGCCTTGAGGTGGCGTTTGACGTACTGGGTCACCTCTTCCATCAGGCACAAATTGACCTCCTCCACCTGGCCGCACTGCCGGCATAGAAAATGGTGGTGATGCCCCGCCTCCAGATCCCGGCAGATGTAATAGCGCAACTGCCGGTCCTCGTTCGCGGCCGTCAACAGGATGCCGCACCGGGCCAGCCCCTCCAAAATGCGATAGACCGTGGGCAGCCCCACGCCTTTGAACTGCTTTTGCAATCCGGCCCGGACTTCAAACGGGTCCAGCACGGTGCCGCTCTTCAGAAACAAGGCGATCACCGCCCGGACCTTGGGCGTGACCCGGTGGCCGTGCTGTTTCAACCGCGCAATGTAGAGGTCGGCGGACATGTTCTGATCAATCCGGGCCACAGCCGCCCGTTGGCGGCCGGACCCGGACACCAACATACCGCCTTCGCCGGTTAATGACAATGATTTTCATTTATTTATTGCAAATGATTCGCATCTGTGTGAAATTTAAGCGCTTGCGACACGCCATGCGCCAATTCGTTCGCTGGTGCCGGTCGGCCGTCTCCCCCGGCCTGGCCGGGGCGGTGTGCCTGCAACTGGCGATGGTCGCCAGCGAATCGCTGCACAAGTTTTTCCATGCGGACGCGGACGAGCCCGGCCACGAATGCGCGGTCACCCTCTTCGCGCACGGGCAGGTGGATGCCAGCCCCGTGGACGTGCCGGTGGTCCGGCCCGTCGCCCGGCTGGAAACCGCACCCACGGTGGTTTGTTCGTTGGTCAGCGCGGCCCCCCACGATCTTCCCCCCGGCCGCGCCCCGCCCGCCGGCCGCGCTGTTGTCTGATTTGTTCGGGGTGCAACGACACGGCTGTGTCGCCTTACGCAGTTGTCCGGTTAAACCAATTCCGGCCCGCGCGGCGGACCGGGGCCGGGTGCGCATCCGGATGGGTGCGCGGCCGTGCCGGCAAATAATTTACCCTTTACCCTTTTTAAAATTATGAAACCTTTGGACAGGAAAAAAATGCGGAATCGCGGTGTTGAAAAAATCAAGTTGCGGAATCAAGGTGTTTATTGGACGGTCATTTCGTTGGCGGCGTGGTCCGGCGGCCGGACGGCCCTGGCGCAAACCAACGCGGTGGCCGGTTCGGAAAATTCCACCAATGTGACCGTGCTCGGCAATGTGACGGTCATCGGCAAATTGAACCAGGCGCGCGAACAAATCGTCACGGATTTGGGGGCGACGTCCTACGCCATCAGCAAGGACCAGATTGCGTCCCAATCACAGGGGGACAACGCCCCGTTCAATGAGATCATCCTGCGCGCGCCGGGCGTGGCGCAGGATTCGGCCGCCAACGGCGATTTGCATGTGCGCGGCGAGCACGCCAACCTGCAATATCGTATTGACGACGTGCTGCTGCCGGAGGGCATCAGCGGCTTCGGATTGGAGCTGGACCCGCGCTTCGTGCAAAGCCTGCAGTTTATCACCGGCTCGCTCCCGGCGGAATATGGCTTCCGCACCGCCGCAGTGGTGGACATCCAGACCAAAAGCGGGGCGTTTGAAAACGGCGGGGAGGCGGGCCTCTATGGCGGCAGTTTTGGCACCATCCGTCCCAGCTTTGAATACGGCGGCACGCAGGGGAAATGGGATTACTTCCTGGACGGCAGTTATGATCACAACGATCTGGGCATTGAAAACACCACCGGCAGTTCCAGCGCCATCCACGACACGACCGACCAGTACAAGTCGTTCGTTTATGCCTCGCGCATTTTGAGCGACACCAGCCGGATCAGCCTGATTGGAAGCGTCTCCTACGCCACGTTCCAAATTCCGATTGATCCCAACCAGCAGCCGACGTCAACCCAGGGCAACGGAAATCCCTGGTATTACCCGAGCGCGCCCCCCCAAAACTTCAGTCCCACGGATCTGAACGACAATCAAACCGAGCAGAACTATTACGGGGTGGCGGCCTTCCAAAAATCGGCGGGGGATTTCAACCTGCAAGTGGCCGCCTTCGGACGGGAAAGCAGCGCGCATTATGTGCCGGACAATATTCCCGCCACTTTATATTACAATGGCGGGATCGCGACGGATGAAGACCGCATCCTCACTTCCGGCGGTTTGCAGGCCGATGCCAGTTATGACCTCGGCGAGCACCATACGATTCGGGGCGGTGTGATGGGCTGGGAGGAGGCCGTCACCGCCAACACCACCACCACGGTGTTCCCCGTGGACGGCTCCGGCAACATCTCCGGGCCGGCCGAAGCCATCACCCAGAACAATTCACCAGAGGCCTTCTTCTACGGCATGTATTTGCAGGATGAATGGAAGCTGGTGCCCAAAATCCTCACCCTGAATTATGGCGCCCGGTGGGATTACTATTCCTCCTCCGTTGACACCGAGAACCAGGTCAGTCCCCGGGTGAACCTGGTTTACCAGCCGTTCGACAGCACGACGATGCACATCGGCTACTCGCGCTATTTCACGCCGCCGCCGTTGGAAACCGTCCCGGCGTCCGATCTGGCGGTCTTCAACGACTATAATGGCAGCGCCACCTCGGCCCAGCAGGCGCTCACCACCGACACCGTGGTCAAGGCCGAGCGCGCGAATTATTACGACGCCGGCATCAGCCAGAAATTGGCGCCGGGGTTGACCGTCGGCGTGGATGGTTACTACAAAACCGCCCAGCAACAGCTTGACGACGGGTTGTTCGGGCAATCGCTCATTCTCTCGTCCTTCAACTACGCCCAAGGGCGGGTGCGGGGCGTGGAATTCACGGCCAATTACACCACCGGTGGCTGGTCCACCTACGCAAACCTCGCGTACTCGGTGGCGCAGGGCAAGGGCGCCTCCTCGGCCCAATTCTTGTGGGGAAACCAGAATGTGGTCAATTACGTCAACAACAACTGGATTTACCTCGACCATGACCAGCGCGTCACCGGCTCGTTCGGCACGGCGTACACCTGGAAGGAATCCGCGCGCCAAAGCACGCGCGTTTATGCCGACGCACTGTACGGCACCGGGCTGCGGCAGAATGGCCCCGGGTTGATCCCCAATGACCCGGACGGCGATGGCATCCCGAACGGCTCCGAAGTTCCGACATACTATACCGTCAACCTGGGCGTGGAACAGAGCCTGAAAATCGGGGTCAAAGACGTGTTGAAAGCTCGGCTGGACGTGGTGAACGTAACCGACAACAGTTACGAACTCCGCAGCGGCACCGGGGTGGGCGTCAATGCCGCCCAATATGGGATGCGACGGGGCTTGTTTGGTTCCGTCAGCTTCGTTTTCTGATTAAACTGATTAAACATGGAGGCAAATCGAACAACGTTTGGTGGTTCGTCCAGCAACTGCCGGTTGCTGGACGAACCGGCCCGGCGCCGCCTGCCGGTGGCGAACGTCCCCACATGCTTTCAGGGTTCAACTTTTGTTTTATGGCTAAAACATTTTATTTGACGTAAATAAAAAAAGGCGTAAATTCCGGTTCGTTGCGGTTGCAAACCGTTTTTTGCCACCCAAGAGCCAATTTACAGCCTATGAAAAAAATCATGTTGTTCTCGTTTTCATCCGTCGTTCTGACGGGTCAGCCCGCAACGGCCGGGACCACCAACCTGCCGCCGGCGGACGGCATCGCCCCGGCCTCCACCAATGCGGTGGGGAACGCCACGAACGGCCCAACCCGGCTTGGCACGGTGGTGGTGACCGGCGACCTGGACACCGCGCGTGAGCAGATCGCCCCGAGCCTGGGGGCGGTCACCTACAAAATCGGCGGGAACCAGATTCAGTCCCTGAGCCAGGGGGCGGACTCCACGTTTCAGCAGTTGGTGCTCCATGCGCCGGGCGTGGTGCAGGAGGAGTTTGGGGAAATCCATGTGCGCGGCGATCACGGTGATGTGCAATACCGCATCAACGGCGTTTCCCTGCCCGAGAGCCTCAATGGCTTTGGGCAGGAAATAGACCCGCACCTGATCAGTTCCGTCACATTGATCACCGGAACGATGCCGGCCCAGTTTGGCGACCGCACGGCCGGAGTGATTGACGTGACCACCAAGACGGGCTCCCAGCTCGAGGGCGATGAACTTTCGTTTTACGGCGGCAGTTACGACACCCTCCACCCCTCCGGATCCTTCGGCGGCAGCACGAGCAATCTGGATTATTTTGTCACCGCCTCCTATTTGCACGACAATGTCGGCATCGACAACACCACTTCCAGCGGCAACCCGCTGCATGATCTCACGGACCAGGAAAAATTATTCGGTTACTTTTCCCATCGTTTCGACGCCACCAGCCGGGTGACCCTGCTGCTGAGCGGCTCCTATTCGGACTTTGAAATTCCCGACACGCCGGGCCTGGTTCCAACCTGCCAGTTGGCGAACAGCCCCCCGGCCGATTCGTCCGCCATCAATGAAAACCAGAACGAGCAGAATTATTACGCCGTGCTCTCGTATCAAAAATCGGCGGGTCAGCTTTCGGCCCAAGTTTCCGCCTTTTCCCGATATACCGACCTGCGGTTTGGTCCTGATCCGATGCAGGACCTGCTTTTCAATGGCAACGCCGCGCGGGTGGACAACAGTGATTTGGCCAACGGCCTGCAGGCCGACGCGGCTTACACCCTGGGCGATCACCACACCCTGCGCGCCGGATTGCTGGCCACGTATGACCTCGAACAGCTTAATAACACGTCCGCTGTTTTTGCCTCCACCAATCAATTCACCCCCAGCTCGATGGGCGAAGGCCTGCCCGGACCAACGCCGCAATCCTCCACCACCCCGGAAATCATCACGGCCAATGGGGGCAATCGCGGTCTGACCGCCGGCCTTTATCTGCAGGATGAATGGCGGTTGAACGACCAATTGACCCTGAACTATGGCCTGCGTTATGACCGCTTCGATGTCTCGTTCGATCACGAGGACCAGGTCAGCCCGCGCGCCAACCTGGTCTGGCAGATTAACGACGCCACCGCCGCCCACATCGGCTATGCGCGTTATTTCATGCCGCCGACGCTGCAATATGTTCCATTGTCAACTGTCAAGGCCTTTGAATACACCACCGACGCTCCTTTCAGCGAACAGGACTCCCCTCCAAAAGTCGAACGTGACCACTATTTTGATGCCGGTCTTTCCCGACAGATCACCCCGTCCTGGCAGGTCACCGGGGACACGTTCTGCAAGCTGGCCCGGAATCTCCTCGACGATGGCCAATTCGGCAGCGCGGTCATTCTCAACAATTTCAATTACACGTCCGGCACGGTCTATGGCGCGGAGTTGAGCAGCACCTATAAACATGGCCCCTTTTCCGCGTATGGCAATTTTTCGTACGTCCAAACCTGGGCGCAAAACATTGACTCGGTGCAAAATGAATTCCCCAACAACGAACTGGCCTATCTCGCGGCGAATCCCATTCAATTGGATCACCAGGGCCGGCTCACCGGTTCGGGCGGCGTGGCGTACACGATTCTGAAGGACACCCAAATCCATTCGGATTTCCTTTATGGCGACGGCCTGCGCGCCGGTTTCGCGAATCTGGAAAAACTGCCCTCTTATTGGACGGCGAATGTCGGGGTGGAGCACGTCTGGCATTTGCGGGGCGCGGGCGTCAGCGCCTTAAAACTACGGGTGGACTGCTTGAACCTTTTCGACGAGATTTATGAAATTCGCAATGGCACCGGCCTGGGAATTGCCGCCCCGGCCTACGGACAACGCCGGGCGTTGTATGCCGGAATCACCGCCGTCTTCTAAACATGCCAGTGGAAAACACAGGCCGGTTGTATGATTGGTTGGCGCGGCTCCGCCCGCCGGAGGCGGACCGGGGTGATCGCAATCCAATTTTGCAATCCAATTTCACTTGCGGCAACATTTTAGAGCGTTAATACTATTTTAAATGAACGTAACATTGCCAGTTCCGCCCCGCCCCGCCACCGCCGGCGGTTACCAGTTGCACGACGAACTGGCCCGGTTCTGCCTGCCGGAGGCGGACCGGGATGCCAGCCGCAAACTGGCCTGGACCAATTCGATTTGCCTCCTGTTTCTCATCATCGGTCTGGCGGGGGCGAAGCCGGCGGCGGACTACACCGCGCCGCCGCCCCGGGTGGAGGAGGCCGCGCCGGTCATCATCGAGCCCATCAAACCGCCGCCCAGCCCGGAAGTACAGAAAGTGGCGGCGACCGATCAGAACCAGTCTCCGGCCCCGCAGGTGGTGGCGGTGACACTGGACACCCCGGCCATCAATTTTGCCGTGCCCACCATCGGGAACCTGCTGGTGCCCGCCGCGCTGGCCCAGGCGCCCGCGCCCGCGCCCGCCCGGATGGAGGCCGTCCAGCCGCAGACGCTCAAAATCAGCAGCACCGGCGAAAGCGGCGAGCGCCCGCAACCGGTCTACCCGCCCATCGCGCTGTCCGAGGGGGAACAGGGTTCGGTAACCGTGGCCATGACGGTGGATGACGCCGGGACCATCACCGAAATCACCGTCAAGGAATCCTCCGGTTATCCGGTCCTGGACCGGGGCACGGTGGAATTCATCAAACGCCACTGGCTCATTCCGCCCGCGCACGGCTCGCATCAATTTGAAACCACCATCACTTACAAAATTGCGGTCAACTGATTAAACGAAAACCATGTTAGGCAACATCATTGTTCAATATTTTCTCGAAGGCGGCCCGGTCATGTGGCCGATCTTGGTCTGCGCCCTGGTGGCGGTGGCGGTGCTGGGGGAACGCAGCCTCTGGTGGTGGCGCGAAGGCCGCAAGCGCGACCCCCGCAAGCTGGAGCAGATTCTGGCCGCCCTGGAAAACGCCGATGTGCCGGCGGCCACCAAACTGGCGGAAGGCTCGGAAGATCCCATCATCAGGATGATATACCGGGGCCTGAGCCATGTGAACACCTCGTTGCAAGGGGCGTTGCAACTGGCGGCGGGCATTGAGTTGGAGCGCGCCGGGAAATTTCTGACGGTGATGGACACTTTGGTGACGCTCGCCCCGCTGCTGGGGCTGCTGGGCACGGTGACCGGCCTGATGCGGGCGTTTCTGAGCGTGGGCGGCGCGGAACTGGCCGTGGCCAAGGTGACCGGCGGCATCGGCGAGGCGCTCATTGCCACGGCCTGCGGCCTGGGCATCGCCATCATCTCGCTGATTCCCTATAATTATTTCAACGGCAAGATCGCCCGGCTGCAGTTTGAACTGGAGACGGCCGCCACGAATGTGGAGGTGATGGTGGAGGCCAAACGCCCGGCGACCGGCCGATGAAACTGCCCTCGCCCATCCGCCGCAAACGGCCGCGCATTGAGATCATTCCGCTGATTGACATCATGTTCTTTCTGCTGGCGTCCTTCATGATGGTCAGCCTGCAACTGGACCAGACCAAAAACATCCGGGTGGACCTGCCGGCCGCCACGGAGGCGCAGCATGATTTCAAGCCGGACATGATCAACATCGCCGTGGACAAGGCCGGGGGGGCGTGGCTGGAACAGAAACCCCTGACGCTGGCGGAGCTGGGCCGGGCGGTCAGCAACCGCTTCCTCCTAAACACCAACCTGCCGGTGTATATCAGCGGCGACCGTGACACCCTGCACGGCGCGATGGTGGACGTGCTGGCCGCCGTCCGCAACGCCGGGGTGCAGAAGGTGGCCTTCATGGTGGACGGCCAGCCCGACCCAACCGCGCCATGAAAATCCGCTCCCCTCTGCCCCGCAAACGTGTCCGGCTGGAGATCATCCCGCTGATTGACATCATGTTTTTTCTGCTGGCCTCCTTCATGATGGTCAGCCTGCAGATGCAGAAGGTGCGCGCCCTCAAGGCCAGTTTGCCCACGGCGACGCTGGCCACCTCCAACGCCAAGCCGGATATCATCAATCTGACGGTGGAGAAAGACGGGCAGTTGCGGCTGGAAGACCGGCCCATTTCCGTGGCGGACATGTACGCCACCCTCACCAACCGCTGCCGGCTCAACCCGAACGTGCCCGTCTATGTCCACGGCGACCGGCAGGCCACCCACGGCTCAATTGTCTATGCGCTCGATTTGGTGAAACGGGCGGGCATCCAGCGCGTGGCCATCGCGGTGGACAACACTGCGGTCAAGCCTTGAAACAACCATGAAAAATTTTCACCAGAACCTCCTGATCCTGCTCGCCCTGAGCCTGTGCGGCCTGTGCGTCTGGCAATGGTACGGCCAGACCCTCCAGCGCCACCGCATCGAAAACCTGAACCAGGTGCTGGCGGACAAGTCCACCGCCATCCAGGGTTACACCAACA
>Ga0181520_10011750_pt1 | contig 11423 bp, 9 predicted proteins | sample PEATcosm2014_Bin_29_FD_132451 | JGI IMG/M metagenome (GOLD analysis project Ga0181520, IMG submission 132451) | Peatland microbial communities from MTU Mesocosm Facility, Houghton, MI, USA - PEATcosm2014_Bin02_30_metaG | ecosystem: Environmental > Terrestrial > Soil > Wetlands > Peat | place...
GCGCTGCAAGTGGGGCCGCACTCGGCGGGCGCGGACCCTGGGCCGGCTTGCTATGGGCGAGGCGAAGGGGCGACTGTGACGGATGCGAATCTAGTTTTGGGGCGATTGCAACCGGAGCATTTTTTAGGCGGCGCGATGCGCCTGGATGCGGGACGTGCTCGGAAGGCGATTGAAAGTGTAGGACGGGAGGCTCGCGGATTTGGCAGCGTGGAAGCAGTAGCCGAGGGCATTGTGCGTGTCGCGAATATTCGTATGGAGAGCGCACTGCGGCGAGTGTCGGTGGAGCGTGGGTTTGATGCGCGGGATTTTGCGCTGCTGGCTTTCGGCGGCGCGGGGCCGTTGCATGCGTGCGCGCTGGCCGATGCGCTGGGGATGAAGCAGGTGGTGATCCCGGCGGCTCCGGGTGCGCTGTCGGCACTGGGAATTCTGGACGCCGATTTGCGAAGGGAGTTTTCGCGGACGGTGATGGTGGAGCCGGGGAGCAAGAGAATCGCCGGCGTGTTTCGGGAGTTGGAGGTGGAGGCACGGGAGGTTTTTCGAGCGGAGGGATTGAGGCCGGTGCTGACGCGGTCGGCCGATTTACGTTATCGCGGGCAGGGATTCGAGCTGCGGGTGGATTGGGGCGAAAATGCCGTTGATCAATTCCATCGGCTGCATGCGCAGGCTTACGGGTATGCCGATGCGACGCGCAAGGTGGAGATTGTGACGCTGCGCGTGCAGGCGGTGGTGCGCGGGCAGAAGCCGCGCATACATGCAAAGAGGAGCAGGCGTGGCAATAGTGCGGGGGCGAAAATTGGCGCGCATCGGGTTTTCGAAGGTGGCGGTTGGCGGCGTGCGGCGGTGTATGAGCGGTCTCGCTTGGAGAGCGGCGACAGGATTGCAGGACCGGCTGTGATTGTGGAACTGAGCGCGACGACGTATCTGGCGCTGGGGTGGACGGCTACGGTGGATGGATTTGCCAACCTGATGATCACGCGCACCGCGAAGGTAGGCAAAAGATGAGGCGGCCTTCGATCGATCCAGCGGAGATCGCGGTGATGGGGCACGCGCTGCATTCGGTGGCGGCGGAGATGGGTGCGGCGCTGCGGCGGACGGCGTTCTCGCCGAACATCAAGGAGCGGCGCGACTATTCTTCGGCTGTGTTCACTGGCCAAGGCGATTTGATAGCGATGGGCGATGACATGCCTGTGCACCTCGGATCGATGCCGATGTCGGTGAGTGCGGCCTTGGACGCGATGCGTTTTGCGCCGGGCGATGTGGCGCTGCTCAATGATCCTTACCGGGGCGGAACGCATCTTCCGGATCTGACGATGGTGGCACCGGTGTTTGTGAAGGGGCGTGCACGCCCCGCGTTTTACGTGGCGAATCGTGCGCATCACGCCGATGTTGGCGGGATGTATCCGGGATCGATGGGGCCGTGCCGCGAGATTGCGCAGGAAGGGATACGGATTCCTCCGGTGAAGCTGATGCATGCGGGAATGATGGATGCGCAGGTGCTGGCGATTCTGCTGGCGAACGTGCGCACACCGGCTGAGCGCGAAGGCGACCTGATGGCGCAACTGGGCGCGTGCCGGATTGGGATTGTGCGGGTGCAGGAGCTGGTGGAGCGGTTTGGGTTCGAACGATTGGGCCGCGGAGTGCGCGCGATGCTGGAGGGCTCGGAGCGCGTGATGCGCGGAGTGCTGGCTCGCCTGCCCGCGGGCGAGTGGCGCGCGGAGGATTTTCTGGACGATGACGGAGTGCGGCGGGGACGGATTGGCATTCGCGTCGCGGTGCGGATCGATCCAAAGAACAAGCGCGCAGTGGTGGATTTTACGGGCACCGACCCACAGGTCGCTGGCAACATCAATGCGGTTTACGCAATCACATGGTCGGCGGTGTTTTATGTCTTCCGGTGCCTGTTGCCGGCGGAGGCACTTGCGACTGCTGGTCTGATGCGGCCGGTGCGAGTGATTGCTCCAGAGGGAACGGTGGTGAACGCCGTGGCTCCGGCGGCGGTGGCTGGCGGGAATGTGGAGACATCGCAGCGCATCGTGGATACGCTGCTGCTGGCGCTGGCGCGGGCGATTCCAGAGCGGATTCCAGCGGCGAGCGCAGGGACGATGAATAACCTGACAATCGGCGGCGTCGACACTCGACGCGGCTCGGGGCGCGGACTGCCATACACATACTACGAGACAATTGCGGGAGGGTTGGGCGGCTCGCCTCAGACTGAGGGAGCGAGCGGTCATCACGCGCACATGACCAACTCGCTGAACACACCGGTGGAGGCGCTGGAGTATGCGTACCCGTTTCGGATGGTGCGGTATGCGCTACGGAAGAATTCCGGCGGGGCGGGACTGCACCGCGGCGGTGACGGATTGGTGCGTGAAATCGAATTGCTTGGCGATGCGCAGGTGACACTGCTTGCGGATCGGCGCGAAACGCGGCCGTGGGGACTTGCGGACGGAGAAGCGGGCGAGCCTGGCGTGTCGACCGTGATTCGAAATGGCCGGGAAGAGACTTTGACCGGCAAATGCACGCGCGAATTGCGAGCAGGCGATAGGCTGCGCATCGAGTCGCCAGGCGGGGGCGGTTGGGGACCAGCGAAACCAGACTAATATGCAACTCGGAATGACCGTTTGCGGAAGACGAGTCGGTTTCTGCGGCAACTTTGTTGGGATCTGGCCGGGTGTGGCTTTTGCGACTTGCTATGGATTCGTTGATGCCGAGATGCGCGGATCGGGGACCGGATGGCCAATTGCGAAGTGGTACACGACTTGTCCCTGCTGGGGCGTTAGATCGAGATAGCGGTGGACCTCTTCATCGTAGAAGGCGCCGATGCCAGTCGCGCGCAAACCCAGCGCTTCCGCGGCGAGGTACATGCGATGACCAATCGCACCGGCTTCGAAATGCACGTAGCGATAACCACGATCGCCAAACGTGAATGTGGCACGATCGAGATCGCCAATCATAGAAAAAGCTACGCAGGCGTTGCCGGCCAGGCTTTGTCCGAGGCTGAGTGCAGCGGCGGTTCCGCGCTGGTCGCCGCTTTTCACTTGCTCCAATTCGGCGTGCTGCGGCCAGAACCTGTAGACGCCCGGACTCAACTCATCGACGCGGTGAACATACAAATAGAGCTGAATGAAACGCGTGTTCGCAAAGTCGGCCGACAACGGCTGAGCTGTGCAGGCGAGGATGGCAGAGAGCTCTGCCAGCTGCATCGATTGCGTGCCGCCTACGAAGTCGAGAGCCGAGCGGCGCGTGCGGGCAACTTGGCCGAAGCCGCGCGTGGAGGAAGCCGGGGGAGGCAATGCAATCACAAAAGCGCCGGTTGGGGCTGGCACTGCGGAGGCAATGCTGCCGGTTTCGCTGCGGATTTGTTTTGTGGCGAGGTGGACGCCGTCAATCAACGGCTGAGCCATCGTCTCCTTCGAAAGCCGGTTCGCTTGTCCCGCGAACCACTCGGTCTCGCTGGTGTCTGCTTCGCGCACCGGGATGGACTTACCTTGCAGGTTGACGATCAGCATTGGCCATTCATCCGGATTCAGGCTGCACAGCTGGGAGACTTCGTCGTCGGCGAAACCTCCGACGGCGAAAGCGTCGCATCCGATGGACCGGGCGGAAAGCGCGAGCGCTTGCCAGGCGTGCCCGATGTCGTGCAGGCAGTATCGGTAGGCCCGCTTGCCGTATTTCCATGCTTCGCGCCAGGCAATGCTGGTCAAGACGAACACGATTGGCGCAGGGCTGGGGGCATTGCTCAAGTTGAATGTGCCCCGCGCGCGTTGCTCTGCTATGTGCCTGGATGGATCGTAATGATAGAGCCCGTCGGGCCATTCCTTCAGGCCGCGCGTGACAAAGTGGAATTCCGTAGGGTGAAGGTTTCCGGAGGATGGATTCACTCTAAGCGCATATTCATATCCCGTGGACGGGACCCGTTTGGATGCGCTAATCGCGGCGGAATAGAAGAGAAGCTGCGAGAGGAAGGCCGGTCCCTCCGCTGCGGAAGTGGCTCCAAGCGAGCCCCGCAGCACGTCGAGAGCTGAAACTTCAGGGGCGAGTGGGTCCGCCGGAAGATCGAGAACCGGCACTCCCTCGTAATAACGAAACGGCTCCGGCATGTTCGCCCAGTCGAGAGTGCGCCGCGCACGCTGCAGCGATTCGAGACTATGCTTCGTCGCTTCGTGATAATCGCGCCACGTCATCGCCGGTCAGTGGGCTCCGCGGCAATTCATGCCGGTACCAATTTGCTGCTTTAACTTAGCAGGTAAGACCCTCGAAGGCGCGAATCAACGGTGAGCAATTCTGCTCAGATGCTTCGCAGGTAAGCTGCTAAAGCTGATGAAGGGATTACGCGGGCCGCCGGGGTATCGCAATGTTGTACGGTTAGTAGTACGACGAAAACCATTAACTTAAAGAACAGGGGCAACATTGCCATGTCAGTTTTAATTGCTGAATCTCAGGAACTTGACGTCTCCTTAGATCCCGAACATACGCAAACTAAAGAGAACGAGTTTAATTGGGTGTTTTTTGTTGTGATCGCGACTTTTCACCTGGGAGCAATCGCAGCATTATTTTGCTTCCATTGGTCTTCACTCTTTATTTTCCTCGCGATGTGGATTTTGAGCCAGAATGTGGGCGTTGCAGTGAGCTATCATCGCCAGCTGACTCATCGCGGGTTTACAACACCCAAGTGGCTGGAGTACGTGATGGCGATCTGTGGCGCTTTGGCACTGCAAGGGAGTCCGACCTATTGGGTCGCGGTGCACCGCATGCATCATAAGTACACCGACAAACCCGGCGATCCGCACACGCCGCGCGATGGCAAATGGTGGTCGCACATGGGATGGATCATGCGCGGCGCCCTGCACAATGAAACCGCCATGATCTCGCGATACGCGCCCGATCTGCAGCGGAACCGCTTCTATCGGTGGCTGACGGTGTGGCACTGGCTACCGATCACGCTCACGGGTATCGGATTGCTGGGTTGCGGCACCGCCTTCGGGGGATGGAAACTGGGCGCTTCGTGGGTGCTTTGGGGCGTGCTTCTGCGGATTACCATTGGCTTCCATGTCACCTGGTTAGTGAATTCGGCGACCCACTTATGGGGATCGCGGCGTTTTAATACGCAGGACGATTCAACCAATAACTGGTGGGTGGCCTTGTTGACGGGTGGTGAGGGCTGGCACAACAACCACCACGCGCATCCGGTATCTGCCACGCATGGCATGTTGTGGTGGGAAGTGGACTTCAACTATTGGATTATTCGCACTCTGGAGCTGCTCGGCCTGGCGAAGGACGTAAAAGTGATGGGTCCAAAGACTCGTAACTCCAAACGGTCGAGCCAGCGGGTCTCTGCCGAGCCGTGGCCAGTGCCGGTTCCCGTGAAGCCATCAAGGACTTAGCGCTTTACGCCAGAACTGGGGGTACCCGACTGCAATCCGAGTTCGGCCGTTCCGCTCAACGGTAACAGTGAGCAGTTATGAACAGTATTTGCGCGCCTTGCCGCTGATGATGGTTTGCGTGTATGGCTCTCCCCCAAAGAGAAGCCCTCCCCCATCAACCCTCTTGCGATAGCAGGAAACCCCGCATAGGAGAACGCAATGTTCTATCAATTCACGAATACGCAGCTGATGATAGCTGCGGTTGTGGTCGTCGTCGTTGTCGTCATTGCCGTCGCCGGTTATCTAGCCTACCGCAGAAACAGAACCCGGGCCTTTCGCGCGCGTTTCGGGCCAGAGTACGATCGCGCTGTGATGGCGCACGGATCCTCGCGCAAGGCCGAGGCAAAACTGGCCGATCGTGAAACTCATGTGAAGACGCTTGAATTGCGCGATCTCGGCGCAACCGAGCGGGAGCGCTTTGTCGCCGATTGGCAGGTGGTGCAAGCCCGCTTTGTCGATCATCCCAAGGCCGCGGTGAATGAAGCCGACGAGCTCATCTCTTCGCTTCTCGTTGCACGCGGCTATCCCAAAGGAAATTTCGACCAGCGCGCCGCGGATATCTCCGTGAGCTACCCGCGCGTAATGGAGGACTACCGCCTGGCAAACGGCATCGCGGTGCGTCCGGGGCGGGCCGATGCCAGCACTGAAGAACTTCGCACTGCCATGATTCAATACAGGACCATCTTCGACGAGCTTGTCCAGGTTCAAAAGCCACCAGCCAAAAGAACGGCGGCGTAGGGGCGATGGACGCTTCAGAGGCAAGCTAGGGATTTGGAAGGATGGCGGGTTTCTGCGCGTTGTGGCCTGGCAATTGATCGAGCAGGACCACATTGAGCAGCGACTTATGCACCTGGATTCGGCCGTTGTAGCTTATAAAGCCGAGCTTGCGGAAGCGATTCATAAAGAAGCTGACTCGGGAACGGGTGGTGCCGATCATATCCGCTAGTGTTTCCTGGGTAATAGGCGGGATGAAGGTTTCCGGTTCACCGGGCTTGCCGAATTCCGCCATCAATAGAAGAATCCGCGCGAGCCGTTTCTCGCTGGAGTTAAAGAGCTGATCGACAAGGTCGGCCTGGGACCGCATGCTGCGGGTAAGCAGGAACTTGAGGAATATGTCGGCGATTGCAGGCTCGTCATGCATAACGCGAATCATTTCGTTTCTGCTGATCTTGAGCGCAGTACAGGGGCCCACCGCGGTGGCGGTGGCCACATGCAATCCGACGATCGCAGCGAGTGACTCTTCTCCAACAAAATCGCCAGCAGACAGAAGCGTGATGGTAGCCTCTTTGCCGTTCTGCGAAACAACAGTGACCCTCACACGGCCTTTCTGCAGATAAAACACGGAGTCCGCCGCATCTCCCTGGCAAAAAAAAGTATGCTTTGGCTTTAATTCGACGATGGAACGGCCGAGGCCAGCGTTTGCAAGAAAGGCATCGGCATCGAAGGGAGTGCTATGGACTTCCATCAAGATGCTACCTCGTTGCAGGCCGTGCGCTCGGGCTGACTCATCGCGAAAAGGCAGCAGTCCCTAAGTTGTGAGGTGATTGGGAAATCAAACGAACAAATCAAGGACAGCAAGAGAGCACCTGATGAAGATGAGCGCTCTTCGTTGTAAATTCGCGCCAGTAATGCAGCCCCGAATACTCTTAGGGGACGCCGCAAATATTGCGAACTTCCCCAGAACAACCGTAACTACGAACAATCTCTATCAACCATCGCTTGGATTTAGATCGGCTGTCTGCTCAGTTCTGCTCACGATTCAGGCATGGGCGCGATTGAGCGGAAGATTGGGGCGCCTGGTCGATTGCGTGGCGTGCAGATTTGACCATCTTCTTAGGTCTCGATTCTGTCAACATTGCCAAGAGTATAGATAGAGCGGTTCTCCAGTTCTCGTGGAGTTTTGTTTGCTCGCATAACTTAAGGCAGCTTCCCTTGATTGAAAGAGACAATCAGAGGCAGTGCTTTCCTTCTACAGCATTCGGAGAATCCGTCTAAAGTCAGGCACGCGATTGACCGCGCCAGTCTTATCTCTGAGAGGCGATGGCGATCTCAGGAGGGCAGTTGAAATCATCCATGAGTATTCCAGAGCAGCAGTCGACGCACGTCTACCATGGCGCCTTGCTGGATGGGCGATGGTGGCAATCGAACAGGATGCCTCTCGGCGAGAGGGTCCAGTGGTCGATGGCCCTGCTGTTGGCCACGGTGGCTTTGGCAACTCTTCCAGTGCAGGCAAGAGCGCAAGCCCTCTCCTCTTCGGGAGACACCTCGGACAGTGTTGGAAGCACCACCTCAGGGCAGCTGGACGTGACTTATGTCCGGCCGACGCAGGGAACCAAGGCGAGAAACTATGCGTTCGATACGTTCGGGCCGTATCCAATCGTGGCCTCTGCGTTTGCTGCCGGAATCAATCAGTTCACCAATTCACCACCGGAGTGGAACCAGGGGGTTGAGGGCTATAGCAAGCGACTTGGGTCCGACTTTGGAATTGCCGCTGCCACCACTACGACGCGTTATGGTTTGGCGCAGGCATTCAGAGAAGATACTTTGTACTACCGCTGCGAATGCAGTGGCTTTTTTCCTCGTCTGCGCCACGCGGCGCTTTCCACTTTGACAGGACGCCAAGGCGAAGACGGCCATCGCGTCTTCTCCATCCCTGCGCTTGTGGCTCCTTATGCGGGCGCGATGACTGCTGTTTATGGATGGTATCCGAACCGCTACGGACCCAAGGATGCGTTTCGAATGGGCAATTACACGATGCTTTGGTATATGGGCTCGAACGTTGGCCTGGAGTTCCTCTATAGCGGGCCGCACTCGTTGCTGTCCCGCATGCACCTGAATAATACGCACGGCTCACCCGCTCCTGGCCCAAATCATTGAGCGACAGCGGATCTACGGCAGCTGTGGGCATTAGCCGTCCAATCCCAGAGCCGCGGGCGATGGGCATACCCGCTATTGCCGATTTCGCAACGGGATTGTTCACTGGTTTCTTCGAGTGGTTCGGTAGTCTGGGCATCTTTGCCTGGCAAGTCCTGAAGGCTGCGGTTACGCCGCCGTATGAAGGTCGCGAGCTGATTCGGCAACTGGATGAAGTTGGATCCAAATCTTTTCCGCTGGTGGCATTGGCTGGAGCTGCGATCGGCGTAGTTATCTCGCTGGAAGCCCGTTACAGCCTAAGTCGATTCGGCGCCAAGTCGATGTTTCCCGCCACCCTCGTGTACTCCGTGATCCAGGTGATGGGTCCGGTGATTACTGGTCTTGTGGTGAGCGGCCGGGTAGGAGCCGGCATTGGCGCGGAGCTCGCGTCGATGAAAGTGACCGAGCAGATCGACGCCATCGAGGCGTCCGCGATCAACCCATACCGGTTCCTGGCTGCGACACGAATCCTGGCGTGCATTCTAATGTTGCCGCTGCTGACCATTGCTGCCGATGCCTGCGGCTTGCTGACTGGTTGGTTCGCGCAAGCACTGGTGGAGCCGCTGTCATTCCGTCAGTTCATCGAGAGCGGCTTCCATGGCGCTACCTTTAATTCGTTCCTTCCCCAGACTTTTAAGACCGCCGTGTATGGGCTGATCATCGGACTCATCGCCTGTTTTCAGGGAATGCGCACAAGCGGAGGAGCCGCGGGCGTGGGCCGCGCCGCCACAAACTCGGTGGTACTCGCGTCGCTCTTCCTTATCCTGGCCGATGTTGTGCTGGTGAAATTCATTCTCGTCGTCTTTCCTTAACTTCGCTTGAACTGCTGGTGAATCCAATATGGCCACGGCCTACGACAATGCGGTGAAGCAAGGGGTCGCCAAGGATGACGGCGCTGCGCCTGCGGTAGCTGTAGTGGATGTGCGGAAGGCCTTCGACGGTCGCACCGTTCTCAGTGGGGTCAGCTTGAGTGTGCGTCGTGGAGAGACCCTCGCGGTGCTTGGACGCAGCGGCACTGGAAAGAGCGTGTTGCTGCGGCTCATCATCGGCCTTGAAAAGCCTGATTCGGGTTCGATTTGCATTCAAGGCCGGGACATCGCGGGCCTTCCCCTCGACCAGTTGGGAGAAATCCGAAAGAAGATGGGTTTCTCGTTTCAGCATGCAGCGCTCTACGATTCGCTCACTGTTGGAGAGAATGTTGCGTTTCCGCTGCGGCACCATCGGAGAGATATATCGAAGTCCGAGCGGGCAGATTGTGTGAACAAGTTGCTGGCTGAAGTGGGGATGGAAGGCAACCTCGAGAAGATGCCATCGGACATTTCGGGTGGAATGCAGAAGCGTGTGGGCCTGGCGCGGGCGCTCGCGTTGGAGCCTGAGATTCTGCTGCTGGATGAACCGACAGCTGGCCTCGACCCCATCAGTTCAGGGGAGATCGATGAATTGATTCTCAAACTCCAACGAGAGCGGCAGATGGCGTCCGTTGTTGTGACTCACAATTTGCACAGTGCGAGAACGATCGCGAATCGGCTTGCCATCTTGAATGAAGGCGATGTAGTGATCCAGGGAACTTATGAGGACCTTCAGCAAAGCGACATCGGGTTCGTGAAGGAATTCTTAAAGCTGTCGTAGGGGAGATATATGTCGAGATTGGCGCGGTTAGGTGCTTTTATCGTGGTGACGCTGGCTGTGCTGGCTTGCGGGGTTTTTATTATCGGAAGCAAGGAGTATCTATTCCGCTCCACCTACAAGCTGCGGGCACAGTTCCAAAATGTGGTTGGCCTGGCTGAAGGCGCCGATGTACAGGTTGGCGGCGTGCACAGCGGCACAGTGGCCGCCATCGAGTTGCCGAGGAAGCCGGGCGACGAGGTCACGGTCGTGGTGGAACTCGATAGGACCACGCACGAAATCATCAAGCGGGACTCAATGGCTTCAATCGAAACCGAGGGCTTGTTGGGCAACCAGTTCCTGGCCATTTCATTTGGATCTGCAGGCGAGCCCGAGGTACGAGACGGCGAGACAATTCAGAGTGTGCCCCCGCTCCAGATGGGGGATATGCTCAGGAAGGCCAACGGAATTCTGGATAGCAGCCAGCAGGCCGTCCAGAACGTAACGATGGCGACCGCGCACTTGAACTCAGTAAGCACCAAGATCGATTCGGGGCAGGGAACTGTGGGCGCTCTGGTGAACGACAAGCAACTTTACAGCGACCTTGAACAGACGACCAACACTCTGCATGCGACGATGCTCCAGGCGCAGGTCGGTGTGACGGACTTCCAGGAAAACATGGAGGCGCTAAAACATAATTTTCTGTTGAGCGGATATTTCAAGAAGCGCGGCTATGAAGACTCTGCCGATCTGGGAGCGAATGCGATTGTAGGGCTTCCGCAGGGCACGCCCGTGAAGGCATTTACCTTTACGGTCAAGCAGCTCTTCGATGGCCGTGACTCGGCCAAACTTAAAAATGAGAAATCTCTCAAGGCTGTCGGCGAGTTTCTGGCGCAAAATCAATTCGGAGTGGCGGTCGTGGTGGCTTCCACAGGCATGGAAGGCGATACTCAAAAGGACGCGGTGCTCACCGAAGCCAGGGCTATGGTTATACGCACATACCTGGCAGAGAACTTCGGATTTGATAACTCTCTCTTGAAGACGCTGGGAATGGGAAAGCAGGCGGACGCAAATCTGGATGCAGAGTGGGGCTCAATTCAGATTCTGGTTTTCGCTGCGGGAACGGAGATGCCGGCTGACAAACCGACACCGGCCGACAAACCGCCCCCAGCGGGGAGCGCACCGGTGACCAGTGCCGACCGGGCGGTCCCTGTCACCGCCGCTGCAACTCCAAAGCAATAGCGCCAGGCGCAAGACCAAGCCCGCAAGACCAGGACCGGAAGACTGGGACCACTGCACCGGCAAGCTATCATCAGGATTGTGATCCAAATTCGGCGGCCATGAAAAAAGGCCGCCGCAAAGAAGGAGAGCGCCTGATGCGCACCTCTCAATCCGATGCTCTTGTGGTCTATGGCGTGACCGGCGACCTGGCACACAAGATGATCTTCCCCGCACTTTATGCGATGGTGAAACGCGGGACCC
>Ga0181520_10011751_pt1 | contig 11422 bp, 10 predicted proteins | sample PEATcosm2014_Bin_29_FD_132451 | JGI IMG/M metagenome (GOLD analysis project Ga0181520, IMG submission 132451) | Peatland microbial communities from MTU Mesocosm Facility, Houghton, MI, USA - PEATcosm2014_Bin02_30_metaG | ecosystem: Environmental > Terrestrial > Soil > Wetlands > Peat | place...
AAGGCAATGACCATAGGCAAGGAGTCAGCGACCATATCCGAGATGCTGAAAAGGCTGGGAAGCCTGATGAAGGAGATGCTCAGTGCCGAGGAGATGGTCGCCAAGGAGGTCTATCAGAAGGAGGGGGTGCTGAGGCAATCGGAGGCGGCGCTCCTGAATACGGGCAAGCCTTACCTTGACAACAGCCTCAGCGGCTACTCCGCCTACGCCGACCTGATAAACTACTTCAACGCAGGGTTCAAGAGCTGCCTCATGATACCTATAGCAACGGAGAGGAACGGCTTCGGGATAATAACCCTTCTCTCGCGGAAGGAGGAGGGCTTCGCAGGCAATTCGGCGGAGCTGGTCGCGCCGGTGGCCAATGTGCTCAGCTACGAGCTCGACTCGAAGATCGAGAGGGAGAGGAGCCTGAGCATGGCGAGGTACTTCGACGCCGCGTTTGAGGGCATAATGCCGCAGTTCATACTGGAGAAGAGCGGCAGGATAGTGAAGGCGAACAAGACAGCGCTGAACATAATAAACCTCATGCCCAAGGAAGCCGTCGGCGCCGAGCTCGGGAAATTTTTCTATATAACGCCGGAGGTGATCGAGGGCATAAGGGAGGGAAGGGTCACCGAGACAAAGGGGATTGTCACCGGAAAGGACTACAGGCTTTCCACGAAGCCCATAAACGACAATCTCATGCACGTCCAGCTCTATGACATAACCGAGCTGCGCCAGCTGGAGAACAGGGTTGGGCTTCTAAGCTTAAGCCAGGGGGAGGTCTTCATGATGCTCAACCAGGACCTGAAGATAGATTGGATAGGAGGCAGCAGGGGATTCCTGAAGACCGACAGCGAAGGGTTGCTGGGAAGGAAGCTCGGCTCGCTGATCAAGGAGCAGGAGAGCGGCGTCCTGGAGAAGAGGATAAGGGGGATGGGAAGGGAGGCCTACACTGAGTACGTGAAGCTGGCGCTGGACAACGGCGTCGAGGCCGATGTCAACATAACAGTGGTGAAGGCCTCCGGAGGCTATGCCGCGGTAATCTCCAAAAACATAGAAAGGTATTTGGAAAACGTGCAGAACTCGGTGGAGGAGATAGTCTCGCTCTCGCCAGAGTTTGTGCTCACGATAGACAAGGACGGATTCATAAGGAGCGCCAACAAGAGCGCCGAGAAGCTACTCAAGTACAATGGCAATGATCTCGAGGGCCTGCCCATATCAAACCTCTTCAATGAGGCTGAGAGCATGGACAGGATGAACGCCGCGCTCGACCTCGCAAAGAAAAGGGGCGTGGTGACCGACCTCTTCCTCAATATGGCTGACAAGGAAGGCAACCAGGTCCCATTGGGGGAGAACATAAAGGCACTGCGCGACGTCGAGAACAAGGTTACCGGTTATATACTGATAGGAAAGGAGCTTGGCACCAAGAGATTCATGGAGGAGCTCCAGAGCAGGCTCGATGACATTACAAAGCAGGCTGAGAAGCTCAAGCAGGAGAGCGACCTCAAGACGCAGTTCATCTTCAACGTCTCGCACGAGCTCAAGACTCCGATAACCAACATAAACGGCTACGCGAGGCTGCTGATGAGCGGGAACTTCGGCGAGCTCTCGGCCGAGCAGCTGGAGAGCGTCAAGACGATAATAACCGAGGACGACAGGCTGATGCAGCTGATACAGCAGATACTCGACGTGGCCAAGCTCGAGGCCGGGAAGATAAAGCTCGACTGGCAGGAGGTGGACCTCAATGACATCAAGGAGAACCCGAGCATAAAGTCCCTTGAGGAGATGGTGAGGGGCAAGGGGCTTGAGTATGATTTCATAGTGGACAACTATCTCGGCAGGATAGACGCCGATCCGAACAGGCTGATACAGGTCTTTGTCAACCTGATAGTCAACGCCTACAAGTTCACGGACAAGGGCAGCATAACGATAAGGGCGGTGAAGAAGGGAAAGAATGCCAGGGTCGAGGTGAGGGATACCGGAATAGGCATAAGCCCGGAGGACAGGATCAAGCTCTTCAAGAGATTCTACCAGCTGCAAAAAAGAGGGCTGACAAAGCAGGAGGGATCGGGGACGGGACTGGGCCTCTCGATAGTCAAGGAGATAGTGGCGCTTCATGGCGGAAAGGTAGGCATAGGCAAGGAGACTGCCGTGGGAAAGGGCAGTGTCTTCTGGTTCAGCCTTCCGATAAACAGGAAGCCGAAGAAGAAAGAGCAGGCGGAATGATTTTGACTTACTAATCGACGGTCATGGTACATATGGGATGTATGCGCCGCAGTCGTTGGCTATGCCGTTCTGGAAGTTGTAGACTTGGTTGAGGGAAGTGTAGTTCTGGTCAAGGTAGGCTCCTGCGAACACGATGTTTGTCACCACTCCGGAGCTCGTACTGAGGTTGAACGCTACGGAAGGTTTGGTGAAGACGGCTGAGGGGGTAACAATGTAGTATCTCACAGCGTAATTGGTCTTGCTGAGCATGGTGGCGTTCACGGTTACATCAGTTGGAGTGGAGGCACTTGCGTTTGCATAGTCAAAAGGACCTATCGGGGCGTAATGGTCATTAGTCTGAAGGTCTGTTCCGTATGTCTGTGAATCGCAGGCCTTGTCCTTGTTGTACAATGTCTTGTACTCATTCATCAGCGTGCCTATGTAAGTTGCATTGAGTATGCTGGAGATGTTCTTGATTGAATTCCCTGAGACCTTAGGCTGCTGCGGTGTCGTTGTTACATTCTTCGGGGTAGTGGTGGTATTCTTTGGGGTGACAGGTGTGGTGACTGTGGCCGTGGTCTTGTTGCTCGTTTTATTCTGTACGGCTGGCGATTGGGTGATAACTATCGGCTGGGTTGCGTTGTTTGGAGTGTAGAATGAGGCCGGGTTCCTTACCTGGATTCCGGAGCTGAGCTTTATTGTGAAGATGCTCGGTATTGAAATTAGTTCTATTGTGGCACTCTTGTTTGTACTTGAGATGAGCTTGACCTGGAGGTCGGCGTTCTGCGAGGATCCCTCGGCGCTTATGTTGACTGACTGCGAACTGGCCAGACCGAACGTGATTATGGGGCTGGTCAGGACCGGGACTTTGCTTACATAAATAATGGAGTATGAGTTTGAGGAATTCTGCAGAAACAGGGCGAAGGTATCTGGGTTGTTCTTGAGCCTGAAGTAGATGGACTGGCCGTTCTGCACGGAGAAGGACTGGTTTGTGGTGACCGTGGGTGTGCCATGCCAGGTTAACGCGAGGTAGCCTATGGCTACTGCTATGAGTATGACGATTGCCGCAGCCGTGATTATCGGTGCGTGATTTCCGTGCCTGTGATGATGGATGTGGGATTTACTCGGATTGAATGGCTGGTCCATGTTCAAACCTATAAAAGAATGATGCTTATATATATTTCGTGCTGGGACTGTTTCTGGGATAACCGGCAGAGCAACAACTTTCTTCGGTTTCCTATGGTGTTTTGTTACCAGAAAGACCAATAACTGTTGAACTCTTTTTGACTTTGCCAGTTCTGGAATGAATCAAAGTTATATTAATACATAACCTGGATTGATTCTGGTTTGGAACTGCACATGGGTACTTTAGACCTTGGATTCTTTTATACACCGTCCTGCGAGAAGGCATATATTCTATTCTGCGCATGTTGTATAGATTCGATGAAGAGCCTTGAGGACGCGGAATCGGACATTGTCTCAGTCATAAACGAGAGGCAGGAGATAACCTACAACGAGCTCAAGAGCTTCGCTTCCTCGCGGGAGATTGACGAGGAACTACTCAAGAAGAGCCTTGACGTCCTTGACAAGGCCCACGCGATCGCCTCCAGGAACAGCGGGGGGCTGCTCACCTACTACATCCTTGAGGACAAGCCACTGTTCAACAGGATAATGATAGTGGAGGACGACAGGAACATAAACAAGCTAATGGCGCTCTCCATAGGAAAGGGCTTCGACATCGCCCAGGTTTACGATGGCGCAGAGGGCCTGAAGAGGATAAGGTATGAGAAGCCTGACCTTGTGGTCCTCGACCTCATGATGCCCGGGCTGGATGGACTGGAAATCTGCCAGAACATAAAGATGGATCCCCTGCTCAAGGGAACCGTCGTCATAATAGTCAGCGCGATGGACGCCACTTCAAACAGGTTCAAGGGAATAAAGTATGGTGCCGATTACTACATAAAGAAGCCTTTCGACCCGCTGGAGCTGAAGAGCCTTGTCACGATCTTCCTGAGGAAGAAGGGGAAGAAATTCGATCCGCTTATCGACCTTCCGAACGAGGACAGGATCTCTGACGCAGTGGAAAGGGCGCTCAAGGAGACCCAGAACGATTACGAGATGGGAAGGATAAGGGTGGAGGGGCTCGCAGGCTTCGCCTCCAGGTTCGGAAATTCCTCAGGGATAACCATACTGAGGCTAGTCTCGCAACTGCTCCAGGACAAGGTCAAGGAGAGCAGGAGCAACACCTTCGTCGGATTCCTCAACGGCGACGACTTCGTCATAGGAGGGGACAAGCAGCTGGTCGAGAAGACGGTGGCAACGCTCTCAAACGAATTCAACGCGGTCCTTCCGTTCATCTACCAGGGAGAGGGCTACAAGCCAATAGAGCTCGGCAGGGACGACATGTACGGCGCTGAGAAGCCGAAGCTGAGCATCGCCTACAACGAAATAAAGAAGGACTTCATGATGGAAAGGAGGGCCGAGATCCTGGAAAAGAAGGAGAAGGAGGGAACGAAGGACATCGGTTCCTACACCTACGAGGAATTGAGGCACATGCTCGGAAGCGAGGATCTCGATATAACCATAACAAGGGATCCGAACAGCGGCGTGAGGCTCTCTGCCGGGAAGAAGGGAAGCCAGGAAAAGAAGAAGGACGAGAGGAAGGGAAGCGAGATCGAAGGGATATAGGCTTCCGTTGCGGTTACTATACGGGAGTCGCCCTAACAGCGCTTGACAGCCCCGCCTTCCGCACCTAAGATGCCGCGAAGTGTGGAGGATCAGGAGATTATTGTAAACATCTATTTGTAACTATTCTTATCATTTGATAACTATGAGAACAAGAACGTATAAAAAGCTTGTTGTCCTATTATAAGCATGCAGACCAGTGTATTCATAGAAACACTTAGGAAAAACAACATCTCAGTATTTCGTTTGAACGATGCGGCAAAGATTCTCAGAAAGCCTCGGAGATATGTCGCTTTGTTTCTGCACCGGGCAGTTGAAAGGGGTTTTATAAAGCGTGCAGAGAAGGGGCTTTATTATCCCGTAAGGGGAACCAACGAATACATAATTGCTTCGGCTATGCTTTCGCCTTCTTATGTAAGCATGATATCTGCACTTCATTATTACGGACTGACCACCCAGATACCCAATACCGTTTATGTGGTTTCGCCAGAAAGGCACAGGCCTGTGCATGACATTCTGGGACATGAAATAATTTTCAAGCACATAAAAAGAGAGATGATGTTCGGATACCGCCGTGAAACAAACAGCAATATAATGATTGCTGACCCTGAAAAAGCCTTGATAGACATATTTTATTTTAATGATGTGAATGACATAGATCCAGATGTTCTTGAAACGCCACCGAGGATAAGCGTGGAAAGGCTCATTTCTTATGCAATAAAAAGCAATAACCTGAAAATAATAAAAAAAACAGCAGATCTGCTTGCAGACTATAACTATCTAAGGCAGGTCAAAAAACTTAAAAACGCAGGAAAGAGGCTTGAATATGATAGATGAGGAGACATTGTCAGTTACCAGCAATTATATTGAACCGTACCAAAAGGAAAAGGATTATCTTGAAGAGCTCTTTCTTGCTGAGATATACGGCAAATTTGCCGACCAGCTTGTATTCAAGGGGGGCACTGCCATATCAAAGTTTTATGGTTCACCAAGGTTCTCCGATGACCTTGATTTTTCACTTTCTCGAAGAAACAGGGATCCGAAAAGGGTAGACGTACTTCTGAACGAAGTAATCAGCAAAATAAACAAGTCCTACTCAACAAGGATTCTTAGGCATTCAACTGACAATCGCATGACAAAGTATGAGTTTAGCGTAAGGGGACCTCTCTTCGAGATGTTGAGGCATTATCAGCACTTGAAAGTGGAGATAAATAAAGATGACGAAGTAGCAGAGGATCCTAACATAATAAACAGGGAGCCCGGATATCGAGACATCCAGACTTATGTAGCAGTTGTGATGACCGAAGCCGAGATACTTGCAGAAAAAGTAGTTGTATTGCTCTTTAGAGCTACCCCGAAAGCGCGCGATCTTTACGACCTTTATTATCTGCTCAAGAAGGGAAATGAGATAGAAGTCGGCCTTGTTGATAGGAAGATGCACGAACATGGGCATTCGTTTGACGAACAGCAGCTGAATAGAAGAATGGCAACAATGAGGGAGATCTGGAATAAGGAGTTGAAGAGACTTATCCCAAAGAAGGGTTTTGTTTCATATGAAGAAGCTAGCAGGACTGTAATGAAAGGGTTCAAGGCAGCAAACCTGTTTTAGATTCCCTATGCGGAATGCCGTAGATTCAATTAGAGAAAAGGAGACTCCTGAATGAAAGAACAGGAATTCGAGCAAGGCTGACGTATAAAGAACTATGGCGTGAGCTGAAAGGCCGTTTCAGTTATGCGGCCGCTATCTTCTCTGTTCTTCACGCTTGGGAGCTTGCTGATGAGCTTGTGGAGAGCCCTGCGGACGGCCTACTGCTGGCGTGTGCTGTTCCTGCCTGACTTCAGGTCTTCGGAAATCAGGTTGGCGGCCTTGCTCATGCCCTACTTCCGGTCCATGCCCTCTTTCGGGCCCGCGTCCTTCAGGTCTTCGGAAATCACCGGCATTATGGCGTTCGTGATAGCGCCCGATTTCATCTCCTCTTGCCCACCTTCCGCCCCAACGGATATCCGGACCAATGTAGAGCCCCGGATAAATCAGGACGGTTGGATCTATCACAACAACGCCCAGAGGAATTGCCATAAGCACTACACCAGGATAGCAGTTCAGGACGCCGCCTGTGACCCAGCATTCGTTGTTTTGGAACCATACTGTATCGTCTTGGGCTGGGGGGATATAGATCGGAGCAGGCACTGGTACGGGAATTGGAAGTTGAATTGTAACACCGGGAAGATTGATGCTCAGTTGCGCAGGAACTATTTTCTTATCCTGGAAAACTTTGCTGTCTCTAAGCATTCCGTCAGATAGCAACTGACCGTTTGCGGGCTTTGGAGCCATGGTTAGAGTCGCTGCCGTAGCAAGAGCGCCGGCGAGAGCCGCTGTACGTAGAATCTTGAAGGTATCTGTGTCTCTTTGTCTTACCATTTCCATTTTATCACCAGTTATGGTGTGCTTGGACTGTATTTAGACTGATGTTGCGGATTTTTGGAGATATGTTGATTAATTGAAGTGGATATATGGATTATGTTGGAGATAATGCAAACGTGGCGTTCTGGAAGAAAAAGAGATATCTCTTTAGAGACACAGATGAATATGTGCGAGTCGTAGATCGGCCTGTCATCCCCTGAGTTCTGGCTTTAGGAAACCTGGTTGCCGAAGGGCTTGTGGAAGACCTCGCTGGTGACCTACCATTGACTCATGTTGAATCGTGAATCCCGGTCTTTGGAAGTCGCCGTTATTATGATGATTGAGATAGCTCTTAATTTCATCTCCTCTTGCCCATCTTCCACCCCAGTGGATATCAGGATCGATTAGAACATATCTGGCGATCAGGACATCTGAAGCGATTTCAGAGACGCCTTTAGGTATTGCCATAAGTACTACTTCGCGATAGCAGTTTAGAAATTTACCTACGATCCAGCATTCGCGATCTTGGACCCATATGGTAGCATTTGGATTGTTGGGGTTGCTTTTAGGAACGGAATCAAGAGCTTGAAATGGTAGTTTTAGAAATTGGCGAAGATATGGTAAACCAGAAGGTGAGATGAGAATTGGTGCGGGAACAATTTCCTTGTCTTTAGAACTGCTATCCCTAATCATTTCTTTGTTGGGTAGTAATTGACCGTTTGCAGGATTAGGAACCATGGCCAGAGTTGCCGCGGCAAAGACACCGCCTAGGACTGCTCTGTGTAAAATCTTCAATGCGCTTCCATAATCCTGTCGCGCCTTTTCCGTTTTATCATCCATTTATGATGTGTTTAATCTGTATTTAGACTGTTGTCATGGATTTTGAAGGATAAGTTGAATAATTGAGGTAGATATATGTAGTATATTGAAGATAATGCAAACGGAGTATTCTAGGAAAATGAGAGCCTGCAATAAATACTATAAGTAAAGATAGGAGGGGATTGTATGGTTGATTTTGATCGGAGTTATGGGATTAGGTTGGATTAATATTGCCCACAGCTGTGCCGTTAGGTATAGTGCCATTGTAAGGCGCATTTCCCACCGTAAGCAGGAACACTGGTCCTCCTTGGCATATCCCTGGACTAAGCACGACCCAATAAGTGCCTCTTGTCGCGTTTGGCAGCGCTGTGACGCCGACTCCGACAGTATAGCTGCTATTGAAATAGAAGGTCTCGCTGGGTGGCTGGATCGAGACGTTCATCCCTGGATACGTATTCCCGGTAAGATTGTTTGTACTTAGATGGTAAAAATCTGCCCAGTTCGTCGTGTTGGTTCCTGCCTCACCTTCGCCGATGTTCTTTCCCACGTAGGTTGTATAGCTTATCCTGCCAGAGCCGCCTGGGCTTATCACATAGTCCTCTGTTCCGGACAGATTATAGGCTGATAGTCCCGTAACCGTAGTGATATTGCTATAGCTCTGCTGGACATGTGGATGGCATGCTCCGCTTGGGAAAGGACCAGGCAGAATCGTAGCTGGCTGTTGAAGGCTGCCTGAGGCGTGGTTTGTGAGCGCCACGTTGGCGATAATTGCTAAGATTACCAAAATAACGATGCAAATTGTGAGTATGCTGACTTTCCCTACCATATAACCTTATCTCTTACGCTTTGTGGCTCTGGTTTTCCTTCTGTTGGTGTTGGATTTGGACCTGTTCTTTACTTGTCTCTTAGCTTTTGGAGACTTCCTTTGAGATGACATTGTAGTCTCACCGCTTGTCTTGTTCTCCAGAAGATCGTTTACGTGAGAGTCATAGATCGGCCTGTCGTCACCCGAGTTCTGAAGCGCTTCGCTCTCGGTGATGCTTTTTGAAAGAATGTCGTTTATAGCCTGCGTCCGCATGAGGGCCCTGAGTTTCTCGCCTGAATTTTTCTTTGAACTCTTCTTGGAGCCTTTTGCCATGTGAATCATGGAATATCTTGCATGGATAGTTATATAAGGTTTATACACATTACTGGTAACAAGGATTTGCTTGGGTGATCAGTTTGGAGAGAGTAAAAACAGGGATACCTGGATTCGATGAGTTAATTGAGGGAGGGATACCTAAGGGTTTCAACATCCTTTTGGTAGGCCAGCCTGGAACAGGGAAGACTATTTTTGGATTGCAATACCTTGTCAACGGGGCGATGAATGGAGAAAACGGAATTTATGTTTCATTGGACAGCCCAAATGAATTGGTTAAGGCGCAGGCAAGGCAGTTTGGATGGGATGTGGATGCTTTAGAAAAAGAAGGCAAAATCACGTTTTTGAAGATACCTTTGGATAAGCCAAAGATTAACCTTTTTGATATGCTGGAAGAGGAAATCAAGGCCGCGCATGCAGAACGATTGGTTTTTGACAGCCTAGCTGATTTTGCAATAAACATAGACCAGTTTGCCACGCCTTTGGCCTATACAGGATTGACTCCGCTCTGGGACGTTAAGGAACAGGCGACATTGGAGGCAGATAAGGAATATAGGTATGAAACAATGGCTACTTTGGACCAGGATCCAAAAGGTAGAATATTCTACAAAGGACATTCGGAGAAAAGAGTAGCGTATTTAGTTGTACAGGAATTGGCGAAGTTGGGAACTACTAACATGATCCTCACAGATGCAAAAGATGAAGAACATGCAAATACAGTTGATGGAGTTAGCGAATATGTCTGTGACGGAGTCGTTGTCGTGTATAATCAACTTATAGGAGCGAAAAGAGTAAGAACGATGACCGTACTTAAGATGAGGAGTAGCGATCATAGTAAATATATTCACGATTTTGAAATAACAAAAGAAGGGATTAAAGTTAAACCTGCTGAAGAAGTTTACAAATAATAAGATTATATTCGTGGTGTTTTTACAGATTTGATTAGAGCTAGTGCATCGCGTTCTAATAATGGCCATGTGTCGTAATGTTTTTTGTTGTTGTCTTGATATTCGGCGCCGTTAAGATAGATGCATACAGTTGATCTTTCAAACGGAATCACAGTAAAAAATCCTTTGAGATTAATAGGATGGTATGAATTTACATAGTTACTCCATAATTGTGGGTTTGGTATAAACAAAGATGCCTTTGAAGCTGTGTCTAAATCGAATTTTTCAGCTCTTACTCTGCCATAAGCTTTCTCATATCCCCTTCCTTTAAAACCAACATCCGAGTGGCTATGCATTTCTCCGTAATATAACCATGCTTTATTTCCATCTACAAGTAAATGTCCTCTGCTTTCAAATTTTGTAAGACGAGAAAAAGGATTTGGATCCCCATATGCTTTGAGCCAGAAATCCTGATCCACTTCCGCAAGACGCTTTAAAAGTTCAATGTCCGGTTCATTGTCTTTTAGACCAAATTGTTTTCCGTCCACACCCACATGTGTATAAATACCAAACCAAGCTTGATATAAATTGCTTGTTGGATCAAAGCGCGAAGAATTACCAGTTTGGGTTGGTGGTCCAATTGTCCAATAATTATTCCCTTTTATCGGGATGTCTTTTCCCTGCCATTTATCTGACATATTTGTACTTACATAACCTTTAAGAAAAGATCCATATTCACTCATTGTTGGCTTTATTCCAATGAATGATTCGTTTGCTTGGAATTTTCTATTGTATCGTCGTAGTTTGGTCTGTATTGCAATATCTTGCAGATGCTGTAACATGCTTTTGTGTGCCGTATAACAACCCAAAGTTTATAGGACTTAAGGCTTTTATCTCTATCTACTGTATCAGTATTTCCAAATAGGCATGATATAACATCTTGTGGATTATCTCAGACTAAATTGATAGTAGTACTACTTTTATCTTGACTATATATCTGTTGTTTATACAAAATAGCAAATTTATTTTCAATGTCCTCTTTAGTTGCTATAAAAAATTTACAGTTACTACTTCCAGTAGCACAGCACATTGTTTCTATTGCATCAATATCTTTATCTAAAACTACTGAAACTATGCCTGCAATAATGCCCCGTAAGATATGATCAATTGGATATTTGGTTGTATATTTAATATCTTTTGCTGAAATTGAATTTTCTAGTATTATTACACCTATTGGTTCAGTAGCAGAATTCTCATACTTTATCTTGCCTTGACCGAATAGATTAATGGTATTACATATCCAGT
>Ga0181520_10011753_pt1 | contig 11420 bp, 13 predicted proteins | sample PEATcosm2014_Bin_29_FD_132451 | JGI IMG/M metagenome (GOLD analysis project Ga0181520, IMG submission 132451) | Peatland microbial communities from MTU Mesocosm Facility, Houghton, MI, USA - PEATcosm2014_Bin02_30_metaG | ecosystem: Environmental > Terrestrial > Soil > Wetlands > Peat | place...
GCAAATCCACGAGCAACTGGGGTCGGAGGCCATGGTGGTGAGTGTGCGGCGGCTGCCGGCCTACGGGCTGTCGCGGCTGTGGCACCACACCGGCAACATCGAGGTGGTGGCCTGTGTTTCGGATGCGCCCCCGCCGCCGAAAACGCATCAAGTCGCGCCGGGGGCGGACGATTATGTGCCGTTTGCGGAGAAGGTGGAGGCGCCGGCGGTGCCGGCCCCGGTGGCGCGGCCCTGGCGGAGCATCACCTGGCTGGAATCACTGGGGCTGTTGCCGGAGTTTGCGGACCGGCTGGAGCAAAAAGTATGCGCCCGGCACGGCCAGACCCCGCCCGCGATGCCGATTGCCGAATGGACCGCCGTCCGGGATGAACTGGCGGACTTCTGGCATCCGGCCCGGCAGGTGATGGAAGGGACCGGGCGGCCGCATGTGTTTGTGGGCCCGCCCGGATCGGGAAAAACGACGGTGTTGTGCAAATGGCTGACCCTGGCGGTGCTGGCGGAAAATCAAAAGGTGCAGGTGTGGCGGTTGGACGGGGACATGGCGAACACCGCGGAATTTCTCACCCTGCACGGCGAAATGATCGGGGTGCCGGTGGAGCGCTTCTGGCGGGAGGCGGAGGAGCCGGCGGACTTGTCCTTGGTGGATTTGCCCGGGGTGGAAACCGTCAACCCCAACGCCATCTCCGCCTTGCGCGCCCAGGTCAGCGCGCTGCCCCGGCCCCACATCCATCTGGTGCTCAACGCCGCCAGCGAAACGGCCATTTTGTTTGAACAATTCCGCGCATTCGCCCCGCTGGCGCCGGAAGATGTGATCTTCACCCATTTGGACGAGGAACGGCGCCGGGTCAAATTATGGAATTTCGTATTGGGTACAAATTGCCCGTTGAGCTTCCTCAGCGCCGGGCAAAAAATTCCCGGTGAGTTCCGGCGCGCCGAGACCGTCCTGCTTTTTCCCTGTGAAAATCGCCGGTGAACATTGGCTTTTTTCGCTTTTGACCGCCGGCCACAGCCGGCTGGCAGAGCTTCTGCTAAACATCAGGCAAACGTACATGAAGTCATTAATGATTATTGGGTCCGTCGTTGGTTTTCTCATCGGAGGCGGCTTCAGCCTGGCCGGGGGCTGCCCCGGTTCCACCGCCCTGTGGCGGGCTTCGGTGGCCGCCCTGATCGTCGCCTTGCTGGTCCGGTGGTGGAGCCGCGTCTGGTTGCAAGGATTGCGGGGTGCCCGGGAGGAACGCCTTCACGCCCTCACCATCCCGCCCGTCAACTCCAAGCCCGCCGTGAAACTATGAGCGCTTCCCCCTGCCCTGCCCCTGAACCCCTGGTCATGACCACCGCCTCGCCGCCGACGGCGCAGGAACTGTGGCAGCACTACCACCAACAGGCCGACCTTTCCACGGAAAACGCCCTGGTGGAACGGTATCTGCCCCTGGTGGTCTCCGTGCTGGGCCGGCTGGCCATGACGCTGCCGGAACATGTCAGCCATGACGACCTGCACAGCGCCGGCCTGGTCGGGTTGCTGCAGGCGCTGCGCAATTACGATCCCACCTGCGGTTCATCATTTGAAACCTACGCCCGGGTCCGGGTCCGCGGCGCCATGCTGGATGAACTGCGGCGCATGGACTGGGTGCCGCGCACCATCCACGAAAAGGCCCGGAAAATCCAGGACGCCATCGGGCGGCTGGAACAAGAACTGGGCCGCACACCGACGGAATCGCAAGTGGCCCGGTCGCTGGGGTTGTCCGTGCGTGAATACAACGAGCTGCTGGATGAGGTCCGGCCCGCGTCGTTTGTCTGTCTGGATTCCGCGGGCGCCTCGGAAGACGGCGACACGGGCAGCTATTATGAAGTGATTGCGGACCTGACCGAGGAGAACCCGGTGGACCAGGTTTCCCAGCGGGAACTCAAACAGATCATGTTTGAATGCATGAAACAACTGCCGGAAATTCAGCGCAAAGTGCTGGCGCTTTATTACGCCGAGGATCTGCACCTGCGGGAAATCGCCCAAGTTTTCGGGCTGACCGAGTCACGCATATGCCAGATTCATTCCCAGGCCATCCTGGCCATCCGCGCTTATGTGCAACGCTATGAATCGGGCATGATCCGGCGGCCCGCCGCCGCCTGCAGCGCATGATTCTCCTGTTTGGCATCTTGATGGTCGTCCTGTGCGTGTTCGGCGGCTTCATGTGGGGCGGCGGCAACCTGCTGGTGCTGGTGCATCCCAACGAACTGTTGATCATTGGCGGCGGCGCGTTGGGCGCGCTCATCGTCATGGCCCCGCGCAAGGTGCTGCAGGACATCCTCAAGGGTCTGCTGGTCTGTCTGAAGGGTGCGCCTTACAACCGCGCGGCCTATGAGGATTTGCTGCGGGTGCTGTACGAATTGTTCCTGCTGGGCCGGCGGAACGGCATGATCGCGTTGGAGGAGCATGTCATGGAGCCGCAAAACAGCGCGATCTTCAAAAAATACCCGCGGTTCGCCGAAAACCGGCACGCCCGGGAATTTCTGTGCGGCAGCCTGCGGCCGATCATTGACGGCAAAATCAAACCCGACCAGTTGCGGCTGTTGTTGGACGCGGAAATCGGCCGGATGGAATCGGAACATGGCGCGCCGGTCAGCGTGCTGACCAAGACCGCCGACGCCATGCCGGGGTTTGGCATTGTGGCCGCCGTGCTGGGCATTGTCATCACGATGGCGTCCATCAACGGGCCGGTGGAAAAAATCGGCGAAGAGGTCGCCGCCGCGCTGGTGGGCACCTTTCTGGGCATCCTGCTTTCCTACGGCTTTCTAGGGCCGATGGCGGTGAATCTGGAATTTGTCTGCGAGGCGGAACTGGATTACACCCGCTGCATCGCGGCCTGCGTCATTGGCTTTGCCAGCGGCATGGCGCCCGTCACGGCGGTGGAACTGGGCCGGCGCGGATTGAGCAGCGAATTGCGCCCCAGTGAGAATGAAATGGAACAAATGTTCAAAACCCTCAAGGCCGGCAAGTAGCCGCATATCTTGTGAGCAAAAAGCATGGTGGTCATCATGGGGGCGCGTGGAAGGTCGCCTACGCCGACTTTGTCACGGCGATGATGGCGTTGTTTCTGTGCCTGTGGCTGACTTCCCAGGATCAGAAGATCAAGGAGGCGGTGGAACGGGCGTTTCGCAATCCCCTCTCCTCGCTCACCAAGGAGTCCAGGGGCATCATTCCAAGCAAGGATCCGACCAGCGAGCAGAAGGCCCAGGGCCGGTTGGACTCGGCCACCGCCGCAGAAGTTGAGACCATGCGCCGGCTCAGCGACGACCTGGCCAAACTGCTTAAAGAAAAGGACGAAGATCAGACCAGCGTGGAAATTGACCTGACGCCGGACGGCCTGCGGATCAATATATTCGACCGGACGCAAAAGCCCATCTTCAATGCGGACTCGGATGTTTTCACCGATTACGGGGCGTGGGTGTTCAGCACCCTGGCTTGGGAGATTTCGCGGTACAAGACCTTCCGCATCGAGCTGGACGGCCACACCGAGACGAACACCCAGACCAACCGGGAGGAGCACACCCCGTGGGAGCTCTCCGCCCAACGAGCCAACGCGGCCCGTCGCAAACTCGTCCTCAGCGGGGTGGATGCCCGGCAAATCTGCAAGGTTTCCGGCTATGCCGACACGGTGCCCATGCCGGGTTATCCGTCGGAAGCCGAGGTCAACCGGCGCGTGACGGTCCTGCTTAAACTGAAGGAATCCCTGGATGCCCTGCCGGATTCCGCCCTCAACGAAATCCCTCATGACACTCCAGCGAACTGAAGCCTTCGTCCCGTTGACGACCGCGCCCGCGCCCGGTGAATACCGGGAACTACAGGTCACGGTCATCCCCAAAGCGGTGCCCACGCGGTCATTGCAATCCTTGGAGCCGCCCGGAACCGCCGCTGGGCGGCCCGGACCGGCGGCGGCAAAAAAATGCGAGCCCAGCGTCTCCCTTCAGTGCGACGGCGACCGCATCACGAACATCCGGGTGCAATGCACCTGTGGCCAGGTCATGGATTTGGCGTGTGTTTATGAGCCGGCGAGCAAACCGGCCTGAACGGCCGCCCGGCAATTTCTGCTGGCCGGCGGCAATCTTTCGCCAGCCGGCCGCCCGCAAACCGGGTAAAACCCCCAAAAATCGCGATGGCATACTCGTTGCTAACCATCCTGATGTATGGAAGTGAGTCTCTACCAGGCCGCCGCCGCCATGAATGCCACTGAACGCTGGCAGGAGTTGATTGCTGGCAATCTGGGCTCCGCCTCCACTCCCGGCGCCCGGAAGCAGGAGATCTCCTTTTCCGCGGTGGAAGCCGGCCTGGCCGCGCAGACCTCCGGAACGGCGGGTCCGGACTATGTCATTCCGACCGCCACGTCCACGACCGATTTTTCCCAGGGGGAACTGCATCCGACCGGGGATGCCATGGACGTGGCCTTGGAAGGCCCCGGGCTGTTCACCCTGCAAACGACCGACGGGCAGACGGCTTACACGCGCAACGGCGAATTTCAGCTCAACCTTCAGGGGCAATTGGTCACCACCCGGGGCGAGGTCGTGCAGGGGGACAACGGACCAATCCAGTTGAAACCCGGCATTTCCGATCCCATCTCCATTTCCGCCACCGGGGAAGTCACCCAGGGGGCCGTCAAGAAAGGGAAGCTCCTGATCACCGAATTTGACAAGCCGGGCCTGCTCACCCCCCTGGGGGGCGGAATGTTTCGCGCGGACGATGCGGATTTGCAAAGCAACGTGAGCACGAACACGAATGTGCGGCAAGGCTTCACGGAAAACGCCAACAGCTCACCCACCACCGAGATGGCCGGCCTGATCACGGCCATGCGGATGTTTGAATCCAACCAAAAAGTGCTCCAAATGCAAAGCGACCGCATGAGCCGCGAAATCAGCGACCTGGGCAGTCCGGCCACCTGACATGAACCCGCAACTCCAGCCTGCCACCCCAACGCCTTTGCCGGCGGATCAACCCCGCCGTCCGGCCCGCTAACTTATGCTTCGCGCCCTCTATTCCGCCGCCGCCGGGATGCAATCCCAGCAGATGAACTTGGACAACATTTCCAACAACCTGGCGAACGTCAACACCACCGGGTTCAAGAAGAGCAAACTGGAGTTCCAAGATTTGCTGTACCAGACCACCCGTGCCGCCGGGTCCGAACAGGGCGGCGGCAACCAGTTGCCCTCCAGCCTGCAAATCGGCCAGGGCTCGGTGCCCATCGCCACCCAGCGCGTGTTCACCAACGGTGATCTGACCCAGACCGGGGAGAACCTGGACCTGGCGATCCAAGGGGACGGCTTCTTTCAGGTGCAGATGCCCGACGGCACGCTCGCCTACACCCGCGATGGCGCCCTGCAGACCAATTCGTCCGGCGCCATTGTCACCGCCGACGGCTATCCCGTGGAGGGCGGATTCCAACCCGTGCCCGCCGGGACGACCAACATCACCATCACCTCTTCCGGGGCGGTGACTTACACCACCGCCAGCGGCACGACCAATTCCCAATTGCAACTGGCCCGTTTCACCAACCCCGGGGGATTGGAGGCCCTGGGCAAGAATCTTTACAAGGAGACCACCGCCTCCGGGAACGCCGATTTGGGCGACCCCGGCCAGAACGGTTTCGGCCAGTTGCAACAAGGGTATCTGGAACTTTCCAACGTCAGCGTCGTCGAGGAAATGGTCAACCTCATCCTCGCCCAGCGCGCGTATGAGGTCAACTCCAAGGCCGTGCAGGCCGCCGACGAAATGATGCAGGAAAGCAACAATTTGCAAAAATGATGCCACCCACGATGTTCCTCCGGTCCCGGTGCCGCGCCTGGTTGGGCGCGGCGCCGGGATTCCGTCGTTTTTTCCTGTACGCCAGTCTGGGCGGCCTGCTGGCCGCCGGGCGGGGGGCCGCCGAACCGGCCGCGCCGGACGCCGCAGTGCCGGCGGCCGGGGCGCGCCCGCCACAGATTTTCAGCGAAGCCAGCCTGCGCACCCTGCTGACGGCCACGCTCCAGCGCGATTATGTGAAGGACCGGGGCGAGTTGGAACTGATCTTCCAGCAACCCTGGGCCGCCCCGATGCTGCCTGACGAACCGCTCACGGTGAAAATCCTGGAATTGCCGGGCACCGGGGTCACGCCGGTCTTCATCACGCGTTTTCAGCTTTGCACGGCGGAGAAAACCCTCGGCACCTGGCAGTTGGCGATGCAGGCGCACGTCTGGCGCGAGGTCTGGGTGGCGCATTCCAATTTGCGGCGCGGCGAGCCGGTCAACGGCGCGGACCTGGTGCGGGAACGTTTTGATGTGTTGAAAGTGCGTGACGCCCTGGCGGAATTTTCCGCCACCGACGCCAATCTCGAGCTGGCGGAGCCGGTGGGGGCCGGGGTGCCGCTGCTGGCGCGGGTGATCAAGCCCCGGACGGTGATCCACCGCGGCCAGGTGGCCAACGCCTTGCTGCAGGATGGCGCGTTGAGCATCAGCACCAAGGTGGAGGCGCTCGAAGACGGGGCGCCCGGCCAGTTGATCCACGCCCGCAATTCCGTTTCCCGCCGCGATCTGAGCGGCCGGGTGCTCGACAGCCAGACCATTTTAATCTCCTTATGAAAACTCCCAACCGGCCCCGTCCCAAGTTGATCCTGTTCATCGCCCTGCTGGCCGCGCTGCCCGCCCTGGCCCGGGCGCAATCGCTCTGGCATGAGGATGCCGCCAAATCCATGTTTGCGGACAAGCGCGCCTCCGCGGTGGGCGACATCATCACCGTGCTGGTGCAGGAAAACAGCACGTCCACCAAGAACAATGAAACCTCCACGGAACGGAGCTCCAGCCTGAGCGCGGCCATCACCTCCTTCTTTTACAGTCCCGGCGCGAGCGGGCTGATGACCAAGGGCGGCCAGTTGCCGGCGCTGGCGTATAATTCGGATGCCAAACACGACGGCAAGGGGAGCATCAACAACGCGGAGAACATTGTGGCCCAGATTGCCGTGCGCATTGTGGATGTGCTGCCCAACAACAACTATGTGATTGAAGGCAAACGGGAGACCGCCTTCGGCGGCGAACATCAGAGCATCATTCTGCGCGGGGTGGTCCGGGCGGATGATGTGACGCCGACCGACACGGTTTACAGCTATAATGTCTCCGACGCGACCATCCAGATCATCGGCCGGGGCACGGTCACCGACAGCACGCAAAAAGCCTGGTTCACCCGCATCTGGGACAAGCTGAGTCCTTTCTGAATCATGCCGCTCATCCCGCGCATCATCCATCCGAAACACCGGCGGGGCTGCCATCCGGGCACGCCGCCCCCGGGGGCGCCGTTGCGGAATCCGCCGGCTCCGCCCCGGGCGGGGTTCAGCCGCCGGACGATCCGGCCGGCGGGGGCGCATCTTGATGCTGCCCCCCAACGGAGCGCCGGCTTGCAGCCGGCTTTGGATGTCCGAGCCATCAGAACGGTTGCCATCAAAGGAAACTTGGCACAACCAGCATGCGGCAATAAGCCGGTCACAGACCGGCGCTCCGGGACAGCGTCAAGATGCGCCCGGCCGGTGGGGGTCAAAGTGATGCTCGCGGGGCTGTGGCTGCTGTTGTCCCTGGCGTGGACGACATCCGCCGACGGGGTCCGGGTGGGCGATCTGGCCATGGTGGCCGGGGCGCGGGACAATCAACTGGTCGGCTACGGCCTGGTGGTCGGGCTGGCCGGGGACGGGGACAAGAACCCGATCTACACCCAACAGACCATCGCGAACATGCTCCAGCGGTACGGGATCAATTTGCAGTCGCAGGTGGCCACGCTCTCGTCCAAAAATGTCGCCGTGGTCATGGTGACGGCGGACATCGCGGCGTTTGCCAAACCGGGCGCCCGCATTGACGTGCAGGTGTCTTCGATGGGGGACGCCAAATCGCTGCAGGGCGGCGTGTTGCTGCAAACCCCGTTGCTGGGGGCCGACAACAAGGTTTATGCCGTGGCGCAAGGCCCGGTTTCCCTGGGCGGCTTCACCGCCGGGTCGGGCGGCGGCGGCGGGGCCAGCGTGACGAAAAACCACCCCACCGTGGCCCAGATCATCAACGGGGCGCTGGTGGAACATGAAATTCAGACCACCATCATCCATGACGGCACGATTGAGCTTTTGCTGCGGGATCCGGACTTCACCACGGCGGCGCTGACGGCGGAGGCCATCAACGATGTGTTCACCAATGCGGCGCTGGCGGAGGATTCCACCTCCGTGCAGGTACACCTGCCGGCGGGGGCGGAGAGCGGGCTGGTGGATTTCATCGCCCGGCTGGAAAGCATTGAAGTGACGCCCAACATGCCGGCGCGCATCATCCTCAACGAGCGCACCGGCACGATTGTGGCCACCGCCACCATCCACATCTCCAGTTGCGCGGTGTCGCAGGGGAGCATCACCATCAGCGTGGCCTCGACGCAGGGGGCCTCGCAGCCGAACCCGTTCAGCAACGGGCGGACGGCCGCGACCAAGGGTTCGAGCACCGAGGTGACGGAGAACAAGTCGGCCATGGTCACGCTGCCGGAATTGCCCACGGTGGAGAAGGTGGCGACGGCCCTGAACGCGCTGGGCGTGACGCCCCGGGACATGATGGCCATTTTTCTGACCATGAAACAGGCCGGCGCGCTGCAGGCCGAAATCATCATCCGCTGACATGGAAATCAACCCGCTCCAACACCGGATCGACGCCTCGAACATCGCCCCCGAGAAGCTGGCGGGCAACCCGTCGCTGACGCAGGATCAGAAGGTCGCCGAGGCCAGCCGGCAGTTTGAGGCCGTGCTGTTGCGGCAAATTCTCAGCGACTCCCAAAAGACCGTCATCCCGTCCGAGCTCTCGGACAATTCCACCGCGGCGGGCATTTATCAGGATGTCATCACCAACACGCTGGCCGACAACATCTCCAAGTCCGGGGCGTTTGGCCTGGCCAAAACCTTCACCCAGCAGCTCAATCATCCGGACCACGCCCACGCCCACGCCCAGGCCGCCGGTCCGGCCGGGACCGCCGCCGTGCGGTCCGGCCATCCGTTGTTGTCCGAAAATCCGTCCGCACCGCAGCACCGCCGGACCGCCACGCTTTCCGTCAAACAGCCATGAAAGAATTGCTCCCCAACCTGATTGAGGCCCTGCGCGAAGAATTGAAGCAGTACGGCGAAATGCTCGCCCGGCTGGACCACCAGCAGCATCTGGTCATGCGCCGCCAGACGGACGATCTGAACCGGGCGGTGGCGGACATCAACGCCCAGGCCGAGGTCATCGCCGCGGCGCGGGCCGAACGGGAACAGCACCAGCGCCACCTGGCCCGGCATCTGAAGCTGGCGGAAGACGCCGGTTTTGGCGCCCTGGTGCCGCGTTTGCCGGCGGATTACCGACCGTTGGTGCAGGCGCTGGTGCAGGAAAACAATGAATTGCTGGTGCGGGTCCGGCAGCGCGCCCGGCAAAACCATCTGCTCCTGAGCCATGCCGTGGAGCACATGCAACGGCTCATCAACCTCATCGTCCCGGGCGGCGGGCCGACCACCTATGACGGCACGGGCCAGGTGCCGGGATCGGGCCTGCCCCGCCGCTCCTTGTACGAGGCCGTCGGTTAACCCCCAAACCCTTTAATCCCATGCTCGGACTTTTTGGCGCGCTGAATATGGCCTCGCAGTCACTGGACACGCAGATGGCGGGCGTGGAGGTGACCGGGCAAAACCTGGCCAACGTCAACACCCCCGGCTACACGCGCCAGAAGGTGGATATTCAAGCCAGCCCGGATATTTCCACCGGCGCCGGGCCGGAGGGCACCGGGGCCGAGGTGACGTCCATCCAGCAAATTTCCGACGCGCTGCTCAACGGCCAGATTCAAGGCCAGCAAAGCGTGAGCGGTTACTGGAACTCGCAGCAAAGCGCCCTGCAATCCGCGCAAACCAGCCTGGACGAATTTCTCAACGGCACCGGCAGCACGAGCAGCAGCGCTTCGTCCTCGACGGACACGACGGACAGCGGTTTGGCCGCGCAGTTGAGCGGATTGTTCAACGATTTTTCCAGCCTGGCCGACACGCCCACCTCCGGCACCGCGCAGCAGGCGGTGGTCAACCAGGCGCAAACCCTGGCCACGGCGTTCAACCAGACGGACAGCCAGTTGGGCGACCTAAACACCTCGCTTAATTCATCTTTGACGGACGACGTCAGCTCGGCCAACGGATTGCTTTCGCAGATCGCCAGCCTGAACAGCGAGATCAACTCGGCGCAATTCAGCGGCGGCTCGGCGAATGAACTGCTGGACACGCGGCAGCAGGATTTGGACAACCTGGCGCAACTGACGGACATCCAGACCAGCCCCGGGACGGGGAGCGCCGTGGATGTGAGCATCGGCGGCCAGACCCTGGTTTCCGGCGGCCAGACGTTGGACACGCTGCAAACCTACAATCCGGGCAACGGGCAATTGCAGGTGGAAACCGCCACCGGCGGGGTGCCGTTGACACTGACCGGCGGCACCATCCAGGGCACCATAGACGCACGCGACGGCGCGCTGACCACGCTGCGGTCCGGCCTGAACACCCTCGCCTCCACGCTGATCACGCAGGTCAACGGCATCCAGGACAGCGGGTACAGCCCGACGGGCACCACCGGCACGACGTTTTTCACGGGCAACGACGCGGGCAACATCGCCGTCAACACCGCGCTGGTGAACAATCCGGGGCTGCTGCAAAGCTCCGACTCGGCGGCGGACCCCTCGGACAATTCGGTGGCGTTGCAACTGGCCAATCTGGCGACGACGACGCAACCCGGCCTGAACAACCAGACGTTCGGGGACGCCTATTCCCAGACCGTGGCCGGCCTGGGGGACGCCCTGCAAACGGCCAACGACCAGGTGACCAATCAGACGGCGGTGACGACGATGCTGCAAACGCAGTTGAGCGACGTCAGCGGTGTGAACGTGGATCAGGAGATGACCACCCTGATGAGTTTTCAACGCGCCTACGAGGCGTCGGCGCAACTGGTGACGACCCTCAACACGATGATGGGCGACACCCTGTCCATGAAGGGCTCATAATTTATGCGAGTAGCCAGCAATTCCTACACGGAAGCGATGTTGAACCAGTTCAACACGCTGATCTCCCAGGAGGACAACCTGCAAAACGAGGTGTCCACCGGTTTGAGCGTCCAGGCGCCGTCGGACAATCCGACGGCGATGGCGGAGACGCTGAACGACCTGACCGACCAGGCGGCGCAAACACAATACAGCACCAACATCACCAACCTGCAAAGCAGCGCGACCTCGGTTTATAACGCGATGGATTCGCTGCAGAAGATCATCAGCAGCGCGGATGAAATCGCCACCAACGCCGGGAGCGGCACCACCTCGACGGCGGACATGGCCAATTACGCCAGCCAGGTGCAGCAACTGATCCAGCAGGCCGTGCAACTGGGGAACACCC
>Ga0181520_10011754_pt1 | contig 11420 bp, 8 predicted proteins | sample PEATcosm2014_Bin_29_FD_132451 | JGI IMG/M metagenome (GOLD analysis project Ga0181520, IMG submission 132451) | Peatland microbial communities from MTU Mesocosm Facility, Houghton, MI, USA - PEATcosm2014_Bin02_30_metaG | ecosystem: Environmental > Terrestrial > Soil > Wetlands > Peat | place...
GCGTTTCATTGCCTTTACCCGTTCGAGCGCACCGTTCCTCGACCAGCGATTCAGAAGCGTGCAAACGGAGTGCCACTTGCCAAACTGTTCGGGAAGCCCCCGCCATTTGCAGCCCCGCCTGGCCGCCTCATTCAAGTGGAAGCGCATGATGGATCGACGATTCTATTTAGCGTGACAGGGCAGTTCGCATCGATCTGCCCCTCCGGGAGTAACGAGGGATCTTCCACCTGCGTCCATGCGATACACTTCAAGCCGTGGGGGACTCTCGTTGTTTCTGTTTTGCCGTCGTTTTGCCTGCTTTCCGATCGTCGTTCTTGCCATCTACGCGGCTTGTCAGGCGCCGCAGCCGCCCAAGCCGCAGCCCGCGCAAGGCATGAGCAGCGGCATTGCCGGGGGCATCGGCGCGGCTCCGGTCTACGACGAACAAAAGCGCCCCATCACCGCCGGCGGCTTCGTCGATTCCGGACCGGTCGTCTTTCAAGACATCGCCAAGGCCGCCGGTCTCTCCGGCTGGACGCACAAGATGGGCGCGCCGGAGAAGAACTTCATCGTCGAAACGAACGGTTCCGGCGTGTGCCTCATCGACTACGACAACGACGGCTGGCTGGACATCTATCTCGTCAACGGAGCGACCTTCGATTCGCTGGACGGCAAGGAGACTCCGCCCCATGCGGCGCTCTTCCATAACAACCATGACGGCACTTTTACCGACGTAAGCGCCAAAGCCGGCGTTCAGAACGACCGCTGGGGTTACGGCTGCTCGGTCGCCGACTATAACAACGACGGCTGGCCCGACCTATACGTCGGCAACTACGGCAAGAACCGGCTCTATCGCAACAACCATGACGGAACCTTTACCGATGTGGCCGAACAGGCCGGCGTGGCTCTGGGCAACTGGTCGCCCGGCTCGGCCTGGGGCGACTACGACGGCGACGGCCTGCTCGACCTATACGTGACCGGCTACGTTCACTTCGACCGCGATAACTTGCCCATCTCCGGCTCGAAGGCGATGGGATACGCCACCTGCCAGTATCGCGGCGTGGAAGTGAACTGCGGCCCGCGCGGCCTCAAAGGCGAGCCGGACCATCTATTTCACAACAATGGCGACGGAACCTTCACCGACGTTACCGTGAAGGCCGGCGTGGAAGACAAGGAACGCTACTACGGCTTCACCGCGATCTTCGCCAGTCTCAGCGGCAACGGCAAGCCTGACCTTATCGTCGGCAACGACTCCGAGCCGAACTATCTCTACATCAATAAAGGCGACGGCACATTCGACGACCAGAGTTACGTCTCCGGCTTCGCGCTCAACAAGGACGGGCGCGAGATCGCCTCCATGGGCATCGCCGCCGGCGATTACGATCACTCCGGCCAGTTAAGCCTGTTTGTCACCGACTTCGGCGACGACTACAAGGTTCTTTATCGCAACGACGGAGACGCCAGCTTCAGCGACGTGAGTTACAAAACCGGAGTCGCCCAGGCCACCATTCCCTTCGTAGGCTGGGGAGACGGCTTTCTGGACTACGACAACGACGGCTGGCTGGACTTGTTCATGGTCAATGGCCACGTTTACCCGCAAGTGGACCGGCACGAGTGGGGCACCAGCTTTGCCGAGCGGCCTCTGCTCTTCCATAACGTGCCCGACGGAAAGGGCCGCAAATTCGAATATGTGCCGGCAGTGAAGGGGACCGGGCTGGCGGAGGCGATTCCGGCGCGCGGGGCGGCCTTCGGCGATCTCTTCAACGACGGCAAGATCGATGTCGTTGTCAATCCCATCGACGGCCCGCCGGTGCTGCTAAGAAACGTGAATCCGGACCGTCATCATTGGGTGGAGATGAATCTGGTCGGCGGACCGAAAAGCCCGCGCGACGCCACCTGCGCCACGGTCTACCTGACCGCAAACGGAATGCGCCAGCGACAGGACGTGCTGGCCAGCGGCAGCTATATCGGAGCCAACGACCGCAGGCCGCACTTCGGCTTGGGCGACGCGACCGACGCCGGGAGCGCCGAGATTCACTGGCCTTCCGGGGCCAAAGAGACAGTCAAGCTACCCGCCGTGGATCGCATCTACACCATCGTCGAGGGCCAGGGAATTGGAGCGGCGCTATGCGGAGGCGCACCCTGCCCCGCCGAGGCCTTGCCCACGGCAAAGGGCCGAACGAAGCCCGCCAAACCGTAAGGTCGAGCGCGATCGCGGGAAGCAAGGCGACGCCCTGCCTCCCGCGATCGAATCCCTCTAAAAAACCCCCGCTAAAAACAGTTCCGCCGGATGTCTCTTTCCCACATTCGATGCGCACTTCTCCAGCACCGCGGGCGAGAGCGTAATCGCAGGGCAGTGCGCGTGGGCCAGCACCTTGTACACCACCCCGTGGCGGGTGATGGCGGCAAAGGCCGATGCGCCCTGCGCGCCCATCACGATAATATCCGCCTGCTGGGCACGGGCCTGATAGAGCAACTCCTCGGTCGGATCGCCCGGCGCCACAATCGCCCGCACCGCTATCTTGTCCCGCAACTCGCGGGGAATCAGCGAGAGCAATTCGCCTTCGATTTGATCGATGGAGCGTCCGGCGAGAACTTCAACGCGATCCTGGGGCCGTATCACGTGCTGCAAGATCAGCCGCGCATCGTGCTGGGCGGCCAATTCAGAGGCAAATCCGGCCACAAGATGACTGCTCTCCATCAGGCTCACGGCGCATAGAATCGTCCGGGTGGCAAAGCGGCGATAGGTGCCGTCCACCGCTTCAGGACCGACAATGCAGACCGGAACCTTGGCGGTGCGCAGAACAGCTTCGGCGACCGAACCCACCAGCAGTTTGCCGATCGGACCGGGCGAGTGAGTGCCCATCACGATGCGGTCCACCTCCCGCTCGCGCAGGAAAGCGAGTATCTGCTCGGCGGCCAATCCCGGCCGGACCGCAACTTCGCAGCGGATGCCTGTCTCCCGCGCCCGCTCGGCAAGCGGCTCCAGATGCTCCATCTCGATGCGGGCCGCGGCGGCGAAGTCGTAGAAACGGATGCCCGAGGTCTGCGATACGGAAACCGCCAAAGTATCGTAAGTGTGAAGGAGAATGAGATCGGCGCCGAACTCCAGGGCTTGCATCAGAGCGTACGTGAAGGCTTTGTCGTTGGCGGGAATCTCGGTGGCGAAAAGAATGGTGGAGGGCTTGCTCCAACCTGGCTTGATAACGGCGGCCATAGGAACCTCCTAATTGATTGTTGGGTAATTCATGATCGGACGGGCCATCGATTGCTTGCTTTCGGTGGCAAGGATAGGCGTACCTGACGTTCTCTTGTTTTCAGAGGTTTCCGGGTCTAGGATCGCCGTTAACCCTCTCATTATCCGAAAATCAGTCGCGTTTTGGGGAGAATCTATCCGTTGCGATAGAATTCTCCTCTCTTTATGGGAACTTGTCCAGTGGGAAGTTCCAAATCGGTAAATTGAGCGAGGTGATGTGATCCAAATCACAGCCCGACGCTCTTCAATACTGATCTTCTGGATTTGAACCGTGGCGCTACGAGACGGTCTTCCAATCCACCGCGCTCTGCCGCAATCTTCCAAGAGGGTTGCCTCACAAAGTCAGTGAAACTATCGGCGGGGGATTGGAATTCTTTAATTTTTTCTGGAAGCGCGCCTCATCCCCAGCACGGAACCGCTTCCCTTCCCCACCCGCCGCGATTCCCGGAGGCCTCATGCAACCGATGCGCACGATTCCCGCCCGCGGCGGACTGAACTTCGACGAAACGCCCTTTCTGGCCATCTGGGAGATCACCCAGTCCTGCGATCTGGCCTGCAAACACTGCCGCGCCGCCGCCCAGCCGCTTGCGCACCCCGATGAGTTGACGCACGCCGAAGGCAAGGCGCTGATCGACCAGATAGCCGCCATGGGGGTGCCCATCTTCGTCTTTACCGGCGGCGACCCCTTGAAAAGAAAGGACGTATTTGAACTGATCCGTTACGCGGCGGACAAAGGCGTTCAGGTTGCGCTCACTCCCAGCGCCACGCCTCTCTTGACCCGCGATGCGATCTTCAAGTTGAAGGAGGCTGGCCTGGTGCGGTTGGGCGTCTCGCTGGACGGCTCGACCGCCGCGATTCACGACGCTTTCCGGGGACTTTCAGGCGTTTGGGCGCGCACCATTCAAGCCATCGAGTGGGCCAACGAGGCGGGCATTCCCATCCAGGTCCACACCACAGTCAGCCGCCATAACGCCGGCGATCTGGACAATTTATGCGCTCTCTTCGAGAAGCTGGCCATCGTCATGTGGAACGTCTTCTTCCTCGTCCCCGTGGGCCGCGGGCAGCTCGCAGACCTGCTCACTGGCGACGAGTTCGAGCAGGTTTTCGGCAAAATCTACGCGCTCTCGCACCGGGTAAACTTCCAGATCAAGACCACCGAAGCCATGCACTACCGCCGATACCTCTTGCAACACAATCTCGAAGAGCGCCGCATCGGCCACGGGCATCCGCGCGCCGCCGCAGCGGCACAGAGTTATGAAGCCGGCGCGCCCACCGCCGATGCGCAATCCCGCACCGCAAGCTGGGCCACGCGCCGGGTCAACGACGGCAAGGGCTTTCTCTTCGTCTCCCACCTCGGCAACGTCTACCCCAGCGGCTTTCTGCCTATCCATGCCGGCAATGTGCGCGATACGCCGCTCGCCGAAATCTACCGCAACGCGCCTATCTTCAAATCTCTGCGGGATACAAGCAAGCTGGAGGGCAAGTGCGGCGCCTGCGAGTACAAGGAGATATGCGGCGGCTCTCGCGCCCGCGCCTACGCCCTCACCGGCGACCCGCTGGCCCCGGAGCCTTGCTGCATCTATCAGCCCAATAACTGGGACCCGCAATTGGAGAACGAGGCGGCGGCCTTCGCGGAGTAATTGCACCGCCCTCAGACCAGTTCGTTGATGCCCGCGGCTAACTCAAAGTCCTTCGCGGTCAGGCCGCCGGCGTCGTGAGTTATCAGGCCAAGCCGCACCCGGTTGTAGCGAATGTCTATATCGGGATGGTGGCCGGCAGCTTCGGCAAGATCGCCAACTTGGTTCACGAAGCCGAGCGCGGCGCGAAAATCCTTGAACGCAAAGGTTCGCGCCAATGCGCCTGACTCGACCTGCCATCCTGGTGGCGTCAGCCGCGCGGCGGCGTCTGGGGCGTCTGGATCGATAATTGGGGACATGATTCCGCCTCCTCGGGGAAATTTCGTCTCGCTGCCAAGCTCAATGCGGAGCACTTCGCAGTTTTTCCATTGTATTTCTTATTTGGCTTACCCAGGCGGAGCCAGCCCGGACCTGCCGGCGTTCCTGAGTTCGCCGGAGCCTTTCCGCCCGTTTGGGAGTGAACGCGGGTTCCAGTCCGACCGCCCGGTTTGACCCTCTCCGGCCTATCCAACTAGCTTGGTAGAAAGCGGGAAGCGGAATTGCGCTTCACCGACAAGGAGCTTGGATGCAACTCAGAATGCGATGGACGATGCTGGGACTGGCGGCGGCGATGGCCTTTGCCGGCGCGCGGACCTCACAATCTCAAGACTTGAAGAGTTTCGAGCGGAGGATCACGACCAAAGTGCTGCCCAACGGGCTGACGCTGATCGTCTGCGAGCGCCCCGAGGCGCCGGTCTTCAGCTATACCACCTTCATCGACGCGGGCGGCGTGAACGATCCCTCCGGCGAAAGCGGGCTGGCGCATATGTTCGAGCATCTGGCCTTCAAGGGCACCAGCGAGATCGGGACCTCCGACTATGCGGCCGAAAAAGTGGCGCTGGCCAAGGTCGAGGCCGCCAACGATGCCTACGAATCCGAGTATTTGAAGTCCGTGGAACGCGACGAGAAGAAGCTGGCCGAGTTGAAGCAAGCCTTTCTCGATGCCCAGAAAGAGGCGCACAAGTTCGTGATCCCAAACCAGTTCACCGACGTGGCCGAGCGCAACGGAGCCAGTGGACTGAACGCCCAAACCGGCATCGACCAGACGGAGTACTTCTGGTCGATGCCGGAGAACAGGCTGGAACTTTGGGCGTGGCTGGAGAGTGGGAGGCTGGCCGATGTGGTTCCGCGCGAGTTTTACAAAGAGCGCGACGTGGTCAACGAAGAGCGGCGCATGCGCACCGACTCCAACCCTATCGGGCGGCTGGTGGAGCAGTTTCAGGCCACGGCCTTCGTTGCGCATAACTACAAGCGCAGCGTCATCGGCTGGCCCAGCGAGGTAGCTCAAATCAACGCCACCGAAGCCATGGAGTTCCACAAGAAGTATTACGTGGGGTCGAATATCGTCGTCGCCGTGGTCGGCGACGTGAAGGCCAGCGAGGCTCTGCCGGTGCTCGAGCGGTATTTCAGCAAGGTTCTTGGCGGTCCCAAGCCGCAGGAAATGACCACCGTAGAGCCAAAGCAGTTCGCCGAGAAGACAGTCGCTATCCGCGAGCAATCGCAGCCGTTTTACGTCGAAGGCTATCACCGCCCCGACTATCGCGATCCCGACGATGCGGTCTACGACGCCATCGGCGACATCATGTCCAACGGGCGAGTCTCGCGCCTCTATCGCAGCCTGGTGCGCGATGCTCAGATTGCCGCCGAAGCGCAGGGCTTCAGTCCCTTTCCCGGCGACAAGTATCCGGGACTCTTCGCTTTCTATGCCGTTCCGCTCCCCGGACACTCGCCGGCGGAGATGCGCGACGCTATCCACAAAGAGATCGACAAACTCAAGACGGCCGATGTTACCGACGACGAGTTGGCGATGTATAAGACGCGGACGCGCGCCGGTTTGCTGCGCGGGCTGGCCGACAATCAAGGCTTGGCCAACGATCTGGCCGAGTATCAGACCCGCTACGGCGACTGGCGCGAGTTATTCAAGCAACTGGAGCGCGTGGATAAGGTCACCAAAGCCGATATTCGCCGCGTGGCCAATCAAGTATTTGTGGCCAGCAACCGCACCGAAGCCTGGATCGAAACGGAAGCTCCGGCAAAGAAAGATGGAGGCGCGCAATGAAGAGTTTTTCTCAGTTTGCGAAAGAGTTCCGTGCGGTGAAGGGTACGGGCTTCAGCCCGTACATAAGTGAATTGAAGAAATTGCGGGCTTTAGCCCCGGCTCTTTCTATGCGGTATCTATCGAGAGCCTTTGCCTCGGCCTCTCTCTTAGTTGCGCTTCTAACTCCTTTTAACCTCGACGCCCAACAAGCCAAGCCATGGGAAAAGATACCCATTCCGAAGCTGCACGAGTTCAAACCGCGTCAGCCCAAGCGCATCGAGTTAACTAATGGGATTGTCCTGTTTTTGCAGGAGGATCACGAGTTGCCCTTCGTCTCCGGCTCGGTGCTGATACCGGGCGGCGGGCGCGACGAAGACTCGGCCAAGGCTGGCCTGGTCGGGATTTACGGCGAAGCCTGGCGCACCAGCGGCACGGCCAAGATCAGCGGCGACGCCCTCGACGATCTGCTGGAGGCCAAGGCGGCGCACATCGAGACGGCGGGCGACGAGGATTCCACAGCGGTCTCCTGGGACTCGCTCAAAGGCGATGCGGATCAGGTTTTTTCGTTGGCTTTGGAATTGCTTTTGCATCCCGCATTCAACGCCGAGAAGCTGCAACTGGCGCGGCAGCAGGCGGCCACCGGAATCGTTCGCCGCAACGACGACGAGGAGGAGATCGCCCAGCGCGAATCGGCCAAGCTGGTCTATGGGCCTAACAGTCCGTATACGCGCCAGCCGGAATTGGCCACCGTCGGCGCGGTTACCCTGGACGATCTGAATGACTGGCACGACCGCACCATCCACGGCAAACTGATCGTTGGCGTCAGCGGCGACTTCGACGCGGTAGCGATGGAAGCCAAACTGCGCGCGGCCTTCGAGAGCCTGCCTGCTGCGCAGCCGTCTCCCGCCCGCCACGACGTTTTTGCCGGACCAAAGCCGGGCATTTCCTTCATCGACAAGGAGGACGTGAACCAATCCAACGTGGAGATCGTGGGCCTGGGCACCGACCGGCACAATCCAGACGTTCCCGCGCTGGCGGTGATGAACGAGATACTGGGCGGCGGCTTTGCCGGCCGTCTCTTCCAGAAAGTGCGCACAGAGAAGGGATTGGCCTACGCGGTGGGCGGGAGTTACGGCTTCGCTTACGACCATCCAGCGGAGTTCCGTGCCATGGTGATGACCAAGAGCGCCTCTACCGTCGATGCCACCAAACTTGCGCTGGACGAGATTGCTGGATTGACGACCAGGCCTTTCACCCACGAGGAACTGGCGCGCGCCAAGGATAACATTCTCAACTCCTTCCTCTTCCGCTACGACACGCGGGAGAAAGTGCTCGCGGAGCGGGAGCGGCTGGAGTTTTACGGCTACCCCGCGGATTATCTGGAGAGTTACCGGGCCGCTTTGGAAAAAGTAACTCTAGCCGATCTGGATAGGGTGGCGAAGAAGTGCATTCATCCCGACAAGCTAGCCGTTCTGGTGGTGGGCAATGGCCCGGAGATCAAACCGGGTCTCGCTGAGTTGAAGCTAGGTCCTGTGCAGACGGTGGATATTGCGATTCCCCAGCCGGGAAACCCGAATGGAGATGGGAAGAAGCAATAAGGTAGTCGTGGAATGAGTCTGAGATTGTTCGCTCCTCCCGCCGTTCTTTGAGAAAGTAGTGAACGGAATCCTGGAAGCGGTAACAAATGGTGGAGATGGGCTATCGCCAGCCGGTTGCCGAAGAGGAATCTCATGGAACTCAAGGAATTCAATGAACCCCTGCCCCGAAGTTGAACTGTCGGCAGGGGTCTAAGTGGAGCGTCAAACTGGCGGGTAGCGTTGGCCTGAGCATCCAACAAGATTGGGTGGTCCAGATCTCGTTTTGTGACCAGGGATTTTCGCGCGGTCCGTCACGGCGGCGAACGGGAAGAACGCGGTGCCGCCGCTCAGGGGCGGATCGATATCCGTAGACGAATAGCGAGGCGTTTTGTGCCCAAAACGAGCCTTTTTTGAGGTGTTTCTTTCAAATCCGTAGACGCGCAAGCCGATCTTTGCCAATTTCCGTAGACCTGCAAGTCGATCTTTCTTAAAATCGAGATTCGTCTGCCTCGTTCATGCGCCTGCAAGTGTACTAAATCTATTGGCCCAGTGCCCCGAAGCCGGATTCTCGCACCCATCGCCACACCACTCATGCAGTCCCATAGTGCCGGAGCAATACCGCTTTTTCGCAGCCCAGCGACTTGGACGGAGAACTACAATGGGAGGGAAAAGTTTCTGGATGGGGGGAGCGGAGCATGGAAGGGAACGAAAAACTGGCCGTGGTCATCATGGCGGCGGGCAAAGGGACGCGGCTTAAGTCGCGGCGGCCCAAGGTGCTGCACGAGATCGGCGGCAAGCCGCTCTTGAGCCACGTGATTGCGGCGGCCAGCCGGATCGTTGCGCCGGAGGAGATTTACGTCGTCGTCGGCCATCAGGCCGAGAGGGTGAAGGCGGCGGTTGCGGCCTCCGGCGTTCCCTTCGTCGAGCAAACTGTCCAGCGCGGCACGGGACACGCCGTTCAATGCGCGCGGGAGGCCATCGCCGGCTATGAGAATGTTCTCGTGCTCTCGGGCGACGTGCCGCTGATTCGGCCCGAAACCATCGCGGAGCTTTGGCGCTTTCATCGGGCCGAGCGGGCGGCGATGACCATCCTGACCGCCACGCCCGCGGACCCCACCGGCTATGGCCGCATCCTGCGCCAGTCGCCTGACTCGTCTGAGGTCGAGGCCATCGTCGAGCAGAAGGCGCTTACGGCAGAACAACACGGCCTGCGCGAGATCAACTCCGGCATCTATGCCTTCAGAACCGCTCCATTGCTGGCGCATCTCGACCGGCTCGACGACAAGAACGCCAACCGCGAGGTGATTCTTACCGATATGGCCGGACTGCTGCGCGCGGCAGGTGAACGCGTCGTTGCCATTCAGGCTGCGGAGGCGGCGGAGGTGCTCGGCGCCAACAACATTGCCGAACTGGCTTCGCTGGATGCGACCGTGCGCGCCGCGACCGCGAATCGCCTGATGGCAGCGGGAGTGACCATATTCCGGCCGGAGACCTGCGTGATCGATGCCGAGGTGGAAGTTGCGCCGGATACGGTGATCGAGCCGTTCGTGCAATTGCTGGGGCGGACGCGCATCGGCGGCGATTGCCTGATCCGGTCCTATACGGTGGTGGAAAACTGCACCCTCGGCGACCGGGTTCTGCTTCGTCAAAGCTGCATCCTAACCGACAGCACGGTGGCGGATGGAGCCAAGATCGGGCCGTTTGCGCATCTGCGCCCGGCTAGCGAGATCGGCGAAGACGCGCACGTGGGGAACTTCGTCGAGACCAAGAAGGCCAAGCTGGGAAAGGGCGCCAAGGCCAACCACCTCACCTACTTGGGGGATGCCGAGGTCGGCGCGGGAAGCAACATCGGCGCGGGAGTCATCACCTGCAACTACGACGGCGTCCACAAGCACTTGACGCGCATCGGCAAGGGCGTTTTTGTGGGCAGCGACTCCACGCTGATAGCCCCGGTCGTTATCGAAGACGGGGCATACATCGGTGCGGGTTCCTGCATCACGAACGACGTGCACGCCGATGCTCTGGCCGTGGCTCGTGCCCGGCAAGTCGTCAAAGAAGGCTGGGCCGCCGCCCGCCGCGCCCTCCAAAACGCTAAAAATGAGCCGTGAGGCCCCCCTCGGAGCGCCCGTCGGAAGGCCGGGAGAGAATGGACTCCATGGAATGGTTGAGGCAGAAACGGATCGACTTGCTGGAACGGACGCTGGACGGCCTGGACTGGGTGGCGCAGTGGCGCGGCACCGCGGCAACCCTGCCTGCCCACTTGGTCACCGGAATCGAAGGCGAGGACGCGGCGTTCTTTTACTTGCTCCGCAAGGGCTACACGGTGGTGGCGCGGCGCTGGTCGTCGGGCAATCGGCCAGGCGATCTCGACCTCATTGCGTGGCATGGGCCGATGCTTTGCTTCATCGAGGTGAAGACCCGCACCGCCCATGACTTCGCTCCCGCCGAGGCACGCGTCGACTCGCGCAAGCGCCACATTCTGCGCCGTCTGGCCCGCCAGTACGCGCGCCAGTTGCCCCAGGAGACCTTTCCGCCGGTCCGCTTCGATGTGCTCAGCGTCTATCTGGTGCCTGGGCAGGAAAAGGAGTTCGTCCACCTTGAAAATGCCTTCGGCTGGAACGAGAGACGGCGGGATTTTGACTGATTCTTGCCCGCTGGTCGAGGGTTCACTACGGGGAAAATGCCATTTCTAGGAGTCTGTCGGTCATAGATGCGTGACGGAGCCTACAGCGTGGTTCGCGGGTTCCGTTTTAAGTTCGATTTATGGGCCAGAACTTCTTTCCCGACACCGTCAACCAAACGTTGCTGTTTCCGCCCTCGCTTCACGATTGGCTTCCCGACGGCCACTTAGCCCGCTTTCTTGTGGATGTGGTTGCGGCGCTGGATTTGAGCAC
>Ga0181520_10011755_pt1 | contig 11420 bp, 4 predicted proteins | sample PEATcosm2014_Bin_29_FD_132451 | JGI IMG/M metagenome (GOLD analysis project Ga0181520, IMG submission 132451) | Peatland microbial communities from MTU Mesocosm Facility, Houghton, MI, USA - PEATcosm2014_Bin02_30_metaG | ecosystem: Environmental > Terrestrial > Soil > Wetlands > Peat | place...
CGTCGTCATCCGGCGGCGAAGTGTCGTCGTCGTCGTCCGGCGAGGCGTCGTCATCGTCATCCGGCGGCGAAGTGTCGTCGTCCTGCGGCGACGTATCGTCGTCCTGCGGCGACGTATCGTCGTCCTGCGGCGACGTGTCGTCATCCGCCGGCGAGGTGTCGTCATCCTCGGGCGACGTATCGTCGTCGGCCGGCGACGTGTCGTCGTCCTCGGGCGACGTGTCGTCGTCGGGCGAGTAGTCGTCGTCGGGCAATGGCGACGCGTGCCCGTGATGGGCGTGGTCGTTATCTTCGCACGAACAGCCGAGGTGGAAGAACGCGAACAGGATTGACGCGAGCAAAACGCATAAAGTCCGGCGGGTCATGGATTCTCTCCATCGTTATCCCCACGGAAGCCGATCCGCCACTTCGGATTATGAACCGATGCCGACAAAAGAAAAGCGGCGTCCATGGAAATATAGCCCCTTGTATTTTCTGCCGAGAGACCACCAAAGTTTTGCATTATAAAGCGGTCGCGACGTTATTTCCAGTGGTAAACGTGGCGCTCGTAAGGCCGAAAAGAATCGATCAGCCGGCCCTGCGAATTGACGCGCAGACCCCGGCCCTCGAACCGCACGTCGATCGCCTGCTCGGGCTTCAATTCGCCGAGCGCGAAAACGACGTCTTCCTTGATATTGTTGCGCGTATTGATCGCGATGACGAGATTCGCGCCGTCCGGCATCCGCTTGTGAACGAAGTGAATCGCGTCGGAATCCGGGCCTTCGTGGTTGTCCTCGCCCGTGCGCGCGACGGTCGACGCGCCGGGCAGCAGCCACGCGCCCAGGCCCCGCGGGCCGTTCACTTCGTCGAAAAATTGCCGCATGCCGTCCCACGGTTCGGGCATCTCGCTCGGGTCGATATAGTTGGCCTCGTTGTCGATGAAATAGATCACGCCGTGGATGTCGTGCGTCAAACAAAGATAGCCCTGCGCCAGCGTTTCGGCCGCGGTCAGCCGTTTGCCGGTCTTGCGAAAGTGCTCGCCCTCGTGCCCTTCGACCACCGCCCAGAGCGCTTTTTGCGGTCCGACCTCGCGCCGCATGGATTCGATGCGGTCCGAGATTTCGGTCATCGGCCGGCCCGCGCCGAGCGGATAGACGTCGAAGCCCGCGATGTCGAACGCGCCGTCGTAGGCCCGATAGGCGCCGGGTTTCCAGCCTTGAAACAGGACGATCGCCGGGCGGTCGGGGTCCGCCTTTTTCTGCGCGTTGTAAAGCTCGAGGATGAATTCCGGCGGCGCGCCCCAGGTGGCGTCGTTGTGGTCGGCCTCGTCCTTGAGGTACCAGCCGAGGTTGCCGGCGGCGTTCCGGTTCAACTTCATCACGTCGGAAAGCGTGTCGAGCGCGGCTTCCTCGCTGCCGTACTGGGTTTCGATCCAGTAGGCGCGCGTGTCGGTGAAGAACTGGCTCGAACACAACAATTTGTTTGCGGCGCACAGTTCGAACCAGTCAGGCAGGCCGGCGTGGACGCGATCCGCAAAGCGGCCGTCGGAATAGATGTCGTAGTGCCGCGCCCATTTCGTTTCCCAACCTTGCAGGATGACGGCGTTGGCGTGCGCCGCGGCGAATTCCCGCCACGAGTTGCGCCGCATGCCCTTGACCATGACGCCGGCGATGAACGTCGGCGGGCCGCCGGGGGCGTATTGGAGCGTCTGGCCGATGTCGGCGAACTTCGACGGCAGTTTGTTCGGCCAGAAGCCGGGCGCCGAGTCGGGCAGGTCGACGCGACCGGTCGCCAGGCCGACCCAATCGATCGGCAGGTCGCCGCGCAGATCACCGGAGTCGCCGCGGCCGATGCGCACGAGGTACGCGCCGCCATCGACCTTCGCCTCGGGCGTCGGGAATGCGAGCTTCTCGGCCTTCCACCGGTGATCGAACATGCCGCCGATCTTGCCGAGCAGCTTCCAGTCGTTGCGCGTCAACACTTCGATCGACGTGGGCTGGAGGAGGTTGTCCTTGAAGCGAATCGTCAGGGTCGCGCGCTCCGGCGGGTTCAGCGCCTTGATGCGCAGCTTCGCCGAGTAGTAGCTGAACAGCACGCGCGCCGAAACGTACTCCTCCGGCCGGCGCGGCTTGGTCACCCAATAAAAATGGGAGGCGTTTTCGTAGCGGATGAACTGCTGCGGGTTGTTCTTGCTGCCCCACAGCCAATAATTGTCGTTGGCCGGGAAATAGATTTCCGCGTCGTCGTTGAAATCCTTTTCCGTGCCGAAGTCGGCAAAGCGCACAAACTGCTTCGGGTCAACGCCGCTGGGCGCGGCGCCGCTGAACGCCAGCGCGGCCCCGGCAATCGCCGCGCACAGAACCACCGCCGCGAGAATCGCTCGACGCATGACGCCTCCGCGTGAAAGTTCTTTTAATGTATCGCCTTCGCGAAGGTTGTCAAAGAGAGAACAATGAACAATGAGCAATGAACAATGAGCAATGAGCAATGAACAGTGAGCAATGAACAATTATTCCACGGTCTCCGTGCACTTCGACAGCCGTGTCCAGATCAGCAGAACCAACAACCAGAAGGCCAGAAGAACGAGCGCGCACTGGCCGGCGTTGTGCAAATTGGGCATGAGCACTTCCGTGAGCGAGGCGTTGGGGGGCAACAGGTTCGGGCAGATTTCGCTCTGGCGGACCGTGCGCAAGCCGTGCTTCTGAAACGCGAGCCAGAATCCGCGGGAGCCCGCGGCAAGCACCAGCGCCGTCAGCAGCGCGGTCGCGGCGGATCGCCGGGCGCCGGATTTTTCGCGCAGCCATCCAAGCGCGCCCGCCGTCCAGACGAAGAAAATCGGCGTGACGTGATAAATGTACCGCACGTCAAAGCTTGCGCCGCCGAAGGGCGTCCGGAAGGTCGCGATCAATGCCACGGTCGCAACGACGGCGGCAGTCAGGCACGCCTGCGACCAGCGGCCCGCCTTGTCGCGCCACGCCACGAACCAGCCGGGCAACGCCAGGCAGAGAATCGGCGCGGCAACGAACAGGCCGTCGAAGCGCTGGCGCACGTAGTAGTTGACGAAATTGTCGGGAAAGCCGGTGCGCGCCGCGATGTCGCGCGGGATCGTTCCGGCGTTGAACAGCAGAAACCGCAGGCCGCCGGCCATCGAACCCATGAACGCGCCGGACAGCGAGTTGACCCACGTCTGGCCTTCGAAGGCAGCGTAGCCGGTTCGCCACGGCGCGCCGAAACAGACGCCTTGGTACGCCGCGAGAATCGCCGGGCCGACGGCCAGCAACGCGAGCGCGACGGCCAGCACGGCCGGCCGCCGGCGATTCGCGGCGGCGAACGGCAACGCGAGACACGCCAGGGCAATCGCCGCGACCGTCGCGAAGTAGTCGCAAAGCGGCAGCAGGCCGACGCAAAACGCGAGCGCGCAGAGAGCCGACCGGTCGTCCGGCGCGCGCCGCAGTTTGTCGGCGGCGAGCATGGCCGCCAGTACGAGCCATGCGCAAAGCGCGTGCCGATTGTACACGGAGCTGTACTCGTCCGTGATGAAGCAGAAGGTGAACACGAAGGTCAGCGCGCCGGCAAGCCATCGCGAACCGCTCGCGCGCCGGCACGCCGTGCAGAGCAGCAACATCAACGCGGCGACGACGGCGCTGAAGAAGAGCGTCATCACATTCGAGCCGGCGCCGCAAACGAGGTCCAGGCGCGGATCCGCGCCGGCCGGTTCGAGCGCGCGGCCGACGGCCAAGAACGGCAGCGCAAGAAACGCGGGGCCCGGCGCGCGGACGATGTAATCCTTGTTGCCGTTTGTCGCCACTTCGCCGATCGCTCCGTCGCGGTGAAAACGCGTCACCTCGAAGTGGCGGTCGGCCAGGATCGCTTCGCCCAGAATGCGGTACGAGGTCTCGCCGTCGGCGCCCCGGAGCGACAACGAAAAAAACAGCGATGCGCAAAACATCGCGAATATTGCCGCCGTGCGCTTTTTCACGGTCGCCGCATCTCCCACGGATTGCGGCCCATTACGCGACGCGCGGCCCCGCGGCGTCAAGGCCGCGGGACCCCACCCAAAATCCGCGATCGAGTGCTTTCAAATTCGATTTTCTCGTGTTTCAGACGACAGACACATCGGGTTTCTCATCTGCCATTGTCTTGCCGCCGTCCCACAAGCTGTTTTCCCGAAATCTCGTCAAAAGCGCTCCGAGCCGCGCTTTTGACGAGATTAAGCGCTCGATCGCGGATTTTGGGACCCCACCCCCGGCACGCTCGCCGCGCGACGCGCCCCTCCCCGACACGGAGAGAGGCTCACAATTGGGCGCAGTGCATCGTGACGCGGCATCGCATCAGCCTTTGCCGGTGACGCGGACGGTTGACGGAAATCGGCCGCGCGTGTAAGCAAGGGCAGGTCAGCGGGTCGGCTGACGGATCAGGAGTTTGCGCCCATGCTCGGATGGCTGCGGCGTTGGCGGAAGAAGGGCAGCGACGAACCGACGACGCCGGCGGAAGAGAGCCGAGGCGAGGAATATCTCGAACTCGGCGGAAGTGACAAGGGTCCGGGATCCGCGAGCGTCGCGCCGCCGCCGGGGCGACCGCGCGCGTCCGCGCCGCGCGCGCCCGGCGAGCCGCGCATCGTGCCGCGGCCGGAACACAACATCAGCCGGCGCGACATCAGCGTCAACGCGTTGAAGGTGATGAGCCGGCTGATTCAGCACGGCTACAAGGGCTATTTGGTCGGCGGCGCGCCGCGCGACATTCTGATCGGCCGGCGGCCGAAGGATTTCGACGTGGCCACCGACGCGCACCCCGAACAGGTGCGGGCGCTGTTCCGCAACAGCCGGATGATCGGCCGGCGGTTTCGCATCGTGCACGTCTTCTTCCACGGCGGCGAGATCGTCGAGGTCTCGACCTTCCGGCGCGGCATCCCGTTCGACTTCGAGAGCGAGAATCCGAATCCGAACGAGAACACGTTCGGCACGCCCGCCGAGGACGCCCAGCGCCGCGATCTGACGATCAACAGCCTCTTCTACGATCTGCAGAATTTCGCGATTTACGATTTTGTCGGCGGCCTGGACGACATCGAGCACAAGCTGATTCGCGTGATCGGCGAACCCTGTTCCCGTTTTCGCGAAGACCCGATCCGCATGTTGCGCGCCGTCCGGCACGCCGTCGGCACGGGCTTCGAAATCGAACCGGTCACGCTGGCCGGCATTCGCCAGTGCGCCGACGAAATCACGCGCGCCAATCCGTCGCGGCTGCGCGACGAATTTCTGCGCGAGCTGACCGGCGGGCGCAGCCGGGCGAGTCTCGAAAAAATGCTCGACCTCGGCATATTGGCGCACATCCTGCCGGCGTCGCGCGACGTGCTCGGCGAGAACGGCCCGCCGGCGGCGCGCGCCCATTTTCTCGCGAACCTCGCCGGAATGGACGAGGCCGTACAGCGCGGCCGGCCGCTGCCGCCGGAGGTCGTCTTCGGCGCGTTCTGCGCGCCGTTCGTCGATGTCCAGAGCTTCGAAGCCCCGGGCGATCCGCGGCAGGCCCGCGGGCAACGCGCCCTCGCGGTGCGCGACTATCTCAAGCCGCTGCTCGCGTCGCTCGGCGTCAGCAAAGCGCACGCGGAAGGCGCGTCGCTGGCGATCGTCGGCGCGCGCCAGTTGATGCAGGCCGCGGCGCGCGGCCCGAACCTGCCCAAGGGCCTGACGCGCAAGTCGACGTTCCCGAGCAGCCTGCTGCTTTGCCAAATCGAGGCGCGCGGCCGGCGCCAGTGGTTGCCCAAGCCGCTGTTCGATTCGGCCCGCGAACACAACCTGCTGCTCTTCGCCGCCGGCGGCGCGCCGCCGAATCGCCGGCCGCGCCGCCGCCGCTCCGGCCAGAAACCCGACGCCGCGCCGGCGCCGGCCGCGCCGGCCACGCCCGCGCCCGCGGCGAAACCGGCGGACGCCGCGCCCGATTCCTCGTTGCGCTTCGATCCGACGAGCATGCCGAAGGCCGATTCATAGCCCGCATCGTCGCTGGACGCCGCCGGACCGACAGAGTACATTTTTTCAAATGAGGGTTTTGGGCATCAGCGACAACCACAATGCCGGCGCGGCGCTGACCATTGACGGGCGGCTCGTGGCGGCGGTGAACGAAGAGCGGCTCACGCGCGCGAAGAACGCGTCCGGTTTTCCCGAGCGCGCGATTGCCGAAACGTTGCGCGTGGGCGGGCTGACGCCGGCCGAAATCGACCTCGTCGTCGTCGCGGGCGAAATCACCCCGAGCTTTTTTCTGCGCCGCGCGCCGCGTTTTCACCAGCGCGCCAAGGCCGGCTCGGGCCAATTCGGCGCGCTGTTCAGCCTCTACATCTATTATCAGGTCGCGGCGCGGCGGCTCGGCTGGCCGTATCGGCTCGATCGGCGGTGGTCGCAGCGCCTGCTGGCGCGCCGGTTGGCGGCCTTGGGTTTTCGTTGTCCGGTCGAGATGCGCGATCATCATCAAGCGCACGCCGAGGGCGCGTTCTTGTGCGGGCCGTTCGCGCGCGCGACGATTATCACCGCCGACGCCATGGGCGACGGCGTCACGGCGACGGTGAGCGTCGGCCGCGCGGACGGCCGCATCGAGCGCGTGTATGCGCAATCGGGCCTGGCGGCGCTCAATCCGTATTACAGCCGCGTCACCGCGCTGCTCGGCTTCACGCCATTGCGTCACGAGGGGAAAGTCACCGGGCTGGCCGCGTACGGCGACCCGGCGCGGCTGGCGCCGCTGTTTCGCCGGCAATTGCATTTTTGCGGGCCGGGTTTTTCGACGCTGGGCCATCCGTTGCGCGATCATCCGCGGCTCGGCTGGCGGCGGCAGTTGTGGGCCGAGCCGCCGGCCGACGTCGCCGCCGGTTGCCAGCGCGCGCTGGAAGAGGCGGTGACGGCGTTCGTCGATTATTGGGTGCGGCGGACGGGCGTCGCCGACGTGGCGCTGGCGGGCGGGATTTTCGAGAACGTCAAACTCAACCAGCGCGTGCGCGAGTTGGCGAGCGTCGCGGCGGTGAGCGTTTTTCCGCACATGAGCGACGGCGGCCTGGCGGCGGGCGCGGCGCTGGCGGCGAGCGGCGGGCGGCCGGCGCCGTTGCCGACGATCTACCTCGGCGCGAGCTACGACGAGGAAACGATTCGCGCGGAGCTGACGCGCGCCGGCGTGCGCTACGAGCGGCCGGCGGACATCGCGGACGCCGTCGCCGAAGCGCTGGCCGCGGGCGAGGTCGTGCCGCGGTTCACCGGCGCCATGGAGTACGGCCCGCGCGCGCTCGGCCATCGCTCGATCTATTTTCGCGCCGACGATCCGTCCGCGAACGATTGGCTCAACAAACGGCTGGGCCGTTCCGAGTTCATGCCGTTTGCGCCGATGACCACCGACGAGGCGGCCGACCGTTTCTTCGTCGGCCTTGACGGCGCGCGATTCGCGGCGCGGTTCATGACGATGTGCTTCGACTGCACGGCCGAAATGAAACGCGTCGCGCCCGGCTGCGTGCACGTCGACGGCACGGCGCGGCCGCAGGTCGTGCGCCGCGAGGATTGTCCGGACGCGCACGCCATTCTCACCGCCGGCGAACGCCGCGGCCGGCCGCCGATCCTGCTCAACACCAGCTTCAACATGCACGAAGAGCCGATCGTCATGTCGCCCGCCGACGCGATCGGCGCGTGGCGTGCGGCGGGGTTCCGCTGCCTGGCCATCGGTCCGTTCCTGGCGACGGCGGGGGCGGCATGAACCCGCGCGAGGCCTTGCTGCTGCCGTACCCGCAAGCGGTGATGATCGAGACGACCGGCCGCTGCAACGCGGCGTGCGTGATGTGCCCGCAGCCGGCGATCCGTCGCGAGCAGCCGGTGGGCGACATGGACGATGCGACGTTCGCGGCGCTGGTCGCCGAGATCGCGACGTTTCCCGGATTGCGCCGCGTCATGCTCTATTTGCGCAACGAGCCGCTGCTCGACCCGCAGCTCGTCGAACGCCTTCGCGCCGTGCGCGCCGCGTTGCCGCGCGTCGAGATTTCGCTGCTGTCCAACGGCGTCGCGCTGACCGACGCACTCGGCGAGCGGCTGCTCGACGCCGGCCTGACGTGGATCGGTTTTTCGCTGCACGCCGCGCGCGCCGAAACCTATCGCGCGATCACCGGCCGGCGCGACTTCGAGCGCGTTCGCGCGCAGATCACGCGTCACGTGGAAAAGATGCTGCGCCGCCACGGGCCGGATTCGGTGATGGTGAACGCCACGCGCATCCGGCCGCACGTCGGCGACGACGAGTGGCGCGAGATCGCCGAATATTGGCGCGGCGTCGGCTTGCCGCGGCTCGATCGCCACGAGGGTTACATCAGCCGCGCGGGGAACGTCGCGGTGTTCGGCCACGAACCGGCGCGCAAAACCGCGTTGATCGGCTGCGGCACGGTCTGGGCGTACGAAATGGCGCACGTCTTGTTCGACGGTTCGGTGATTCCGTGCTGCATGGATTACCGCCGCCAGGGCCTGTGGGGCAACGTGCGCGACGCGGGCTTGCTGACGATCTGGCGCGGCCCGGCGCGGCGCGCGTTCCTCGAACGCATGGACGGCCGCCCATTGCCGCCCGACGACCTGTGCTTGCACTGCGAGGACGCGATCGAACCGGGCGATGCCGTGGGGACACACTACAGCATTGGCGAAGTGGGGACACAATACAGCATCGTGTCCCCACTTCTCGCGCGTCCGCCGGACGCGCTGCTCGTGTTGCCGCCGCCGTGGTTGCCGACCGCGCCGCCGCTCGGCCTGGCGGCGTTGAAGGCCTGGGCCGAACGCGAAGGTTTCGTCGTCGAGGCGCTCGACGCGAATATTGATATTTATCACGCGGCGCCGGGCGAGCAAAAAAAGCTGTGGGAGTGGGAATCGAGCGGCGTGTGGGGAAACGCGGCGGAGGTCGAGCGGCTATTCGGCGCCGCGCTGCGCGAACTCGCCGGCCGCCTGGCCGCGCACGCCGCGCCGCTCGTCGGTTTCGGCTTGACGGCCGTCAACGAAATTGCCGCGGCGATCGTCGCCCGCGAACTGGCGCGGCGGGCGCCGGAAAAGAAACTGGTCGCCGGCGGCCCCGGCGCGGCGACGCCCGACGCCCACGAACGATTCTTCCGCCGCGGCGGCGGCGCCGTGCGCTGCTTCGTGGTCGGCGAGGGCGAGCAGACCTTTGCCGCGATGCTGGCGCGCGCGCGACGCGGCGCCGATTTCACCGGACTGCCCGGCACGGTCGTCTTCGATGACGCCGGCAAACCGCACGCCGGCGCGCCCGCGGAACCGTTGGACCCGGCGACGCTGCCGCCGCCCGATTATCGCGGCTTCGACCTGACGCGCTATCGCGACCCGGCGTTGTTCGTCGAGTGGTCGCGCGGCTGCACGGGCGCGTGCGCCTTCTGCAACGTGCGGCAGCATTGGCGCCGCTACCGCGCCAAGCCGGCGGAAATGGTGCTCGCCGAACTGGCCGTGTTGCGCGAACGGCACAAGGTCGAGTGGCTCGGGCTGGCCGATCCGATCGTCAACGGCCGGCCGGAGATCCTCGAAAAAATCTGCGACGGCATCGTCGAACGCGGCTGGAAATTGCGCTGGGCCGCCGCCGCCAGCCCGAATCATCCGCTGACGCCCGGGCTGCTCGGCAAGATGAAAGCGGCCGGTTGTTATCGGCTCGAGATCGGCGTCGAGTCGGGCGCCGACCGCGTGCTCGCCGCGATGAAAAAGCGATATTCCGCCGCGGACGCCGCGCGGATGGCGCACGAGGCCCACGCCGCCGGCATTGAGGTCGTGCTCTACCTCGTCGTCGGTTTCCCCGGCGAGACGGCGGACGATTTCGCCAGGACATTGCGGCTGGTGGAAGAACTGGCGCCGGTCGTCAAGCTCGTGCGCAGCGTCAACAGCGTGCTGCTGCTGCCCGGCGCCGAATTGGACGAGGCGCCGGAAAAATTCGGCATCGAAGCGCCGGACCGGACGCGGGCCGGCTGGGAAAAGAACTGGCGCGCCGGCGAACTGACCGCCGCCGTTCGCGCCGAGCGCGCCGCGACGCTGATGGCCAGATTGCGCAAACTTGGCGTGCCGGTCGAGTTTTCCAACCGCGCCGAAATCGGCGAGGAACCGGCGCCCGACGACCGCGTCGCGGCGCTCGAACGGCGCGTGGCCGCGTTGCACGAGGGATTGCGCCGGCTTGCCGCCAAGGGCGAACAAGCGCTCGGCGGCCCGGCGCCGCCCGCGGCCGTCGGCCGCATCGCGTTGGCGATCTGCCCGGTCTGGGGCATCGACATGCCGCCGTATGCGGTGGCGAGCCTGGCGGCGAATCTTGCGGCGGCCGGGCTGACGCCGGCGGTGTTCGATTTCAACGTCGGCATTTATCGGCGCTGCCCGCCGGAATTGCGACGTTTTTGGGAAGAAGACAGTTTTCGCCATTGGACCGATCTCGCGGATTGGCGGCGGCTGCGGCCGCATTTGGAGCCGTTCATTCAGCAGGCGGCGGACCAACTGCTCGCCGGCGGGCGGCCGATCCTCGGCTTTTCGGTGTACTCGCCGAACCGCGCGTTCACGATCGAGGTTTGCAAACGGATCAAGGCCGCGGACCCGCGGCGCACGATCGTCATTGGCGGGCGCGGCGTCGATTCGCCGAAAGCCCGGCGGCTGTTTCCGCCCGACAGCGTCGATTGGTTCGTGGTCGGCGAGGGCGAGCGAGCGCTGGCCGATTTGGCGCGCGAGCTCGAACGCGGCGGCGATCCGCGGCGGTTGCCGTTCGTCGATTTTTTCGTCGGGCCGCATCTCGGCGGCTCGCCGCAGGCGGTGCGCGAACCGGACCCGGGCGCGCTGGCGCCGCCGGATTACACGTTCTTCGATTTGACGGCGTACCGGTCGGACGAACTGCCGCTGCTGGCGAGCCGCGGCTGCACGGGCCATTGCGCGTTTTGCAACGACCACGAGGCGATGGGGCCACTGCGCCCGCGCCCCGGCCGGCAGGTGGCGGCCGAGATGCTGCGCCATCAGCGGATGCACGGCGTGCGCCGCTTCCGCTTCAACGACCAACTCATCAACGGCGACCTCGCGGCGCTCGAAGACATGTGCGACGCGCTGATCGAAGCCGGCGCCGACGTCGAGTGGCTCGCGCTTGCGGCGCCGCGCGGCGACATGCCCGACCGCCTGCTCGAAAAAATGCGCCGCGCCGGCTGCACGACGCTCAACCTCGGCGTCGAATCGGGCGCCGACAACGTGTTGCGGCGCATGGCCAAGGGCTTCCGCGTCACGGACATGGAAAAAGCGCTGGCGCAGGTTCACGGCGCCGGCATCCGGACCATGATCAATTTCGTCGTCGGCTTTCCGAACGAAACCGACGAGGATTTCGAGCAGACGCTCGACTTCGTCCGCCGTTGCCGCGCGTCGATCGACGGCGTGAACAGCGTCAACACCTGCCTGATGCTGCTGGACAGCCCGCTGGAGAAGCATC
>Ga0181520_10011756_pt1 | contig 11420 bp, 8 predicted proteins | sample PEATcosm2014_Bin_29_FD_132451 | JGI IMG/M metagenome (GOLD analysis project Ga0181520, IMG submission 132451) | Peatland microbial communities from MTU Mesocosm Facility, Houghton, MI, USA - PEATcosm2014_Bin02_30_metaG | ecosystem: Environmental > Terrestrial > Soil > Wetlands > Peat | place...
GCTTCTCTTTCGCGTTGCTCGCGCCGAGCTCTGTTGCGAAGCCGAATCCCGAGAGCGTACAGCGCGCCGCACGCAATCAACGAGAGACCCTGGACGATCATGATCCAATTCCGAATCCTCTCAATTTCAAGGGACTGCTCGCCGCGCTTTGCGCCGACCGGAGATTCATTCGAATGAGAGGCGGTTGCGACTTGATTGACGTGATCTATCTCCCACGATCCCGCGACGCTGAGCCCGACCAGGAGGAACATGGAGAGCAACAGAAGTGTGAACATCCGGGATGTTGCTTTCACGTCGTGCCTCGCGGGCCAAGAAATAGAGGGAGATTTTGACTTCTCTCTAAGTTTGCGAGGCGCTGCAAGCGCATTCAATGCGTCTTTTGGGTGTTCCGGCTCTTTTCCGGTTACCAAAGTGAGGTTTCAAGGACTAATCTGCACGAAAACGCTCACAGAGCGGCCGCAACTCGCTGCCGCGGCCATCCCAATCTTTTCCACTGAAAATCTCGTGTCAGGCCCTAATTCCAACGGCTTTTGTCGTCAGAGTCCTTGTCAATCTGCCGACCCTGTCCATCGAAGCGGACCGTCCGGCCTTGGGAGCGCATGTAGACCTCGAATTTGCGTGCTGCGCGGCGCCGCTTCCAGCGGTAGTAGCCGTTGCGCAGACCATACCAGCGTTCGCTGAATACAAAACTGAACCCGCGCCGCGGCACCGAGCGAACGTAAATCAATCCAAAAAGCGCTCCGCCGAGCTGTGCGAATGCATACATTTGCTGCTGCCCAAAAAGCATGGCAAAGCAGATAAGGCCGTAGATGATGGCAAGGTAGCGTGCTTTGATGCCAATGACGAAGAACATCAGGAACTGCACGTCGCCATAAAGGTATCCAATCGCAACCAGCATCCCAAAAATGGCGCCAAAGCAGCCAAACATCGGGATCTGGTCAATCGGATGGCCCACAGCTGCGCCGCCCACAAACAGCGCAACAGCGCCCACCGCAGTTCCCAGAACCGACGCGGCGTAAAGGCCGGTGACCCACCCGTCTCCGTGAAATGGCTCAAGAAACCCGGCGAGAAACCACAGCGAGAGTAGTTCAAAGAGCGCACGAACGAGGCCGATATGGATGAGGCTGTAGGTAAGAGGCTGCCAGATCGCTCCGTGCAAAAAGGTGCTTGGGACAAGAGCAAGCAGTCCGGCCACCTGGCTTGTCGCGGCTGGAGCAGCTATAGTCGCCAGATACAAAACGAAGTAAGCGACCAGATTGACGACGACCAGACGCCGGGTCGCGCCGTGGAAGTCGGGGAACGCAAACGGGGTGGCGCCGATCCTAGGCATGGTACTCAACAGGTTAAACCGTTCAACATGAGAGTGTCATGTACCGCCCGAATAAATCCATTCGGCTTATTGCGGCGATTTCTCATCCAAATTGTTCCCGGCGGATTCGCAGATGGCGCGAAACCCTCGCGTTGTGGCCGGATTGGACGCGCTGGGGCTGAAAGGCGCAGACAGTGGACCCAACCCGCTCAGCCGTTGAGCGTCTGTTCACTGTGTGTTTCTCCCTTGCCATTGGACTGTCCGCCAAAAGCCGTCTTCGAATCGACCGCAAGAGATCGGAAAGAGATCACTCAAAATGTGCCAACCGGCTCGACTTTGCCATCTGTCGAGGAATCGCGGACAGGAAAACCTCAATGGTGTATTCTCCGCAATTGGGAGTTCCGCGAAATCTCGAATTCGGCCTACTTGACCTGGAGTGGGGTGCTCCCTAAAACTAGCGGAGTCATAGCGCAAAATGTCGTTTTTGTTGAGCAGGAAACGCCGTAAGAAAGGAGGCTGCGATGCCAAACTGCCCTGAATGCGAGAATGATCTGGATGTTGAAATAGAAGAATTGGAAGAAGGTGACGTGGTCGTCTGCGATGAATGCGGTTCGGAATACGAAGTCGTCGGCGTCGAACCACTCGAATTAAGCCGGGTCGACGAAGGCTACGATGAGGATGAAGATGAGCTCCCCGGGGAAGAAGAGGAGGAGGAGTGAAGTGTATCCGCGTTAGGTTTGCTGCGGTCGCAGTTTTCTGTGCCTTTGCCACCGGAACCATGCCATCGGCATCGCGTGGGGGCCTTGTTGCCGCGTGGGCCCAGAATCTAGGCCAGCGTGATGTTTCCGGCAGCGTGGTCGAAGGCGGTTCGGAGCCTGTGACCGGAGCCACAGTCTTCTTGAAGAACCAAAAGTCGAAATCGATCCGCAGTTATACCTCGACCAAGGACGGTCGCTTCCACTTCGCCCAGGTCAACATGTCCGATGACTACGATCTTTGGGCCGAGAAAGATAACAGAAAAACCGCCGTCAAGACGGTGAGTTCCTGGGATGCACGCAAGGAATTCGAAGTTGAATTGAAGATGAAGTGATCCACCGCTGCAGGTATTTTGCGTTGCTCCGCGATTGCTAACCTTCCAGCTTTTTCGTGACCAGCTCGTTCAAAAGCGCCGGGTTGGCCTGCCCTTTCGATGCCTTCATCACCTGACCAACAAAAAAACCTGCCATCGTCTTTTTCCCGCTACGGTATTGCTCCAATTGTTTGGGATTGGCTGCGATGACCTCGTCGATCAACACCTCGATCGCCGAAGCGTCGGTAATCTGCTGGGGCCTTTCTCGTTCGTAAACAACCGGGAAGTCCTCACCGTTCTCAAAGCTCACGTCGAAAAGCTGCTTCATCTGCTTGGAGCTGATCTTGCCCTCATCGAGAAGATCGGCCGCCAGCACCACACCGGCCATCGAGACGGGCGATTGTTCCTGCTCCAGTCCCAGAGCCTTTAGCCGTCCACCCAACTCGTTCAGCAATAGGTTGGCCACTCGCCTGGGATTTCGCGCGGTCTTAGCCGCAGCCTCGAATCGATCCGCAAATTCGCGCGAGGCCGTCAGTGTGCACGCGTCTTTCGAGCTCAACTCGTATTCGGCGATCATGCGCGCCCGGCGCGCCTCCGGCAGTTCGGGTAGCTGCTGCTTCGCCTCGTCGAGAAACTCTGCCGGCACGATGAGCGGCGGCAAATCCGGCTCGGGGAAATAGCGGTAATCGTGCGCCTGCTCCTTCGAGCGCATCGAGTAGGTTCTGCCTTCGACGGCGTTCCAGAGACGCGATTCCTGCGTCACACGGCCGCCCGACTCGATCACTTCGACCTGCCGTTCAATCTCGTACTGCAGTGCCGCACGAATAAAGCGGAAGCTGTTCACATTTTTCACTTCCGCTTTTGTGCCGAACCGCTCCGAGCCTCTCAACCTCACGCTCACGTTGGCGTCGCATCGGAGCGAACCCTCCTCCATATTGCAGTCGGAAACACCCGTGTAGAGAAGAATCTCTTTCAGCCGTGTGAGGTATTCGAAGGCCTCGTCCGGTGTGCGGATGTCGGGCTCGGAAACGATCTCGATTAACGGCGTCCCGCAGCGATTTAAGTCCAGATAGGTGCGGGTCGCCGAGTCGGCAAATCCCTCGTGCAAACTCTTGCCTGCATCTTCTTCCATGTGCAGGCGTGTGATGCCGATGCGCTTACGCCCCGCGGACGAAGACCTGTCCGTGGGGACCCCGGATGCTACACCGTCGCCAGTCGGCACGTCGATCCATCCGCGCTCCGCAAGCGGCTTGTCGTATTGCGAAATCTGGTAGCCCTTGGGAAGGTCGGGATAAAAGTAGTTCTTGCGCGCAAAAATCGATTGCTCGCGCACTTCGCAATGCAGAGCCAGCGAAGCCAGCGTGGCAAACTCGACTGCTTTTCCGTTCAGCACTGGCAATGCTCCAGGTAGACCGAGACACACCGGACAGATATTCGTATTGGGCGCCGAGCCAAACTGATTCGCGCAACCGCAGAACGCCTTTGTCGCGGTCAGTAATTGCACATGGACTTCGAGGCCGATCACCGGCTCGTATTTGGCCAACATTTCAGGCGAGAGTGCCATAGCAAGCATGATTACCTACGATTTTAGCGCGAAGAGTCGAGAAGACCGCTGCGCGTTAGCGGTCTTCTCGAGACGGTATTCCAGACCTCAATTGCCGAGGCTTTGCCGCCACGAAAGCTTCTTTCATTTCGTTGACAGCTGTTACTCCGCCGGATCCTGCGCCGTGAACGAGGAACAGCATGGCTTCTCGGTTGCGTGAAAATTCATCAACTCTACACGCGTACCGTCGGGGTCGTACAGATTCAGTTGCCCCTTGCCATCTTTGCCAATCTTCGGCGCTGCATCGTGGTTTGCGCCCAGCCTGTTGCTGGCTTCGAGCGCCTTGAAGGTATCGAACACCGATACCTCGCCAATTGAAAAATGATCCAATACGCCGAGCGTGTGCTGCGTTACATGGGCCGGATCGGCCACCAGCATGTACTCCAACCAGTCGTGGCTGTCCGGAGTTTGCTGGCTCACCCAGTCCACCCTCGCATCGCTCATTCCGCCATACCAGTACGGCCGGAAACCAAGCAGGTCGCGGTAGAACGCATCTTCCTTCGCGCGGTCCTTCACCAGGAAACCGACATGCATGATGTGGTGGCCGACCGCATTGGGTGCGTCGACAATCGCTGTCGTGGAGGGCTGCACAAACTGAACTTTGTTCCCCTCGGGATCGAGCACCTCAAACCAGCGGCTGCCGTCCGAACCCTTCGTCACCCTGGCCGGTGTTTTCCATCCTTTTGCCGCAAGATATTTCCGCATCCCTTCAGCGCTGGTGGTGTTCCACGCGGTGTGGTCCAAACGATTGATTCCAGCGTCTGCGGGTAGTGGCAGGACCTCAATGAACTGCGTTGCACTCACGGCGTAACGTACTCCCTGCGGGTTCTCGGGGTCCGGCTCCTTTGCCGCGCCGATAATGTCTTTGTAGTAATGCTCGGTCGCCGCAGGGTCTGACGCGTACACGGCAAGATGCGAAATCCCGGTAATCCTCGGGCGATCCGGCGCGGTCTGTCCAAATGCGGAAAGCGTGAAAGTGGCAAGAAAAGCGGCGGCGGGGATTTTGAAGCGCATGAATCACCTCGAAAGTTGTGGCCGCACCAAGATAAAACGATTTGCTGATCAGCGCAAATTGAGGCGATACATGCTTCGGTAATCCGGCTCAAATCGTACAATGCGCACATGCGTCCCAAGCACTTTCCCTTGCACCTTACGGCATCCGTCTTCGTAATTTGCCTTGGCCTGCCTCTTTTTGCCCAAAACTCCTTGCCGACCGCTTCGCCCGCTGATCACGCCGAAGCCCGTGAGATATTCAAGCAGCTCATCGAAATCAACACCACCGATACGTCGAGCGGCAATGTGACCACAGCAGCCGTTGCCATGCAAAAGCGCTTCCTGGACGCCGGCTTCGCGCCAGAGGATGTGCGCCTTCTCGGTCCCGACGCCCGCAAGCAGAATCTCGTAGTTCGCATGCGCGCTGCGGGCCAGTCAACTGAGAAGCCGGTCCTCTTCCTTTGCCACATCGACGTCGTGGAGGCGCTGCGCTCCGACTGGCACACGGATCCTTTCGAGTTTGTCGAAAAAGACGGCTACTACTACGGACGCGGCACGCAGGACATGAAGGACTCCGACGCCGCGCTGGTGTTTACCTTTCTGCGCCTGCATCGCGAGGCCTACAAGCCGCACCGCGATCTCGTTCTAGCTCTAACCGCCGATGAGGAAGGCGGAAAATTCAATGGCGCCGATTGGCTCGTGCGCCAACATCGCGATTTGGTCGACGCCGCCTTTGTCATCAATCCCGACGCGGGCGGCGTGGAACTCGATCACGGACACACCATTGTCGCCGATGTCGAGGCCACCGAAAAGGTCTATTCGGATTTTCAAGTCACCGCAGTCAATCGCGGCGGCCACAGCTCCCTTCCGCGCCCCGATAACGCCATCTACGAATTGACTGCGGCGCTCAACAAGCTCGCGGCCCACTCGTTTCCATTCGAACTGAATGAGGTAACGCGCACTTACTTCGAAAGCCTCTCCAAACGGGAAGCGGGACAGACTGGGACCGACATGCGCGCCATATTGGCTACTCCGCCCGACCTCGCGGCCGCTGCCCGTCTCAGTGCCGAACCTAGCTTCAACTCCAACTTCCGCACTACCTGCATTGCCACGCGTCTCTCCGGCGGCCACGCCAACAACGCGCTTCCACAGACTGCGCAGGCCAACGTGAATTGCCGCATCTTTCCCGGCCACTCGCCGGAGGAGATTCGCAGGCAGCTCATCGCGGTGTTTGCTGATCCGCAACTCAGCGTGAAATATGTCTCCGACGCCGGCGTCGTCGCTGACACCGCACCGGAACGCAAAGCGATGGCGCCGCCCGCGCCGATCAAGGAAGTCTTCGATCCGCTCACTCGAATCACACAGGAAATCTGGCCGGGCACCCCAGTCACACCCGTGATGGAGAACGGGGCCAGCGATTCCATTTACTTCGCGCAGGCCGGCATTCCCAGTTACGGCTACTCCGCTGTCGCCCTCGAACGAGACGATGATCGCGCGCATGGCCAGGACGAGAGACTGCCCGTTGACTCGTACTGGAAATCGCTAGACTTCTTCTACGCCTTCGCGAAAGAGCTGGGCGGCCAATGAGGGAGCTGCGACGTTCTTCGCAAGGACCGGCCGCAATTAGGATGATGTCGTGGCGCAAAGCCGCCGCGAGGTTAAGGAGACCCGACGGTGCCGGGGAAGATTGAACTATTGCTAGGGCCGATGCGAAGCAACAAAACGGCTGAGCTGTTGCGCCGCGCGGAAATGCGTCGCGAATACGCTCGGCAATACGTTCTGGTCCTCAAGCCGAGCGACGATACAAAAGGCGGGCCCGGTGTTGTCGAGAGCCGCAATCCAAAGGGCTACGCCAAGATGGAAGCCCTCGAATTCAATGCCCGCGACCCTTGGGAAGTCCTTCCGGCCATCGACGACCTCGAAAGCCGCATTGGGAAGCGTATCGAATGTATTGCAATTGACGAAGGTCAGTTCGTCGACGACCTATTTCTGTTTACAAGACATCTGCTCGATGGCGGCCACGATGTGCTCGTCGCTGGCCTCGATCTTGATTTTCGCGCAATTCCATTTGGCGAAATGCTGAATCTTCACTGGCTCGTCAACGCCTATGGCGGCACCGTGACCGAGTGCATGGCTTACTGCAGCTGCGGAAACCGCGCACTGTACTCGCAGCGTCTGATCGAGGGGAAACCCGCACCCTACGACAGCCCCATAACGATGCCAGGTGACTCGTACGAGCCACGGTGCGCCGAGCATTTTGTCCTGCCTGGCCAGCCGCATTGATCACGAAAGGACTGCAAACAAGATGAGCGCCGACAAGCGTGTTGCTGTCATTACCGGCGGAGCGCAGGGCATTGGACGCCGCACCGCGGAGCTGTTTGCAGAGCGCGGTTACCGTGTTGCCATCGTCGATCTGCGTGAACCTGCCGAGACCATCAAAGCCATAAAAGCCAAGGGCGGAGGTGCATTTGCATACTCTGCCGACATTACCGATGAAGCTGCGGTGACCCTCTTTGCTCAAAAAGTCTTCGACTGCTACGGACGCGTCGACGTGTTGGTGAACAACGCCGGCATCAGCCTTATTTCTCCTGCGGAGGAAACAAGCTTTGCCGACTACCGCCGCGTGATCGACGTCAATCTGGTTGGGCCATTTTTACTTTGCCAGGTCTTCGGCAAGAAGATGCTTAAGGCGGGCAGCGGTTCCATCGTCAACGTGGCTTCGGTTGCGGGACTCCTCGGCGTCTCTGATCGGGCCGCTTACAACGCATCGAAGCACGGGCTCATCGGTCTTACGCGGACACTCGCTGCCGAGTGGGGAGGGCGCGGCATTCGCGTAAATGCTGTTTGCCCCGGCTGGGTCAAGACCGAGATGGACGTGGCCGATCAGGCGGGTGGCAGCTATTCCGACGCCGATATCACAGGCCGTGTTCCTATGGGCCGCTTCGCCACGCCCGACGACATCGCGCATGCCATCGCCTTTCTGGCCGACGACGGCGAGAGCGGCTTCATCAACGGGCATGCGCTTTCGGTCGACGGCGGCTGGGCCACCGACGGAAGCTGGGAATCGTTGCGCCTGCGCAAACGGTAGGAATTCGCGATCGGCCCTAATCACTGTTCAAGCGCTTTGCCTTGCGCGAAGCGCCATTCGCCCCCGCGCAGGGCCGCTGGTAAACTTGGAATTGATGATCCTCCCGTTCGTCCGCGAGATTTTCGCGGAGCTGGAGCACTCCTCGGCATTTGAACGCGTACAGAGGCACCTGAACCTCGGTACGGGGCGTAGGCGTGTGTCTGGACTCACTGCGACTGCTCGCTCCCTCTACGTTCCACTGCTCGCGCGTGCTGCCCGTCAGCCCGTCATTTTGATCGTTGCCGACAACAAGGCCGCCGAAGCTCTTGAGCCCACATTGCGCGCGGGCTGCGAGCTGACTGGGGCGATCGATCCCAACCGCGTGGTGCGATTCCCAGCCCACGACGTGCTTCCGTTCGAAAATCTTTCGCCGCATCCCGATGTACAGGAGCAGCGTGCTGCCGCCCTTTGGAAGCTGGCCACTGGCGCTGTCTCCATCCTCATTGCGCCCGCCGAGGCTGCGGCGCTCAAGCTTTTCGATCGCGACTACTATGCGAGTCTCGCTGTCACTCTGCGCCGAGGCGAAGAGGTCGATGTCGAAGTGCTCACCGCGCACCTGGCCAACGTAGGCTACACACGGATGGACCTCGTCGAGATGCCCGGCCAGTTCACCCGGCGCGGCGGCATCCTCGATGTTTATTCGCCCGAATCCGATCGCCCCGTACGGATCGAGTTCTTCGGCGACGAAATTGAAACCATCCGCAAGTTCGATCCTGAGACACAGCGCTCGCAGGCCGGTCTCGATGAAACGCAGATTTCGCCGCTGACTGAAACACCAGTCACCGAGCACCTGCTCGCAGCGGTCAATTCGCGCCTCAGTCGCCAGCGCATCAACGTCGAAGGTGCGGGCGAGGACGAAGAGATGGCCGCCGAAATGGCCGCGGCCGGCGGTGTCAGCGTCTTTCCGGGATGGGAGTTTTTCAGCTCTGTTGCTGGCGCTGAAACCAATCTGCTAAAGCTCCTGCCCAAGAGCGTTCTTTTTGTGGATGAGCCGGCGATGGTGAGCAATCAGATCGACCGCTGGTGGAACAAGGTCGAACAGCGCCACGAGCGCAGCGGTATCGGCTCGCTCATTCGGCCCGAAGACATTTATCTCCGCCCCGAGATTTTGCAGGCGATGCTTGGATCGCATCCCGGCCTCGATCTCGATCAGCTCGGAGCTGTCGATGTGCTCGAAGAAGACAACACGCTCGGGGAAATCGCGCTCAACTCCAGGCCCACGTTCCGTTTTCACGGATCGATCCCCGCGCTGACGGAGCAGTTGCGCAACCTGATGGTTTCAGAACAGCGCATCGTTTTGGCCGTGCCCACGCAGGGCGATGTGGAACGCATGGCCACCGTGATGCGCGAGTATCAGATCCCATACAGACTCGGCAGCCGCCCGTCGCACGCCTCCAGCGAAACGATGTTCGACGAGGCAAGCTACCTTGCCGGCGATCTGCGCGTTCCGGTGATTGTCCGCACGCAGATTGCCTCTGGCGTCAGTTTTCCCGAAGCGAATCTTGTCGTATTCGGCGCCAACGATCTCTCCGACGAAGCCGACATCATGGCGCGACCTGAGCCCAAGCGCTCGAAGACTGCTGCGTTCGTTTCGGACTTTCGCGATCTTGCGATGGGCGATTATGTGGTGCACGTCGAGCACGGCATCGCGCAATTCCAGGGGCTCAAGGAAATTGTTCAGGATGGCCTCTCGGTCGAATTCATGATTCTCGAATTCGCCGAGCAGGCCAAGCTTTACGTGCCACTCACTCGCCTGGACCTGATTCAGAAATATCGCTCGACCGACTCGGGCCCCGCACCGGTCTTGAATAGACTGGGCTCGCAGCAATGGGGCAAGACGAAGGCCCGCGTGCGCAAGGCCATGCAGGATATGGCGGCTGAGCTGCTCAAGCTCTACGCGGAGCGTCACACGGCCCCAGGTACGGCATTTTCACCTGACAACGAATTTCAGCGCGAATTTGAAGGCTCCTTTGACTACCGAGAAACCGACGACCAGCTTACCGCGATTGCCGCCATCAAGCAGGATATGGAAGCCAACACGCCGATGGACCGCCTGCTCTGCGGCGACGTAGGCTACGGCAAGACCGAAGTCGCCATGCGCGCCGCTTTCAAGGCCGTGCAGGACGGTAAGCAGGTGGCTGTTCTCACGCCCACGACCATTCTCTGCTTCCAGCATTTTGAAACTTTCAAGCGCCGTTTCGCGCAGTTTCCCATCCACGTTGAAATGATCTCGCGTTTTCGCTCGCCCAAAGAGCAGAAGGCAATCCTCGAGCGCGTCGAAGCTGGAAAAGTGGACATTCTTATCGGCACACATCGCGTGCTCTCGAAGGACATCCAGTTCCAGGATCTCGGCCTCCTCGTCGTCGATGAAGAGCAGCGTTTCGGCGTGCGGCACAAGGAGCGGCTGAAACAAATGCGCAAGGAGATCGATGTCCTCGCCATGTCCGCAACGCCGATTCCGCGCACGCTGCACATGTCTCTTGTCGGCCTGCGCGACATGAGCGTGATTGAGACGCCGCCGAAGGATCGGATGGCCATCCAGACCGTCGTCGCCAAGTTCGACGAGAAGTTGGTGCGTTCGGCAGTTGAGGTGGAGCTGGAGCGTGGAGGCCAAGTCTACTTCGTTCACAATCGCGTCGAGTCCATCTATGAGATTGCTGCGCGTATTCAGGAACTGGTTCCAGCCGCGCGCGTCGTCGTGGGTCATGGCCAGATGGGGGAAGCCGAGCTGGAACGCGTCATGCTCGCCTTCATGAACCACGAGTACGATGTGCTCGTCGCAACCACGATCATCGAAAATGGACTCGACATCCCCCTCGCCAACACGATCCTCATCAATCGCGCCGACCGGCATGGTCTCAGCGAACTTTATCAACTGCGCGGGCGCGTCGGCCGCTCCAATCGCCGCGCGTATGCGTATCTACTCATTCCTTCGGAGAAGGAATTAAGCGATGTTGCACGCCGACGTCTAGCCGCGCTTAAGGAGTTCAGTGATCTCGGCGCAGGTTTCAAAATCGCCGCTCTCGATCTTGAATTGCGCGGAGCGGGCAATATGCTTGGTGGCGAGCAGAGCGGACACATCGAGGCAGTCGGCTTCGAACTCTACACTTCCATGCTGGAGGCTGCCGTTAAGGAGATGAAGGGAGAGGGTACAGAAGAGCGGCCATCCGCGCAACTCAATCTCGGCATCGCTCTCCGCATCGACGAGAGCTATGTCGGCGAAGAGAACCAGCGCCTGCGGCTTTACAAGAAGATCGCGGGCGCTTCGAGCGAGAAGGCCATAGCGGACCTGCGCGCGGAGATGGAAGATCGTTACGGA
>Ga0181520_10011757_pt1 | contig 11419 bp, 9 predicted proteins | sample PEATcosm2014_Bin_29_FD_132451 | JGI IMG/M metagenome (GOLD analysis project Ga0181520, IMG submission 132451) | Peatland microbial communities from MTU Mesocosm Facility, Houghton, MI, USA - PEATcosm2014_Bin02_30_metaG | ecosystem: Environmental > Terrestrial > Soil > Wetlands > Peat | place...
CCTGCCGGACGATCACTTGGGACAGTCTGGGCCGGTGCTGTCATCGCCGCGGACACCGGTGCATCGGGTGACATCCCTGCAGCGAGCACCCGGGAACGAAGGTCGCGGTCGGTGAGGATCCCGAGCGACGGTCCAAGGTCGATCACGACCGCGGTCGCCCCGCGTGCACTCATCTCCTGGGCAGCCTCGCGAATCGGGGTGGCGGGGTGGCATACAACTGCCGGCGATCGGATCAGAGCCGCCACCGGCTGGCTCAGGCGATCCCGGTCGACCTCGTCTGTTCTTCCCTGGCGGATTCCGTAGCGGTCCTGCAAGAGAGAGCGGGTCACGTGCCGGAGCGTCGCGGGCTGGCCCAGCAACCTGTACGCCGCGTCGGCGGGAATCCGGTACGTGAGCGTGTCCTCCGCCGAACGGGCCGCGAAGCCGGTGGGCAGACCGGACAGCATCGAAGCGTGACCGAACATCTCGCCGACCCCGATGACGTCGAGCACCCGGCCATCATGGACGATCTCGACTACACCGGCGCGTATGACCCTGAGAAACTCGCTGGGGTGGGCCCCTTGGGAGAAGATGACCGTCCCGGCAAGATGGAACTCGATTTCGACGCTGGCCGCGGCTCGCTCGACCTCGGCACGCGCGAGCGCGCTGAAAGGCGGGTAGCCAACGAGGAACTCGACGATCTCGGGCGCGGCGCTCACGGTTTCTCAGTGTGCCAGAAGCTCGTTCTCGAGCCTTGTGGGCGGGCTCGTCCAAAAGGAGCGTGCTTCTCCTTCCGGCGCGACTTAGCCCCTTGACTTGTGCGTTGGTCACTGGTCTAATGTCCGCCACCAAACGGCGGCTCGGCCGTTGGCGTGAAGGGGGGCCCTCGATGTCGCGCGGGAGAGACACCGTTCCGGTGCCGGGCGGTGTGGACGAAGACGTGGCCAGGTTGCACGAGCTGGGCTACGCGCAGGAGCTTCATCGAAGGATGGGAGGTTTCTCCAACTTCGCGGTCTCCTTCACCATCATCTCAGTACTGTCGGGCTGCCTGACGCTGTACTACTTCGGCATGGCCGAGGGTGGTCCCGTCGACATCGTCTGGGGTTGGATAGTCGTCGGTTTCTTCACGACCATCGTCGGTCTCGGCATGGCGGAGATCGCCTCCGCCTATCCCACCGCCGGTGGGCTCTATTACTGGTCCGCGAAGCTAGCGAGGGGGAACCCTGGCGCTTGGAGCTGGTTCACAGGCTGGTTCAACCTGCTCGGCCAGGTGGCGATCACGGCCGGGATCGACTACGGCTTCGCGTTCTTCTTCTCGGCGTTCCTCAACATGGTCTTCAACTTCCCGACCACGAGCGGTTGGGTACTGGTCGTCTACGGAGGCATCCTCGCGATCCACGGTCTGCTCAACACTTTCGGGGTACGGCTGGTGGCCTTCCTCTCGGACGTCTCGGCTTGGTGGCACATCCTCGGCGTTGCGATCATCGCCATAGTGCTGGTGTTTGTCCCGAGCCACCACGCGTCGGCTTCGTTCGTCTTCACCAAGTTCATCAACCTCTCGGGCTTCAGCTCGAAGTGGTACGTGTTCTTCCTCGGTCTTTTGATGGCCCAGTACACCTTCACCGGTTACGACGCGTCGGCGCACATGTCCGAGGAGACGAAGAGTCCCGACCTCGCGGCACCGCGGGGCATCGTCAGCTCGATCGTCGTCTCTCTGATCGCAGGCTGGATCCTCATCCTGGCCATCACCTCCGTGATCCCGACGAACATGGCCGTGTACACCAAGTACGCCGCGCAGGAGTTCGCCCCCGTGCTCATCTGGTCGAACGCCATCGGCCGTCATGGCGCGGAGCTGCTGCTCGTGATCGCCTTCATGGCGCAGGCCTACTGCGGCATGGCGTCAGTCACCGCGAACTCCCGGATGCTGTACGCATTCAGCCGGGACGGGGCCGTGCCGGGCCATCAGCTCTGGCACCGCATCAACCCGCGTACCAGGACGCCCACCAACGGCATCTGGTTCTGCGTCGTGTTCGCATTCCTTCTGGCGGTCCCTTCGTTGTGGAGCGGCGTTGCTTACGCGGCCGTCACATCGATAGCCACGATCGGTCTCTACATCGCCTACGTGCTGCCGACGCTGCTGCGCCGCATCCAAGGCGCCGATTTCAAGCAAGGTCGTTGGAGCCTCGGTATCTGGAGCCCGCTCGTCGGCTGGACCGGCATTGTCTGGGTCGCGTTCATCGCGGTCTTGTTCATGTTGCCCGAGCTCAGCCCTGTCAACCGTGACACGTTCAACTACGCCCCGATCGCTGTCGGCGTCGTGCTCTTGTTCTCGGGGGGCTACTGGCTGCTCTCGGCCCGCAAGTGGTTCACCGGTCCGAAAGTTCAGGGCACAGAGGAGGAACTGAAGGCCATCGAAGCGTCCTTGACCGCCAGGCGTAGCTTGGAGGGAGTCGATTGAGCGATGCCTCACCTGCCCTGGGTGTTGAGGGGCTCGAGGCTCTCGTAGCTGCTCACGACATCGACACGGTGGTCCTGGGGATCACCGACATGCAGGGCCGTCTGCAGGGCAAACGGCTTGCCGTCACACACTTCCTGGAGGACGTTGTCACCCGTGGAACCGAAGGGTGCACGTACCTGATGGCGGTCGACGTCGAGATGAACACCGTTCCCGGTTATGCCATGTCCTCGTGGGCGCGGGGCTACGGCGATTTCGTGATGGTGCCGGACCTGTCGACACTGAGGGTTACTCCCTGGCATCCGGGAACGGCATTCTGTGTCGCTGACATGAGATGGCCAGACGGGAGTCCCGTCGTGGCCTCACCGCGACATATCCTCCAGCGCCAGAGCGAACGCCTCGAAGAGCGCGGTTGGAACGCGTTGGCTGCCACGGAGCTCGAGTTCATCGTCTTCAAGGACACCTACGAGCAAGCCTGGCAGTCCGGCTACAAGAACCTGACCCCAGCGAACCTGTACAACGTCGACTACTCGCTACTCGGCACGGGCCGCGTCGAGCCCCTTCTGCGACGGATCCGAAATGAGATGGCCCTGGCCGGCATGCGGGTCGAGTCCGTAAAAGGGGAGTGCAACCTGGGCCAGCACGAGATCGCCTTCCGCTACAGCGATCTCGTCGCCAAGGCGGACGAGCACGTGCTGTTCAAGACCGGAGCCAAGGAGATCGCAGCACAGGAGGGCTGCAGCATCACTTTCATGGCGAAGTACGACGCCAGGGAGGGCAACTCCTGCCACGTCCACATCTCGCTCAGAGACGACTTGGACCAACCATTGTTCTCCGGCGACGGCGACCACGGGTTCTCAGCGGTGTTCGAGCAGTTCATGGCCGGGTTGCTGGCCACGCTGCCGGACTTGACGTTGTTGATTGCACCGAACGTCAACAGCTACAAGCGTTTCGTGTCAGGGTCGTTTGCCCCGACCGCGCTAGCTTGGGGCCATGACAACCGGTCCTGCGCCCTTCGGGTCGTCGGGCACGAACCGAGCTCACTACGCGTCGAGTGTCGGGTACCCGGAGGGGACGTGAACCCCTACTTGGCGCTGGCGGCGATAACAGCAGGCGGCCTGTACGGGATCGAGGAGGGCCTCGAGCTCGAGCCCGAATTCGTCGGGAACGCTTACAACTCGGACAAGCCGCGGCTTCCTACAACCCTTCGGGAGGCGGCCAAGCTGTTCAGTGCGAGCTCGGTCGCCCGTAAGGCCTTCGGAGACGAGGTGGTGGACCACTACGCGAACATGGCGCGCGTCGAGCTCGAGGCATTTGACGCGACGGTCACCGACTGGGAGCGCTTTCGGGGTTTCGAGCGCCTGTGAGCAACGAGCGCCTTGTCGTCAACCCTGCCAACGAAGAGATCATAAGGACCATCAACCAGGTCGACCTCGACGCCACCGATGAGGCGATCGCTCGCTCCGCCGCCGCCGCCCCCGCCTGGCGGGCTGTCGCGCCGGGCGACCGGGCCCGCCTGCTCAGGCGCTTTGCAGACGCCGTGGACGGCGCCAACGAGGAGCTTGCCCAACTCGAGGTTGCGAACTCCGGGCACACGATCTCCAATGCCCGCTGGGAGGCGGGCAACGTCCGCGACGTGCTGGCCTATTACGCGGGGGGCCCCGAGCGCCTGATGGGCCGCCAGATACCGGTGTCCGGGGGCGTGGATGTCACATTCCGCGAGCCGATCGGCGTCGTCGGGGTTATCGTGCCCTGGAACTTCCCGATGCCCATAGCCTCGTGGGGCTTTGCCCCGGCTCTTGCCGCAGGCAATACGGTCGTGCTGAAGCCGGCCGACCTCACGCCCCTTACGGCAATACGCATCGGAGAACTGGCCCTCGAAGCGGGGATCCCCGAGCACGTCTTCCAGGTGCTGGCCGGCCGCGGCTCTGTCGTCGGCTGGCGCTTTGTCACCCACCCCGCAGTCGGAAAGATCTGTTTCACAGGCTCGACCGAGGTCGGTCAGGCGATCATGGCGGGATGTGCCGAGCAGGTCAAGCGCGTGACCCTCGAGCTCGGTGGCAAGAGCGCCAACATCATCTTCGCCGACACGGACATCCCTGCCGCGGCAGCGGCCGCGCCCTACGCAGTGTTCGACAACGCCGGCCAGGACTGCTGTGCGCGCTCACGGATCCTCGTGGAAGCGAGCGCTTACGAGCGTTTCATGGAGCACTTCGAGACCGCTGTCAAAGCGGTGAAGGTGATCGACCCCTCCGACGAGCTAAGTGAGATGGGACCGCTCATCAGCGCCGAGCAGCGGTCGGCCGTTTCCGCCTTTGTTCCGAAGGACGCGCCGGTCGCGTTCCGGGGAAGCGCTCCAGAGGGTGCCGGCTACTGGTTCCCTCCAACTGTGCTCGCCCCGGTATCGCCGGATTCCCGGGCCGCGCGCGAGGAGATCTTCGGCCCTGTCGTCGCGGTGCTGCCGTTCACCGACGAGGCGGACGCTGTCCGGATCGCCAACGACACGTCTTATGGGCTCTCGGGCTCGATCTGGACCCGCGACGTCGGACGGGCTCTTAGGGTGGCACGGGCTGTGGAGACCGGCACAATCTCAGTGAACTCGAACTCGTCTGTCCGCTACTGGACACCATTTGGCGGCTTCAAGCGCTCAGGGCTCGGTCGCGAGCTCGGGCCGGACGCACTGGAGGCCTTCACGGAGCTGAAGAACGTGTTCATCGCAACCGGTGGGTGAACGTCGCAGGCCCTCTTATGTCGACCACCTACGATCGGGGTATCACCATGCCAGGAAGGCTCGAAGGCAAAGTAGCTGTCATCACGGGTGCGGCAAGCGGCATCGGCCGGGCGAGCGCCGTACGGTTCGCGCAAGAAGGCGCGAAGGTCGTCGTGGCCGACGTAGCCGACGATACCGGTGCTGGTGTCGCTGAGGAGGTGGGCGGCCTGTACGTCCACGCGGATGTGACCGACGCTGTCAGCGTGGCTCGTATGTACGCGGCCGCGCTCGAACGCTTCGGCACACTCGACATCTGTTTCAACAACGCCGGGATCTCGCCCCCCGACGACGACTCGATCCTTGAGACCGAGCTCGACGCCTGGCGCCGGGTGCAAGACGTGAACCTGACGAGCGTCTATCTGTGCTGCAAGGCGGCGATCCCGATCCTGCTCGACCACGGTGGCGGAAGCATCATCAACACGGCTTCTTTTGTCGCCTTGATGGGCGCGGCGACATCCCAGATCTCCTACACGGCGTCAAAGGGAGGGGTGCTCTCGATGTCTCGCGAGCTCGGCGTGCAGTTCGCCCGCCAGTCGATCCGCGTGAACGCGCTCTGCCCGGGGCCGGTGAACACACCGCTTTTGCAGGAGCTGTTCGCCAAAGACGCCGAACGTGCCGCCCGCCGGCTCGTGCACATCCCAATGGGGCGCTTCGCCGAGCCTGAGGAGATAGCGGCAGCCGCATGTTTCCTTGCCTCCGACGACGCGTCTTTCATCACGGCCAGCACCTTCGTTGTGGACGGAGGTATCAACGCCGCCTACGTGACGCCGCTTTGATGGAGCACACGAAGGGCGAACGGCCCGTGATCGGAATCACCGCCTACGAGGAGGAGGCTTCTTGGGGCTTGTGGCACACACAGGCCTCGCTCGTGCCGTCCGACTACGTGCACTCGCTCGCGGACGCGGGCGCGAGCCCGGTCATCCTCCCGGTCCAGCAAGAGGAGAGCTCGACCCTCGACGGGCTCCTCCGGCGTCTGGACGGCCTCGTGCTCACGGGCGGGCCGGACGTCGACCCGGCGCGTTACGGTGCCGAACGCCACCCCCGATCTCAGGCGCCGCGCGTGCAGCGAGACGAACGGGAGCTCGCGCTGGTGAACGCCGCCGAACGCGCCGGTTTGCCGGTGCTCGCCATATGCAGGGGCATGCAGCTGCTCAACGTCGCCCACGGGGGCTCACTCTTACAGCACCTCCCCGAGGTGGTTGGTCACGAGGAGCACAACCCGACGCCAGGGGCGTTTGCCGCCCATAGCGTCCGGATCGAGCCGGGAAGCGCACTCCACAAGGCGCTCGGGTGGGAAGAACGAGACGTCCCGACCCACCATCATCAGGGCATCGACCATGTTGGTGATGGCCTTTCGCCGGTCGCGTGGGCGAAGGACGGCACCGTTGAGGCGCTTGAGGACCGGGCGAAGCCTTTTGTCATAGGGGTACAGTGGCACCCCGAGGCAGATGAGGACGTCTCTGTGTTCGCAGCGCTCGTTCGGGCCGCCGCCCGGGTGCTTGGCGCAAGGCAGGGTCGTTGAGACGGTGTGGGGGGAACGAGCGATGAGCAGCGCGAACTGGCATGTCTTCGTCGACAGCTGGCTCGAGGCCTGGAACGCCCATGATCTCGAGGGGGTGCTCGCCCACTTCTGTGACGACGTCGTGTTCTCGTCACCGGTCGCGGCCCAGCTGCTTGACGGCAGCGATGGTGTCATCAGGGGAAAGCAGGCCTTGCGGGAGTACTTCGGAGAAGGACTCAGGCGCATCCCGGAGCTTCACTTCGAGCTAGAGGGCGTCTACTTCGGCGTGGGCGCCTTGGTGATCAACTACAAGAACCAGAAGGGCGGCCTTGTGAACGAGGTGCTCATCTTCGAGGGCGGCCTGGTCAAAGAGGGCTACGGCACCTATCTCGGAGACAGCACCGATCCCGCCGGGGCAGCAGAAGGCCGATAGCCGTGGCGTGCCGCGAACGCCTCGCATAGGCGTTGCACAGGAAGCCTTTCAGGCGTTTGTGAAGGCTGCGGCAGCGGCCTGTGCCACGATGACGTCTTCTTCCACGGCTCCGCCACTTGTGCCGACGGCGCCGACGAGCCTGCCGCTCGAGCGCAGCGGAATGCCGCCTCCGAAGATGACGATCCTGCCGTTATGGGTGGCCTGCAGGCCGTAGAGGGGCTGACCCGGCTGGCATTGTCCCGCGAGATCCGCTGTCGAACCGTTGGTTGCCAACGCCGTATACGCCTTGCTCAACGAGACCTCGATAGCCGCCAGGGACGCGCCGTCCATTCTGTGCTGCGCCTTGAGGTTGCCTCCATCGTCGACAACGGCGATGGCCATGGGAACGTTGATCTCTGCCGCCCGCTTCTCGCCGGCTGCCAGCACAGCCAGCGCTTGTTCCAAGGTGATGGCCATTTATCGCCCCTTTTCAGATTTCGTCCTGCCGTCATCTTGCAAGCTGCAGAGTAGTCCGGCGGACTTTGCCGCTGAGAGAAGAAGGAAGTCGCGCCGAACTGAGCTAGGCGAGCGGGTCCTGCCCTGTCTCGCGCTCGATACGAAGAGACGGGATCTCAAATCACTGCGCACAAGGACCGAGCCCCGAGCCTGCCGTGACGGTGGGTATTGCTTTCGCGAGGTGTGTACTCAGACAGCCAGTAGCCGGTCGTCCTGGGTCAGAATGCGCAGCTAGCCGTACAGGAAAGGCGCCTCCTGCACGGCTATGGAGCTGCAGCTGCTCTTCCCAACTTCCCTCGCAAGGCAATCAGGGTCGTACAAGATCTATCGGCAGGGCTGCCCGTCGCCTTGAGCGGAGAATCGCAAGCCGTGAGTAACCACGGTCGATCGCCGAGTACCGGGCGGATCTCGGCGTCTCAGGCTCACGCCGTTCAGGAATTGGTGATGCTGGAGAGGGCGAACGATGAGACATCGGCCGCCTGCAGGGAGAAGCTGCCCGTGAGTTGGCCTTGCAGCACTTCGAGGTCGCCGCTTTGGGTTACGTAGCCGAGGACCGGCGAAGCGCTCGGCTCGGGGTCCGAGGCGACCGCCATGCGAGCGACCCCTTTAGCCTCCTGCACCCAAGCGCGCGGGTTGAGGCCTTCGGCGGCGTAGAAGCTGTTCCCTGCCAGATAGCCGAGGAGCGGCTCGTCGGTAGCCCCTACGGTCGCGACCGAGATCGCCGTCACGCCGTTGGCTTCCGGCGTCCACTGGACCTGTGACGTGTCTGTACTGGCGTAGAAGGTCCCGGCGTTGGACAGGTATCCGATGAGGCCGCCCGCTTCGGCGCCGCCCTGGGCCAGAGCGATGGAGCGGACGCCCGAAGCTTGGACGACGGTCCAGTTGTCGCCGGCGACGCCCGCCTTTGTGAGGAAGGCGCCGTTGGCGCCGCGGACATAGCCCAGAAGTGGGGGAGCCGACCCGGTGCCAGCCGCGATCGCGATCGAGGTGGCCCCGGAGGCCTCGAGCGTGAATGGCGCGGTGAACGAGCCCTCCTCGGCGTAAAACTCACCGGTCGTGTCCAAATAGGCCAGGAGTGGCACACCCGACGTGGTCGTTGCCACGGCTATGGACGTCACGTGCTGAGCCTCGAGGTACGAGGTGGCCGACGAGCCGTCCTGCACGAAGAAGTTGCCGTCTTGGTCGATGTAGCCGTAGATGGCACCGCCGTCGGTCCCGCCGGCGCCCGCGTAACCGGACACCGAGATAAGGCTCGCGTCAGCCGTCACCTGTCCATAGTCGTTGCCGGGTGAGACGGAACCTGCCTGAAACCCGTACGGGTCCGAGAACCCGACGAGCGGCCACTGATAGGACCACGAAGGATTGTGGAGCCAACCTGTGACGCCGTCGGCGACCAGCCAGCCGCTGACGGGGTAGGTGGCCCAACCGTCGTTTCCGGAACCGCCGTTCTGCTGGATCACAGTGATCGTCCCGTTGCCCTGCGCGTCCACGGCGCTGGCGGTCACGACCGCTGTGTGGCCGAAGTCGTCGTAATGGGTGCGGCCGAGCGACACGACATCGCCGGGTTGCGGCGCGGCCCCGACCGTACCGTTCGTGACGACCAGCAGTTGAGGTCCGCCAGGGTTGTACCTGGACCTGTAAATCGGGTAGTCGCGCACCACGTCCCAGCCGTCGGCCGGGTACGGGTTCACGCCCCATGCGAGGTACATCCAGCGCATGGAGAGCTCGACGCACTCCCATTCGAGCTCGCCCCATGCTCCTGGGAAGAAATAGACGACATGATCGCTGCCCCCTTGGGTCGGACCCGGCCCGCAGGCGACCAGACCGTGCCAGGAAGCTCCGAGCGCCTCGGATCCCGGGGCGTTGCCGGGATCGCAGATTCCGCCTTTCCACCAGGTCGGAGACGTGACACTCCGGGTGGCGGCCGACCTGGCAGGAGCCGCGTGGGCGATGGGACGGGCCTGTCCGCTCGCGGTGCCGGTCGTCAAGAGCCCCAAGGGGATGAAGAGGAGGGGCCCGAGTGCCAGTGCCATTGCCAGGGCGAGCAGGCGTCGGGGCGGGCAAGCCCGAGGTCTTGGTCTGAAGTCCTCTTCCATCATCGATTCGCCGGCCCCCGGGTGATCCGCCCACACTCTGTTGAGCAAGCATCGGCACCTGCGGCGTCGCCATTGAGCCCAAGGTGAGGGCTGCCGCTCAAAGGCATGCGGCCCGAGCAGGCCTGCGAGCAGTCCGTGGCCCCGGTGCCGTCGTGTCGGGTGCCGTGTCGCAAGGTTTGCGGGCGGCTCCAGGGCCGATCGCGCCTAGACCGGGTCCCAGCGCCTCGAGCGCTCGAGTGCCGTTCGCCAAGCGGCGTAATCGGTGTCAGGCCTGCCACGCCGAGGGGTGGCCTCGAACACGTCCGCGGCGGCCGTCAAGGTCCTCAACTCTTCGAGGGAGCTCCACACGCCTTCTGCGAGACCGGCCATCATGGCGGCGCCTATGGACGTTTCCTCGGTCGTATGAGGGCGCAGGACCCGCACTCCGCACTGGTCGGCCTGGAGTTGCAGGAGAAGGTCCATGACCGAGGCTCCGCCGTCGGCGTGCAGCTGGACGACGGGCTGACCGGCGGCGAGCGTCATTGCCTCGACGACATCACGGCACTGGTAAGCCATGGCCTCCACGGCCGCACGGGCGAAGTGCGCCCGCCCGGTCCCTCTGGAGATCCCCACGATGGTGCCCCGCGCCCCGGCATCCCAAAACGGACTTCCGAGGCCGGCGAACGCGGGCACGAGATACACGCCGTCGTTGCCCGGGATCTGTGCGGCTAGCGGCCCTACCTCTGACGCCTCGGTGATCAGCCCGAGACCGTCGCGCAGCCACTGGATCGTCGCGCCCGAAGAGAAGATGGACCCTTCAAGGGCGTAGCAGAAACCGTCCCCTGCATGGTTGCGAGCGTTCTCGCCGAGATCCCAGGCGACTGTGGTCAAGAGCCCCTCGGTCGCCGGAGGTCGCTTCGTGCCCAGGTTCATCAGCACGAAGCTCCCGGTGCCATAGGTGACCTTGGTGTCGCCGGGCAGGTGGCAACCGTGCCCGAAGAGCGCCGCCTGCTGGTCCCCGAGGATGCAGCTGACCGGGACACCTGTGAGCAAGCCGCCCGCGACTCCGGCCGCGATCGTGGCGTACCTGCAGGCAGACGGGAGGATCTCACCGAGTGCGGTGATGGGGACCCCGAAGACGTCGCACAGTTCGGCCGACCAGGCGCGCCGGTCGATGTCATAGCAGAGGGTCCGGCTGGCGTTGGAGGGGTCAGTCACGTGCACGCCCGACTCGGTGCCCCCCGTCAGGTTCCAGCAGATCCAGTCGTCCACGGTCCCGAGCGCGAGGGAAGGGCGGCGTTGGACCCCGCCGTGGTCGAGCATCCACGACCACTTGGTGGCGGAGAAGTAGGGGTCGAGCACGAGACCTGTCCGCTGCCTCACGAGCGGTAGCAGGCCGGCGTCCGCGAGCTCCACGCATTGGGCTGCAGTCCTGCCACACAATGGCTCGATGGCACGGCCGGCCCGTTGAGCGATCCCACGCCACCGCGGTCTCGCGTTGGTTGGCGATGCCGATCGTGGCCGGGACGAAGGATCGTTCCGCCAGCTCCGCGCCGACCTCAGCCAAGGTCGTCTGCACGAGGCACCAGATCTCGTCCGCATCGTGCTCGACGAGCCCGGGAGCCGGAAAATGCTGGGTCAGCCGCCTGTACGACGACGTGACGACCCGCCCCTCTTCGTCGAGGGCAAGGGCGCGCACTCCCGAGGTCCC
>Ga0181520_10011758_pt1 | contig 11418 bp, 7 predicted proteins | sample PEATcosm2014_Bin_29_FD_132451 | JGI IMG/M metagenome (GOLD analysis project Ga0181520, IMG submission 132451) | Peatland microbial communities from MTU Mesocosm Facility, Houghton, MI, USA - PEATcosm2014_Bin02_30_metaG | ecosystem: Environmental > Terrestrial > Soil > Wetlands > Peat | place...
CGCGATTGCCGTTAATATGCCGCCATAATGACATACATTAGTCATTATCTATTTCATTATAGCGGGAATAACGGCTTGTTCGCACTCTGGAGAGTGCTCCTACAGACTTTTGCAATCGCCTCTTCCTCCCATCATTTCAGGCATCCCGTCAGCAGCTTCTCCCCGACATCACCTTCCACCATACCGCCCCATAGGTAGATCAGCTTCGCTCCGGCGTAATCGCTGTCCCGGAAGCGCACCATCGCCGCCGCCAGACCCGGATACGGCGTCCCGTCGGGCTTCGTGGCCCGGGCGAGCGGTATGAAGTCCCGCGCGGCTGAGGACCGATACGGGATGAGATAGCGCCAACGCGGGTCGGAGAGGCCTTTCAGCTCGAAGCGCTGCGGGAGGTCGGGCCAGAGCTTGCGGCCCTCGTCGGTCAGTTCCAGCCACATCGGCTCATCCGGCTTCTCGAAGCCGTAGGCCACCTCGAACCCCAGCTCGTAGGCCATCGACCAAAACCTCTGCGGCTCGCGCGACTTCCACTTGCCCTTCTCCCAGACCAACTCGTAGGCGAACGGCGTAGCCGACTGGCAAACGATGAGCGTGCCACCTTTGCGCAAGAGGCGCTTGTAGGCGTCGTCACCGTCGCCAGGACGCGCGAAGCTGGTGATGAAGCTCTCGCCCGCGACGGCCTGGATCGCGACCGGGAAGTGCTTCGCGTCGAAATATTGGGGGGCCACGAACTGGGCCGGGGAGAGGAATGCCGCCGGCTTGCCGACCGAGGCGCAGGCCTGCCGGATGATCTCCTCGCGCCCGCCGCAGTCCGGCGGCAGCACGGCGACCTGCGGCTTGTCGGGCGGGGCGGCGAGGGACAAATTCGGCGGCAACGGCTCGCGCGCCGCCGGGGACGACGTGACCGCATAGGTGAGAATCTCCGCGGCGATCTTGTCACGCTGCGCAAACGGCGGGTTCAGTAGCGTCCCCCACGCGAAGAGCACTTGCGCGTCCTTGAACGCGGCACAATGGTGGCGGATGAGGGCGGCTGCGGAGCCGTAAGCGCGCCCGTCGGGAGTGGTCGCGGAGATGATCGGCAGCACCTCGTCCGCCGGATCGACGCCCTCCCTGGTGAGTGGCCGGAAACGCAGGTCGCCGTCGGTCGGGAAAGGCATCTCGGCGGGGTAATCCCAAAGCACCGGCTGCTTCTCACCGAGCTTCAGCGTCAGCGCCTCATCGGCAGGCGGGCGTTCGAAACCGATGGCGTCGCCGGTCTTCTCGCCCGGGCCGAGCAGGAACAACTCGAACTGCTTCCCCAAAAGCGCCCACGGCGTCGGCTTTGCGGGCTGATCGGTGTCCGGCGCCGTCAGGTCGCGTCCGTAAGTGAACGGCCGGCAGATGCCCGCGACGATCAGCGTCCCGCCGTCGCGCACGTACTGCAAGAGCGCCTTCTCGGCATCGAGCGGCGCGCGAACCGTCTGCAGGTACTCCTCATCGCCCGTATAGACCGCCACCGGGAACTTCGCCGGGGCCAGCACACCCGGCGTGGCGAGTTCCTCAGGGGTGAGAGTGACCGCATTGAGGCCCAGGCGCTGCGCCCATTCAGACAGAGCCGGGTAAGTCGTGCCGCAGGGCGGGATGAAGGCCACCGGGGCACGAGCGGCCCCGCCGGCGGCGGCGAGGCGCGCGCGAGCCTCAGCCAGGACTCCCGCCCACGGCTCGACGGCGGGTTTGGCCGGTCCAGCGGCAAGGAGCAGCTTCTCGGCGATGCCGGGGCCGTCGCGCAGCGTCGTAACCCCCAGCACCAGGCCGCCATCCTCCACCTTGATCGTGCCCGAGCCGCCCTCGAGGCGCACCGGGTACAATAAGAGCTTCCAGCGGCAGAAAGGCCATCCCTTCGTTGCGAGAAGGCCGTCGTCGGGGCCGAGTTTGGTCTCGCCCTTCGCGGTGGTGACGCTGATGGCCCCCGGCGTCGGCGCAACACCGAAGATGTAGGCTTCCGACCCCTTGAGGGCGAGGCTGCGCCCCGGCCCGACGGCGGCAGGCTGCACCACGTAGGGCACACCAGTCGCATACTGCAATCCGGCGGGCAAGCCGCCCCAGTGATCGGGGGAGTTCCAGTCGTCGGCGAGGCGCACGTCGGCCTGCGCGGTCAGATCGGTGAGCGAGAAGCTGCGCCCATCGAGACGCAAAGCCTCCGCCGGGACCTGCGACGGGCGGGTCGCGGAAGGCACGTTCGGGAGCGCAATCACCGGCGCATCGCCGACATCCCCGACCTCCACCGTGTCGCCCGCGCGAACGCCGCGGATGGACAGATGCTCCCTGTAAGTCCCCAGAACGCGCAGGTCGGCCTGCGGCACGCTCTTGCCATTGATACGCACCGGCAGCCCGCCGAGGTCTCGGAACGGAGAGGACACGATGATGCTAAACGGCTCCGGGACTGTCTCCGCAGACAGGCGGGTGATGCGGAAGCGGAAGCCAGCAGGGGCCTTGAACGAGTAGCGGTCCACATCCAGCGCGCGCGTGCCCCGGCAGAAAGCCATCGCGGCCTTCGCCCCGCACGTCACCCGCATGAAGGCATCGCCGACCGGCTGGCTCCACTCCCAGAACGTGTCGCACGGGTCGTGGATCCCGGTCTGCAGATTCTTCTCGCCGGTACTCACGCCCCAGATGTCGATGTTCTCGGCGGTGTGCCAGCAGTCTTCCTTGTAGCCGATCCACCAGCGATCCAGCGCGCCGCGCACCAGCCACTTGAAGACGGGGTCGCCGGTCTCGACGTGCATCACGATCATCGCGCGGAACGGTTCGGATAACTCGGCGTTGCTGATCTGCCCCAGCCAGAACTTCGCCATGTTTCCCGGCATCATAAAGGCGGGCGAGATGTTATCGCGCTCGTCGCTGTCGCCGATGGTGACGTTCGCGTTGCGATAGACGACCATGTAGGCGAGATCGAACGCCTCCTGCGCGCGCTTGCGGTGCTCGGCATCCGGCGCATTGGCGAAGGCCTGGCGGTAGTTCATCAGGAAGTCCATCGCCAGCGTGCCCGACTGGAGTGTGAACATCGACTCGGGGATGTCGGAGATGTCGCCTCGCGTATAGACATAGTGCCGCACCCAGTTGAACAGGCCGTCGATGTAGGGCAGCAGGTCTTCGCGCCCGGTGTTCACGTAAGCCGCCAGCATGGACGCCCCGACGCCGAAGGGGGCGACGTGGTGAACCGTATCGGCGGCCTCGCCGCCCATGCGCTCGTTCCACGATCCCTTCAGCGGGAAGCGCCATACGCAGCAGCGATCGCCGTCGATGTCCCGCCACTGCGCGTACTTGAGATACTCGGTGAGGTCCTTGTCGAAGCGCGCGATGGCCTCGGTCTTGTGCTGTTTGTACATCTGATCGATGCCGCGATAGCCCCCGCCATATAGGACCGTCCCCGGGTCATAGAAGAACTCGTTGAAGCCCCAGTCTCCTTTGCGGATTTCGCCGAGGAAGCCCCCGCCGCTCGGGCCGCAGTTGCCCAGGTCATCCAGGCCTCGCGACGCCATCCAGGAGAGATCGTTCATGGCCGGCGCCGCGGGCAACAGCGGCCGGTCGTCGGCGTACAGATGCTGGAGCACCAGCTGGTTCACATCGGCGGTGGGAGGCACGTCCTCGGAGTAGATGACGCGAAGACGGCTCTCGACGACTGTCGGCAGGACGGGATCGGTGAGCGTGGTCCACTGCTTCTGGGCATTGCTGAGGAGGGTGAGGAACTGCTCGGGCCAGCCGGGGATACCGGCGCAGTAGGCGATCCCCACATCCTTGTCCGACTTGTCGGTGAGCCGGGCCTCGGCCCACTCGTAGCCGACCATCTGCCGGCTGCGGTCATCCCAAAGAGCCATCGCCGGGACGGTCAGCGCCCCGAGCGCCGCGCCGTAGCTCCAGCCCTCGGCCCAGTCGCCACGGACGGTCGACCGCGTCAGCGGATACGGGTCCCACTGGGGCGTCGGGCAGAGAAGCCCGTGGACGTACCACAGGCGAGCGGTAGTGAGGGGAAGCGCGAGGAAGCAAAGCGGGGCGGGCTGGCCCAAAGCCTTCTGCCAGGGCTCGCGCTGAAAGCTTCGCAATTCAAAGCGGAAGTCCAAGCGCGGGAAGCGCTCGCCCGGCGCGGCGCTAATCCTGACGAAGCTGCCGGGGCCAAGTTCGGGGGTCGAGCCGGTGCCGCTGGTGTCGATGTCACGCAGTTCGAGGACATCGCGCCCGGCTTCGCGCCGCTTGTCCAGGCGGCGGGCCGTCCACTTCTCGCCTGCCTGCAGCAGGACGCGGGCCACCGGCTGCTGTTGCCCGCCGGAATCCGAGGTAATGAGGAAGCCGGTCCAGCGGCCCTCCGTGCCGAGCGGCTGCAAGGTGGCGCTGTGTGCGACGGCGACGGGTGCGGCGAGTGCCAATCCCATGATGAGGCAGTGGCAGAATCGGCGCATCTTGGGGCCTCCCGTTCCTAATTGTCTGGGAAAGCGACTGGGATGAGGGGACGGCAAGAAAACGGCGATGCTGACCACGAAGACTCGAAAGCACAAAACGGCAAAGGCACGTCCACGCGGGAATGGTCCGGCCGTTTAGTGTTTTGGTGTCTTCGTGGTCAATCCCTCGGTCAGTCTACTTCGCCGCCGCCTCCAGCCGGGCCTGCAGGTCGGCGATGGAGGCCATCAGGCGATCGGTCAACTCCTGCAGTTGCTCCTTGGGCATCTTCTCGCCTTCGGGATAGAGCGGCTCGCCGAACATAACCGACAGCTTCGCTCGGTGCAGGAACTTCGCGTGCAGGGGCAGCGCCTTGTCGGTGCCGCGAACCGCGACGGGGACGATGGGGACGCCGGCGCGAGAGGCGATCAGCGCCGCGCCGACATTGCCCTCCTGCAAGGTGCCGTCCGGGCTGCGACCGCCCTCGGGGAAGATCACCAGGAGTTCGCCGCTCTTCAGGATGTTGATCGCGTTGCGCACGGCCTCGCGGTCGCCGATCTCGCGCTCGACCGGAAAGGCGTAGCACTTGCGGATGATCGCGCCGAAGACGGGGACCTCGAACAGTTCCTTCTTCGCGAAGTAGTACGTTCGACGCGGGAGGGCCGCGCCGATGGTCGGCGGGTCGATAAACGAGATATGATTGCCGGCGATGAGTGCGCCGCCTGTCCGGGGCACGTTCTCGCGCCCAAAGACGCGCCAGCCGCCCAGTGCGTGATAAAGCCCGGGCAGGGCGCAAGTGCGCGCGAACGTGTAGTGCGGCCAGGTGAACCTGCGGGGCGGCTCGGGGGTTTTCCTCATGCTTGGGCGTCTTCCGCCGCTCGCGCAATCTCCACGATGCGCGCGACGACCTCGTCTTTCGTCATGTTATCGGTACAAACGATCACAGAGTCCTCAGCCGGCTTGAGTGGCGCAACAGCCCGCGTGCTGTCGCGTTCGTCGCGGACAGTGATGTCGGCGAGGATTTTGTCGTAGCCTTGCACGATCCCCTTTTCGCACAGTTGCGCCTCGCGCCGCCGGGCGCGCTCCTCGGGCGAGGCGGTGAGGAATACCTTCACCTCGGCCGAGGGCAGAACCACCGTCCCGATGTCGCGCCCCTCCATCAGTGTGCCGCCGTCGGAGGCCATCCTCCGCTGCGCCGCCACGAGGCGCTCGCGCACCACCGGGATCGCGGACACCGGGGAAGACAGGTTCCCCACCTCCGGGGTGCGGATGACCTCGGAGACATCCTCGCCGTCGACGAACAGCCGCCGCTCTCCGTCGATATTGCGAAACTCGAACTGCAGCGTACCGGCGAGATCGCCGATCTGCTCGGCGTGCAGGGTCACATCAAACCCGGCCTGCAATGCGCGGTAAGCGACGGCCCGGTACATCGCGCCGGTGTCGATGTAGGTGTAGCCGAGGGCGGCGGCGGCCTCCTGGGCCACCGAGCTCTTACCCGCGCCGGCGGGTCCGTCGATTGCGATGTTCACCTTGCGCGGCATGGGACTCCATTCCGAGACAACGGCAATGGCCCTACCCCGCCCGCTTCGCGGGCACCCCTCCCGTGCCGGGAGGGGAGAGGCGAACGACAACGGCGTTGGCAGGCGAGACGCCCGCCCCACGCGGGATTCACGAAGCAGTCGTCATGCCGATTTCGGCACTCTGGAACGATGACAATGGGGCTGCCGTTCATCCGCCGCGACGGGAACTGCCGTTCTCCCCTCTCCACGAGTGGAGAGGGGCCGGGGGTGAGGTCGCCGTACGCCCGGCGCACGGCAATCCCCAGGCAGCGCCGGGCATTCACTGCTCTACAATCGCCCCGCCCAACTCCGCGATCATCTCGGGGAACCCCGGGAACGAGGTGGCAATGGTCGCCGCGCCGTGGATCGTTGTCATGCCATCGGCAGCAAGGCCTGCCACCGCGAACGACATCGCGATGCGGTGATCGTGACAGGCGTCGATCTCCGCACCGTGCAGCGGATTGCCGCCTGTGATGACCAGGCCATCGGGCAGCTCGCGAACCGATGCGCCCATCGCGGCCAGGCCCTGGGCCATGACGGCCAGTCGGTCGGACTCCTTGACGCGAAGCTCCGCCGCATCCCGGATGACGGTCTCGCCCTCGGCGAAAGCCGCGGCGACGGCGAGAATCGGGACTTCGTCGATGAGGTACGGGATTTCCAGCCCGAAGATCTCGGTGCCGGTCAGGCGCGAGAAACGGGCGGTGATGTCGCCGATAAGCTCGCCCGCAGGCGCGCTCAGGTTCTTGATCTTGATGTCCGCGCCCATCCGCTCGAGCGTGCCGATGAGCCCCATTCGCGTCGGATTGAGGATCACCCCCCGGACGGTGACCGCCGAGCCGGGGACGAGGGTCGCAGCGACCAGCGGGAACGCCGCGGACGAGAAGTCGCCGGGTACGGCGACCTCGCAGCCGCGCAGGCCGGGCGATCCGGTCACGGAGACTGTCCAGCCGTCGATGGCGACCTTGGCGCCGAAAGCTTCCAGCATACGTTCAGTATGATCGCGCGACAGCGACGGCTCGGTCACGGAGGTGATTCCGTCGGCATAGAGGCCCGCCAGCAGCACCGCGGACTTCACCTGGGCGCTGGCCACGGGCGATTCGTAGGCGATGGCCTGTGGCGTGCCGCCGTGTACCGTGACGGGCGGAGTGCAGCGCTCGCCCTGCCCGGTGACTTCAATGCCCATCTGCCCGAGAGGCCGGGCGATCCGATCCATCGGACGGCGGCTGAGGGACTCGTCCCCGGCCAGCTTCGTCGTGAACGGGTGTCCGGCCAAGACGCCCATCAGCAGGCGCATCCCGGTGCCGGAGTTCCCCAGATCGAGTGCCGCCGTCGGCGCACGGAGTCCTCGCAAACCGACGCCGTGGACCACGAGATCGCTTCCCCCGAGGCCCTCGACTCGCACGCCCATCGCCTGCACCGCCCGCGCCGTGTTCAGGCAATCTTCCCCGGTCAGGAAGCCGGTGATGGCGGTCGGCCCCTCGGCGATGGAACCGATGATGACCGCGCGGTGGGAAATCGACTTGTCGCCCGGAACCCTCACATCGCCGCGAAGGCGTCGGGACCGTTGGACTACGAGAGTATCGCTCACTGACGCATCAACTCCCCGCGCGCCCGGCGGCCGTCCTCGAGGAGACACTGGACAGCGTCCATGTCACCGGCCTCGAGTGCGGCGTCGAGGGCCCTCAAGCGCTCCAGAAAGACCGCGATAGCGACCCGGACATTGTCCCCGTTCGCCTCGAGGACATCGCGCCACATCCCGGCAGGTCCTCCGGCGATGCGCGTGGTGTCGGCGAGTCCGTTGCCGAACAAATCCCGCAGGTCGAGCGAAGCCTCGTGTCTGAGCCGAACATCGCCGACTGCGGCGGCGAGGCTCGCGGCGACCACATGGGGAAGGTGGCTCGTCGCCGCAAGCGCCGCATCGTGCGATTCGGCATCAAGAAGCACCGGCTTCGCCCCAATCCCCTCGACCAGGCTGCGAAAGCGCGCGAGGACATCGTCGCTCACCCGTGGGCCGGGCGTGAGCACATAAGTGTGCCCGATGAAGAGGTCGGCGCGAGCGGCAGAGACGCCGGCATTCTCCGAACCGGCGATAGGATGCCCGCCGAGGAATGCGGCATCCGGCAGATGCTCGGCGGCGGCACGCATGACATCGCGCTTCGTGCTGCCGGCATCGGTGACGAGTGCCCCGGGTTTGAGGGCGGGGGCGATCCGCGCCATCACGCCAGGCATCGAGCCGACCGGCACCGCGAGGTAGACGAGATCGGCGTCGCGCGCCGCAAACGCGGGGTCGTCAGTCACCTCATCCGCTGCGCCGATGGCCAACGCGCCGTTCCGAGTGCCCTCGGAGCGGCCGCAGCCGACCACGCAGTCGACAAGGCCGCGCGCCTTCGCCGCCAATGCGAAAGAGCCCCCAATAAGACCGATTCCGATGATCGCTGCGCGGTTGTAGAGCATAGTAATAATCGTGGTAAGGGAGGAACTTCAAACGACCCTAACACCTTGGGGGATTGCATCCCCCAAACCCCCGCGTTCCCAAAGGCCTTTGACATTCAATATCGCAGGGGTTTGGGGGGGCGCAGCCCCCCCAAGGTGTTAGGGCCGTTCAAGAGGTTAGAGTTCCCGCCCCACGGCCTCGGCAACCTTACGCACATCTTGCATGAGCGCCATGAAACGCTTCGGCGTGAGGGACTGAGGACCGTCGCAAAGCGCTTGGTCGGGATGGGGATGGACCTCCACCATCACGCCGTCCGCCCCGGCAGCGATAGCGGCCAGTGCCATCTGGGGCACGAGCTTGTGCGTGCCGGTGGCGTGGCTCGGGTCGGCGATCACGGGAAGGTGGGTCTCCATTTTCGCGACCGCGAGGCCCGACAGATCGAGCGTGAAGCGCGTCTCGGTCTCATACGTGCGAATGCCGCGCTCGCAGAGGATGATGTTGAGGTTGCCGGAGGCGGCGATATACTCCGCGGCGCGCAGCCACTCCCCCACCGTCGCCGCCCACCCGCGCTTGAGCACGATCGGCTTACGCACCGAGCCGACTTCCTTCAGCAAATCGAAGTTGTGCATGTTGCGCGCCCCGATTTGCAGCGCATCGACGCGGGCGGCCAGCGCTTCGACCTGCCGGATGTCGGTGACCTCAGTCACAATCGGAAGCCCGGTTTCGCCCCGGGCGGACTCGAGGTAGTCCAGACCCCGCTCGCCGAGACCCTGGAAGGCGTACACGGAGGTGCGGGGCTTGTACGCTCCGCCGCGAAGGACGACCGCTCCCGCGGCCTTGACGGCGCGTGCGGCATCGACCGTCTGCTCGCGCGATTCTACCGAGCATGGGCCGGCGATGACGCCGATTTTCGTGCCCCCGAAGGGGAAATCGCCGATCTTGACCGGCAGTGGAGCGCGTTGATGCTCCCGGCTAACGAACTTGTACGGCTTGAGGATCGGGATGACCCGCTCCACGGCCGGGAGACGCAGGAGCTGCTCGGCTGCAGCCTCCTTCTCGCCCTCGGGAGTGCCAATCGCGCCAATCAGGGTACGCTCGACACCGCGCGAGACGTGGTGCCCGTAGCCGCGGGCCTCGAGACGCTTGATGACCTGCTGGATGTCCTGTTCGCTTGCGCCGGGTGTCATCACGATGATCATGCTTGCTCACTTCCTTCACTACAGATGGAATTCGCCGCCGTGGTCGGGGCCCGGCTCTCCTGCTGCCGCCTGCACTCTCCAGCACAGACGGGGGCGGCGGGACGGCAAATGCTGAACGCTGAACGCAAAAAACGGAAAAACGGAAAACGGAAAACGGAAAACGGAAAACGGAAAACGGAAAACGGAAAACGGAAAAAAGGCAATACGGCGACACAGTTAGCGTTGCCGTTCGTTGTTGTCGTTGCCGTTTGTCGTTTCCCCCCTTCCCTGCGCCGACCGCAGGTCGGCAGAGGGAAGGGGGGCAGTGGTCGCTAAGAGCGACCGAGGGGTTAGGAAGCCGTTTGTCGTTCTCCCCGCCACACGGCCACATCGAGCCTACTTGCCCAAAACGCCGCGTAGCGCCTCGATGAAGTGCTCGTTCTCGTCCTGCGTGCCGATGGTCACGCGCACCCAGGTAGTCAGTCCGAAGATGTCCCCGGTGCGGACGGTGACGCCACGGCGCATGAGCCCGTCGAAACACTCACGGGAGTCCATGCCGACATTCACCAGCATGAAGTTCGCCTGTGTCGGCGCGTACTCCAGGCCCATGTCCTCACACTGCTGGTAGAGGAACTCCTTGCCGCGGTGTGCGAGTTCCCGGCTGCGCGTTACCTGGTCGGGATCGCCGAGGCTGACGAGCGCTCCGACCTGGGCGATGCAGTTGATGTTGAACGGTTCGCGCACGAGCTTCAGCGTGCTCCCGATCTCCGGAGTGGTCATGCCATAGCCGATCCGCAGGCCCGCCAGCGCGTAGATCTTGCTGAACGTCCGCAGCACAATCGCCCGTCGGCCCTCGCGGACATACGGCAGCCCCTCCCCGAAGTCCGGATCGTCAGCATATTCCGCGTATGCCTCATCGAAGACCACGATGGCGGTCTCCGGCACGCGGGCCATGAAATCGGCGATCTCGGCCGCAGTGCAGATCGTGCCGGTAGGGTTGCACGGATTGCCGATGATGACGAGTTTCGTCCGTGGGCCGATGGCCTCGGCAATCGCCTGCAAGTCGTGTCCGAAGCCCTTCGCCGGCACCTCAACGGGCTTCGCGTCCATGATGTTCGCGAGGCCCGGATACAGGGCGAACGGAAACTGCGAGAAGACGACTTCATCACCGGGGTTCAGGAACGCCAGCCCCAGCATGTGGAGGATCTCGCCCGAGCCGCGCCCGATCAGGATGCCCTCGGGCGCCGTGTTGTAGTGCTGCGCCAGGGCCGCGGTGAGGTCGGCGCAGGGGATGTCCGGGTAGATGTGAACGTTCAGGACGGCCTGCTGCATGGCCTCGACAGCCTTCGGCGAGGGGCCGAGGGGGTTCTCGTTCGAGGCGAGCTTGGTGATCCGCGTGATCCCCAACTCGCGCATGGCTTCCTTGGAGTCCTTGCCGGGGGAATACGGTCGGATGCGTTTCAGTGTCGGTCGAACCAGTTCAGATAGATCACTCACAGGGATTCACTCCTGACTGCATCAAGTGACTACTTTGTAGCACAAAGCGCAAGCACAAGCAAGGTGAACGCAAAACGCTGAACGCAAAACGCTGAATCAACGGCAAAGAAACGGCGAAAAACGGCAAAGGAACGGCAGGAAACGGCAAAGGAACGGCAGGAGACGGCAAAGGACGGCGAGCTACGGCAAGGACGACGATAGCGACATCGCCCCCCTGCGGTCTGTGAGGTGCACCCATAGTCCCGGACAGTAGTGTTCTGTTCGAGGTGACAGTCGGCTCGATCACGAAAGAGGCGTCATGCCTCTGGCAAAGGAGCCGAAGTCGTATGGGTCATCACCGCCA
>Ga0181520_10011759_pt1 | contig 11416 bp, 13 predicted proteins | sample PEATcosm2014_Bin_29_FD_132451 | JGI IMG/M metagenome (GOLD analysis project Ga0181520, IMG submission 132451) | Peatland microbial communities from MTU Mesocosm Facility, Houghton, MI, USA - PEATcosm2014_Bin02_30_metaG | ecosystem: Environmental > Terrestrial > Soil > Wetlands > Peat | place...
CACCGACAGGTCCGTTGGCATAGCGCGCCAAGGCGGACCAATATATGCTGTTCGTGCCGGGATATTTCAACTGCGAGGGGCTGTAATAACTTGTGATGGCAATTTTCTGGCCGACCGCCAGGTTGGTGAACACCGTGATCGAACCGCAGTCCACAACCAAGTCGTAGGAACCCGAAGCCGGGCGAAAACAAACCAGCAGGTCGCCCGGTGACCCGTAACCTCCGTCATTATAGGCAAACTGCGCCTGCGCGGTGCCGGTTGCGGCACAGAGAGCCAAAAGCAAAAACACCTTTCCGAACAAGGACTTCACTTCATTCATTTCGGGACGAGATTAGAAGAATCAGTCGATTTCCACTTGCAGAAACCAGCCAGTCGCACTCACTTTGGCGACGGACGGCGGCGTTCCATGAAAGCAACAATAGCCTTGTGTTTGAAACGATTTATCAGCCCTACGCAACCCGATTGCAGCGTCAACTGCCGCGCGTGTAACCCAAATGTGACGTGCCCGAAAACACATTTACCCGACCGCGAGAATCAAGTGAAGTAAGGATTCTTCACGCCGCGCTTGGCATAATCCTTCAGGCTGACGAGCAGATGTCCCCATGTCGTGTTGCAGAGATGGCAATGGTCGCCGCCGCGTTCCCAGCCGCCGTGACAGAATTTCAGCAGCACTTCGCCGTCGGGCTGCGGTGTGAGGATGAATTCCTGCGTCGTGCCGACCCAATCCGGCGCGTTGCCGCCGGTGCATTTCCAGCGCACGAGTGAGGGCGGCGTCAACTGCTCGATGCGCATCTGAAAAACGGTCGTAAGCTCAAAGAAACTGAATCGCAAATTGCGACCGTAAAGGTTTTCACTTCTTTTTCCCATGCACCTTCGCCGCGACTTTCAAGCGGAGGGCGTTCAGCCGGATGAAGCCGGTGGCGTCGTCCTGGTTGTAGGCCTTGGTCGGGTCGGCTTCCATCGTGGCGATGTGCGGGTTGTAGAGGCTCACCGGAGATTTGCGGCCCGCGACCATGATGTTGCCCTTATACAACTTGACGCGCACGGCACCGGTCACGTTCTTCTGGCTCTCGGTCACGAGCACCTGCAACGCCAGCCGTTCCGGCGCGAACCAGTAGCCGTAATACACCAGCTCCGCGTAGCGCGGGACGAGCGAGTCGCGCAGGTGCATCACCTCGCGATCCATCGTGAGCGTCTCCATTTGCCGGTGCGCAAAATGCAGGATGGCGCCGCCGGGCGTCTCATACACGCCGCGCGATTTCATGCCCACGTAGCGGTTCTCCACCATGTCCACCCGCCCGACGCCGTGCTTGCCGCCGAGCTTGTTGAGCGCCTTCATCACGCCGAGCGGGGAAAGTTTTTTGCCGTTCACCGCCACGCAATTGCCCTTGACGAAATCGAGCGTGACAAACTCCGGCTTGTCCGGCGCGTCTTCGGGGAACACGGAGAGCGTGGTGAACGAGCCGCGAAACTTCGGATCGCTGGCGTCCATCCACGGGTCTTCGAGAATGCCGGCCTCGTAGGAAATGTGCAGAAGGTTCCGGTCCATCGAAAACGGTTTCTTCGCGCTGGCCTGGACGGGAATTTTCTTCTTGTCGCAATAGGCGATCATTTCCGCGCGACCGGGAAATTCGCTGCGATAAGCTGCGTCCCGCCACGGGGCGATGACCCGCAAATCCGGCGCGAGCGCGGCGGCGGTGAGTTCAAACCGAACCTGGTCATTTCCCTTCCCTGTCGCGCCGTGCGCGATGGCGTCGGCCTTTTCCTTTTTCGCGATTTCGACCATGCGCTTGGCGATGAGCGGACGCGCGATGCTGGTGCCGAGAAAATACTGGCCCTCGTAAATCGCGCCGGCGTGAATGATCGGATAAATAAAGTCGCGGGCGAATTCCTCCTGCAAATCGTCAATGTAGATTTTGGATGCGCCGGTCTTGCGCGCCTTCGCTTCAAGGCCGGTGAGTTCGTCCTCCTGCCCGATATTCGCGCAGAAGGCGATCATCTCGGCGTTGTATTTTTCTTTGATCCACGAAAGCAGCACCGAGGTGTCGAGGCCGCCCGAATAGGCTAAAACGATTTTCATGCGGGCACATTAAACCGCCAAGCCGCCAGGAACGCAAAGTGGAAATGAATTCAAAATTGCAGCGCGGCGATGCGCGCGGATTTTACGGGACGTCGGGGTTGTTGTTCTTTGGCCACAGGGCAACGGGGTCGGTCCTTAACAGATTGTAACCGATGGCGCTGTTGCGCAATCTCAGAACATGGCCGTCGAAAAACGCGACGTTCACCTGTTTGCCATGCCGTGGCACAGAACGGGTATAATCGCCATTCCAGGCGGCGGTATCGCTCGGCACCCGAAAATAGGCGCAGCCGGTGGCCGGTTCTTCCACCCAATCGTCATAGTCGTCGTCGGGATTGGAAATAGATGCCGCATCCGCGAACACAATGGACTGGCTGGGGCTGCTCACCTGGTTCTCTCCGGTGGTGGGATAAACCGGATCCGCGTTTCCCGCCGCCGGTACGATGTGTCCGTATTCGGGATAATTCATGCCGATGCCGAGGGTGGAGTTGGCGGTGGCAGCCTGACCGTGGGCTTCGGTGGCGGGCTGGGTCAGGGCGGGACAGGCAAAAACATTTTGCGCCGGCAGGAGTTTGTCCAGCCGGAGTTGGTCCGGCCACCAGAGGTATGTCGGCTTCTGGACAACGAAGGTTGCGGCATCGTAAGTCCAGCCTGGCCAGCCGGGCGCGCCTTGTTCCACCCACAACGGGATCATGGCCCCGTGGTTGTCATCAACGTATAATTTCGTCGCCAGAATAATCTGCCTCACGTTGTTGAGACAGCCGGTGGCCTTGGCCTTTTCCTTGGCCTTTGCCAGCACGGGCAGCAGCAGCGCCGCCAGAATCGCGATGATGGCAATGACGACCAGTAGTTCAATGAGGGTGAAGGCGCGCCGTGGATTCATGCCCAATGACGCGCCGATAACCGGAATTTGTCCAGCGTTAATTTGCGCCGGTTTGTTCATCATTAATACTTGATTCCAATGGCGTTCTGCACTCTTGGCAGGTCTATGTCCCCCGTTGCGGGACAGTCGCCATCTTGTTCGTCGGTTATGCTTGTCCAATTCCAAAGCTCCGCATGTCCGTCCGCGAAGGACAAGGTTGCGCTGTGGTTGTGGCGGGCGGTGGGGGAATTCTGCCACGTCGTCACGTCAGACCCCATCTGGACGATGAAAAAGCAATCATCCACCGTGTTCAAGCTTTCGTCCATGAACACAAGCGCGTTCACCGGCGGCGGATTTATGATTGCCGAGGCGGCCCGGATTGGAGGATTGTTGCTTCCGAAAAGAGTTGAAGTATCCCAGACCGCGCCGGCCACTGAAGTATCGGTGGGCAAGGCTCCGCCCATTCGCCCATTCATGGAAACTGATCTGACCAGCGAATCGGCAGGAACACCAACAGGAGCCGTGCCGGTCAGGCTTGGACAACGATAGACCGCCGGTGATTTGATGTAATTATAGAGTCGTCCGTTTTGGACATAAGTGACATTGGTTGCATCAACCAGTATACTGTCGTTGCCCGTCACCCATGACTCTGGTGCTGAAGTCCAATTGGGAACGGGAAGTATCCAATTTGGAACGAGTCGGTCATTATTATCACCTAAATACATGATCCAACCCAGGGTCAACTGTTTCATGTTGTTGAGACATTGGTCGCCTTGGGCCTTGGCTTTGGATTTTGAAAGCGACGGCAACAACATGGCCACGAGAATGGCGATGATCGCGATGACCACGAGCAATTCAATCAAAGTGAACGCACGGTGCTTATTGTCTTTGAACCGATTTTTTGCGTTGCTGGTCATTTCACAAATCCGGTTCGGAATTTGCCTCGTCGGACCCAAAGTCCGGCGTCACCGGTTCCACATGGCCGTCGGTGAATGTCACATCCGCCCTGCCGTTGTGCCGGATGGTCAACGGATCTCCCAAGCGACCGGTAAGCGGCGATGGTATCCAGCGTCCATCATTAATAGGTCTGGCTGTGGACATTCCGCTCTCGGGATTGTCATTGACGTTGGTGGTGCCGGGTTCTTCCGCGAGCATGATTTTCAGCGCCGGATTGCGCACGCTATTTTCCTTGAAAAGATATATGTTGCCCTTTTTGTCAATCACGGTGGACATCCCGACATTCTTCCCGCTGCTGTCCAAACCATAACCGGTGAAACTGTAACTGAAAAGATATGGCCCGTAGTCGTCACGATAATCAAACGACAGCCGGTCAGCGTCGCTCGTGTCCAGCGGGCAGCGCAGCGACGGTTTTTGCAAACCGGGAATCGAGGTGAGAATGGGACTTTTCTCAAACGACGGGTAAACCGCGGTGTTTGTCCGCCAGTAAATCCAATCTTCGGGATGATAACCATACAGCCCCGACGCGATGCCGGGGAAGGTGCCGCTGTTTTCGTCCACATACATTTTCATGCCGAGGCCGAGTTGTTTCTGATTGTTGATGCACGCCGTCTGCGCGGCTTTCTTTTTGGCGCTGGACAACACCGGCAGCAGCATCGGGGCAAGAATCGCGATGATGGCGATGACCACCAGCAATTCAATCAAGGTGAAGCCACGCCTTCTGTTCATGCCGAAATCAGATGTTGGAATGATTCAAAACGCTTCATTTATTTGCTGGAACGGATTTTTCCGCAATACATATTTTCCGCGCGGCCGCCGGGTCAAAAACTCCATTTCCAGAGCACATGCCCGTAAACCGGATCGCCGCCATTGCTGGTTTTGGGATAGCACCACAAACGGTTCTTGTTTGTGCAGAGCACATCGGTCAACCAATCATCATCGCGGACGCAGCTCGTCGAACCGTCCACGGCGGCTTGCGTCGCGCCTCGCAAATGACGCGTGCTGATGCCTTCCGACGGCCAGCTTGATCCATCGTTGAAATTGAACGGGTCCCGATCATCGGCCTCAAAGAGCACGCAATCGCCCGGCAGCATTTGTGAAATTTTCACCGGCGGCGCGTTTGACTTGTAGCCCGACCGGAAGCCAATCACCGCGCCGTTCATGATGTAGCTGGAAAGCTGCTGCGCGCGCTCCTCCACCTTGCCGTCATGCTCGGAATAGCCTGGCTCGTCAGGCTGGTCCATGGGACAAAGAAAAATTTTTGGCTCGTGCAATGAGTCCCAAAGCAGGCCCGTTTGCGCCTTGAAAATATCCGGGCCGCTGGCCGAGAGGTCCGGCGTGTAAAGCCAGCCAGCGCGGGCCGTTCCATCCGGCATGGCGCCGCCATAATCCCAATTAGGCCAAGTCAGTACGCCCTTGTTGTCGCCGGTATAAACGTGCAGGGCGATCATAATCTGGCGGAGATTGTTGAGGTCGGCGGTTTTGGCGGCCTGATTTTTCGCGCGGCTGAACGCCGGCAGCAACAACGCGGCAAGAATGGCGATGATGGCGGTCACGACGAGCAGTTCGATCAGGGTAAATGCTTTTGTTGGCCTGGCTCGCGGCATGGCAGATAAATTCGTTTATTTTTTAACCGTGGTTTCACTTTTCATTTTTTCCCAATCCGGATCCGGGCTGTCCCCGTCATCCCAGGCGGAACTGGGAGCGAGCCATTTGTCCGATTCCGCATGGCCGTCGGCGAAGGTGAGTTCATAAGCGCCGCCGTGCCGGGTGGACGGAAGGTCGGGAATGGTGTTTTGCTCCGCCATGTCCACCACAAACAGGGAATCGTTGATGGTGCTGCCGTCTTCATCAATCAAATACCACATTTGGGCGGGTTGCGTGATTTGATTTTCCGTCGGAACAGAACATAAGTCAAAGTGGCGTCCGCATTGGGCGTCGTAAAATTTGAATCACCGGTGGGATCGCCATAACTGCGGCCATTCATCCACGAATTCATCGAATAGCTGCGAACCACCGGCAACCCGCCCATGCTCCGGTCATCGGCGGGACAGCGATAGATGCCCGCCGATTTGGTGTATTGCCAGATTGCGCCCTGTTGCAGAGCATAAACATTGGTGCAGTTGTATTGAGGATCCGGACCGTAATCGAAGCTTCCGCCTCCCGGATTGGAGAACGACGCCCAACCCGGACACCACGAATAAGGATTGACCGGATAACCGCCAAAACCTATCGGCCAACTGGAAACCAATTCGCCATGATTGTCGTCCGCATAGATTTTGCACGCGGTGGACAATTGCCGGAGATTGTTCAGACACGCGATGCCCTGTCCTTTTCTTTTGGCGTTGCCCAGCGCCGGCAGCAGCAGCGCCGCGAGAACGGCGATGATGGCGATGACCACCAGCAGTTCCAACAATGTGAACGCACCTTGACGGATTTTTGCAACTGGCTGGTTCATGTTAGTTGGAAGAATTTCATGGAGCCGCGACGGACTCCTCCCAATTGAGATGCCAGTAATAATTCCAGAGCGCGGGCAATTTTGCGAGTTCGACATGGCCGTCGGTCATTCCAATGTTGATCGCCCCCCTTGGTGGTGAAGTTTTCAAGTCACCGTCGTAATCCGCATCTGGCAGCGCGGGCCTCCCGCCGTGCCGCGCAATGGTAACACGTCCCATCTCCGTGCCCATCATGTAACCGCCGGAACCGAAGTATAAATTCCCCGCCGGCGGATCAGTTTCCAAAGGCCAGGCATCACTCCATGTTCCATCCAAAAGAACCGGCGTCTGTGACGGCATTCGGACGGCCGATTCGTTTGAAAAATAATTTGTCACGTAGTTGGGATAGCCGTCACTGGTCGCCCAGCCAGTAATGTCATCGGGAGTGGGTTCCCGCGCATAAAACCAGCCGTTGTATAAATAGCTGCTTTCAATGGGCCGTCCGTTGAGGCATATCCGGATGTAACATCGGTCAGCGGTTCCAAACAAACCGAAAGTGCCTTCGGTCTCGCCCATGCCCTGGGTGACCGGCGTGCTGGCGATGGGACAAAGCAGCAATGGCAGCTGATTGGTGAGCGAAGCGGCCTTTTCAATGTCCGGCACCAGCGCGCCCAGCCATTGCGAACCGGGATAATTGGGATCTGATCCACGGGAAGGCAACATCCAGACTCCATTGTGCTCGTCGGCGAAGATGACATTGGCGGCGATCAGTTGCTTGAGATTGGAAAGACAAGCCGCCTGTTGCGCCTTCAATTTCGCGCTCGACAACACCGGCAGCAACAGCGCCGCCAGAATGGCAATGATGGCAATGACCACCAGCAGCTCAATCAACGTGAATGCACGAACAATTTTCATCTGACAAAAGCGTAAAAAGAAATTTCCAAAAGCGGATACCCGATGCAGGCATCTCAAGGATCGGCGTGATAATTACAATTCCTTTCATCGCCCGTCCGGGCTGTTGGGATAACACCACAGCCGGTTTTTGTTTGTGTTCGCCTCGTCGACATACCATGCGTCCAACTTGATATAACTCGCCGAACCATCGAATACTCCTTGGATGCCGCCCTGTAGATGACGGCCGCTGACGCCCTCCGAGGGATAATTCGCGCCGTCGTTAAAATAATGAGGCTCCGTCTCATCCGTCTCCCAGAACGCGCAATCTTCCGGCTGTATCGCCGACAGCTTCACCGGAGGATAAACCATCGCCATATACCCGATGACCCCGCCATTCATCGCGTAGCTGGAAAGCCGTTGCGGTCGCTGTTCCGTCACTTGATCAACGTCCGACCAATGGAACATCTGAAGGTCGTCGTTGGGACAGACGTAAATTTTTGCCTGTTGCAACACCGGCCAGAACAACCCGGTCTGCATGTAAAACCGGTTCGTGCCGGTGGCGTTTAGATTCACGGCGTAAAGCCAGCCGGTGTTGGTGCCTTGCGGACCGGAGAAACCACCATTGTCCCAATTCGGCGGCGGCAACACGTCGCCATCATCGGCACTGTAAACGTGCAACGCGACCATGATTTGCTTGAGATTGTTCAGATCGGTCGCCTCGGCTGCCTGATTCTTCGCCCGGCTCAACACCGGCAGCAGCAGCGCCGCCAGAATCGCGATGATGGCGATGACGACCAGCAGTTCAATGAGGGTGAAGGCGCACGCAGGCCGGGAGCCGGGCCATCTCCGCGGCTCTTTGACGCAACGGAAGATCGAACGTCGAGTGCAAAAATTTTCGCTTCCAGTCCACGGCTCTTGATTTTCGATTTTCATGGCTATTTCGTTTTTTTGACCACAAGCATTTCGAGGGACGCGGTGTCCGGTTCCAAGGCAAGCCCCCAATCGGCAAGGATTTTCTGCCCGGTGGCCTGGTCCAGTGTGCCGTTTGACATTTGCTGTTCCATCTGCTGGTTCCAGACGAGTGAGAAATCGTAAAAATTCGTCAGGCCTGTCTTGTCCACCACCGGCGATTTGGTTATCTGCTCCAAGCCGGACGTCACCGTGTCCAATTTCGTGTGCGTGAAATAAAGTCGTCCGTTTTTTTCCTCCTCGTTCTCCTTCGTGGCGGTGCTTACCTTCAATCCGGGCAAGTCAGGATCCTCGACCTTGAGGGCGAGCACGGGTGTGTCGAGCCTTTCCGGCTGCGCGGTATAACCCAGCTTGCTGCGGATAGCCGATTGCAAATGCCCCTCCGGGTTGTCGGCCACGGTAACGAGAAAATCATAATTGCCCTTCGGCGCATCCTTCGGCAGAGCAACACGCACCACATCGAAGCCGTAAGCCACGGCGACAAGTTTTTGAAAAGTAAAGTTGCGGCCAGCCATCCACTTTGCTCCCTTGACACTGACCATGATAAACCCCCCTTGCGGCGACGAGCTTTTTGAAGAATTTGCAAAATGCGTCGGGCGAACGATAACGAGTCCCGGCGGCGCCTGCCGCAACCGGGCTTGGTTCATCTGAAAATATTTGTCGTTGACGGACGGGAAAAACACCAGTTTCACGACGGCTGCCATTACGACCAGCAGCAAGACCACGACGCCGGCTGTTACCGTTGTTTTTGTCATAAGTTTTTCATGGTTGAGATCAAGCCGCCATAGCCACAATGCTTCACTGGCTGGCCAGGTTGTTGTTCGCATCCGCGCCGAATTCCGGCGTTTCGGCCTCGACGTGGCCGTCGGCGAACGTCACGTCCGCCTTGCCGCCGTGCCGGATGGTCAATGGATCACCGTTTGGCACCCAGCGGCCATCATTGATGATGCTGCTTTCATCTGGACTGTCCCAGCCGGCGGCGGAACCGGGTTCCTCGGCGAGCATGATTTTCTGCGACGGATTGCGCACCGCGCCCTCTTTGAAAACGACCTTGTTGGTCACGCCGCTGGAAGTTTTTACCACCGACGACATGCCGAGGTTGTTGCCATTGCCATCCAGACCATAGCCATTGAAGCTGTAACTGAAAAGATACGGGCCGTAGCCGTCGCCGTAATTGAACGCCAGCCGGTCGGTGTCACTGATGTCCAGCGGGCAGCGGAGCGACGGTTTTTGCATGCCGGGAACCGAAGTCAGAATCGGGCTTTGCGTGAACGGCGGATAGAGCGCCACGTTCGTCCGCCAGTAAATCCAGTCTTCGGGATGATAACCATACATTCGCGACGCAATGCCGGGAAAAGTATCGCCATCGTCCTGCACATACATTTGCATTCCAATGCCGAGTTGTTTGAGGTTGTTGATGCATGCGGTCTGCGCAGCTCGCTTTTTGGCCGCGGACAACACCGGCAGAAGCAACGCCGCCAGAATGGCAATGATGGCGATGACCACGAGCAGTTCAAGCAAAGTGAACGCCCGCAAGGTCATTTCCCAGACAGGGGTTTTCATGCGGGTGAAGGCAAATTCATTTCATAAATCCGGTTCGGAATTGGTGATGTCTTCCCCAAACTCCGAAGTCTCCGGTTCCACATGACCGTCGGCGAACGTCACATCAGCCTTGCCGCCATGCCGGGCGGTCAATGGATCGGGGTTTTGAGGCATCCATCGCCCGTCGTTGATGACCGCCGCACCGGTGGGATTGTCACTGCTGTTGTCGGACGCAACCTCTTCCGCGAGCATGATTTTGAGCGAGGGATTGTGAACGGCTGACAATTTGAAGGGAAGAGGACTTTGGCTATTCGCAAAATTGGACGACATTCCTGGATTGACGCCGTTGGCGACATTATAGCTGGTAAAACTATAGCTGTAAAAGTAAGGACCATCGGTCGGATCATCTGCTGCCTGAGCAATTCGCGCGCTGTCATCGGTGTCCAACGGGCAGCGAAATAATTTGCTGCTCGCATTCGCCAGCGTGATGACAATCGGGCTTTTTTGAACCGGGTGGACCGTGTCGTTCGTCCGCCAATAAATCCAATCGGCCGCCTGGAATCCGCTGTGCTGCGATGCCATGCCCGGAAACGCGCCGCCGTTGTCATCCACATACATCTGCATGCCCGTGCCGAGTTGCTTCAGGTCGTTGATGCAAGCGGCCTGCGCAGCCCGTTTTTTGGCTGCGGACAGCACCGGCAACAGCAGCGCCGCCAGGATGGCGATGATGGCAATGACCACCAACAGTTCAATCAGCGTGAATGCCGCGCCCCGCTTCATTTCAACCGGTTCCGTCATGTTTGTTTTCATATTTCCATATTTATTTAAGGACACTTGAGTCGTTGATTTATTAGACAAATTTCGGCCTAACCATCCAATTTCCCATGACGCATATGAAGGCGGGCCGGAAGCCAGGGTCTGCAAACACTGCCCCCGACTCCCGACTTTTTCCATATTGCCCCTCCGGCATCATTTGCTTTCCCGATTATATTAACAACGTCCGGCGAAAAATGTTACAAACAAAATGAAAATTTATAACGGGCGATTCGCGCTGTTGTTTTCAACGACACGCCGGGAAATGCAATTTGTCCGGCTTTTTTCAATTCTTTGCCGTTAAAACCAACAATCCTCGCTGTTTTTCCAAGGCCGCGAAATCGTCATCCGGGGAGCTTATCATTTCCGCGTGCCCGTCAATGAACGCATAGGCTTTGACGAATCCCCCATCGGGAGATGGCCTTGATTCTTTTTCCCGGATCAAAATGGTCAACATGACCCGGCGCGGATTGGTGGAACTGCTCAAGCTGCCGCCGGAAACGATTTCCCAATTTGAAGATGAAAGGCCGGTGACATAAGTTTTCATCTGGTCAAAATTTGTCGGCAGTTGGTTTTGGTGATCATCGGCAAACATGATGCAAGCCAGCGCCCACTGTTTGGCCTGATTCATGCGCGCAACGGATTCCTGCTGAAAAGATTCTGTCTCGCCAGGCGTCCATTGCAATTTCACCCGAGAATGATGACCGTAATTTTTTACAATCACCGTTGTTGTTCCGGCTGTCAGAATCAAAATCGCTCCCGTAACCGCCGCTGTTTTCATTTTTGTCCATGCCATAATTTTCAATGCTCCTTTGATGAGGGTTAATGTTGAAGTTGAGGCCGCCGCGCCCTTGGCCACCGCCACGG
>Ga0181520_10011760_pt1 | contig 11416 bp, 8 predicted proteins | sample PEATcosm2014_Bin_29_FD_132451 | JGI IMG/M metagenome (GOLD analysis project Ga0181520, IMG submission 132451) | Peatland microbial communities from MTU Mesocosm Facility, Houghton, MI, USA - PEATcosm2014_Bin02_30_metaG | ecosystem: Environmental > Terrestrial > Soil > Wetlands > Peat | place...
GAGTCGGCTCAGGATGCGATTCGGAAGTGTCGGCAAGCTCCAACTCGGGAACAGTCGGTTTTGAATCCGGCTTTTTGAAAAACAAGTTCTCTTGTGGAATCGAGGCATTCGCGAATTGCGTCTCGGGATTCGGAATTTCGGGCTCTGGAATCTCGGGCTTCGCGCTGGGGAGCATTTCCGGCGTCGGGTGGACGCTCTTCATCAGTCTGCCCGAGGGAGTCGCATTTAGAGACCCTAACTCTTGCGCATATTCCGACGGGCTGTTGAAGCTTTTCGCGACCGAAGCCGGGACGATGCGAGTTGGGAGATTTGCGGCCGGAGCCCTCTCCAACGCTGCCGAGGCGTTGTAGGCCTCTGGCTCCGTCGCAATTACAATCGAAACCTGTGAGCCCTCCAATGCCTCGGCTACGGATTCCGCCCCCACGGAAGGTCGAAGGATGGGTGGATTTCCCAGGATGGATTTCGCGCTCTTTGTGAGTCTGCCCGAAGGATTTGCGATGGGCGCGCGCGGGTTCGGGCCGTCCTCCAGTGCCGTCGCGGTGCCAGCGAGCGGCGCGGCGACTGTCGCACGCGCAGATCGGGCGCCGAGAAACTGGTCGAGTGGGGATTCGGCCCCCTGAGCCGAAGGGGCAGCAAAGGCCGAATTGAAAAACTGCGCTCTTGCAGGCTGGTCTGGAGGAATTTGCGGGCTAGGCGAAGCGTGCGAAACGGCGGCGGGTTCGGAGCCGGTAGGCCGTGCCGTTGGATCGTCGACGGCACGGAAAATAAGCGGGTCTCCTGCACGGATCCTGGATGATGAAATTGTTTGGGGTGGCAAGACTAACGCGCTCGCCGGCTCGCCCCGGAACGGTTCGTATTCGCCCTCGGTGGAAATCTCCACGCAGTGGACGACGCGGTAATCCTTGTCCAGATAGATCAGGTCAAAAGGGGAGAGAGTGCGCGCAACAGGCACGCCCCTAAAGTTTGTCAGCCATAGCCCTGCTTTGCAGTCGGGTCCAAGTCCTTCCATCAGGACCTTGAGAACCTTTAAGGGTTCAAGCGCCGCGTCAACGATCACGAGCCCAGAGCTGAGAAGCTTCTGGCTCTTGCCGTGATACGCGTTGATGATCTTCGTGTCCACTATTCCTCGTTTACGAAGAAAAGGCCAATTTGCAAAGCACAAAGGTAATTCGGTGAAAGTGAAGCTTCAGTAGGGCACAATCCCAACGACATGAGGAATCGGAAGGTGGGGAACCGATGCCACACCTTAGCTCGCGCCTGCCACTGGGCGCAGTTTTTCATTGCTCGGGAGCCAAGGTCAAGAAGGAACTTGATGCAAGCATACTCCGAAGTGACGGAACGGGCCTGGAGCAGCGGGGTTTGACACGTCCGCCATGTCGCTGACTCTAAGTATTTAACAATCTGATTCCCAGCCCAACTCGGGGTTGAAGTAAACCCACCGCTCCCGTGTGCGGGCCGTCATCTTGCAGGCATCATCCGGGCACAGAGTTAGGTGTGGAGACTAGGTCCGAGTCAGCTCGAATCGCTCGCGGATTTCGTAGCGGGCGCCTCCTGGTTCCAGGAAGCTCTCGAAGAGAAGGAACTCTTCGGCACGGAACGGTGAAAGTTTCGGGCATTCGCCCAATGTCTTTCGAAAGGTGCGACGCGCCGGACGGCGTACCCCATCCTTCGCGCGCGCTAGCGTGATGTGCGGGTGATACGGCCGCGTCTCCGGGGTGAATCCAGACTGGGTAGCGGCGTCCGACACTTTTCGCTGGAGAGCCGAGAGTTCCGGGAACAAAGAAACACCGGCATAGAAGATTCCGGCACGCTCGAAAAAATCGAGTCCATCTATTTGGATGGGAACAGCTGGACACTGGAGGTCGCGAAGCTGCGCTGAGAGGAATTCGCATTTTTCATGGCTCGTGTTGCCGAGAAACAGCAGTGTGATGTGCCACGACTCCGCCATTGCCCACTGCCAACCATCGACCCCGGAGATGGCGGGGGTTGATGCTGAAGCAAGCTCGGCACGAACCTCTGCGTTGAGCGGAATACCGACAAAGAGCCGCATACGAGGAGAGTCTACGGCAGCCCTTGCGAGCTGTGCTTGGGGATGACGGCTGCGATCCGGTCAGGTTCCGTGCAATGGTTTGGGCTCGGTATTTACAACCGTCTCGCGTTGGGGCGAAGATAAGCGCATGAGCCTCTATTTTGCCGTGGGCGATGCCGATGCCGATCTTTCCGCGGACCAGTTGCACGATCTGCTCGTCGAGTCGCTGGCAAAGCTCGGATCGCGCCAGCGTGTTCTCGCCGTGCCGCCTGACATTACGCGGCTTCACTCGCAGGCAGGAATGCTTACGCGCTTCGTATGGCAATACTACGGCGATAAGCTCCAGGCAGTGTTGCCCGCCATCGGGACGCACACACCGATGCAGCCCGCGCAGATCGATCACATGTTCGGCGACATGCCACACGATCTTTTTCGCGTGCACAACTGGCGCACCGATATAGTCACGCTGGGCGAAGTTCCTGCGGAGTTCATTCACGAGCAGTCCGAGGGTAAGCTCAACTTTGCATGGCCGGCGCAAGTGAATCGCCTCATTGTCGAGGGCGGATTCGACCTGATTCTTTCCATCGGCCAGGTCGTGCCGCATGAAGTCATCGGCATGGCCAATTACAACAAGAACATCCTCATCGGGACGGGCGGCCGCGAGGGAATCAACCGCAGTCATTATTTGGGCGCGGTTCACGGTATGGAACGCATCATGGGACGCGCCGACAATCCAGTGCGCGCCGTGCTCAATTATGCGTCCGATCGCTTTCTGCGCGACCTGCCAATTGTCTATGTGCAGACCGTGGTCGGCCGGAAGGATGATGGCGGACTCGCCGTGCGCGGCCTTTTCATTGGCGACGATTCTGAGTGCTTTTATCGTGCCGCCGAATTGAGTTTGAAAGTTAATTTTGAGATGGTAGACGAGCCGATTCGTAAGGCCGTCGTCTACCTCGACCCGCACGAGTTCCACTCCACCTGGATCGGTAACAAGGCCGTCTACCGCACGCGCATGGCTCTCGCCGACGGCGGAGAACTCGTCATCCTCGCTCCGGCGGTCAGAGAATTCGGCGAAGACAAGGGTATCGACGCTCTGATTCGCAAGTACGGCTATCGCGGAACTCCGGCGACGCTGGCTGCAGTCAATGCTAACCCGGATCTGCGGGCAGAACTTGGCGCTGCAGCGCACCTGATTCATGCTTCGTCCGAGGGCCGTTTCACCATCACCTGGTGTCCTGGACAGCTTACGCGGGAAGAAATTGAAGGCGTCGGTTTCAAGTACGGCGATTTGGCGACAATGCTCGAGCGATATGATCCTACGAAGCTGGCTCATGGCTACAATCGTGTGAAGGGAGAGGATATCTTCTTCATCGCGAATCCGGGGCTGGGCTTGTGGGCGCACGCATCGCGGCTGGAGACGAAGCCGGAGCTGGCGAAGGTGGCTGGATAGACCGAGCCGATCAGCGCGGTAGGCGGAAGTTGATTTCAAGCGTCACGGGGAATGGAATTGGGATTCCCCACCGTAATGCTGGCGCAAATTTGTACTTCGCCGCGGCTTCCGCCGCTTTTTCGTCGAGTCCTTTGCCAATCGAGCCTCGAACTTGGATGTCTTGAGGGTTTCCATCTACATCAACGATTAAGTGAACCAAGACAGTCCCCTCAAGCTTCGCCCGCTTTGCCTCCTCAGTGTATTCGGGCTGTGGAGTTAGGAGCGGTACCGCAAATCTATCATCTTTACCTAACGCTGCAATTCTTATCGGCAGTGTTTCGGGGACGTCGTGCTTCTCGGCAGGAACAAATGGCACCCACACACTGATGCGAACGGGAACTGCCACCCCCTTTAAGGTCCCGGGTTTGAACTCAGACGCCTTTACCGCGTCTATCGCACTGGGATCGAAAGGGCTCGGTGCACCTTCGATCTTAGGATCAGATTGCGTCCCGTCAGGCTGAATTACGACCTGCACAATGCAGCTATGTTTGAAAGAGACGAGGCGCGGGTCAGAGGGATAGCGTGCGGGAGCGGTGTGAATGAGCTTTGGTGCTTTTACCCCATCGCCAGGCAAGTAAACGCCGTTATTATCCGGTTGAGGGTTGCTGTTTTGTGCCGAGAGGTTCAGCGCGAGTCCTCCAAGCAACATCAGTGCCAATCCAATCTTCATCGAGTTTCATCCTTTAGGTGACGACGCCCAGCTCCTTCAGAAGGAACGCATAATCGAACGCAATCTCCTTCAAGTAGTCGTATCGCCCGCTGGCCCCGCCGTGCCCGGCCTGCATGTTGGTCACCAGCAGCAGCGGTAGGTTATCGGCCTTCAGCGTGCGCAGCTTGGCCACATACTTGGCCGGCTCCCAGTACATCACCTGGCTGTCATAGAGCGAGGTCTTGACCAGCATTGCCGGATAACTCGCCGCCTTCAAGTTATCGTAGGGCGAGTAACTCAGCATGTAGTTGAAGTAGACCTCTTCTTTCGGATTGCCCCACTCTTCGTACTCCGGCACCGTGAGGGGCAGGGAATCGTCGAGCATGGTGTTCATCACATCCACAAACGGCACATGCGACAGTACCACCTGAAACAGATCCGGACGCAGATTTACAACAGCACCCATCAGCAGACCGCCTGCCGACCCGCCCTCGATTGCCACCCGCGCAGGATCGCCGTAGCCCGTCTTCGTCAAATGCTCAACAGTGGCAATGAAATCGGTGAAGGTGTTGCGCTTCACGAGCATTTTTCCGGCGTCGTGCCAAGGCTTGCCCAGGTCGCCTCCGCCGCGAATGTGCGCATAGGCAAGGACCACGCCGCGATCAAGCAGGCTCAGCCGATTCGAATTGAAGCCAAGCGGGAGTGAGTACCCATAGGACCCGTAGCCGTAGACGTACAGAGGGTTTTTGCCTGGCAGACGCTTGTCTTTGCGATACACGAGCGATACCGGCACTTCAACGCCGTCCTCCGCAGTCGCGTGCACGCGCTCGCTCGCATAGAGGCTGCGGTCGAAGCCGCCTGGGACTTCCACCTGCTTCAGCAGTGTCGAAGTCGCTCCAGCAACGTCGTATTCATACACCGAGCTTGGCGTGACCAACGACTGGTAGCCGTATCGGTAAGTCGTGGTCTCAAAAATGCGATTGATGTGCGGATGCGCGCTGTAGGCAGGCTCGGGAAATGCAATCTCACTGACCTGTTTTGCTTCCTGTCCTGCGTCCGCGAAGGACCACAGGCGCAATCGAGGCAGGCCATCTTCGCGTTCGCATGCTACAAAGAATCCCGCGAACAGGTCCACATCTTCGAGCATCACATCAGCACGATGCGGAATGCGCTCCGTCCAGTGTTCGCGAGCGGGCGCGTCGACAGGAGCCGTGACGAGACGGAAGTTGCGCCCCTTGTCATTGGTGCGAATGAACCAGAGGCCATTGCGGTGGTCGACGGAGTATTCGTGTTCGTCTTCCCGTGGATAAATCAGCGAAAAATCGCCCGTGGAATTCTCGGCGGACAAAAACCAGCATTCACTCGCCGTATGGCTTGCCGATTCGAGCACGAGGAACTTGCCATCGCGGGTGCGTCCTGCGCCAATGTTGAAACGCTCGTCGTCATCCTGATAGACCAGCACGTCAATCGAGTGTTCTGTGCCGAGCACGTGGCGATACAACTGAAATTGCCGCTTCTGTTCTTCATCCTCGACGGAATAAAACAAGATCCGATTGTCCGCCGCCCACGTCACCGACCCCACACGTTCGACAGTTCCCGTCAGCGTCTCGCCGGTTTCGAGGTCCTTGATGTGCAGCGTGTACTGGCGAAACCCGGTCGTATCGGTGGTGTACGCCAGCCAGCGTCCGTCGTCGGTGATGTCCGTGGCTCCGATGGCAAAAAAGGCGAGGCCCTCCGCAAGCTTGTTTCCATCGAGAATGACGTCTTCCGCTGCATCGGGCTCCGGCCCATTAGCGTCACCGCCCTTCCGGCAATGAATCGAGTACTGCAGCTTCTCCTCGGTCCGCGTGTAGTACCACCAGCCGCCATCGCGGAAGGGAACCGAAACGTCGGTCTGCTTGATGTGGCTCAGCATCTCGTTGTAAAGCTGGGCGCGCAGGTCCGCCAGCGGAGCCGTCACCGCATCGGCATATTTGTTCTCGGCTTCCAGATAGGCGGTGACCTCTGGATTCTCTTTATCGCGCAGCCAAGCATAGTCGTCGACAAGCGTGTGTCCGTGAAGTTTAATCTCTGTGTGCTTTGGGCGGGCAATCGGGGGCTTTAAATCGGTCATATCGTTCTCAGTGTAGCGGTTGCAGCAGGTCGATTCCGCGCTCGACCGAGTGCCATGCTCCGACGCGGGAAGCGCTCTGGGAACCTTTTGATAGCCAGACCCGTACAATTGAGAGCGATGACCGCGTTTCGCTTCGCACGTGCGCTCACTTGCCGGTTCATGCTGGCGGGATCTCTCATTTCCATCGTTCCCGGACTCGTTCCTGCCGTGCAGGCTGAGCAGGTCAAGGACCTCCCCAAACCCACCGATTACGTCAGCGACTTTGCGCATGTTCTTTCGGCGCAGGCTGTGGCCCAGCTCGATAGCCTGTGCAACCAGCTCGACCACTCCAAAGCCAATGCGCAACTCGCCATTGTCACGGTGCACAACTTGGATGGCGACGATGCCGCCGATTGGGCCAATCAGCTCGAAGACAGCTGGAAGATCGGCAAGAAAGGCACGGACCGCGGCGTGCTGGTGCTGCTGGCGGTCGACGACCACAAATACAGAATTGATGTGGCGTACGGCCTCGAAGGCATTCTGAACGACGCGAAGGTTGGCGACATGGGCCGGGAGATGGTCCCCTACCTGCGCGCCCGGGACTATGACAGCGCGGTCACTCTGGCGGTGGGCCAAGTGGCGCAGGTGATCGCAGCCGATGCCGGTGTGACCCTCACGGACGAACCGCAGGAGGCTGTGCAACCCCGAGTCCATCATCACTCGAGTGGATTCCCAGTCATCGTGTTTATTCTTATCTTCCTGTTCTTCGGCGGATTCAGCCTGCTGCGGGTTCTGCTCTTCGCGGGCCTCTTCGGTCGTGGTTTTCGCGGGGGGCCTTGGATGGGCAGTGGGTTTGGCGGGGGCGGTGGTGGCGGCGGCGGAGGAGGATTTGGCGGTTTCGGCGGGGGCAGCTTTGGTGGTGGCGGGGCCGGCGGGGATTGGTGAAGAGCAGGAAGTAGGGAGCGGGGAACAGAAAAACCTGCGATTCTCGGCGGAACGATGGAGTTTTGTTGACGGGGTTTCCTTAGCTGGAAGCCGGAGGAGAGAAAAGGCGATATGAAGGCACTTTGGGTTGTCCTTGGAATTGTGGGCGTGCTGGTACTGGCGGCTTTGATGGTTTTCGGCAGCTATGTGAGCGCGAAAAACCAGATGGTCTCCTACGATCAGAATGTGAAGGCGAGCTGGTCTGAGGTCGATGTACAACTGGAGCGGCGCGCTGATCTGATTCCGAACCTGGTGGAAACTGTAAAGGGTTTCACGAAGGAAGAAAGCACGGTTTTCGGAGACATCGCGAATGCTCGTGCTGGCCTATTGAACGCGCAGGGGCCTGCAGCAAAGATTGCAGCCAATGGCACGCTGGATTCGGCCTTTGGCCGGCTCCTGGCACTGACAGAAAACTATCCGCAGCTGCGATCGAGCGACCAGTTCATGCGCCTTCAGGACGAGCTGGCCGGAACTGAAAACCGCATCAGCGTGGCTCGCAAGCGCTACAACGATGCGCTGCAGACGTACAACACGTTTGTGCTGCAGTTTCCCAACAGCATTTGGGCGGGGATCGCGGGATTCAAGCAGAACTCGGCATACTTCACGGCGAGTCCGGCGGCGCAGCAGGTGCCGAACGTGAAATTCTAAGAACAGTTCAAAGTTCTTTCTTCGTAGTTCTTAGCGACAATCCGGGCGCGCAAAAAGGCCACCCAAATCAGGATGGCCTTTTTAATCGAATCGGAGGCCGCGGAGATTCGCCCGCGCGGCTTTACTTGAACGACGCGATGGCGCTCGCCTCGTCGTCGTAGATGTCGAAGACTGTATAAAGCTTGGTCAGCTGCAGCACGTCTTTGACCTTCTTGGTCAGGCTTAACAGCTTCAACGCCGCGGCCTGATTCTTCGACGTGGTATAGGCGCTCACCAACTCGCCAAGCCCTGAGCTATCGATGTAGTTCACATCGCCCAAGTTGAGCAGAACCTTTTTCTGCCCTTTGCTGATCAGGTCGCGAATGGCCTCGCGCAACTGCACACTTCCTTCGCCGAGAGTAATCCGCCCGCTTAAGTCAAGGACGGTCACGCCGTCCACTTCACGGGAAGCAATCGTTAGAGCCACGGAAATTCCTCCTTCTTTCGGTGATACGGTTATAGCACTTTTGCGCGGGGTGTGGAGTGGACGGGCGCGCATCGGAACAGACAGCGGACAGGTTCTTGAATCTCTCCTCAGTGTGCTGGTGCAGGGTGCGTCAGGTGGTCTTTTGCGCCGCTGCCAGATGTTTCACGAGCGTCAACTCGGTGCCAGGATGCAGTTGCCGGAAGTGTACCTCATCCATAAATGACCGGATGAGGAAGATGCCGCGGCCGGTGCCGCGTAACAGGTTATCGGGCGCCAGGGGATCGGGCAGCGTATCCGGATCCAATCCTTTGCCTTGGTCGCTGATCTTAATCACGAGGTCTTTACCGTTGTCTTCAAAGCTCACGGTAATTTGCTTGGCCGGATCGTAGTCGTTCCCATGCAAAACCGCGTTGACCGCGGCCTCCCGTACCGCCATCGTGGTTCGAAATGTCTCATCCTCGTCGAGGCCGGCTTCCGTTGCGAACTTTTCCGCCGCGGCTTCCACTTTGCTCACGCTTTCCATTGTTGAGCTCAGGGCAAAATTCAACCGTCGTGGTTTGTCCAAAAGCCTCTCCCACCTCTGCCGGAACAAGGAAGCAGCGCCGCACCGTCCGAGGAACCTTGCTGGAAGTTTCATGGCTGACGCTCCCTGTGTCAAGCATGATGCCTGCTCACACTTTGGACATCCCGGATCAAGTTACCCATTCAGATGCACATCAGGGATCCGTGGCAGGCGCAAACCACAGCTGGCGGTCTACACTCCTCTCATGCAGTCCCGCGCCACGAGCCGTGTCAGTCTTACCGCGCTTCTCGGTATCCCAGTAACCGATGCGCAAGGGCAGCTGCGTGGCCGCCTCAAGGACATTGCCGTGGCCACGGGGCCGGACGCGGGCAAGGTGGCCGGGCTGGTGCTGAAATCCCGAACTGGCTTTTCGATTGTGCCCTCGCAGGAGGTGATTGAAACCCCCGCTGGCACTCTTGAACTTCGTACTGCCAGCGCTTTGGTTCCGTTGAAGGATGAAGGCAATTTTCTCTTCCTGCAACGGGACCTGGTCGATCGCCAGATTATCGACATCAACGGACGAAAAGTGGTGCGCGTCAACGATGTCGATCTGGAATGGACGGGGCAGGGTGAAACGCACCTCCTGCGCGTAGTCGAGGTCGAAGTGGGCCTCCGCGGAGCCTTCCGCCGCGTTTTCAAAGGCCTGTTACCGCGGGCTTCGCTCGAATCGCTCTCGCGCAAATTCAGATATAAGGGCATTCCCTGGCATTTTGTCGATGTCATCGAGGTCGATCCGGCGCGGCGAGTGAAGTTGCGCATCGAGCATGAACATCTAGCCAACATGCATCCCTCGGATCTTGCGGAGATATTGGAAAACCTGGCTCCGGCCGAGCGCGACGCTGTTTTTACCTCGCTCGACGAAGAGGTTGCTGCGGAGACCCTGGAAGAAGTCGATCCGAAGCTGCAGAAATCTCTTCTCGAAAAGCTCGGCGAGGAGCGCATTGCCGACATTGTCGAAGAGATGGACCCCGGCGCGGCCGCCGACCTGCTCGCCGAACTTCCGGAAGAGCAGTCCGACGCCATCCTCGAAGAGATGGAGCCGGAAGAGCGCCAGGAAGTCTCCGAGCTCCTGGAATTCGACGAGAAGTCTGCTGCCGGCGCGATGACCACCGACTTTGTCGCCGTCGACGTGAATGCTACGGTGGCCAATGCTGTGCAGGCGTTGCGTAGTTTCGATGGCGACCCCGAGAGCGTGACTGAGATTTACCTGCTCGACGAGAAGAAGGTTCTCCGCGGGGCGATCCCGCTGGCGCGCCTTGTGATGGCGCAACCGGAAACACGGCTTTCCGTACTTGCGGAGCCGCGCGTTCTTTCTTGTCCAGCCGATATGCACCAGAACGATTTGGCGGAATTCTTCGACAAATACAATCTGCACGCGCTGGCCGTCGTGGACTCGCAGAACCGCATGGTGGGTGTGGTTCAAGCCGATCACGTGATCAGCTTTCTGCGCGAGAAGTTGTAGCACCCAGCCCGGCGCAGCTCAAAATTGTTTACTGCCGGGGCATTTTCGCGACCGAGAACAAGCTTGCACGGAATTCTGTAAACGATGTTCCTTGCCGGGGCGACTTTGCTGAAGACCGGGATCAATCTGTTCGCCGACCGCGCCTCAGGAGTCGACACCCAGTTCACACCGGCACACCCAGGCTCTGCTCGTCAGTTCGATTCTGAATCTGGCAATCGTTCTCTATCTGGCTTTTTCTCCCGGAGTGGCCGAAGCCTTGAAAGAGACTCCCTGGGAGTGAAGTTTGCGATTTCCCGACGAGTGAAGCGGCCACATGACCAAAAGCGAATAAATAAATGGCCCGCACCTGCTTTTGTGAAACAATTCTCCTATGCTCCAGCTTCCCAAGATCATCCAGGGCGGGATGGGCGTGGGTGTTTCGAATTGGCGCCTTGCCAATGCCGTCTCACGCCTCGGCCAACTCGGCGTCGTCTCCGGCACGGCTCTTGATTCGCTTTTTGCGCGCCGACTTGCCGATGGCGACAAAGACGGCAACATGCGCAAAGGACTGGAAGCATTTCCTTTTCCCGAAATGGCTCGCCGCATCTGGCAGGGGTATTTTGTTGTCGGCGGCAAACCGAGCGGCACAGCTTATCCTACCGCGCCCATGCATCAGCGAGTCGAACCGCGTAAGGTGATCGAACTCTGCATGGTGGCAAATTTCGTAGAAGTTTTCCTAGCCCGCGAAGGTCACTCCAACCCGGTTGGCATCAATTTCCTCGAGAAGGTGCAGATGCCACACTTGGCATCGATTTACGGAGCGATGCTGGCGGGCGTTGGCTATGTGCTGATGGGTGCTGGAATACCCCTGCACATTCCCGGTGTACTCGACGCGTACGCATCCGATCGAACTGCGGAGTACAAGCTCTCGGTGGCAGGGGCCATGCCGGATCTGGACAGCATGATGCACTTCAATCCCGCCGACTATGCTGAGGGGCCGCTGCCCTTGCTTTCGCGGCCGAAGTTTCTGGCAATTGTCTCATCCAATACTCTGGC
>Ga0181520_10011761_pt1 | contig 11416 bp, 9 predicted proteins | sample PEATcosm2014_Bin_29_FD_132451 | JGI IMG/M metagenome (GOLD analysis project Ga0181520, IMG submission 132451) | Peatland microbial communities from MTU Mesocosm Facility, Houghton, MI, USA - PEATcosm2014_Bin02_30_metaG | ecosystem: Environmental > Terrestrial > Soil > Wetlands > Peat | place...
ACCGGCCTGACCGGGCGCAAGATCATTGTCGACACCTACGGCGGCGCGGGCCGTCACGGCGGCGGCGCCTTTTCAGGAAAAGACCCGACGAAGGTCGATCGAAGCGCGGCCTAGATGGCGCGCTACATCGCCAAGAACATCGTGGCCGCCGGCCTGGCTGACAAGGCCGAAGTTCAGCTCGCCTATGCCATCGGAGTCGCCGATCCGGTCAGCGTGCTGGTGGAAACCTTCGGCACCGGCAAGGTCTCCGAAGCCAAACTCACTGAACTGGTGCGCAAGAACTTCTCTTTGACCCCCAAGGGCATCATCGAGAGCCTCAACCTGCGCCGCCCCATCTACCGCAAGACCGCCGCTTATGGCCACTTTGGCCGCAACGAGCCGGAGTTCACCTGGGAAGCCACCGACAAGGCCGCAACCCTGGCCGAGCAGGCCGCGGCGGCAACCGCCGCCAAGTAGCTCTCAACGTCATCCCGTGCAAGCGAGAATGGGACTCCTCACCCGAGGGGTCCCATTCCTTTTTCGCCACACGCACGTCGATGAAATAGAATTCTCCGGGGCGGCCAAGCCGATTCCGAACGAGGAGTTATCGATGCGTATTGCCGGATTTGTCATCCTTGCACTCTCTGTCGCTTCAGCCGCCGCACAAACCACGGCCCATTGGGACTACGAGGGCAAAGACGGTGTGTTGCGCTGGGGCAAGCTGGACCCCGCTTACAAGGCCTGCTCGAGCGGGCATGAACAGTCGCCTATCGACATTCGCGGCGCCCACCTGAACAAGGCGCTTCCGGCTATCGAATTCCATTACATTGCCGGCGGGATGACCTTGAACAACAACGGTCACACCATCCAGGTGGATGTGCATCCCGGAAGCTACATCGTAGTTGGTGGCGTGCACTACGATCTGGTCCAGTTCCACTTCCACCATCCTGGCGAAGAGGCGGTGAAGGGCAAGCTAACCGATCTTTCGGTTCACCTGGTGCACAAGAGCGCCGACGGAAAACTGGCTGTGATCGCCGTCCGATTGATCGAGGACGTTGCTTCCCCGAACGCCATCCTGGCTTCTCTCTGGCCGCACCTTCCAAAAAAGGAAGGGACCAGCGAGAAGGTTGCGGAGATGGTGAATCCTGCCGGCTTTTTGCCTGCGGACCGCGGCTACTGGACCTACACCGGCTCGCTCACCGTACCGCCTTGCACGGAAGGGGTGCGCTGGTTCGTACTCGAACAGGAGATGCCCCTCAGCCGCGACCAGTTGCGCACCTTCGCATCTCTCTTCAAGATGAACTCCCGCCCCCTGCAGGACCCGCACGGACGGCGCATCGAAGCCAACGAGTAAACGCTGCAAGACGGGGCGCCCGATGAGCCTGCCGAAGTATACATTTGTCCGCGCCTACGCGCCGAATCGCGCTTCGCTGTTCTTCTTGGCGCTCATGCTCGGGCTTGCGCCTGCCATTTCAGCGCAGCAGAAACCAGGCATTGCCGGCGACTATGGCGGCGAGATCGGCGTCCAGCAGGCAACGCTGCATTTGAAGATTGCCCCCAACGGAGAGTTGAGCGGCAATCTCGACCATCTGGACCCAAGTGCGCCCTGGATGTTCACCTGTGCCGATGTCCATTTGGAGGGACAGACTCTCAGCTTTAACGTTCCTTCGGTGAATGCCACATGGAAGGGCACTGTTTCCAGCGACGGCAATACCCTCTCCGGCCCGTGGACGCAGACGGGGGTTTCCTGGTTCGTTACCTTCGTCCGCCAGCAGTTCATTCCCGCCGCCAAGCCATCCCCCGTGGACGGAATCTGGCTGGGCGTGCTGCCCGTTGCCGCCAACACCTCCACGCGCGTCCAGATCGTAGTCAAGAGCGACATCGGCGGCCGGGAGTTCTGCACCATGGACGCACTCGATCTGTGGGACCCGGATTTGCAGTGCACCAATGTTGTCTTCAAAGACGGCAGTTTCTCCTTTGACGTGCCGACGGGTGGAACACATTGGAGCGGAAAGCTCTCATCGGACGGAAGCGCTCTGACGGGCCTGGTGAGCGCGAAGATGATCGTCGGCAATTCGACCCAGGAATTGTCGCAGCCGCTCAACTTCTCCCGCCAGTCCTCCCTGACTCCGGAAAAGGCCAGACCCACGGTCAGCTACGACGCGGCCATGCCTCCTGTATCAGCAGCCGAACTTCAAGCCGTGCTTGACCACGATCTGACCGTTGCACTCAAAAGCGGCGAATTAGCGCCCCAAACGGGCTCGGGAGTCTCGATAGCCGTCTACGAACATGGGGTCCGGCGCGTCTTCAGCTATGGCGCAGCCAAACCCGACTCGATCTTCGAAATCGGCTCGGTCACCAAAACCTTCACCGGCTTGCTGCTATCGCAGATGGCTGTGCAGGGCACGGTCAAGCTGGATGAACCGGTCCGCGAACTCCTGCCGTCAGGCACCGTCGCCAAGCCGAATGGCCCGGAGATCGCGCTGCTGGATCTGGCGACCCGGCGCTCGGGATTGCCGCCCATGCCGGACAACATCAGCGTTGCCAATCTGGACAATCCCTATGCGGATTACCATACCGCCGATCTGCTCAGCTACGTCGGCAAACATGGTGTCGCAAACCCAACCAGGGCCTCATCTCCCTTCGGTAGTCTCGGTTTTGGCCTGCTTGGCGTAGCACTGGCCAATCGTGCCGGGACCTCATATTCCACCCTCTTCCAACAGCAGATCACAGGCCCACTGGGCCTCAAAGACACCGCCATCGCCCTCTCGCCCGAGCAGCAGATCCGGTTCATCCAGGGGCACGACCAGTTTCATCTCCCAGCAAAGCCATGGGATTCCGATGCCCTCGCCGGCGCGATCGCTCTCCGCTCGACTGCCGGCGACCTGCTCGCCTTTCTAGAAGCAAACCTGCACCCCGAGAACGTCAAAGCCGTTTCCGGTTCTGCCGGATCGGCATCGCTCGCCGCCGCTCTCCGACAGTCCCTTCAACCTCGCGCGGAGGCTCAAGGCGGCATGCAGATTGCGCTCGGCTGGCTCTATCAGCCAGAAACCGGAAACTACTGGCACAACGGCGCAACCGCAGCCTTCAGTTCTTACGTTTTCTTCAATCCCAAGGGCGACTACGCCGCCGTGGTTCTGCTCAATGCTTCCCCTGGAGTAAATGGCAGCTTTGCCGAGATCCTGGGCCGCCACGTCAGCCAGCGGCTAGCCGGCAAGCCGGCGATTTCTCTGGCCCCATAGGACGTATCCCGGATTCTCTATCCCGCCAGCGGTGAGAACTTGAGGAGCAGGCCCTCGCTGCCGGGCAAGGTCTCCACTTGCACGCCGGTCAGGTCCTCGATCAGATAGTCGGCGGCATCCAAGCTCTCAATGGAATGTGAAAAGGTGGTCGCGACCACGGTGCACCCGGCTGCTCGTCCGGCCTCGCTGCCCGACGCGGCATCTTCGAAGACCACACAATCGGCCGGATCGAATCCCAGCAGGGCAGCTCCGGCGAGATAGGGGTCGGGGTGAGGCTTGCCGTTGGTCACCTGCTCGGCGGAGACGAACCGCTCCGGCACAGGAATCCCGCCTGCCGCCATGCGCACGCGGGCCAGCCCCTCGGTGGCGCTGGTCACCACCGTCCAACGCGCTGCGGGCAGAGAGCGCAGCAGCTCGGGCACCCCAGCCAGCACGTGAACGCCGTCGGTATCTTCCATTTCCATGTCTTCGATGATGCGATTCTCAGCTTCGGCGTCCAGATCGGGGCGCAAGCGGCGCACCGAGTCGATGCTGCGGCAGCCGTGAACAATGGCCAGGGCCGCCGCCGGGTCGAGGCCGCGCATCCCGGCCCACCTGGTCCAACAGCGCTCCACCGAGCCCAGCGAGGAGATGAGGATGCCGTCCATGTCGAAGAGAACGCCCTTGCAGCGGATCTGAACCTGGGAAGAAGAAGAGATAGAAGAAGCCATATTTCAATTGTAGCGGCTACCTTCTTACCGCTTGGCTTTTGCTTCTTTAGGTGCGGCAAACACCACCTTGGGTTTTTCGGCGAGGGTCATCGTTGCCTCAACCGCCCCTTTGCGCATGCCCTCCTGGACTTCATTCTGCTTGAGCGTCAACAAGCCATTGGCGATCTCGCCGTCGGCGCTCCAGCGCTCGAAGCGCGCCAATTCAGCGGGCACGGCCGCACCGCCCGCCACGGCTCCACGCCGCCACTCGAGGTGCATGGTGCCTTTCGCCGAAGCGGCCAGATCGTCGCCGGTAAAGCCGGTGAGATCGACCTTGCCGGCGGCGTTGAATTCGCCGCCCGACCAGCGCATTCCCAGCAACTGGCCCAATGCCACGGGGTTAATCTTCTCCAATTGCCCGCTGAGCGAATACGCGGGCTTGTCCTGGTTCGATGAGGGCGGGTGCAAGACACCTGTTGCATGAATGGTGCCGCCGAACAGGTCCGCATCCAGGCCGGTGATCTCGGCCGTGTCTTGCGCAATATGCAGGAAAGCCTTGGCTTTCTGCAGGGTGACCGGCCCCAGAACGAGGGAATCGGCCTTGAGCGTTCCCTCCAAGAGCGGCCAAGGTGGCGCGGTGGAGGGCCGCAGGCGGGCGATCAGCGTAGAGAGCATGGTGCCGCGCTCATGCGCTCCCAACATCGCAGCCTGGAAAGCGCTCACATCGAGCGCGGTAAACTCCATTTGGAAATGGGCAGGGCAAGGCTGGGGCGTGGTGCAGGCCGCGGGCAGGGTCAGGGTGGCGGTCCCCTTCACCGGGCCGTAGGAGAAAACCACCGGGTCCCAGCGAATCTCGCCGCTATCCAAATGGAGCGTGGCTTGGGAGATCTCCACGTGGTTGACCAGATAGTCGGCCCTCCAATTGGCATTGTGCAAAGTCACGGTTCCGCTCAGGCGGTCGGCACCGGTGCTCACGGCGGATGGCGTGCTCTCCACGGGTGCCTTCGCGGTAGCCAACCAAGGGCCTTCCGCGGTCATATCCACAGACACCGGATCCCCGGCAAGCGCGTCCAGCGCAGGTGCATCCGCCATGCCGGCCACCTGGGCCAGTTCCCTGGCTCGTGGAATCGAGGCTAGGCCGTGCGCCGTCAGTTGGTAGCCGGAAAGCGCCAGGTGGGCAGTGAAGTTGAGAGGGGTTGAAGCGCCAGCCGGAATGGCCGCAGAAGCTGTCAACGCCTGATGCTGCCCCGGGGCGGTTTCGGCGGGAGTCAGCGTCAGTTTGGGCGCCACGACCGGGGTACTGAGCCCGTCTCCGCTGAGCTGAAAGCCTTCCACGGTCAAGCTCCCGGTAAGCGGGCCTTGCGCGGCTGGAAGCGCCTTGGCGGCTTTCCTGGCTGGCTTTTGGGGCGCATCGCTCTGGGGAGCGATCCCGGCATACTCGACTTTGCCGCTCACCGATCCCTTGGCCACCAGGCCTTTGCTGAAGCCGCTGCGGACAGTGCGCAGTGCATCGAGACCGGCCTGCACAGGAATCTTGTCCAATTCGACTGAGAGATGCGGCTGGCCGTCACCGGGCAACTCGCCCGCCAGGCGCACGCGTCCATCGCCTAGAGGAGAATCGCACGCCAGTTTCTCCAACGTGCGGCCTGTGTAGTGGTAGATAAAGGTGCAATTCGCGTCGAAGTCCAAGGGCGCGGCAGGAGCAAACTCGGAGCGATGTACGCCCTCGGCTCGCAGCCGGCTCTTCACCTGGGCCGCATCGAGCGTGCCATCCAGGTGCAGTTCGCCGGTCAGATCGCCACGCCAGCCTGCATCGGAACCGAGAATCAGCCGGGTCAGTTGGCCAAGCTGCGCCTCTTTCCATTCCAGATCGAGCTGCATGGGCATCTGCCGTAGTTCGGAGGCCTGGCGCACACTGCCTTCCAGCCGCACAATTCCCGTATCAGCCAGGCCGAGGCTCAAGTCGGTCCGGGCCGGCTGCCCGCGCAGTTCCACGCGCCAGTCGCCGGGGTTCGCCTGCCAGAGGGAGAGATCGGTATTCAGCAGTGAAAACGGCAGCTTCTCCACGCCGTCCTTGACGTTGATACGGGAGTTTGTCGCCTCAAGGTAGGGCAGTTTGGCCAGCCTGCGCGCTCCGGCGCCGCCGGTGTCCGCCGCCCCGGCCTGCGCGGAGGCGGTGCGGAAGAGCGAATCCATGTTCCAGCGGCCCGACGAAGTGCGAACCAGGTTCAGGCTCGCCTCATCCACGCTGATGCGCCCTATCTCCAGCCGGCCGCGCCACAACGAGAGCAAGCGAATGGAGGCAATCACGGTATTGGCATGGAGCAGCGGTTCGGCGCCATATGCGGGATCTTCCTCGACGGTCAGGTCGGTCAGCACAAAGCCCGGTCGAGGCAGAAGACGCACTTCCACCGAGGCGAGGCGAACCGGCCTTCCCAGAGAAGCGGAGATCAGGTGAGTGACACGGCTCTTGTAGCGGCTGACGCTGACCAGCGGCGGCACAATCACTGCGATCAGAATGGCGCCCAGCGCAACCAGCGCCACCCAAAGTCCCTTTTGCTTGCGTTGCCGGCCTTGCGTCTCTTCCGTCATGGTCTTTTCAGTGGTCAGTGTACAGTTGTCAGTGCTCGGTTATCAGTCGTCAGTCGATTGGGCGAGGAGTTGGCAATCCAGTGGTTAGAGCCCGGTTTCTCAACTGACCACCGTTCACTGACAACTGACCACTGCTTCACCGCGTCACATGCAGCGTCCGGCTCCAGCGCGTCTCGGTAAAGAAGTGCAGCGCCACATGGCCCATCCAGGCTATCGCGCTGCCCAGGCCAGGCTGCTCATTCTGGTCGTCCGGGGTCACAAACGACCAGTAGTTGAACAACGGCCGTCCTACAATGTTCTCTTGGGGAACAAACCCCCAATAGCGCGAATCCAGACTGTTGTGGCGGTGGTCGCCCATCATGAAGTACTTGCCGGGAGGAACCACCAAATCTCCATTTTCGACGTGGTTGGGAAAGTCGACGGACCAGGTCTCAGTTGCGCCCCTGTCCGTGGTCGGGGGAATCGAAGGGTACTCGTCGAGGAAGTCCGAATGGTTGTCGAATGTCGTCTTTTCCGCGTGCGGCTGGTCCTGGGCCACGCCGTTCAGGATGACGACGCCGTCACGCAGATGAATATGGTCGCCGGGAACGCCGATCAGCCGCTTTACCAGGAACAGGTCCGGCTCGCCGGGTTTCAAAAACACCACGATATCGTTGCGCTGGGGCTCTCGATAGTGAACCAGCGGCATCCACGCGGCCGATGGGGCCAAGGTGATGCGGTCCACCACCAGATGGTCTCCCACCAGCAGCGTCTTTTCCATCGATCCCGAGGGAATGACAAAATTCTGCCCCAAAAAGGTGAGGATGAACAACCCCACGACCAGCACGGAGCAAATACTGGCCAGCGCCTCATAAGGCGTTTCTTCCACTCGTTGTTCGGTTGGCTCGACGGCCGGCTCGGCGTCGAACCGGATCTTTGCTGGCGGCGTGTTTTTCTTCGTCATCCTGTCGCTCTTTATCAGGGATCAGGGGTCAGGGATCAGCTAAAAAAACGGTACGCCATTTCCCTGCCACCAATTACCGATTACCGATCCCTGCTCCCTGTCTTAATGAACCACGTGAAAAATGCGCTTCCAGCGGGCAAACCCCGTGACTCTGGCCGCAAGCTGCCTGTCGTGTCCGAGTCTATCATCCGCGGCTTGCAGCCCAGACGGTTGCACGTCGGTGGTGGAGGGCCGGGTGAGCGAGAAGTAGATCACCAGCGGCCGGGCCACGATTTGCTGCCGCGAGACAAAGCCCCAATAACGCGAATCCTTGCTGTGATTGCGATTGTCGCCCAGCACAAAATACTTGCCTTCGGGAACCACCAGTTCGCCGTTCTTAGTGAGGCTCTGCAGTTGCTTCCACCACACCGGATCGACCTCGGGATCCGTGTATACCTTGGCGGGAAATGCATCGCCCAGAGGGTTGCGCGCCACGGGCTCGAAGGTGGCATAGGGTTCATCCAGAGTCTGCCCGTTCACCGTCACGCGACCATCCTCGATATGCAGCCGGTCGCCGGGTAACCCCACCACCCTCTTGACATAGATCTTGTACAGGTCCTCGGGTGGATGGAAGATGACAATGTCGCCGCGCGCAATTTCGCGATAGGGCAGCAGCCGCCGGGTCAGGCTGCCGGCGGGCGCAAAAGCCTGCTTGTTGACCAGCAGAAAATCGCCGACCAGCAAGGTGTGTTCCATGCTCTCGGAGGGGATGAGGTAGGGTTGCAGCACAAATGTGAGCAAAAACAGGGCCACCACCACCGTCCGCAGCAACGAAGCCAGAGCTTCGGGAACGGTGGGCAAATGCAATAGCAGCGGCGATCGATTTCGCTGCGGTGGACCGGCCACTTGGGCGGGGGTACTCATTCAGCCGTTTGCTCCTTCTCTGCCTTGCTACCCATGTCGCTCTCTTTGCCAGCCCCTGCCGCCAGCCGGAGCAGCGCCCGCCGCGCGGCATCCTGCTCCGCGTGCTTCTTGGTGCTGCCAGTGCCACGCGCCAGTGCTTTACCCGGCTCTGCCTTATCGTCCATCAACCGGACTTCCACCAGGAAGCGTTTGCGGTGGTCGGGGCCGCTTTCGCTCTTCACCCGGTAGACCGGCGTTCCCGCCCGCGCCGCCTGCAATTGCTCCTGGAGCGCCGACTTGTAGTTGCCCAGCGCGGCTCCGGAACGCAACTCCCTGGCCAGCACTTCCGCCGCCTCGCCCATCACCCAGCGGAGAACAAATCCTCTTACCGGCTCCATGCCCCCGTCAAGAAACAAGGCGCCCAACACTGCTTCCATGGTATTCGAAAGCACGGTGCTTTTGTGCCGCAAACCGCTTCGGTCCTCCCCGCGGCTCAAACGAAGGTGCTCTCCCAGTCCGATCGCCGCGGCCACCTCGGCCATGTGTTGGCGGCTGACCAACTGGGCGCGGACGCGCGTCAGTTCGCCCTCATGCCACTCCGGGTGGGCCACAAAGAGCGCCTCGCCTACCACTAGCCCCAGCACGGCATCGCCGAGAAACTCCAGCCGCTCATTGTCGCCACCCTCCGCCGCATCCTCGCCTCCGCTCTCCAGAGCCTGCTGATTGGCAAGGGAACGGTGCGTCAGCGCGCGCACCAGCAACTCCGGGCTAGTGAAGCGATGCCCAAGTGCCGCTTCCAGATTGGCCACAACCCTTTCCACTTTCGCTCCAATCTCCCGGTGAACTCGCAAAGACGCCTCTGGAGCCTGAAATGCCGGCTCCAGACGTTATCTCATCCTATTCATTGGATGCGAAATGAAATCCATTCGCCACATGCGACGGATTACTGCGGTTTTTGCGTTCCGCCTGCCCCGGAAGCTCCCGTTCCGGGCTTGGCCGCCTCAGCTCCCTCGGGAGCATCGTCGTCGGCAGTCTCGTCGCAACTGTGTCCCTTGACCATATACGGCGCCTTGATACCCCGCTCCGCGGAGAGCCGCGTGTCCAACTGTCCGTCGCGGGTCGCCAGGGCTTGTTTGTATTCCTCCATAGCCGCGTCGCGCTTGCAATCCAAGTCGAGCATCCGACCCAGATAGATATGCGACCAGGAGACCAGGCGGGGATCCTTGCTGGTGGCCAGTGTCTTTTGGAACTCATTGATCGCATCCTCGGCATTGCCGCCGAGGATCGCTGCCCTGGCCAAAATAAAGTTGGCACGCGCCGTCTCGGCTACAGAGTCGAGAGTGTCAGCATGCGCAGTGAGCGCCTGGCGGGCCATGGCGCTGGCCGTGGCCAAGTCTCCGGCTGCCAAGCGTGCTTCTGCCAAATCCAGGCCGGTCAGCTTGCGCGGTTTGCTGCGCACTAATACGTCGCCGTCACCCTCCTTGTCGAACTCCGTCTGGCGGGCGCGATGCACCTGCTGGTCGACGTCCATGCTGTAGACCATCTCTCCGATGGTGTCGCGCAGGCTGGCGGGATCCTTTTCAAACTGAATCAACTGCTCCCAGAAGTACTGCGTCAGCACAAAGCCCTGAGTCATGTCGTGCCGCACTGCGGCAACGCGGATGGCATCCACTTTCTGCTGATAGAGCTGGCGCTCGTGCTCGTAGCGGGGCAATTCCGAGCGTTCCACCCCCGCCGGAATCTTGTAAACGGGAACCCCGGTATCCATGGTGCGCGCTTCGATCGCCTTGATGAGGCACTCGATGGTCAGAGGCACCGTGTCGGAGCGGTAGATGAAATCCAGCGGAGCCTCCCGCAATTCCTTGAGGATCGGCTGCATACGGTCAATCGCGTTGGCCCGCGAGTAGAGCAGCGGCTCAATCACGTAGTGCAGATATGTGTGGCGCACGTCGCTCATGCGAATCTGCCCATCCACCGGGGAAACGACTACCACATAGTCGGTTCCGTAAACACGGGCATTGATGGTGTGCGGCGAGAGTTGCGGCTCAATCACCACCACAAAGCGCCGGCCATCGTAGGTGGAGGCCGGCATCTTGAGGTAGAGGTTGGTGGAGACGATCATCTTCGATAGCGGATCGTGGAGCTTGTCGATCTCCGCATCGTAGGCGCGACGCATCGATAGCCAGATGCCATGCAGGTCCACAGCCTCGACAAAACTGCGCAGCAGAGGCAGGATCTCCACCACCTGCGTCGAGTCGGGCGGCATCTCCGGCAGCTCCACCGAGGTCTCCAGCTCGGGCGGAGGCGTCAGGTAGAGAGCCAGCGAAATGTACTGCGAAACATCTTTCACCGTGCCGGTCATTCGGTGCTGGGCGATATAGAGGCATACCTTGTCGCGTTTTGCCCGGGCGCCCTCGCTCTTGGCCAGCGCTTGGTTGATCTCCTCGCGGACCTTCATGCGGATCGGCCCACTCTCTTCCAAACCCTCGTCGTAACCGCAGGCGTTCATTGCCGCTGCCATCACGAATACCGGCTCCGAGCTGACCAGTGAGATGGTCGGGCCAGCCGGGTCCACCAGCGACGGCGCTTTCTCCCGTTGGTACATTGGCCCGGTAGAAGAACTCTGCTGCCCCTTGGAGGAACCGCTGTCGGAAGACTGGGCGCGAGCCGCTGCAGGCGCAAGTCCCGCCAAAAGGCACAAAACAAACAAAGGAAAAACAAAGAATGCGCAAAAACGACGAACCGTCATGAAGAACCCCTGCCTGTGCAAGTCTACAGCGGATTGACTGCCTGCGCACCCCGGCCGCAAGCGGTAAGGTCGGCTACCCCAAGAGAATTCGCCACCGCGGAAATAGTAGCGAACGCCATGGAACTCCAGCCCCGCTCAGGTTAGACGTTCCGAAAGAAAGAAGGAGAAGCAGTAAAGCGGCCACATCGAGCGCGCCAAGGTTGATCCAAGCTGGGACATCGGCATAGGGGGGAGAGTCGCCTCTCCTCCCCTGCCACACCACCGGACAAGCGGGTCCGCATCCGGCGGTTCGAGAAGTTGAGGTTTACCCCGTGCTCCTTATGTGAGGGCGCGGGCGTCG
>Ga0181520_10011763_pt1 | contig 11415 bp, 10 predicted proteins | sample PEATcosm2014_Bin_29_FD_132451 | JGI IMG/M metagenome (GOLD analysis project Ga0181520, IMG submission 132451) | Peatland microbial communities from MTU Mesocosm Facility, Houghton, MI, USA - PEATcosm2014_Bin02_30_metaG | ecosystem: Environmental > Terrestrial > Soil > Wetlands > Peat | place...
CGGGTCGCGTTCTTGGCGCGCAGGGTCGCGAGTAATTGCTGGCCTGGCGCCCAATCAATCTCAATCGCCTCATGCTTTTTCCAATACGACGAGATTTGCAGGATTGCTGGCCCGCTCAGCCCTCGATGCGTGAACAGCATTTTCTCAGCGAAGCTGCGCTTGCCGCAGGCGACAACGACCGGTGCAGAAACACCGGTGAGTGGAGCGAACTGCACACGTTCCTCCCCGGTCAACGTAAGCGGAACGAGCGCTGGGCGGCAGGTTTCGATGGGAATCCCAAACTGGCGCGCGATGTCGTAGCCGAACCCCGTTGCGCCCATCTTTGGAATCGACAGGCCGCCGGTGGCAACAATGAGGGCTGGCGCAGTGAATACATCCTTACCGGTGACGATCGTGAACGCCCCGGATGAATCGTCACGGCTCACCTCGCTTACGGCAATCGACAGAAGCACGCGCACGCCGGCGGCCGCACATTCCTTCATGAGCAAATCGACGATCTGCTGCGCAGATCCGTCGCAGAAAAGCTGGCCCGGTGTTTTTTCGTGAAAAGCGATGTCATGTTTCTCGACCAGGCGAATGAAATCCCCAGGCGTGTAACGAGCCAACGCCGATTTCGCAAAATGGGGATTGGCGGAGAGGAAATTGTCAGGCCCTGTATGCAGATTTGTGAAGTTGCAACGGCCTCCGCCAGAGATCAAAATCTTCTTGCCTGCCCGCTCTGCGCGCTCCAGCACCACGACCCGCCGTCCACGGCGGCCCGCCTCGATCGCGGCCATCAGGCCCGCTGCGCCCGCGCCCAGAATGACGACATCGAAACTGGACTGATTCACGATGCCGTCCTCATAGTTTGGTCAATCGCAGTGTCAGGCGCGCGTATTGGCGACAGACGATAAACTGGTACCTCTCGGCAGCGGGCCAGGCTTAAAGCCGCGCTGGATGGCCATGAGGCCGGCGCGCAAAAAGCCCAACGTGTGCGCCATGCCCGCATGCCAGGGTGCGGAGCAGGTCATCTGCGGGGCGTGGTCGGGAATCACGACGCCATCGAATCCGTTTTTGTCGAGGAGATAAAGGATCCGTAGCATGTCGACTTCGCCGTCGTCGATGAAGGTCTCGTGATAGTGCGGAGCTTTGCCGGCGATATTGCGGAAATGGACGTAGGCAATCCGATTCTGGCGGCTGTAACGGTCGACTGTGTCGTAGATATCGCCCTCCGTCATTTCGGCGAGCGTGCCGAGGCAGAACTCGAGCATGTTTGACGGGCTCGGCGAAATATCGATGAGCCGCTGATACATGGCCTGCTGATAGACAAGCCGCGGCTGGCGGCGCATGGTTGGGGTGGGTGGATCGTCAGGATGCGCGGCAAGACGCACCCCCGCTTTTTCGGCCACCGGTAACGCCTCTTCGAGGAATCTCTGCAACCGGCGCCAGAGCTCGTCGTGGGTAATGGTCGGCAGGCTGCCCGGAGGCGCGTTGGGGTCAACGATCATATTCCAAACCTGGCCGTTGGGGACGGGCGTATCAACCAGGCCATCCATTCCAACCGACTCAGCGCCACCGCGCGCGAATGGCCCACTGGTTCGGCCTGCAACACCGGCGATGGAGAAGTTGTAGCCGAAGATCGGGATGCCCGATTCGCCGACTGCACGCAGGATCGCAAACACGTTCTGCATGTGCTGCGCGCGCCTGGGGCCGTCGAGAAGAATGTCGTACCAGTGTGCGGGGTCGAAGTTCTCGAGGGCCTCAAGCTTCAGCCCCGCGGCTTCAACCTGCTTGCGGAGCTGAATCAGCTCAGTCGCCGTCCAAAGGCGGTTGGGATCGCCGGCCAAGCCCCATGGTTGGTCCTTGCCGCCGGTGGGCTGATTGTTCGATGGATTCGCGGAACCCTGCTTGAAGTAATCGACGAGATGGACAATAACGTGTGTACAGCCGGCCTGCACGGCGAATGCGTAGTATTCGTCGTTCAGCATGTGCCGGTAGAGTCCCAGGCCGAGCTTCATAAACACCCTGAGCCAGTTTAGTGCAGGCGACAAAAAAAGCGGCGAAGGACCAGCGAATATCTACTTCAAATACTTGTCAAATGTTAAAAAAATCGTGTATTGTCAAAGACCTGCCGCCGGCCTCCCTCGCCGGTGCGCCCTGACGGAGCTTCCCTGATTCCGGGCCGGATGGGCACGAACGCCACGCGCCGAAGGTGCGTTGCGCCTGAACCTTGTTGCGGCGGCGCGAACCACGAGGGTCCATTAGCAAGCCTGCTTCCCCTGTAGGCACGAGGACTCGATCGTGGAGGAGGCGTGTGTGATCGAAGTACAAGGACAGTTTCTGTCGCCTTCAACGGCGGTCAGCCGACCGATTGAGTTGGCTGGCGAGCGGCCGATGCTGCTGCGCAACAATCGAGTAATGATTTTCCTCACGTTTCTGGGCAGCATAGCCGCACTCTGCATTTCCGTGAGCATGGCGATCGTCGCCTTCATGTATTTCATCCCCTTCGGCGCGATCAACCTAGACCGCTTCGCCGCAGGTGCGCTGTGGGGGCTCGGCGCCTGGCTCATGGCCATGTCTCAGATCTTTCTTTGGAGACAGGGACACATGTTGGCTCATTCCTCGGTCCTGCTCGACACGGACGGAGCGCACTTCAAGCTGGGAAATACAGAGGACGCCAAAGTGGTGTTCATGCCGTGGAATGGAATCGAGGCTGTTCACTACAAGCGGATCGAGAGCGTGCAGAAGTTCACGATCCTCGGTTCCGACACCAGCATCGTGACCTTCACGTCGAACAGCTTCTACCGGCCGAAGCGCGTGGCGCGGCTCGTTGCGGAGCGCGCGGGCTTGCCGCTCGTGAGAGGCTAGACCGGTTTCCCTTCCCTCAATCTCGCATGAATCCGCGAGCCTGAAAAAAATGCCCACAAATTGAAAACGCCAGAGACCGAAGTCTCTGGCGTCTCAATCTTGATGGTCGCATAGTACAACCGGTTGTCGCGTCCCTCGGCTACCCCTGAGGCGAACCTGCAGCTTTCGCTGCCGCTCCTTCCTCTGGCTGCGCCGGCACGTTGCTTTCGGCTTGCGCCTACTTGCTCGTTCCCCGGCTCGACCGTTGGCCGACTTCCCCGGCTCGGATCGGTGTTTTCCCGCCTGGCTCGTCCGGTGGCAAGCAACCGGCTTTCACCGCCTGCTACGCACTTCCGATCGACTGGCTGCTGACCTTCCAACTTGCGTTGGCGCCCTGCCTCCAGCTAGGCCTGCGATTACTTCCGATTCACATCTGGCGTCGTCCTTCAGCTCGGCTGGCTCGAACAACCTCCGGCTTTCGCCGTTTGCTGTTGCAGGTTCCGGCTTGCGCCTTCCGCTGCTGCAACCTGCAGGCTTGCGCCCGCCTGTCGCCCCCTTTTGCCAAACCGGCGGTGATCCTCCGACTCGCATCGGCTGTTTCACCCTCCGGCTTTACCGGTTTCGATTCGCCCTGCTTGCGCGTGGCGCTTCATACCTCCGGCTGGGCCTTCGATACGCCCCTAACTTCTACCGAACCTTGCATCGCCGGCTGAGCCGTCGATGAGTATTCCGTTTCCGCCGGTTCGCGTATCTTCCGGATCTGTCAGCTAAACAACTTTCGGCTTGCGCCGACTTTTGCATCTTCTGACGCGGCCAGCGATCCCTCTTCGGCTTTCGCCTCAGGTTTCACCCTCTGGCTGGGCTGGCGGCGATTTTCCGACTCTCATCGGCTTTTCGTTCCACCCGCCGTTCCGGCAACCAACTCCCGATGCCCTACATGGCTCATCAGTTGAAGTGACAGTACTGCCGCTGAATCTGTGGACGCAAGTGCAAAAATCAAGTTAATTTGTGGATTTCACCAAGGGTTGTGCAGAATAAGGATCGCGTAAAGAAACCGACGGCTTTTCAACCGCATTTGCACAGGCGGATCGCCCTAAAAAAGAAATCCCGGATCGTTCAGCCACTGCGATGGTAACCCCTTTGCCCATCTGGGCACTCGCACCCCGTCCAAAAAGGAGCTATGCTTGCTGCGCAATCCCAGTGGGCTCAGCAAGGAGAGTCCAGCGATGCAACACGCGAGTGCAACACGCCCCTCCTCAGAAATCAGCTCTCAAGCAACCTGTCCTTCAACCCATTCCGCGATTCCCCATCTCGGGACAAGGGTCACGGTACGTTTTGCCACCATAACGCCTCTGGTCATTGCCCTTTTCTTCCTGCCCGCGGGGACACTGCGGTGGTGGCAGGGATGGGCATTCCTGGCCGTCTATGTCGGTTTCGCCGTGGCGGCGTTTTTCTTCTTTCTCAAAGCCGACCCGCAACTTGTAGAGCGGCGGCTGCAGGCGAAAGAGCCGATGCGAGAGCAGAAGCAGATCAAGCTGTTCGGAGCGTTGGTGCTTTCGGGCATCTTTACGCTGCCGGGCTTCGATCACAGGCTGGGATGGTCGCGAGCGTGGCTGGGCACCGAGCCAACGTGGCTTGAGATCCTCGCGCTGGCGGGAGTGCTTGGGGGAGAGATTGCGATGGCGTGGGTCATGTGGACCAACCGCTATGCCTCTCGAACGATCCGCGTGGAGCAGGGACAGACCGTCATCAGCAGCGGGCCGTACCGGTTGGTGCGGCACCCCATGTACGCATTCAGCCTCGTGGCTTTTCTGTTCGTGCCGTTGGCGCTGGGGTCATATGTGACAGTTCCGGCGCTGGCACTGTTTTTGCCGATCTACGTGCTGCGAATTCTGAACGAAGAAAAGCTTCTGCGCGCGGAGCTGCATGGCTACGCCGAGTATTGCCAGAGGACGCGCTGGCGGATGGTGCCGCTGGTCTGGTGAGAGATGTGCCGCGGAGGGCCTGGCGAGGCGATTGACAAATATATCCATATGAATATAATCGTCTCATGAGGCCAATCCGCTTCCTCGGCAGCTCGCTCGCCAGTTTGCGGAAGTTTACAAAAGCAGCACGGCAGAACGCGGGCTACCAACTGGAGAAATTGCAATGCGGCGAGTTGCCCGATGATTTCAAGCCGATGCCAGCAATCGGCATGGGTGTGGAAGAGATCAGGGTTTAGGACGAGTCGGGTACTTATCGGGTGATTTACACGGCGCGATTGAAAGGTGCGGTCTATGTGCTGCACGCGTTCCAGAAGAAAACCCAGGCAACGCCGAAACGTGACTTGGATGTGGCGAAGCGCCGCTTCCAGCAATTGATGCGGGGTGAGCGATGAAGAAGAAAACGATCAGGACCTACGCCAGTGTTTGGGACGCGGTGGCCGACACGCCAGAAGAGGCGGCAAACCTGCGGCTGCGTTCCGCGCTCATGCAACAGATTGCCGGGATTCTGGCGTCGCTTGGATGGACGCAAGTCGAGGCTGCCGCGCGCTGCGGCGTTACGCAGCCACGCATCAATGACCTTCTCCGGGGACGTATCTCTCGCTTCTCGCTGGATGCGCTCGTGAACATTGCGTGCGCTCTCGGGCGCAAAGTGACGGTAAAGCTGGAAGACGCGGCATAGACGTTAGGAAGACGGCGCCCTTTGCGAGCATCGCTTCAATCCCTCGCAGCGCCAGGCGGGTCCGCTCTTCAATCTCGATGAGGGCGAACCGGACGTGGTTTGGCCTGAAGATCATATGATGGCCCAGACGGAGGGAAGTGATTGCCGGGGAGGGATCAATCCGTCTCGGGAAGAGGAGGCAGAAGTGGACCTCGCGATCGTACGGAAGGTATTGACGGTTGGAGCAGCAGCGGCTTTGGTCTTGCTCGTGTCGGCCGTAGTGCCGGCGCAGGGAACGCTCGGCACGAGTTCACCGGGGACGGCAGTTCTGCACGCGACCGTGACCATCACTGGAGGCCTGAGCTTTACAGGGTCGTATGACGATCGCCTGTCCGTCCGCACGTGTGCCGACGTTGCGAAGAGCGGAACAGGCCAGACCGGCGGCACGGGCGGCGCGATGTTCTATGTGCCGATACCGCCGCAAGATCCCGGCGGCAATCCCGGATCGGTGGGCGCCGGCCATAACTTTTCGACCGATGCCGCGGCGGGGCCTTACCACGGCCCTGGCACATACACGGGCTCGGGGCTGACGGCGACGCAGTTGGACGCGGACACCCCGCCCGGTTCCCAGGACACGCATATCTTCGCGTTTCCAGCGAACATCGGGACCATGATCGTGAAGCCTGACGCTTCGGGCTCGTTTCAGTTCGCCGGCTTGCAGGATCCTGGCAGCGTGATCATCTCAGGCCAGGTCACCTGGACCTGTTCGTAGCTACGCCGGCACAACACCCTTGGCCAGCATCGCTTTAATCCCCCGCAACGCCTGCCTCGTCCGCTCTTCGTTCTCGATGAGCGCGAAGCGGACGTGGTTGTCGCCGTAGTCGCCGAAGCCGATGCCGGGACTGACGGCGGTCTTCGCCTCGGTCAGCAGCAGCTTGGAGAACTCGAGCGACTTGAGGTCGCGGTAGGGCTCGGGGACCTGGGCCCAGACGAACATGGTGGCGCGGGGCTTGGTGACTGCCCAGCCGGCCTTGTTGAGGCCTTCGACGAGGACGTCGCGGCGGCGGCGGTAGTTGTCGCAGATTTGCGCGACGCATTCCTGGGGCCCTTCCAATGCAGCAATAGCGGCGACCTGGATTGGCGTGAATGTGCCGTAGTCGAAGTAGCTCTTGAGGCGGGCGAGCGCGGCGACGAGTTTCTTGTTACCAACCATGAAGCCGATTCGCCAGCCGGGCATGTTGTAAGACTTGGAAAGCGTGAAGAACTCGACGGCGACATCTTTGGCGCCGGGAACCTCAAGGACGCTGGGCGGCTTGTAGCCGTCGAAGGCGATGTCGGCGTAGGCGAGGTCCTGAATGAGCCAGAAGCCGTGCTCGCGTGCGAGCTCGACGAGGCGCGCGAGGAACGGCAGCTCGACACATTCCGTGGTGGGATTCGACGGGAAGTTGACGATGAGCGCCTTGGGACGCGGCGTCATGCGCGGGATGAGCTCTTCAAGCTGCGCGAGAAAACTTTCCTGATTGTGGACGGGGACGCTGACGATGTGCGCGCCGGCGATGACCGGTCCGTAAATATGGATCGGATAGCTGGGGTTGGGAACGAGCACGGTATCGCGCGAGTCGAGAATGGCGAGGCAGAGGTGCGCAATGCCCTCCTTCGATCCGATGGTGACGATGGCCTCGGATTCGGGGTCCAGATCGACGTCGTAGCGCGCCTTGTACCAATTGCAGACCGCCTTGCGCAGGCGCGGGATGCCGCGGGAAACGGAGTAGCGATGGGTGGCCGGCTTGCGGGCGGCTTCAACGAGCTTGTCGACAATGTGTGCGGGCGTTGCGCCGTCTGGGTTGCCCATGCCGAAGTCGATGATGTCTTCGCCGCGGCGGCGGGCGGCCATCTTCATCTCGCCGGTGATGTTGAATACGTAAGCGGGCAAGCGCTGAATGCGGGAAAACTCGTCCATGATGACTCCAGAATACAAGGATCAGAGATCAAGGGTCAGTGATCAGAGCTACGACTTCGTAGCTCAGACACCATAAGTGTTAACTGCGATCAAAGAACTGAGATTTGGGGATGAGGTGAGGCAGAGAACTAGGCGGCGCGAGCCGCAGCAGCAGCGGCTGCGCGGGCGGCGATGATGAAGGCGGGGCGACTGAAGAGGCGCTGCATGAATTTGATTATAGCGAAGAGGCAGCGGAGTTGGCGAAGCGAGCGGACAACCGGGATCATTGGGCCGCGTTGGCAGTCGCTTCGGCGTGAGCGAGAACGATGGCAGAGCGCGCGGCTGCCTGATCGTAGTCGCGGACGAATTGTTGCGGCTCGGCAGCCCGGTATGGGGCCAGATTGTGGGCCCAGCGGTAGCCGACTGGCTGATAGATAAGTTCGGCGGCGATGCGGAAGGGACCGGCTGCGCCGTTGGTGGAGAGGTCGTAGTGCGTGGTGCTGGAGCCGGCAGTGAAGTCAGGGTCGGCGGCGGCTTCGCCGTGGACAGCGATGTCAGGCGAGGCGGTGGATTTGTCGAAGCCTGCGGGAAGGATGCGGTTGTCCTTGAGGTATTGCGTGGCGGAGAGCAGGCCGGTGGTGACATGGCCCTGGCTGTCGCCAAGGATCGGCTCGAAGATCTGAACCTGATCGGGCTGCGTGATGCGGGTGTAGTGCGGGGAAAAGCGTGTGGGGTCGGAGTCGTTGGCGTTGCCGGCGATGGAGCCGTCGGGGTTGAGCTTGCCGGACTCGAAGACGATGTGGCCATCAGCGGCGGTGACCACGATGTGCAGCCATGCACGGCGCGAGGGATACGCAGTAGGCAGCTTGTGGCCGGTGAGGTTATCAACACGGACGGGGAAGGAAAGATCGCTACCGGCAAGTGTCGCGGGGCCGAGAGTAACGCGCGCAGACTGCGATTGCAGGAATGACGAGATACGCGTAGAGGCAACGGCAAGATCGGAAGGCTGAGCGGTGACGGCGAGATCGTCGCGATGCTCACCGAGCATGCCTTCGAGAAGGAAATTGGCACCGACAAAAGTGTGCTCACGGACGCCTTCGCGCGGCTTGCCGAGAAGCGATGCGACAGCCACCGGCTCGCCGACGGCTGGCATGTGGCACTGCTGGCAGGTCTGCTTGTCGCGATAGTCGCTGTGCTGCCACTCGAGGTAAGGCATCTGCTCGGGAAGCTGGCCGATTGGTTTGCCATCGGGGCCGCGCGCGGTGGTGTAGAGGGTGTGGCAACTGCCGCAGAGACCGCCGTCGCGGATATGGTCGGACTGCGCAAGGGAGTAGCCAGCCGCCATGACGTGGACTTTGGTGATGTTGTCTGAGTCCGGCGCGTAGGGGCCGAAGAGCGGACGCGGATTGGTTGCGGGCGGGGCCACGGTGAAGGCGCCGCCATAGGTCGCGGGCGTTCCCAGGCCGGCTGCCTGAATCTGATGGCAGACGGTGCAGGAGACGCCATCGGCGGCTGCGGCGGCATCCGGATGGTTGGTGCTGAGAGGCAGCAGCGAAAACACGGCCGTATCGCGCTTCTGGGCCTCGTCCTGTTGGTACTGCAAGGGCATGTGACAACTGGCGCATTCGGACTGGATGGCGGCGCTCGATTCCGGATGGTCGATGGTTTCGCGGCGCACACTGCCCTGCCAGTAGGGATCGCGCGCGGAGTTTGCCATGATGCTCGCGGACCAGTCGACGTTGATGGAGACGTCTTCACCTTTCGAGGTCTTTAGCTTGTTGTGGCAATTGGCGCAACGGTCGGAGGTGCGAAAGTCGTTGGCGGGATTCTGCGACGCGGCAGCCTGCGCGAGGGCGGGCATTGGCAGCGGGCGGATGGCGAAAGCGGCTACCAGACTCAACGCGAAAGGGACTTTCTTCATTGCTTCCTCCAACGTGGCCATCATAAACCCGGCGCGACTTGCGGGTTTGGCGGCGGTTTCGACGTGAGGAGTGCGCGCCTCCAGGCGAAAGTGATCACATTTGACCAGTTTTGCAGCCGTTTGGTGGGAGAATAAATGCAGGACCAGTTCGCCGCTCCGAGCAGGGCCGCACTGCTTCCATCGGGGGAAGCACGACCTGAATCTGCTGATCGCGCCCGCGCAGCCACTCTTCCTGCTGAGAGATGGCCGATGAATGCGCTGCTGATCTACCCGGAATTTCCTGAGACATTTTGGAGCTTCAAACACGCGCTCAAGTTTTTGGGCAAGCGTGCGGCACAGCCTCCGTTGGGCCTGATGACCGTGGCAGCGCTCTTGCCCGGCTCGTGGAAGAAGCGGCTGGTGGATACGAACGTGGAGCGGTTGCGCGAACGCGACCTGAAGTGGGCCGAAGTGGTGTTCGTAAGCGGGATGCACATCCAGCTCGCGTCTTTGCAGGAAATCATCGAGCGCTGCTGCGAGCACGGGGTGCGTACGGTGGTGGGCGGGCCGATTACGAGCAGCGTGACGGCTGCGGAATTGAAAGCTGACCACGTGGTGGTTGGCGAAGCGGAGAGCCTGATTGGCAAGCTGGCGCGAGAGCTGGAGACAGGGACGGCGAAGGCGGTGTACCAGGCGGCGGAACGGCCCGAAATGGCGACGAGCCCGCTGCCCGACCTGAGCCTGATCAAAATGAAGCGTTACTCAACGATGACGGTGCAGTACTCGCGCGGGTGCCCGTTTAATTGTGAGTTCTGCGACATTATTGAGATTTACGGGCGGCGGCCGCGCATGAAAGCTGTCGCACAGGTGCTGGCGGAGCTGGATCAGCTGCTCGCGGCGGGCTGGCGCGAGTCGGTGTTCATCGTCGACGACAACTTTATCGGCAACAAGGCGCGGGCTAAAGATCTGCTGCGCGCGATGGCGGAGTGGCGCAGGCAGACGGGCGCGCGATTCGACTTTATTACGGAGGCTTCGCTGAATCTGGCCGACGACGTGGAGCTGATGCAGCTGATGAAGGACGCGGGGTTCAGGTCGGTGTTTCTTGGCGTGGAGACGCCGGATGAATCGGGCTTGATCGCGAGCAACAAGCTGCAGAACACGAGGCGGAGCCTGCTCGAGAGCGTGGCTACGATCCAGAGCTACGGGCTGCAGGTAATGGGCGGATTCATCCTGGGGTTCGATACGGATAAGGAAGATATTTTCGACAGGATGGTGGAGTTCATCCAGAAAAGCGGGATTCCGATTGCGATGGTGGGGCTGCTGCAGGCGATGCCGGGGACGCAACTGTTTCGCCGGCTGCGGACCGAGGGACGGATTGTGGATGCGGGCGGCGGCAACAATACGTTTTGCGACCGGTTGAATTTTTTGCCGCGGATGGATTCGGCGAAGCTGGTGGAAGGTTATCGCGATGTGATGAAGAGAATTTATAACTGCGAGGCCTACTACGAACGGGTGAAGATCTACCTGAACCGTGCGAATCCGAAGCCGGCGAGGGGCGAGAAGAAGCCGGCCGGACAAAAAACGCCGGCGCTCGTGACGCGGGGCAATATGCGCGCCCTGGTGAACTCGATTGTGCGGCAGGGAGTTTTTGGGCGGCACCAGTGGAGCTACTGGAAGTTTCTTGCTTCCGCGGCGACGAAGTACAGGCGCTGCTTTGGCGCCGCGATGACGCTGGCGGTTATGGGGCACCACTTCCAGGTGATGACGCGGAAGCTTGGCAAAGCTATGGACAAGGCAACGAAGGCAGCCGCAATCGAAGAGCGATTGTTGGCCGAGACGGACAGATCAGCCCGGTAGGTTCGGCGGAATTTGTTTGGATTTGATTACCGGAGATCCGATTGAATTTGATCAGGCGCCGGTGGTGAGCACGACGCGGAAGCGCGCCTTGCCGCTCATCATGCGGTCGTAGGCCTCCTCGGCTTTTTCCAGCGGATAGGTTTCGATCATGGGCTTGATGCCTGTGAGGGCGCTGAAGTTGAGCGTGTCCTCAGAGTCCATGCCCGTGCCGGAAGGTCAGCCCACGATGGACCGGCGGGTTTGGATGATC